>OCAG01000266.1_pt1 | contig 52079 bp, 50 predicted proteins | sample 1477111 | NCBI WGS metagenome assembly OCAG01 (sample SAMEA2580288, study PRJEB22360) | human gut metagenome | biome: human gut; feature: human-associated habitat; material: faeces | place: Denmark | collected 2008/2010 | reverse complement strand
CAGCCAGCTCATGGGGGGGGGAACAAAAAGCTGCCGTATCTGCCTCTGGAAGAGGAAATGAACCCGTTCCTGGGCTTCCGCGCCATCCGCTTATGCTTCCGCGAGGTGGACATGTTCAAGACACAGCTGAGAGCGATTCTGAGAGCCTCTGCCTTTGGAAACGCGCTGATCATGTTCCCGATGATCTCCGGCGTATCCGAGGTGCGTCAGGCCAAAGGCATTCTGGCAGAATGTATGAAGGAGCTGGACGAAAAGGGACAGGCTTATGACAAAAATATCCGTGTCGGTGTCATGATCGAAATCCCGTCGGCAGCAGTGACCTCGGACATCATTGCCAGGGAAGTGGATTTCTTCAGCATCGGCACCAATGACCTTTGCCAGTATACCCTTGCGGTAGACCGTATGAATCAGGAGGTTTCCTACCTGTACAATCCGCTGCATCCGGCGATCCTGCGCCTGGTCAAGACAGTGATCGACGCTTCCCACGCCCGCGAAGGCCTGTTCACCGGTATGTGCGGCGAAATGGCCGGTGATCCGATGGCAACGCTGATCCTTCTGGGACTGGGTATGGACGAGTTCTCCATGAGCGCCTCCTCCATTCCGCAGGTTAAGAAGATCATCCGCAGTGTCAGCTATGAAGACGCAAAGGCCATTGCAGAAAAAGCCCTGAACCTGGAAACCGGCGAAGAAGTCAAGGAAATGGTTCAGGCAAAAATTGCAGAATTAGGCATTAAAATCGTTTAGTAAGGTGGTGAGCTGAAAAATGGTCAGTAAGGTCGTAACCATTACCAACGCTACCGGCCTGCACGCAAGACCGGCATCCATGTTTGTACAGACCGCTGGTAAGTACAAAGCGAAAATTGAAGTGGTCAAGGGTGACGCGCGTTTAAATGCCAAGAGCATCATGGGGATTATGTCCGGCGGCATCGCGCAGGGAACCACGGTCACCATCGAAGCCGATGGCGAGGACGAGCAGGATGCCCTGGATGCGCTGGTCGAGCTGGTGCACAGTAATTTTGGTGAAAAGTAATTAAAAAAAGTAAAGAAATTTTCAATAATACCTCAAAGGGCTGTTCAATTTAAGCTTTTTGGGGTATTATTATATTACTATGAAAAACGATTTAAAACCAGGAGGACAAAGAATATGAGTTGTAACAAAGGTTATTTTGTAGGCGGATTGTTCGTCGGAACAATCATTGGTGGTGCTTTAGGTATTCTGCTTGCCCCAAGCTCCGGCGAAGAAACACGCCGTAAGATTAAAGACGGTGCGCAGGACACATTTGGTGACGCTTATGACCAGGCTGTGGAGTATGGTGAAAACCTGAAGGAACAGCTGCAGGATATGACCGATTCTGTAACCGATAAGGTAAACCAGTACAAAAACCAGATTGAAAATAAAATCCAGGAAATCCAGGATGAAGTGAACCAGGATATCGAAGAATTAAACGAAGAACTGGAAGCCCTTCAGAAGGAAGATGGCGAAGCGGTTGCCGATGCAGCCAAAGATACCGTCGACGCGGCTAAGGCTGCGGCGGACGACGCCAAGGACGTAGCGGTTGACGCAGCGGACAAGGCTTCTGACACCATCGACAGTGTTAAAGACGCCGCCAAAGACGTTGTAAAGAACTAGGACTGGTATCCGTTAAATGATGACTGTAAGTTTTAGTATATGGGAGCTGGCGGTCCTGATTATTGCCATTGCCTTTGTGTTTGGGACGGTTTATCTGATTAAGGTTTTTAAAAACCTGGGTGCGACCCTGGAAACCACAGCCAAGCTGATGGATGAAAACCGCGCGCAGATCCATAACATTATGGACAATGTGGACAGTATTACGCAGAATGCCGATGACATGACAAACAAGGCCAACGATATGCTGGGCGGCGTAGAGGATTCTGTCAACCATCTGAAATCGGATGTGGTGGACCCGTTAGTCGGCGCTTTTGCCAAAATCGCCAAGGTGATGCAGGTCATCAGCAAGGGTGAGGCACGCGCGGCGAATAAGAAGGAAAAAAAGATTAAAAAAGTTTGATTCAATAAAAAGAGCCCCCGGGATGTAACGTTTTGTTACAGCCCGGGGTTTTTTATCTTTTAAGACGGTTTATTTTTTCAAACTGGTAGTTCCGGTAGTTCGCGGCAATCTCCTTGTACGCCGATTTGGAAATCGCAATTCTTTCACCGTTGCTCATGATAAAATCCCGGTTCTCCATAAAATCGACCTCATCCAGATTGACCATGCAGTTGCGGTAACAGCAGATAAAGTTGGAGTAGGGAAGGAGCATTTCAGAAAAGGCCTTAAAGGGCATATAGGTTTTGACGGTTCCTGTTTTGGTATAGATATAGATATAATGATTGGAGTAATCCGTATAAAGGATGCTGCGGATCAGAATTTTGATGATTCTGCGGCTCTGCTTCACTTCGATAAAATGGTTTTTCTCAAGGATAGAAGCACCGCAGTGCTGCATGGTTTCAAAAAAGGTATTATAATCATAGGGCTTGATGAGGTAGTCGGCTGCGCGTACCTTGTAACCCGCCAGCGCGTGGGTGTGCTCGGTGCTGGTGGTTGAGAAAATCAGGATGCAGTCCTTGTCGGCTTCCCGTATTTTTTGGGCCAGCTCAATGCCGTTCATGCCCTCCATATAAATATCCACAAAGATCAGGTCGTAGACCTGTGGGATAAAACAGGCCAGGAAATCACTGGCTCTTTCAAAATTTTTAATATTTGCGAGTGTTTTGTTTTCGTCACAATACTGCTTCAGATAAGCGCAGAGAAGCAGACCGTCCTCTTTTAAATCGTCGATAATGGCAATATTCAAATTGCCGCCTCCTCTCTTTGTGTTAAGCTGTCATGTCATAAGCTCTCGTATGAGGGCTGCTGGCCGGACTCCAGTTCCAGCAGAATCAGAACCTTGTAGGTGTTCTTTTCAATTTCCCTGCGGAGCGTGCCGTTATATTTTTTTACAATGCTGTCAATGGATAAAAGCCCGATGCCCCCCTCCTGGGCGGCGCTTGTGATGCGCTTGGAGGAAAGGCAGTTTCCGTTTTTATCGTACTGGATTTCGTGGTCAAAGCTGTTTTCGACCATTATACAGAAGTCTCTTTTGCTGGTAAAGCTGGCGGTGACATGGACAAAACGCGCGCCGTCCTGCTGGCGCTCGCAGGCTTCCACCGCGTTTTCGATCAGGTTGCCGAGGATAACGCACAGGTCGTTTTCGGAATCGGGCAGAGTGTCTGGAATCAGCAGGGTGCTGGAGACCTCAGCGCCGCACAGCCTTGCACGCTCAAAAAAATGGCAGGCGATGGCATTGATGGCGCAGTTATCACAGAGGATGACCTTTTCGTCCGGCGCTGCCTCACTTGTAATCTTTCTCAGGTATCCCCGCGCCCCGTCGGTATCGTTCTTTTCAAGATAGCCCTCCAGTCCCATCAGATGATGGCGCATGTCATGGCGGAGCTTAGAGGTGGCTTCAATATCCCTTTTAATGCGCCGGTACTGGTCTTTTTCCTTTTCCACAAGGCGGGACGCCAGCTCAAGCTGCGCATGATCCCTGGTCAGCTGGATGATTTCAAGAGCCATCCGGATCACCAGGATATTGACTGCAAAGATGCCGATGATCCAGGCGATGGAAACCAGAATACTGAGCTGTGTGAGCTCTTCCGGAAAGGCCTGTCTCTGGAAAACCTTCATGGTCGTGACGAGGTAGAAAGCAAACGGAACGCCCCAGAGGTAATTCCAGAATACAGCGGGCATGCCGGAGGCGGCCTCAATGAGCCTCTTGATAAACCGCTTCACAAAGAAAACCATAAGCGGCAGGGTGACCGCCAGCACAAACACATAGCATAAGAGAAAGCGGCTGCTGGCGCCGATGGCTGTGAGAGATGTGGATAGTGCGCCTGCCAGGATATTGCTGAAAAAAGAAACAATATGCACATAGCTCTCAAGTACGAAAAAGGCAAAGGCCGTTTCATAAACAGAGGGATGAAAAACCAGATGGTAGTAAAGAAAAATCAGTGCAATCAGAAATGGTTCTGAGAGCAGCACAGTCGCATGGAGGATGGTAACCACTTTGTCCAGAATAACACTGATGATCACTGCCGCCGCCGTCAGCAGGATTTCTCTTTTGTCGGACAGCCGCAGCTTTTTGTTAAACACGCTAAAGCCCAGGCCTGCCATGACGGCAAAGGGAAGGGCGACATTATAAAATAAGTACATAAATACCTCTTATGGTTTTGTTCTGTTCAGTTCTGGCAGACAGCCTATTTTTCGGGCCAGAGCCCGGTAGTCATAAATCCCGGTTGACTGGGCCACCCCGAACAGCGCGCGTTTGTCAAGGACATCTGCTGTGCTGTGAAGGCAGTACCGCTCGCTCTCAGCCAGACTTTGCACAGGCCGCGCCAGCTTTTTGTAAAGCCTCACAATGTAATGGTCCCGCGCTGCCTCGTAGTCAAAGCAGTCCGGCAGGGCTGTCCACAGTGGCTCAGAGCTGCATCCGTCAATGATGCGGGTGACGGCTTCGCGGTTATCGACAACTGGCACCATGCGGAGCTCACCCGGCATTTCCAGCCGGATAAAGGACGCATGATTAAAACGCACCAGACAGTTCTTTTTCAGGTGGACGAGCTCATGACCGACCAGCCCGGTGGACATGCAGAAAATGCGCAGTGTGCTGGGGCTGGGGCTCTGGATATAGGGTGAATCCAGTAAAAAGCATTGCCGCGCCTGGCCATAGAGCTTTGCCAGCGCGCTGGCGTCCACCCTGCGGGTGTTTTTACTTAGCTTTGCCCGGCTTTGGAGCCACGGCGTTACATACGCTTTCGTCTCCGCAAGCGTGGTACAATTGTAATTTTCAGCAATCCACTTAATAAAGCTGACGCAGTGGAGCCGATAGGTGCGGTAGGTATTACGGGCACCCTGAGGATTCATCCGTTTTTCTAAAATATTTTCAGTTTCCTCAAGGAGTGCTTTAAAGCTTTCAGATCGGTTCATTTGATTTTGATTTACTCCATTCTCTATAAAAAGTATACGTTAGCCCTGAATTGGGTTCAACCCGCATAACAGTAAAATAAGATTCATTTCGGTAAAAAGAGACGATTTCGGTAAAAACAGAACGACTTTGGTAGAGAACAGGCGGTTTTACACGCTGGTTAAGAGATATTTTATCTTTACCATTGTGGAAAGAACATTACTGTCATATACGTTGAGTAAAAAGAATTGAATTGCTATAATAAAGTTATAATTGCAAAGGAGATGCTATTTTGGAAGGAAAAAAATATTTAAAATTTTCAGGTATTATTTTAGTTATTTTTGGTATCGCGCAGCTTCTGCTGGCCTTTTTTGCCTTTGCTGGCGGCGGGATCGCAGCTTTGGGAGTCAACGCAGGAGGCGGCAGTAATTTGGCGGCTTCCGGGACTACCGCGTTCTTAGGGGGTGTTATCCTGGTGGTTACCGCTGCTTTTAACCTTATTTTCGGCATCATGGCAGTTAAAAACTGCGACAACGCCGGAAAGGCCAAGGCCCTGCGTGTTATGGGCGTAGTGCTGCTCGTCTTAGCGGCCGCTTCGCTTATTATTTACATCAGCGGCGGCCTGACGGTAGTCATTGGCTGCCTTGTTGATCTTATGATCAGTATTATTTACTTCTGGGGTGCTCAGAAAAATGTGCAGTCCCTGTAAAAAATGGCCGGACAGCACACTTGAAAAGTACGGCGGCTTAAATTTAAAAGAGACTGTCCCTGGGAAACTGAAGGTCTGATGCCTTCAGTTTCTTTTTTGTTTACGGGGAATATAGGCTAAAAATATGAATCAATCCTTAAATTCCTAAAAAGATATTGATTTTTTAGGAAATGATTATATAATTCAAATAAAATACAATGGAGAAGGTGGAAAAAATGGATCAAACAAAAGCTTTTCAGGAAAGAATCGAGATATTCGATGACGCGGTACGGATGAAAAAGCGTCCTAAAAGAGTTCCTTTTGTCACAAACGATGCCTTTTGGCGGTATTATGATCTTGGATACACTCTGAGTGATGCCCTGATGGATCAACAGAAAGTTGAAGACGCTAACATTGATTTTCAAAAGCGCTACCAGTTTGACACGCTGCTGGATATTGGAGACCGCAATCCTCTGATTATGACAAGGAGCCTGGGGAACTTTGAGTATGGCATCGACGATGTGAACAACACACTGATGCTGAAGGAACAGACGCATTTTCATGAGGATGACTATGATGCATTTGTAAAAAACCCTTTAAAAACACTATGGGAAAATATTATTCCGAGAAAGTACACTTACTTTAAAGAAGGGATGCCCCTCGAGACCATTCAGAGGACTCTCGGAGAATTTCTCGCCTATGATCAGGCCATGGGAAAGACCAATAAGCGCCTGGCAGAGGAATGCGGCGTACCACCTATTCTGGACAGCGTACACGGCGCCAGGATTTACCCAGCCTTTGAAGCGCTGTATAATTTTTTGAGAGGTATGAAGGGCCTGTCGAGGGATCTTCGCAAAATACCTGAAAAAGTGCTGGCCTTTAACGAGGTCTACCACAATGTTTTTGTCAAAAACTTAATTGACGGCATTACCCACGCAGACACAAAGACAAGCGCCTTTACCGCGTTTACCATCATGCTGAGCGATAACATGATCAATCCAAAGCAGTTTGAAAAATTCTTCTGGCCGCAGTTTAAGGAACTGGCCGATAAAATCGTGGAGACGGACAATACAATGTTTGTTTTGAGTGAGGGCTCCTTCAAGCATGTGGCCGAATACCTGCAGGAGCTGCCAAAGGGGCATTTTTGCTTTTATGTTGAGATGGATGATATTTTTGAGACGCGGAAACGCCTCCCAAACCTGTGCCTGTGGGGAGGTCTGCCGGTATCCCTCATCGCCAGAGGAACAAAACAGGAATGCATTGATTACGCTAAACGCGTGATTGATGAAGTTGGAAGGGATGGCGGTCTGGTGCTGTGTACCAATAAGTTCACATCACATCCAAAGGACTGTAACCGTGAAAATCTGCTGGCTGTCAGTGAGTTTGTGCACCAATATCAATAAAGGAGAGAAAAATGGCTGATCATAAAAAAAATATAAAAGAGATGGACTATACCAAATATCCGGACGGCGTGGAAGCGTTAAAGCCAATGCTTGATTTTTTGCCGGATGATGCAGCAAGGGATGGGTTGTTGGCAGGATTTGTCTTGTTTCTGTCACTGATGTAGGGCAGTGGAGTGAATGAAAAAACGCCTGTAAACAGTGCAGGCGTTTTGTTTATGCAAGGAATTTTAAGTGGGAAAAATCCTTTTCGGCTATAAAATGATGGGAAAAGGTCATCAGGTTTTCAAAAACGGAGGGGGGAACCTCCAGGTTTTTACAGGTATTCCGGATCAGGTAATAGACAAGCTGATCAAGGGTCAGATGCAGGTCGCCAGCAAAAAAGTTTAAAAAGATTTCGCGCCGTGTCCCAAACTCCGCCAGAAGGATGATTTCAAAGTCGAGGTGCTCGGGGCTGTGGCCAAGGGCATCCAGCATTTCGTGGTATTTTTCACGCATGAGCCCGTGCATCACCCGGTAATTTGACTTATCCTGGATGATTTCGCAGTAAAAGCGCTTGTTGTGTTCGTCGGTAAGAACAATGGTATAAACCATAAACTGAAAGAGGCAGAACTGTTCCAACGGGTCTATCACTGCGCTTTTTTTAATAAAATGGTAAATATCAGTAAAGAATTGCCGATAGATTTCCTCGACAAGGTCGTCCTTCTTTTTGAAGTAGTAGTTTAAGTTGCCGAGGCTCAGATCCGCCAGTGCCGCAATGGATTTTAGTTGTGTGGCGTGATAGCCGTTCTGATAAAATGCATTCTTAGCAAAATGCAGAATCTTTTCTTTTGTGAGATTTCCTTTTCGTTTAATTGCCATAGTTATCGCCCTCCCTCAAAAGTATAGCATAAAAACAGGGAAGAAAATAGAATTATTTAGGAATTAATCTACAAAAAACTAAAAAAAAGCAAAATGAGGTAAAATTTATGTTTAAAAGATTATATGATGTGGATGACAGTCTGCAAAAAGATCTGTTTTTGGTAAAGGAGCTGGTTACCTTTGAGCGGTTCTGCCGGGATCAGAGTCTGTGGATAGAGATGAAGAAATGCTTCCACCCCGAATCAGCTGTGTGTATTTCCTGGTATAAGGGCAGCGGACAGGGCTTTATTGAGGCTTCTGAAAAAATGAAAGGTTTTGCACCGCATAAAATCAATCATATGGTAGCCCGCTGCAATGGCGACAGAGCCGTGGCGGAATGTATCACCAGTATACAGATGCGCCAGAAGCTGCAGGGGCAGTGGTATGACCTGACCTCTTACGCCCGGCTGCATTACCGGCTGGTAAGGGAGAGGGACTGCTGGCTTATCTTATCGTTGACCGGTATTTATGAGAAAGACACCGTGGAGCCGGCTTACTGCATTGGTACGCCGCAGCCCCTTGATTTTGACCCGGAAGGCTATCGGCCGTCTTATGCTGCTCTGTGCTATTTCTTTGAAAAATCGGGCATGGCGTTTTACGATGACCTGCCGGGGATCGACCGGCCCGAAATGGTGAACGCTCTCTATGAATCGAGCGGAAAGTGGCTTTCGGAAGCGTAAGGCGCTTCCCAATACCCGGGACGTAACGTCTGGTTATGTCCCGGGTATTTTTTGCTGCCTTGAAGGTACTTTAAGGCTTTTCTGTTAAAATGAATCAATGTACTGCAGCCTGTGCTTTTAAATTGATCTTTTTCTTTTAAAAAAAGAATTATTTTTGATTTTTAAGTTTAAAAAGTGAGAAATTTGGGTATAATATTCCCAGTGATGTTGAATGAATGCATATTAGGAGCTGGTTACCAGCTCGACTATGTTCGTTGAGGAGGATATAATGTTTGAAATAAGTGAATTAGAAAACGGCCGGGAAGGTGTACGTGTTACAGGAGAAGTTGATATCTATACTGCCACGCAGTTTAAGGAACCCATCGAAAAATTGATCGAAGCAAATACAAAAGATATTTTTCTGGATTTAACAGACCTGTCTTACATTGACAGCACAGGAATCGGTATCCTGATTGAGCTGCGAAAGGGCAGCATGAGCAGAGATCTGAACATGACGCTGATCAACCCCCAGAAAAATGTTGTCAAGCTGCTGCAGCTGACCGGTGTCGATCAAATTTTTAGTATTGTGGAGGAAAAATAGCAATGAGTGAAATGAGTTGCAGTACATGCAGAAGTTTGCAGGGAGAAACAGTTCACATTAGCCTGCCGAGTCTTCCGCAGTTTGTCAGCCTTGCGCGCTTGACGGTTGCATCGGTCGGAAATATCGTTGGCTTTTCGATCGATGTGGTAGAGGACCTGAAGGTCGCCGTTTCTGAGGCCTGCACGAACGCCCTGCGTCATGGCTGCTCCAGCGAGCAGTGCTATGACCTGTATTATCAGCTTGATCAGGACAAGCTTACCATTCGTGTTGAAGATAGTGGTGAGGGCTATGAGCCTGAAAGCATCAGTGAGCCGGAACTGCCCGGCAACCAGGCCGGCGGCTTTGGCCTGTTTATTATTAAATCGTTGATGGATGAGGTAGAAATCGTCAGTAATAAAGGAATGGGTACCAGTATCACGATGGTGAAATACCTGAGGACGTAAGATGGAATATCCAAATCAAATGACAAAACAGGAATCAAAGAAGCTGTTTATCGAATATAAGAAAACAGGCGATAAGGAAATTCGTGATCGCCTCATCGAGAATTTCCTGTATATTCCTAAATTACTGGTCAAAAAATACGCTTACCGCAGCAACGATGTGGAAGATATTTATCAGGTTGCCTGTCTGGGCCTGATGTACGCAGTCGAACGCTACGACCCTGACAGGGGCTTTGAATTTGACACCTTTGCATCACCAACCATCATCGGCGAAATTAAAAAATATTATCGTGACAAACAGTGGATTATCCGGGTTCCGAGAAGGATTCAGGAGCTCAACCGCGAGATTAACCGGGCGAAGACAACCCTGGAGCATAAGCTCATGAAGACACCGACAATCTCTGAGATAGCCGACTACCTGGAAGTGACTGAGGAAGCTGTGATTGAAGCGATGGAAGGCAATAATGTCTTTTATCCAAAATCCTTATCAACAGAATTTGAAAGCAATGCAGACGGACAGGAAGCAACGCTCTTAGATTTGATCGGTGAAGAAGATGAACGGATCGAAAACATTGGAAATGTCGAGGACCTCCGCCAGCGCCTGGAAAGCCTGAACCCAGTCGAGCGGATGATCATCGAAGAGCGTTATTATAACGGAAAAACCCAGAAGGAGGTGGCCGCCATTATCGGTAAATCACAGATGACGGTATCCCGTCTGGAAAAGAAGGTTATGGAGAAGCTGAGAGCCAACCTGTAATCTTAAGAAAAACAAGGCAAGAAGGGGATTTCGATCCCCTTTAAAAATTTTTTGTAATTCTTTACAAGTTTTAGTGGATAATTTCTGCAAAATATTATAAAATAGTAACATGCAACAAACCAAACGCATTTTCGGGAAAAATAACCTTTTAAAATAATGATTTCGAGAAAATGCAATCATTTAAGAATCTAGCAAGGGGGAAGAAGCATGAAAACGTATCCAACCAAAAACATCAGAAATATCCTTTTATTAGGACATGGAGGAAGCGGCAAGACAACATTGACAGAAGCAATGGCATTTAATGCAGGTGCCATTGACCGAATGGGCAGAGTTGATGAAGGAAATACCTTATCCGATTTTGATCCGGAAGAAAAGAGAAGAATGTTCTCAATTTCTTCATCCATTATTCCAGTAGAATATGGTGGACACAAGATTAACATCATCGATGTACCCGGTTATTTTGATTTTATCGGGGACGCCTACGCAGCACTGAGAGTCGCAGATGCGGTTGTTATCGTAGTCGATGCTTTAGCCGGCGTACAGGTAGGTACAGAAAAAGCCATTGAGCTTTTGTCAAAGGTTGACGTACCCGCTTTCATTGTGGTCAACAAAATGGACCGCGAAAACGCGACCTTTGCCAAGGTTATGGATAACCTGAAGGAAGCCTTTGGCAACAAGGTCATTCCTTTTGAATTACCCATGGGCGAAGGTGAGGACATGCGCGGCGTCGTCAACATTGTTGATATGACAGGAAGCCAAAGAAAAGACAACCGCTGCTTTGACGTAGAAGTACCGGAAGATATGAAGGAAGAGCTGGAGCCTTTCCGTGAAATGATCATGGAATCCGTTGCCCAGACCAGTGAAGAGCTGATGGAAAAATACTTTGACGGCGAAGAGCTGACCGAAGATGAAATCCACCACGGCATCCGCACCGGCGTGCTGGACGGCGACCTGATCCCGGTTCTGTGTACCTCCGCAGTACAGAATATCGGCGTAGAAACCCTGGAAAATATGATCATTGCCTATCTGCCGTCACCAAAGGATGCCAAGCCCGTTATGGGCAAGGACCCAAGAGACGGAAAAGAAGTCGAACGTGCCTGCGGCGCAAGCGAAAGCTTCTCGGCACTGGTCTTTAAGACCATCGTTGACCCGTTTGTCGGCAAGCTGTCCATCTTTAAGGTGATGTCCGGTGTGCTCGAGGCTACCACCGAGGTCTATAACGCTACCAAGGAAGCAAAGGAAAAGACCAATCACATCTATGTGCTGCGCGGCAACAAACAGATCGAAATTGAGGCTTTACTGGCAGGCGACATCGGTGCTTTCTCCAAGCTGGGGGTTACTGTCACCGGCGATACCCTGTGCGATCCCAAGGACCCGATCGTATACGACAAGATCGAATTCCCAAAACCGGTTATCTCAATGGCCATTGAACCAAAAACCAAAGCGGACATCGACAAGCTGTCCACTGGCCTCCACCGTCTGATCGAGGAAGATCCGACCATGAGCTTTAACCGCAATAACGAAACCAAGCAGACGTTGCTTTCAGGCCTTGGCGAAATGCACCTGGAAGTTATCTCCAATAAATTACAGCAGAAATTCGGCGTGGGCGTAAACCTTGAACCCATGAAGGTGCCGTACCGTGAAACCATCCGTAAATCCGCCAGCGCTCAGGGCCGTCATAAGAAACAGTCCGGCGGCAGCGGCCAGTTCGGTGACGTATGGGTCACCTTTGAACCGGGCGATACTCCAAATGATGATTTTGTCTTTATCGACAAGGTCGTTGGCGGCGCTGTGCCGAGAAACTTTATCCCGGCGGTCGAAAAAGGCCTTCAGGACTGTATGGTTGAAGGCGTGCTGGCCGGCTATCCGGTAACCGGCGTAAAAGCCACCCTGTACGATGGCTCCTACCATGCTGTCGACTCTGATGAAATGTCCTTTAAGATGGCAGCCACTTTGGCATACCGCAAGGGGATGAAGGAAGCCTCACCGGTTCTGCTCGAACCCATCTACAAGCTGACCATCACCGTTCCGGAAGAATACATGGGCGATATCATGGGCGACCTCAATAAAAAACGCGGCCGTATCATGGGCATGGAACCCATCGACGGCGGGAAACAGGTTATCACTGCGGAAGCACCGCTGGCAGAATTGTTCAAATATGCCACCGAGCTCCGATCTATGACCCAGGCCAGAGGCGAATTTGAAATGGAATACGTCCGCTACGAAGAAGCCCCGGCCACCATCTCCGAAAAAGTCGTAGCCGAAGCATTGGCAGCGAAGGAAAAAAAGTAAGATAAAATTTAGAATTTATAGGCAGCGCTGAAATATGCGCTGCTTTTTTAGTTGATAGTTGATAACTGGTTGAAAACATAAAATTTATGAAATAAGAGTTTTTTTGACAATGTGTACATGTCATTGATATAATATATAAATATGTAAAAAAGATTTGTTAATCGAGAAAGAGAAAAGGGTAAATGGAATTATTAAAGAATAAAATTTTGAACGATGGACATGCGCTTGGAAAAGATATATTGAAGGTAGATTCATTTCTCAATCATCAGCTGGATATCCGGCTTTTTGAAGCCATGGGAGAGGAATTCGCGCGCCGGTTTGAGAATGTCGAAGTCACTAAAATTTTGACCATCGAAACCTCTGGTATCGCCATTGCTGCAGTGGCAGCCAAATATTTTGACTACTGCCCGGTGGTGTTTGGCAAAAAAAACGCATCCTTAAACCTGGATAAGGATATCTATACCAGTGAGGTTTACTCCTTTACCAAGCAGCAGACCTACCAGATCATGGTTTCAAAAAAATATCTGAATCCCGAAGATAAGGTTCTGATTATCGATGACTTCCTGGCCAATGGCAAAGCCGTAGAAGCGCTGGAGGAAATTGTAAAACAGTCCGGCGCTCAGCTGATGGGGGTGGGCATCGCCATTGAAAAAGGCTTTCAGAACGGCGGAAAAGAAATCCGCGCGTCCGGTACCCGGCTGGAATCACTGGCCATTGTCGATGAAATGCATGAGGATGGCACTATTATCTTTCGTGATTAATACTTAAATTGAAGGGATAAGCTTATGGGAAACAGCAGTCCGATTGGTTTAATCGACTCAGGAATCGGCGGTTTTACCGTCCTCCGGGAGCTGCAGCGGCAGCTGCCCAGAGAAAACATCGTCTATCTGGGCGATGCCAAACGCATGCCCTACGGAGAACGGGAGAATGAGGAAATCATCGCCTTTGGAAACAGTGATATCCGTTTTCTGGAGAATATGGGCGTTAAGGCCATTCTTTTGGCCTGCAATACCATTTCTTCACTCATAGAAAGCCTCAACGCAAATGTGCCTTTATTCAGCATTGTGGAGGCCGGGTGCCTGGCCACCATCGAACGTCAGAAGGAAGGGGCGGTTGGGCTCATTGCCACCACCGCCACCGTCAAAAACGGCACCTATGAGCATATTTTGTCCAGCCATACGCAGGCGCTCCGCTACATTACCCAGGGGACCCGTACCCTTGCCAATGTGATTAATAACCACCCGGGTGAGCTGGCGCTGCTGCGCCAGAATATCAAAGAGGCCATCGATCCCATTTTTGAAAGGGAGCGCGTCAGCGCCCTGCTTCTGGGCTGCACCCATTTCCCCATTGTCCGCAAAACCATTGAGGAAATGTACCCCTGCCTCAGCATCATTGATCCGGCCGACAAGCAGATCACCCTGCTGAAGGAATATCTGGAGAAGAACAATGCCTTTAACGAAAGCAAGTACGACGGCGTGACCCGTATCTGCGCCACTGGCGGGGAAAAGGACTATAGGATCTTTGAGAATATGATTGAACAGCTGGCCCTTGGCTGCAGCGAGCTGACCCTGGAACAGCTGGATATTGACGAATAAAACTTTTAAATCCATTAGGAGGAGCATCTATGGAAACATCCGAAAAAAAAATTGTATACAGCGGCATACAGCCATCAGGAACTTTTACCATCGGCAATTATTTTGGCGCCATGAAAAACTGGGTTCCCATGCAGGAGGCTTACGACTGCCTGTACTGCGTGGTTGACCTGCACGCCATCACGGTACCGCAGGTTCCGGCGGATTTAAGACGCCGTACCTATGAATCCCTGGCCATTTTGATGGCTGTGGGCATTGATCCGGATAAATCGATCCTTTACGTGCAGTCCCATGTGCCGGCCCACACCGAGCTGACATGGATACTCAACTGCTTCAGCTACATGGGTGAGCTGAGCCGTATGACCCAGTACAAGGATAAATCTAAAAAACAGGGCAATAACATCCGTGTTGGCCTGTTCGACTACCCGGTTCTCATGGCGGCCGACATTTTGTTATACCAGTCCGATCTGGTCCCTGTGGGCAACGATCAGAAGCAGCACGTCGAGCTGGCAAGAGATATCGCCTCCCGTTTCAACCAGCAGTTCAGCCCCACCTTTAAGCTGCCAGAACCCTATTTTGGGGAGACGGGCGCGCGCATCATGAGTCTGCAGGAGCCGGGCAGAAAGATGTCCAAATCCGATGAGAATATCAACGGCTTTGTCTCGCTCTTAGACGATCCCGACACGGTTATCCGCAAGTTTAAGCGCGCCGTCACCGATTCCGATACCGAAGTGCGCCACGACCGGGAAAATAAGCCCGGTGTCTCCAACCTCATGGAAATCTATAACTGCACCACGGGCCGCAGCCTTGAAGCAATCCAGAGGGAGTTTGAGGGCAAGGGCTACGGCGACTTCAAGCTTGCTGTGGGCGAGAGCGTAGCAGAAACCCTGCGCCCCATCCAGGAGGAGTACAAGCGCCTGCTGGCCGACAAGGGTTATCTGGAAAGCGTCATGAAGCAAAACGCCGAGAGAGCCGCGAAGATCGCCTATAAAACCCTCATGAAGGTCCGTAAAAAAACGGGGTTTATTAATCTGTAAAATAAAAAAGAACATGCGATTATATCGCGTGTTCTTTTTTACTGTTGGTACTTTAACAATGCAAAGGAGTAAAGAAAATGAAGCGAGAACCAAGCTATGAAGCGCGTGCGGCCATTCTGGAAAGACTGATTGCCTGTTACGAGGAGGTAGAGGATTATCCAGATAACAAGGTGCGCGTCACCTTTACGGATGGCGGACAGCAGCTCTTTGACGGCCACCTGGAAAGCTTTTATGAAACAATCCTGACCCACCTGATGGTAAGTGTCCCGCATTGCAAGCGGATGGCGCGGGAGATCCTGGCCCCTGAAAATGAGACTAAAATTATGCTGCCGATTGTCATCCGGCCCAGTCTGTCGTTCATGGTCTTTGAGCGGACAGAAGGCCCTTTGTTTGTCAATCGGTTTTCAATCAATGAAGGAACCCGAAAACGGGCGCTTTGACCATGAGATCGCCTACCACGGCGGAGCGGTCATCGCGGTGCCCTACAGTGACGGAACTATAAGGCGCCGCATGCGGGAGGCCCGGGAGGTGGAGCTTGAGTGGCTGAAGCGCCACGGGTGCTGAGTGCTGAACACCCGAAAACCGCCCGCGCTCTGCATAAAACCGTAAATAAAAGGCTATTATGGTAAAATCAAAACAGCTGTATTGATTTGGGTGCTTTTCTATTATAGAATGAAAAAAACAGCTGAAGGAGGGAAAAACCATGCGGAAAAGACAAGGGTTTCTGGTCGTCCTTGCGTTGCTTTTCATTGTTATTTTAGGCGGCTGCGGCGGTGGTGATACAACACTGAGTGATCTGGAGAGGACTGCGGAGCAATTTAACGCCGCGCCTGCAGACACCCATGAGACCTATACCTTCAGCACCGGCGGCGCTGTCAGGTTCAGTGACATGACGGCTGTGGAAAGGCAGAAATCCGGCCGCGGCATCTATGATGATTGCCTGAGAATCACCATGGCCTGTGAGCTGGCCCAGGCAAGGGCTTTTCTTGACCAGGCAGAGATCACAGCGGTTAGCGAGGATGGCCGGGGCTACAGTGACAGCACCTTTTTCGTCAACGGTAATGAAAAGGAATGTGCGCTGACCATTGAGTGCCCTGTCGAAGAAAAGGTAAAGTACATTGTCATTGGCCCTTTTAAACCGAATTTTGACGGCGATAAGACAAAAATTATCTTTGAGAAAACAAATGCCGGGACGTAATTTTTCGTTACGTCCCGGCTATTTTTCAGTATTTAGCGTTTCAGCCAGCCGCCTGCGCGCTCAATGGCCCGGTTCCAGTTAAAGCAGCGTTCTTCGCGCTCTTCTTCTGAGATGGCGGGCTCAAAGCTGCGGTCGATTTTCCAGAATTTGGAAATTTCTTCAATGGAGTCCCAATAGCCAACGGCCAGACCGGCGGAGTAAGCAGCGCCGAGGCAGGTGGTTTCTGTAATGACTGGCCGTTCAACGGGAATTCCCAGAATGTCGGCCTGAAACTGAAGCATGAAATCGCTCTTGGCGCCGCCGCCGTCGGCCCGGAGCTTTTTAAGCGGAATGCCGGCTTTGCGCTCCATGACCTTAAAGGCGTCCCGCACCTGAAAAGCCATGGATTCCAGAGCGGCTCTGGCGATGTGGTGCTTGGTAGTGCCGCGGGAAATGCCGATGATGGTGCCCCGGGCGTAGGAATCGAAATAAGGAGCGCCTAGGCCCACGAATGCCGGGACAAAGTAGACGCCGGCTGTGTCTGCCACCTGCCGGGCAAGGGCCTCGGCTTCGCCGCTTTCTTCGATAATGTTCAGGCCGTCACGCAGCCACTGGATGGCAGCGCCGGAGACATCCACCAGGCCTTCCAGCCCATAGTCAACCTTTCCGCCAATGGACCACAGCACAGGCGAGAAGATCCCGTCCGATGGCGGTATGTACTCATCACCGGTATTCATCAGAATAAAGGAGCCGGTGCCGTAGGTGTTTTTGGCCATGCCCTTTTCAAAGCAGGCCTGGCCGAGGGTTGCGCCCTGCTGGTCGCCGATGAGCCCAGCGATGGGGATTTCAACGCCGCCGAACAGGGCTGGATCGGTGGCGGTATAGATTTCGCTGGTGCTGCGGATTTCGGGCAGAATGCTCCGTGGGATATCCAGATCGCTCAGGATACCTTTATCATACTCAAGGGTTCTCGCGTTTTGCAGCAGGGTGACTGCGCTGTTTGACGGGTCGGTGACATGAGCCCTGCCGCCAGACAGCTTCCAGGTGAGCCAGGAATCAATGGTTCCGTAAATAAGCCTGCCGTCGTCCACACCTCTGCGGATTTCGGGATTATTCTTCAGCTGCCAGTGGATTTTGGTGGCGGAGTCATTGGGGATGATGGTAACACCAGTGCGGTCTTCGATGGCCGGCCCATCCTTCTCGATCAGGGCTTCGCAGATCGGAAGGGTGCGCCGGTCCTGCCAGACAATGGCGCGGTCTGCGGGGATTCCGGTGTTTTTATCCCAGAATACAGTGGTCTCACGCTGGTTGGTAATGCCGATGCCCGCGATGTTTTCGGGCTTGAGATGTGCCTCTGAGATGGCCTGCCGCATCATTTTCAGGGTGATCTCATAAATTTCCATGGCGTCATGCTCTACCCAGCCAGGCTGTGGGAAATATTGGGTAAACTCGCTGTATGCAGAGGAAATAATATTGACATCCTGGTCAAAAATGATGGCGCGTGTGCCGGTGGTGCCCTGGTCAATGCCTAAAATATACTTTTTCATCATGGTCTCCTTTATTTTTGATAAACAATTTTTCCGTTTTTAATAGTCATACATACCTCAAGCTCTTTGAGCTTATCTGAGGCTATGGCGTAAGGGTTACCCGACAGAACAGTGAGGTCTCCCAGTTTTCCGGGTGTGATGCTGCCCTTTTGATTTTCTTCAAAGGCGCAGTAGGCAGCGTCAAGGGTAAACATCCGCAGCGCGCTCTGGATATCCACGCTGTTTTCAGGATAAGACTGGTTGACTGCCGCGTGGAGGCCTAAGACAGGATCCATGGGCGTGACGCCGGAATCGGAGCCGCCGCCAACGGGAATGCCTGCCGCCACAAAGGTGGAAAGCGGGTAGCCCCGGCGCTCCCGTTCATCGCCGAGACGGAGGTTATAGACGCTGCCCGGGCCGCCCCGCAGATAGGTAAAGGAGGGCTGAGTTGAGATCACAACGCCCAGCCGGGCGGCGCGCTCAATATCACGCTTGTCTGGAAATCCAAAATGCTCGATGCGGAAGCGGTGGTCTGTGCGGGGGCACAGTGCCAGTGATTTTTCCAGGCAGTCCAGCACAAAGGTCACAGCGCGCTGGCCAATGGCGTGAAAACCGGTCTGAAGCTTGTTCTGATGGGCTTTTGTGATATGGTTGACCACAAAGTCCTCGGTAAAATAAATTTTGCCGCAGGTATCCGGCGCATCGGTATAAGGCTGCGTGAAGGCTGCGGTCCGGGAGCCGATGGAGCCATCCAGCAAAAGATCGGTTCCGACAGCAGGCAGGTGGTGGTCCAGAATATTCTGGATGTTTTCGGTATCCCAGTAGATGCGGATATCGAGGGGAAAGCGGCTCTGGTTTTCAAGAAAAACAGGAATATCCTTGTCTGAAAACATATCGCCGCCCTCCATGGCGTGAATGGTGGTGATCCCCTTTTTGACAGCCTCTGAGGCCGTGTAGTTTAGCATATCCGTCCGCTGGGCGTCGGTCATTTTCTCATAGAAATAGGAGCGAGCTCTGCCGTTGGCTTTGTCGTGCAGACGTCCGGTAACGCGGCCGGAAGGGTCCTTTACCAGGCCGTGCTCGGTTCCGTCAAAACCGATTTCGTTAAAGGCCAGGGTGTTGACCAGCGTGTAGTGCAGTCCGCGGTCCACAATGTAGACGCCACGGTCTGGGACAACCGCGTCAATTTCTGCTGCGGTCGGCGGCCGTTTCTCGGCCAGACGGGACTCGTCGAGCCGGGTGCAGTAAACCCAGCCGGCAGCACCGTCCCGTGAGGCCTCCTGAATTTTATCCAGGACGTCTGCGATCGAAGCGCAGTCGTAAAGGTCGATGCCGATGGCGTTGAGCCCAGTGCCCATGACGTGTACATGGCAGTCATGGAGACCGGGGACTGCGGTTTTCCCCTTTAAGTCGATACAGGTAATATGCCGCTCTGCGGCCAGACGCCTGATATCCTCGGAACAGCCGGCGGCGGCAATCTTACCATCTTCAATGAGAACCGCCTCACAGAAGGGGCGGTGTTCATCCATGGTAATGATGTTTCCGCCGATAAGGGCCAGATTATTCATTTTTTCAGTCCTCCTTTTGTTGATTATGCCACAGTGATTTCTCACTGGTGGTAACGCCTTCCAGGCCAGCCTTTAAGAGCAGGTTCAGCTCTTCGCTGCTGGCACAGAGTCCTCCGCCGAACAAGGGACAGCCAGTCTCTGATTTTATCTGTCTGATAATGCGGCCTGGCAGAGAAGAGGGCATTAACAGAGCGCAGTCTGGTTTATTTTCATTGACGGCGCGCACTGCGCTGGCGACCGCGCTGCTGTCAATGATAAAAAGCCCTAAAACGGCCAGCATTTTTTCGCTTTGTATGGTGCTGATGCAGTGAAGCCTGGTTGTGTTAACCGCGTCAACGCCGATATTGGCAAGGTAACGGACACTGGTGCGGTCTGTGCTCAGGCCGTTTATGGAATCGTGATGCACAATGATTTTTTTTCGTTTTTCGTGAACACGGCGGACAATATTGGGCAGGGTATTGATATCGCCAAGTTTTACCATGACCCAGGGATCAGCGTAGCTGTCCAGAAAGGCAACGAAGTCGGCGGTATTGGAAATGGCCGGAATAATGACCGGCAGGGGTGTTTGCAGGTTTAACACTTTTAACTCCTCCATAAAATGAATACAAAAAATCCGCATCACACCCTGCTGTTTCTTAAGCAAAGCTGCAATACGGATTTATCTCATCTGCACAATCCTAATTGATTCTTTTTCTCATTGTATCGGATTTTTTAAACGATGTCAACTCTTTTATCCAAATTCAGAAATAAGGGCGTAACGAAAAGTTACCTCCCGGGATTTTTTTAGGACTTCCCTAATATTAAAATGGTATAATAAGGCCACTTGTAAAACTAACTGCGCAGGAGGTGCAGCATGCGAATCAGAGTGATTGTCGGCCGGGAAGGCCGTTTGCATATTAATAAAAGTGACTATATTTATGAGGAGATCGGCGCCCGGCTGCAGCGGGGCAGGAGCAAGATGTACCTGGTGGTGCCGGAGCAGTTTACCCTGGGGGCAGAGCGGGAGCTCATGGCCTATAACCGCCTGCCGGGGCTTTTGGGCGCGGATGTGCTCAGCTTTAAGCGTCTGGAATACCGGGTTCTCAGTGAGGTGGGCGGCATTGCCAAAACCTTTGTGGACGAGCACGGCAAGCAGATGCTTTTGCAGAAGAGCATCCGTGAGGTGCAGAAGGAGCTGTCGGTTTACCGCAGAAGCGCGGGAAAGCTGGGCTTTCTGGAAAATATCTGCGCGTTTATCAGCGAGCTTAAGCAGAGTGAGATCACGCCAGAGGATCTGGAGACTGCTGAGAGCGAGGTGGGTGAAGGGCGGATTCTCAGCCAGAAGCTGAAGGATATCCGGAAAATTTACGGCGCCTACACAAAGCTGCTGGGAGGTGAGCGGATTGACGGTGATGACCGGGCAAAGCTTCTGTGCGCCCAGATTCCAAAGTCCGATTATCTGGAGCGCTCCCTGATCTGGATCGACGGCTTCCACACCTTCTCTAACCAGGATTTTCGGATCATCGAGGCCCTGGCCGCCAAGGCGGACTGTGTGACCATAACCCTGACCCTGGACCCGGATAAGAATGCGCCGGATGCGCCGGCCTTTTATGTGCCCGGCGAGACGCTGAAGCGGATTGAGAAAATGGCCAATGATCTGGGTTTTGAGGCGGAGATCGTCAATCTGGAGGCAGCAGTGCGTCCGGCGGTTTCAGGTCTTGACTATCTGGAGCAGAATCTCTTTGCACTGCGGCCCCGGCCTTATAAAGAGGAGCCTGGGGATATGGCGGTGGTTCAGTGTAAAAACATCTGGAACGAAGTGGAAAAGGGCGCTCAGAAAATCGTGGAGCTGGTGCGGGAGCGGGACTTCCGCTATCAGGATATCGTGGTGCTCGCCGGCGATATGGAGACCTACGGAGGCGCCATCAAGCGGGCCTTTTCGGAGTATGGCATCCCCTTTTTTATGGACGATGTGAAAAAGGTCACAGAGAACAACTTTCTGGAGGCGGTGCTGGCAGCGCTTGAGACAAACCGGAGCCACTATGCCTATGAGGATATATTCACCTTTGTCAAAACCGGGTTTGCGCCCATCACGCCAGAGGAAGCCCAGGAGCTTGAGAACTATGTGATCGAGTATGGCATCCGCGGAAACGCCTGGGAGAAGCCCTTTGATCGCCCAAGCGCCAATGAGGCGGTGTCTTTGGAGGCGCTGAACGCGAGCCGTGAGCGGCTCATGGCCCCTTTTATGACGCTGCGCAAAATCCTGAGAAAATCAAGAACCTATGCGGATAAAACCAGAAGTCTGGTGCGTTTTTTAGAGGATATCAAAGCTCCGGAAACCATTGACGGTCTGAGCGAAGCGCTGCGGGAGCGGGGCGATTTTGACAGCATGGGCCTTTATAACCAGATCTGGAACATTCTCATGGAGGTGTTTGACCAGATCAACAGCACCATGGGTGGTGAGAGCACCACCCTGGAGGAATACATTTCGGTGCTGAGCGGGGGCTTCCAGTCCTACACCGTGGGCGTAATCCCAAACCGCCAGGATGTGGTCAACATCACCGACCTGATGCGCAGCCGCCATTCTGAGATGAAGGCCCTGCTGGTCTTTGGCATGAATGAGGGCGTCATCCCGGCCAACAGCCCCTCCTTCAACCTTTTGTCGGAGCGTGAACGCAGTCAGCTGCGAAAACAGGAGATGGCGCTCCAGGACAACAGTGATTTTAGACGGGCTCAGGAGGATTTTCTGCTCTACAGCCTTTTCGCCGCGCCCAGCGATTATTTATACCTGTCCTATTCCATGGCGGACGCCGAGGGCAGCACCATTCCGGTATCGCCGCTCATCCCCAGGATACAGGCGGTTTTTCCAAAGCTGACCGTTACAAGCGCTCTGGAAAACACCCTCTCAAAGGAATGGGAAGCCGTGGCGACCCCGAGAGGCACCATCTCAAGCCTTATCGACCATCTGCGGGAGCTGCGCTATGGAAAGGGCACGGTGATGCCAGAGGAGACCAAGCGTCTCTGGCAGGCTGTCGGTAAATGGTATGATGAAGACGCCCGTTATCACACAGCCTTCCGGCAGATTCAGGAGGCTCTGGATTACGATGGTGTGGATGACTGTCTGAGCCAGGGGCAGGCCATCCGTCTTTTTGAGCCGCCCATTCAGGCCAGCGTGTCACGTCTGGAGCTCTACCGCAAGTGTCCCTTCTCCCACTATGTGGCGTATGGCCTGAGGCCCGTGCCCAGACAGGAATACGAGGTCGAGCCGCCAGACATCGGCACCGTGCTGCATCATCTCATCGACGCGGTCTATAAGGAGGCTGAGCGGGAGCAGGTTTCCGTCAAGGATCTGAGTCAGGAAAAGACCGACGCCATGGTGGACGCCATTCTGGATGAAACCCTGCCGCAGGTAAGGCATCAGGTGTTTAACAGCACAGGCCAGTACCAGTATCTCGGCCGCAAGCTGCGCCGGGTGAGCAAGCGCACGGTCCGTGTGCTGGTGGACCATATGCGCCGCGGTGAATTTGACTTTAAATACAGTGAGCAGCAGTTCAGCCAGATTTTGGAGCTGCCGAGCTTTGAGGAGACTGTTAGGGTACGCGGCGTCATTGACCGCATCGACGTCTACCAGCGCGAGGGCGACACCTTTGTGAAGGTCATTGACTATAAATCCGGCAACAAGACCCTGAATCTGGCGGAGATCTATTACGGCCTGTCGCTTCAGCTAGCTGTCTACATGGAGGCCGGGATTGAGATTCTGGAGGGCGATAACCTGATACCAGGCGGCACCTTTTATTTTCATGTGGACGATCCCATGCTCCAGGTAAACAAGCTCGACCCGGAAACACTGACCGCGGCCCTCAACGATTCCTTTAAGCTTAACGGCATCTATCTGGATGACCCGCGTTTCACCAAGGCCATGGATGCAGAGGCCGATAAGGATTCTGAGGTCATCAGCCTGAAATCCCGGAACTCCAAGCTGAGCCGGGATGAGTTTGAGGATCTGCTGGACTACGTGAAGCGCGTGATTATCGAGATGACCGAAAAAATACTGGGCGGCGATATTGCGGTCCGCCCCTATAAAAAGGGCAAGGAAACCGGCTGCGAGTATTGTCCTTACAAGGGTATCTGCCAGTTCGATGAGAGCATCGGCAAGGCGTCCTATGATGTGCTGCGCACCAGCATTCCGAGGGATGAGTTTATCCAGAAAATAAAGGAAGGAGGAAAAGACAATGAGATGGACTGAGGATCAGCTGAGAGCCATTGAGACCAGAAAAAAAAACCTGCTGGTATCCGCGGCGGCCGGCTCGGGCAAAACCGCGCTGCTCATCGAGCGTATTCGCCGTATTGTGGTGGAGGAAAAGACCAGTGTGGATGCCCTGCTGGTGCTTACCTTTACGCGGTCCGCGGCAGCGGAAATGAAGGAGCGGCTGAGCGCTGCTCTCATGGCAGAGCTTGAGAAGGAGGACGTGGATTCGGATTTTGTCATCGCGCAGATCAGCCGTTTGGGCGCGGCCTCCATCTCCACCCTTCATGCCTTTTGCAGCCGTCTGGTCAGGGACTACTTTCAGGAGGGCGGCATCGACCCGGAATTTAAGCTGGGCAACGAGACCGAGCTCTCCATCATGCTTCAGGAAGCCCTGGAGGACCTCTTTGAGGAAAAATACCAGGAGATACCAGCAGATGGCGAGACACCCTTCAGCCGCCTGGTGGATATGTTTACCGGCAACCGGGACGACCGGGAGCTCAAGAGTCTGGTGGAAAATTTCCACTATTTTCTTGTGACGCAGCCGGATTCAGAAAAGTGGTGCGCGCGCTCGCTGTCCTATTTTGAGCTGGACGCTGAGGGCTTTTGGCAAAGCCCCTGGGGGCGGGAGCTGGACAGCCTGATCCGCACCGATATGGAGGGGGCCTATGAGCTTTTGGAGAGCGCATACGCCCTGTGCCGGGACACCGAGGGTTTTGAGAAAACCGCCGCCCAGCTTCAGGAGGATTTCTTTGCGGTGGGGCTTGCCATGGACGCGCTGGAGGAGGGTTATGACGATTTTAGAAACGCCCTTTCCGGTATCCGCTTTGCCCGCTACAGCGGCAATAAAAAAGCCGACGCCGAGACCAGCGACCACATCAAGGATCTGCGAAACGAAGCCAAGGGCATCGTTCAGGGACTGCAGAAACGGCTGAATCTTGACCTCACAGAGGCCCTTGCCCAGCTGGCGGAGATGAAACGCCCCATGGAAGACCTGGTGGGGCTGACAAGGGATTTCCAGAAAAAGTATCAGCTTAAAAAGGCGGAAAAAAACCTGCTGGATTTCAACGACCTTGAGCAGAGCACTCTGCGCATTTTAGAGAATCCCGCCATTGCGGCCGAGGTGCGCGAGCAGTATGCGTACGTATTTCTGGACGAATACCAGGATACCAATGATATGCAGGAGGCCATCATCAAGCGGATTGTCCGGGACGATAATTACTTTATGGTCGGGGACGTCAAACAGAGCATTTACCGCTTCCGTCTGGCTGACCCCACGATTTTCATCGGAAAGTACCGCGCCTTCAGCCAAGAGACCGACGCGCTCAACGACCTCATTACCCTGAGCCAGAACTTCAGAAGCTGCCAGGGCGTGGTGGACGGCGTTAACACAGTGTTTGAGGCCATTATGAGCCCAGCGCTGGGCGAGATCGCGTACGATGAACGGGCGCGTCTTTACAAGGGACTGGATAGCGAGGGGCCCTATGTCAAAACCCAGGTGCATGTCATCGAAAATAAAACCGATGAGGATACCGACCCCATTGTGGGCGAGATGCCCGCAGTGGAGATGGAGGCGCGGTTCATTGCCCGGGAAATACAGAGCCGGGTGGGCAAGCCTTTTTATGACACCAAAACCGGCGAAGAACGCCTGCTTCAGTACCGTGATATCGGCGTGCTGATGCGTTCAGTGGCCGGCCGGGGCGATGTCTACGCCAAAATCTTTTCAGAGCTGGGGATTCCCGCCTATTTTGACGGCGGCGAGCAGTATTACGAGTCCATGGAAATCGGTGTGATCATGAACCTTCTGGATCTCATCGACAACCACCATCAGGACCTGCCCCTGCTCAGCGTGATGACCTCGCCAATCGGCGATTTTGACACCGAAGAGTGCACCGAAATCCGCCTGTTTCAAAAAGAGGGAAGCTACTACGCCGCAGCGGAAAAATACAAAGATGAGCGCGAGGACGCGCTGGCTGCCAAGCTGAAAGCCTTCTACCAAAGGCTTGACGCCTGGCAGTGGGATTCGCGGGTCATGGACATCGAGGATTTTTTATGGAAGCTGTACCTGGACACAGGCTACTACCATTTTGTGGGCGCTCTGCCCGGCGGCGAGCAGCGGCAGAATAATCTGCGGGTGCTCCTGAAACGCGCCGGAGACTATAAGCGCTCCACCCTGCGCGGCCTGTTCTATTTTATCCGGTTTATCGAGCGCATGAAAAAGCACAAGTACGATTTGTCGCCGCCTGGTGTGCTCAGTGAGAGCGAGAATGTGGTGCGCATCATGACCATCCACAAGAGCAAGGGGCTGGAGTTTCCAGTGGTTTTTCTGTCTGGTACTGGCAAGCTGTTCAACAAGCGCACCCGCAACCGGGATATCCTGTTCCACAAGGATCTGGGCATCTGTCCGGATTACATTAATCTGGAGCTGAGGGCAAAAATGCCCACACTGGCCAAGAACATCTGTCTTGAAAAAAACGAGATGGAAACCCTGTCCGAGGAAATGCGGCTGCTCTATGTCGCCATGACCCGCGCCCGTGAAAGCCTGGTGGTGGTAGGCATGGTCAAAAATCTGGAATCCAGGCTGACCGCCTGGTCAGGCCCTGGCGATCTGTATCATCTCAAGAAAGCGGGTGGGCTTTTGGACTGGATCATGCAGGCGCTTTTAAGAAACAGCGCGCCGGAAATCGCCGGGGAGGAAAAACGGCGCCACCTAAGTCTGCCAAGCTACGATGTCTATTTTTATACGGCTGAGCAGAGCCTGAAGCACCATGTCTCAGAGGATACGGTTGAGGAGCTGATGGAGGAGGCCCAGGCGCCCTCAGAGGCCATGTGGCAGGAGGTCTGCCGCCGCCTGAGCTACCGCTATCCCTTTGAGGGACAACAGGAGCTGCCAGGTAAAATGACCGTCACCGAGGTCAAACGGCTGAGAATCCAGGCCGAGGCCCTGGGCGTTCCAGAAATCCCTGAACGTGTGGCGCTGCCGTCCTTTATGGTGGCCGATGCCCGGGAAATTACCGGCGCAGAAAAGGGAACCGCCCTGCATTTTATGATGCAGAGCCTGCCCCTTGATAAGCTGCGCGCTGTGGCAGCGGATACCGGGGCCCTTGATGGATTGCTTACGGAGGAGCGGCAAAGGCTCGTCACCGAAGAACTCCTACTGCCAGAGCTGGCTGAGACCATCGACCTTGAGGTCATCCGCAGGTTTTTCCAGTCTGAGCTGGGAAGGCGCATGCTGGCCGCAGAGCGTGTGCGGCGGGAGGTGCCCTTCAATTACCAGTATGACCCCAGAAAGGTGCTGCCGGACTGGCAGCATGCTGATACCCCGCTGGTAGTGCAGGGGATGATTGACTGCTGCTTTGAGGAAAACGGAAAATGGATTCTGTTAGACTACAAGACTGACCGCTACTTTGGTGAAGCCAGCCGGAAACAGCTCATCGACCAGTACCGTCTCCAGATTAATTTCTACGCCGAGGCCCTGGCAAACCTGACCGGTATGCCCGTTGCCGAGCGGATTCTCTGCCTGGTGGTCATGGGAGAGCAGATAAAGGTGGACCGGTAAAAAATAAGGGTGTAACCAAACGTTACGTCCTCAGAGTGTCAGAAAAGTGGTGCAGTCCGAGACTATGCCTTTTATTCAGATAAAAAAAGCCCAGGCGCTGCGGCAAACGGCCAGGAATCGTGCCGTTTTTAAGGAAAAGCCGGACACTGGAGAGACCAGACGCCCGTTTTATTGAAGAAGATAGAAGATACAGGTGTAAAGACAGCGCCCGCAGGACACTTTTTTCTTCCTTAGGTAAAAGGCTCCGTCTCTTGAATTTTTTGACACGCTGAAGGGCGTCACGAAACCTTACGTCCCGGGAAAACCAACCCGTATCGCCGCGATACGGGTTGGTTGGATTATAAGGATTTGTAGCTGAACCGCCAGAACAATGTTGTTTGACGGTATTATGATATACTAAAAGCATTATAACGATAGATGGAGATGTGAAGATGCCAAAAATCAAACCGAGCTCCGATTGGGGCGTTGAAGAATACAAACGCCTTGTTGGAAAAAACGGCGGCATTCATTTTGATTTTTGAGTCTGAGAAAAGAAAGTGGAAGCATAAAAAGAGGCTTCCCTTTTCCGTAAAAATGTTTGTTGAGAAGCTTCCCAAGCCCTCTACCAATTTTCTGAATAGGTGCTCATACGATGCTTACATAATGTAGAAAAGCAATGTGGAATATGATACAATTTGAGTATCAGAGAGGTAACGTTTTTTGAAGAACAGGAGGGATTATTTCAATGAATGAAAATTCAATAGCATATTGTGGTTTAGTGTGCAGCTTTTGCTTTCCTGACGGAAAATGCAGTTGTAAATCGGAAAATAGTTGCGGGAAGAGATTATCTCCACAAGGATGTTATCAGTATAATTGCTGCACGGCAAAAGGTATAAAAGGCTGTTGGGAATGTTCGGATTCTCCTTGCGATAAAGATATGCTTGCACCTGACAAAATCAAAATGCGGGCATTTATTCAGTGTATCAAAGAAGATGGCATTCAAAAGTTTATCAGTTACCTGGAGCGAAACGAAAAAGATGGAATCGTATATCACCGATCAGGGGTTATGGGTGACTATGATTTGTTAAATGAAAAGGAAGTTTTGAGTTTGCTCAGACGAATAAAATGAAAACATAATACAATGGAAGCAGCAGAGCCAGCCGCTTTTTGTCAACAATAACAGAAGCGGCAAAGACCCCATTCTACAAGGATTTCACTGTTTTTGTTTAAAGGCTTACGAGAAGATATAAGATGATTTTCGTCTGTCAAATCAATAAAAAAGCAAGGGAAATAGCTGAAACGACATCGTTATCTGAAGATACTGGCAAACAGTGGAAGAAAAATGAAAAGAAAATTATTAAGGCGCTGGATAAAGGCCTCGATGATCCTGAAAATGGCCGCACCATGCCGTACGAAGAACTGATGTAGCAGATCCGAAAGCAAATTGAGCGCCACGACCTGTAAAATTGTGGAAACCATTGAGGCAGGCAGAGATGTTGAAAATTTTGTGATGTATATGATGGAGGCTTTTAAAAGTAAAAAGGCGGTCATTGATTTTTTAAAAGATTATGACAAATCTGTAGAATCGTTAAAAACCCTTCCTTTTGGTTATCGCAGTGTAAGTTTTGAGTACCGTAGGTATGAAATTCGCTTAAAGTCTTTTAAATCTTACAATATATTTTTTACAGTTGATATAGAGAATGGATTATTATTCTGCGTGTTTTAAAGGACCGGCAGGATTGGCAGACGATACTGTTTCAAAATACAGATTATCATTTATAAAAAAACAAAGACACAACCAAAAGTTACGTCCTCAGAAAAACCAACCCGTATCGCCGCGATACGGGTTGGTTTTTTACAGATAACGCCGGACTTTTTTCATATACTGGCGGTACGCGTCTCCAAACTGCGCGAGACACCAGCGCTCCTCTGAACGGATAATGAAATGGGAAGAAGCCTCGAAAATAAGGACAAAGCCAAGCAGCAGCCAGGAGTGGGTGAGCAGCGCGCAGCCAAGAAAGAAAATGAAATACGCCACATACATGGGGTTGCGGGACAGCCGGTAAAGGCCATTCTGATTGATACCGCTTTCCGACGGGGACGCAAAATTGATGACGGACACAACGAGCAGGATAAGACCTGTGGCATAGACAACAGCGCCGGTGTAAAACAGTGGTGCCGGCGCCGCTGTGATTTTCAGAAAGAACAGGTAAAGAAAAATGGCGGCGTTAGAGGCTTGGTAAATCCAATAGGCTGCTTTTTCCTTGCCTATGAGCGGCGCAAAATAGGCGGCCCGGGCCACAGCGCCTTTACCCAGCAGGGCCAAAAGCCCAAACCGGATAAAGAGAAAGGGGAGCAGCAATAAAAATCCCATTTTAACCCTCATCCATCAAAAAGGCATGGGCTTCCGTAAGCAGTGCCCGGATTTCAAGGTTCTGGGGGCAGTGCTCCTCACACTGGCCGCAGCCTGTGCACTGGTCGGCCTTGAACTTGTTCTTGATATTGGTCCGGTATTTCTTCCTGGAGGCGGCCACGTCGCCGTACATAAAGGCTTCATTATAATATTTGAAAATGGAGGGGATCGGGATGATCTGCGGGCAGCCGTTACAGTAGCGGCAGCCCGTGCAGTCTGCCCTCATTCGGCTTCTGTAAAAGCTTCGGAGCTTTTGGATCATCTCCTTTTCGTCCTCTGTCAGGCAGCCAGTAGTGTATTTTCCGGCGGTGGCGATGTTTTCCTGTACCTGGCGGAGGTCCGACATTCCGCTGAGCACACAGGTGACCTCCGGCATATTGTACAAATATTTAAACCCAAGCTCCGGCGGGGTGAGGCTGGTGTCAAAGCCCTGCCAGAGCCTTTCCAGATCGCCCTCTGGCTTTGCAGCCAGCTGGCCGCCGCGCAGGGGTTCCATGATCATGACCCCCATGCCGCGCTCATGGGCGGCCTTCAGGCCAGCGAGTCCCGCCTGAAAGTTTTCGTCCATGTAATTGAGCTGAATCTGGACAAAATCAAAGGGGTAAGCGTCTAGAATTGGTTCGAATTCTGCGCCCAGGTCGTGGAAGGAGAACCCGAGATAGCGCACCTTTCCAGAGGTTTTGGCCCGGTTCATAAAATCGATAATACCGAGCTCAAGAAGCTTTTTGAAGCGATAGCCATCCAGCGCGTGGAGCAGATAGAAATCAATGTGGCTGGTTTGAAGGCGCTTTAGCTGCTCATCCAGGTATCGGTCGGAATCGGCCGGGTCGTGGCACTGCCAGCAGGGGAGCTTGGTGGCAAGCTGTACTTTGTCCCGCTGCCCGGTCTCAGCCAGGAATTTTCCTAGAAAAGGCTCGCTGGCCTGCTTGTGATAGGGCCAAGCGGTGTCAAAATAATTGACGCCGGCGTCGATGGCGGTCTGAAGGCATTGGCCGGCTGCCTTTTCGTCAATGAGCTTTTCATTGTTGTATTTAATGGGAAAACGCATGGTGCCAAAGCCCAGCTGGGAGAGTTTGAGTTCTTTAAATGGTCGGTATTGCATTTTTCGCTCCTTCGTTTTATTTTTTTTGCGTCTTTTTTACTTTTTCGCTTAAAATTGGGTATAGATTACATTATAACATGACTCTTCAATTTTTACATCGAAAGACATTACATATCGAATGAAAGCGAGGTTTTACAATGTACCGTTTTGATGAAATAAAAGATCGGCTGACCGAGATGGCCAGAGTGCGTAAAAAGGTGGTTTCAGTTGCAGCCGCAGGGGATAAGGTGGTTCTGGAGACCATAAAGATCATGAATGACCACGGCTTTGGCCGGGCGATTCTGGTGGGCGACGCCGATAAGATCAAGCAATATGCCAAGGAGGTTGGCTGTGACCTCAGTGAAAACACCATTGTGGACGAAAAGGATGAAAAGCGCGCCGCGGCGCTGGCAGTAGCCAGGGTAAGAGACGGTGAGGCCGATATTTTGATGAAGGGGCTTCTTCAGACCAAAACCTATTTGCAGGCGATTTTGAACCGTGACCACGGGCTGCGGACCGGCAAGCTCTTAAACGCGGTAACCGCCTTTGAAGCGCCGCACCTGGACCGGATGATTCTGGCAACAGACTGCGGCATGATCGTGGAGCCGGGCCTGAAGGATAAAATCGAGATGATCGGCAATGCTACCCGGCTGGCAAACGCACTGGGCTGCCGCCACCCCAAGGTATCTTGCGTGAGCGCAGTGGAAACCGTCAATGATAATATGCCTGACGGCATCGATGCGGCCATCCTGTCAAAAATGAATGAGCGCGGCCAGATTAAAGGCTGTGTGATCGACGGCCCCCTGTCCATGGACCTTTCTATCTCCGAGCATTCTGTCAAACATAAGGGCGTTATCAGCCCGGTGGCCGGACACGCGGATATCCTGCTCATGCCGAATCTGCAGGCAGGCAATATTTTCTGGAAAACCATGACCTACATGGCCGGTGCCCAGAGCGGCGCGGTCATCATGGGAACATCCAAGCCCGCAGTGCTCACCTCAAGAGCCGACTCCGCCGACGCGAAGGTCAATTCCATGGCCCTGGCAATGATGCTGGGAACCCTGTATGACTAAACGGCTTGTCAGGGTCAGAGCACAGCGGCCGTCAGCCATGTTGCTTTGAGCATCAACAGCCTTTTCTGAGTCTCCCCGACCGGGAGACTTTTTTAAATATAAAATAAAGTGGCGGTTGCGCCAAAGGCCAGTCTAAGGAAATAGCGTTGAAATTTGCCTTTAAAGCCGCTTTATTTTATAATAGTAAAGAATAACATCGGAAACCTGGGCAATTTTGAACTTTTTCGTTTTCAATTGCCTTGTATCATGATATAATTTAAGAACAAATATTCGCATTGGAGGCAACTTAGATGAAGGTATCTTTCATACATACAGGTGATTTGCACATGGGCCGCCAGTTCCATTTTAACCGGCGTGGAGACATATACGGGAAGAATAAACGGCTGGACCTCTGGGAGACCTTTGAAAAAATACTCAACACCGCAGAAAAGAACCAGATCGACCTGCTGCTGATCGCCGGGGATCTTTTCGACTCCGATGAAGTGGACATTATGGAAATTGAGCGGGTGGCAGAAAAGTTCTCACGCCTCACCACCACCCGGGTGGTCATCTGCGCGGGCAACCATGACTGCTACAGCAGCCTGTCCCTTTTCGGCCTGGTGGACTGGCCGGACAACGTGACCTTGTTTAAAACCGGCAAGCTGGAATCTGTCTATTTTCCAGACCTTAAAACCGAAGTTTACGGCATGTCCTGGGTGAAAAAGGCCTATACCGACCTGCCCTTTCCGCGGGGGATCGCCGTTAATCCGGAGTGTAACAATATTCTGATGCTCCACGGCGACGCCTACAGCCGGCAGACCGATTACCTGCCCATTGACGTATCGGACTTTTCCAATTTTGATTATGTGGCCCTGGGCCATATCCACAAGCCTGAGTATCTGAGTGAAACCGCCGCCTACTGCGGCAGCCCCGAGGGGCTGAGCTTTGGCGAGAGCGGCGACCACGGCGTCATTGTCGGCAAGATTGACGCGCACAAATGTGTCAGTGAATTTGTACCCATCCAGAAGCGCCGCTACGTGGACTTGGAATTTGAGGTAACACCTGAGATGAGCTTTGATACGATCAAGGAACAGATACTCGCCTGCGATACAGAGGAAAACCGGATGAAGAACTACTACCGGGTCACCTTGAAGGGCTATGTGGATCCGGAGGTTTCTGTGGACTGGCTTAAGGATGAATTACAGCCGTCCTTTTACTATTTTGAACTGAACGACAAGGCGCTCGAAGTCGACTTGGACATCGACCTGCTGCTCAAGGAAAACAGGGACAACATGATCGGTAAATTTATACAGGAGATGCTTCTTGAGGAAGTGTCCCCCATCACTAAAAAGGCCTTGTACTACGGTCTGGAAGGGATCTTAAAGGAAAAGGTAATTCTATGAAAATAAAAACACTGATACTGACATCTTTTGGAAAATTCAAAGACCGGGTCATCGAGGTTGACGATGGGTTTAACCTGGTCTATGGTGAAAATGAGGCGGGTAAATCCACAGTACAGCACTTCATTGAGGGAATGCTGTTCGGTTTTTACAAACCCTACCGCAAAAAGCGGACCTACTCCGAGGATTTTGAGCGCTTTAAGCCCTGGGGCAGCGATACCTATTGCGGCGCCATGGTCATGGAGCAGGACGACGGCCGGGAAATCCGGATTGAGCGCGATTTTCTGAAAAAACAGGACGGGGTAAAGATCTATGACAATGTCACCGGGGAGGATATCACCGCCCTTTATCCCTACGATAATGTCACCCGGCAGAATCTGCCGCTGGGCGATCTGAAGGTCAACTCCGTGGTGTACAACAACACTGTGAACATCAAGCAGATGGCCTCCGCCTCCGACGCCGACCTGGCAAAGGAAGTGAACGACCGCCTCATTGAGCTGGGAACCGCCCAGAAGGAAGAGGTCTCGCTCAACCGTGTCATGGGTTATCTTGAGAACAAGAAAAAATCCATTGGCAACTACGGGCAGAGCAAGTCCAACTATGGGATGGCGGTGCGGGAGCTTAAGGATCTGGAGCGGGCACTGGACGAAGGCGAGCGCGTCTACAACGTGATCCAGAAAAACCAGAAGCGCATCCAGCAGTATAAGAAAAAAATTGAGGCAGCCCAGAGCAAGTGCCGGAACCAGTCCGAAAAAACACAGGCCAAGACCCGTGAGGAGCTTAAAAACATGCGGGAAAAAGTCCGCCAGATCAAGAGCGAGGGCGAGGCGCTCAGCAGCCGCCTGGCAGAGCTTGAGAAATACGGGGACTTTGATACTCGGACCTACGGACGTCTTAAAATTTTACAGAGCAATCTGGAGGGAGCAGAAGAACGCATCAAGACCCTGTCCCGGGAGATTGAAACGCTTGAGGGTAAATGCCGGGATATCACCGGCCGGTGCAACCGCATCAAGCGCAGCCTGAAAGGGCTGAGCCGCAACGAGGTACAGATGGATTATCAGAAGTACCAGTACGCGCTGGAAAACCCCAGTGTGATCGAGCGGGAGCAGGAGCATATTGAGGTGCAGGTCTCAACCCTGAACCGGGTATCTAACGGCATGCTTATCCTGCTCATGGTGCTGGGCGCCATTCTGGTGCTGGTCACCGCCATTAATCCGGGGAACTTCCTTGCCGGCGCAGTGCTGGTGTTTGTGAACTTTCTGGGGTGGTTTTTAGGACTAGGCGGCGCGGCCCTGATGATCTATAAAATGAAATCACCGGGCGGGCTGGAGCCGGAAACCGCAGAGGACGGGCAGGAGGAATACGACGAGGTGCCGCTGACTGCTGTGGAAGCCATTTTACAGAAATATGGCAAAAACACACGGGAGGAATACGAAGCCTTTGTTGACAAGGCCGAAGAAATCTTTAACCGGCTTGACAAACTGACCATGGACGAGAATGTGTTCCTCACCCAGGTAGAGAACAAGAAAAAAGAGCTGGAAGAGGTTACCCACAACCAGATAAGCTTTGAAACGGAGCTGAGCGAAGAGCTTGAAAAGGCGGGGGTAGAAAACATCGAAGCCTACAACGAAGGCTGCCAGTATAAAAACGAGCTGGAAAAGGTCCGGGCAGAGCTCGCGGCCAACAAGCGCCTGTACGATGAGCTGGGCGGCGGCAACATGATCAAGGTAGACCTCGACGCCGGGGAGGATGACAATCCTGTCATCATGGTGGCGCCGGACGGTGAGAAGATCCGTGCCCGCGAAGCGCTGCTGGCCTTTAACCAGGAAGTTTCCAGGCTTCAGGGTGAAAACAGCATGCTCATCAGCAGTGTGAGCAATCCGGTGGAAACCCGGGAAAAAATCGAAACCCTTAAAAATCAGATCAGTGAATATGAGGAAGACCTCAGGGCCTGTGATATGGCGCTTGAGATTTTCGGCCGGCTCTCCAAGGAAACGCATTACGATTCCGCGCCGGTGCTCAATGATAAAATCGGCGATGTGCTGTACAGCATTACCCGCAAATATAAGGAAGTCAAAATTGACGACAAGCTTCAGGTAAAGGTCGTGAGCCCGGAAAACGGCGATCTGCTGGATATCGAAAAGCTGAGCGGCGGCACCATCGACCAGATTTACTTTGCGCTGCGCTTTGGCGTGGGCAATATGCTTGAATTTGACAAATCCCTGCCTTTTGTGCTGGACGACCCGTTTGTGCAGTACGATCTGGCGAGAAAAACCGAAGCGGTACGCTTTCTCTGGAACATCAGCAAGGGGCAGCAGGTCCTGCTGTTTACCTGCAGCGGCGATGAAAAACGGATTCTGGACCACAATGAGTTTTGCTACAGTGGTATCATATTATAAGTAATTTTTGAGGGGAGAACAAAAATGAAGTTACGGGAAGTCAAGGAACTACTGAATGCACGGGTTTTAACAGGAGAAGAACATCTGGATGAGGATGTCTATGTGGCCTGCGGCTGCGACCTCATGAGCGATGTGCTGCGGTATGCCAAGGAGGACGGCATACTGCTCACCGGGCTTGTGAACAAACAGGTTTTTAACACAGTGGACATGGCGAACATGCACAGCATTGTTTTTGTCAGAAGCAAGGTGCCAGGTGAGGAACTGCTGGAAATGGCCGAGGATATTGACATGCTGATCATGACCACCGATTATCCGCTGTTTGAATCCTGCGGAATCTTATACCACAACGGACTTAAGGGGGCAATACCGAAAAATGAGCTATGAAATGGTATTTGATGTAGAAAAGGGAGATTTTGAAAAAGCCGGCGAGGCTTCGCGCAAAATAAAGCGGAGCCTCCAGCAGCTCGGCATCAGCAGCAAGGTGATCCGCCATATCGCCATTGCCGGATACGAGGGTGAGATGAATATCGCCATCCATTCCGACGGCGGGCAGATCATTTTAGAGGTAGATGAAAACGCTGTAACCCTGCGTCTGGAGGACGTAGGGCCAGGAATACCCAATGTGGATCTGGCGATGACAGAGGGATGGTCAACCGCCAGTGACAAGGTCCGGGAAATGGGCTTTGGCGCAGGGATGGGTCTGCCGAATATGGAAAAAAATGCAGATGACTTTGAGATACATTCAAAGGTAGGAGAAGGAACAAAAATAAAGATGTATTTCAAATTGTAAAATCTGGGGGATGAGGTGAAACTGATGGATAAATTAATGCATTCGGTGTATCTGGATAAAGACAAGTGCCTGGGGTGCACGACCTGTCTGAGATCCTGCCCGACCGGCGCCATCCGTGTGCGCGAGGGCAAGGCCAAAATCATCGAGTCAAAGTGCATTGACTGCGGCGAGTGTATCCGGGTCTGCCCGCACCACGCGAAAATGGCAAAAACCGATCCGCTCTCCAAAATCAAAGATTATAAGTACACGGTCGCCATTCCGGCGCCGACACTGCTGGGGCAGTTTAAGATGAAATACTCCATCGACCGCATTTTATCAGCGCTCAAATCACTGGGCTTTGATGAAATTGTGGAGGTGGCCTTTGGCGCTGAGATCATCGGCCGGGCCATCAAGTATGAGTTTACAGCCAAGCACTATCCCAAGCCGATGATTTCGTCGGCCTGTCCGGCGGTGGCAAAGCTGATCCAGGTGCGCTTTCCGGAGCTTACAGGCAACATTAACCGGCTGAAGGCGCCCATGGGGCTGACCGCGAGGATTACGCGAAAACGTTTGATTGAGAGTAAAAACCTCAAGAGTGAGGATATCGGTATCTTTTTTATAACCCCCTGTGCCGCCAAGGCCACAGAGGTGAGCAATCCGCTGCCGAGCGACGACCTGTTTTCAACCATTGACGGCGCCATTGCCATCAAGGATATTTACGCGCCGCTGATGGGCGCGATGAAAACCGTCGAGGTGGAGGATGGGATTCATAATTCATCGGCTGAGGGCTTCAGCTGGGCAGTGTCCGGTGGGGAGAGCAGCTATTTGAAGAACAAAAAAGTACTGCATGTGGACGGGATCTCCAATGTCATCAAGGTGCTTGAGGAGATTGAGAATGGCAAGCTTGACAACATCGACTTTTTCGAGGGGCTCGCCTGTATCGGGGGCTGCGTTGGCGGCTGCCTGACCGTAGAGAATAATTTTGTGGCTAAAATGTACATTGAGGAAAGGGCCAAGCTGGAGCGCATGGATTCCCATAAGCACCTGGAGGAAGCCTATATCAAAAACCTGTACAACACCGGCATGATGCATCAGAAGGAAAAGCTGGTGCCGCGCGGGCCCAAGCCTCTTGACGAGGATATGGGGGAGGCCATCAAAAAAATGCACGCCATCGAGGAACTGGAGGCCAAGCTTCCGGGGCTGGACTGCGGCTCCTGCGGCGCGCCGGGCTGCCGGGCGCTGGCCGAGGACATCGTCATGGGCAATGCCCGTGAGATCGACTGTGTCTTTGTGCTGAAGGACCGTGTTCTGGAGCTTTCAAAGCTCACCAGTGAATTGCTTCAAGTGGGACATCCCATGAAGAATAAAAATGAAAACAATGAGGAAACCGAGGAGGAAAAATGAAAGTAAAAGAACTGCTGGCGGACGCACGCTTTGCCTGCGCCAACAACACTGTATCCCTGGACCGTGAGATTGAGAGCGGTTATGTGGGCGACCTGCTGAGCTGGGTGATGGCCAACGCGGACAACAACTGTGCTTGGGTAACCATCCAGACGCACATGAACATCATCGCTGTGGCCACACTTTTAGAAATGGCCTGTATTATTATTCCCGAGGGCGCGGAAATTGAAGAAGATACCCTGGCAAAGGCCACGGAGGAAAATATTCCGATCATTACCACTGAAATGAACGCCTATCAGGTCTGTACCTTCCTGGGAGAAAAAGGCATCTGAAAATGAGCACAGTTGCCATTGATCTGCATATGCACTCTGTTCTGTCACCCTGCGGCGATCTGGGGATGACCCCCAATAACATCGTGGGCATGGCTCTGCTGAAAGAGGTTGACTACATTGCGCTGACAGATCATAATACCGCTAAAAATCTGCCCGCCCTTTTTGAAGTGGCAAAGGGCGAGGGCCTGTGCGTGCTGCCGGGCATCGAGGTAACCACCAGGGAGGAAGCCCATATTCTGGCGTATTTTGACACGCTGGAGGGAGCTATGGAGCTGGACGCCATCTTGTATGAGCACCTGCCGGATATCCCCAATAAACCGGATTATTTTGGCCCACAGTACATTCTGGACGCTGAGGATGAGATAACCGGCGAGGTGGACAAGCTGCTGATCTCAGCAACCGATATCGGCATCGACGAGCTTGCGGAAACCGTTAAGCCGCTGGGCGGGATTATCGTACCAGCCCACATCGACAGGAAATCCTACAGTATTATGGTATCACTGGGGTTTATTCCGCCGGATCTGCCGGTAAAGACTGTGGAGCTGTCCAAGGCAACGACTGTGGAGGAAGCAAAAAAGAAGTTTCGTTTTTTCAGAGAATACCAGTTTATTCACGGCTCCGACGCCCATCAGCTGGAGGACATGGCCGAGCGTGAATATTTCATTGATCTGCCGGATTTAAGAAAATCCACTTTAATTGAATATTTGGGCGGAGCAGCGAAATAAAGATAAAAATTTGCCATTTTTGAAGCGTCTGAAAAAAACAGTTCTGTATTTTCAACGTCAAAAATGGGTAAGAGTAATATTTTAACTTGTATATACTGGTATTTTCTTGTTTGAACGTGTTCTTAAGCCCGTTCTTAAGGTAAAAGATTACATTTAAAAATGTTAAGTAAAAAAGTAAGACTGTGATATAATAGAATAGTAAAAATTGAGCAATAAATGAGGATTGCGAAATCAAGAGGAGGATTTAAGTTGGCTGAATTAGTACCTATTGACAATTTGGATGTTGTAAAGGAAATCGTTGCTGAACACCGTGACGTTCCAGGCTGTCTGATGCAGATTCTGCAGGAAACACAGGAAAAATACGGTTATCTGCCCATCGAGCTGCAGCAGACCATTGCAGACGAACTCGATATTCCTTTAACAGAAGTGTATGGGGTAGCAACATTTTACTCCCAGTTTACCTTAAAGCCAAAGGGCAAGTACAAAATTGGCGTTTGTTTGGGGACAGCGTGCTATGTAAAAGGCTCTCAGGCTATTCTGGACAAGGTTACCGATACCCTTGGTCTGGCTGTTGGCGACACCACAGAGGACGGTAAGTTCTCGGTCGATGCAACGCGTTGTGTAGGCGCCTGCGGTCTGGCTCCGGTTATGAGCATCAATGAAGATGTTTACGGACGCTTAAGTGTAAACGAAGTTAAAGACATTCTCGAAAAATACTGATTAGGGCTTAACGATGAAAGAGTTATCGCTGCATATACTGGACATCACACAGAATTCTATTCGGGCGGGCGCAAGTCTGGTAAAGTTAACCATTAATGAAAACGTAGACGATAATCTGCTGGAGATTATCATTGAGGATAATGGTAAGGGGATACCAGCCGATAAGCTGCCAAGCATTACCGATCCTTTTGTAACAACGCGGACCACAAGGCGTGTAGGCCTTGGGCTTTCGCTGTTTAAGGATGCGGCCGAAGGCTGTGACGGCCGGTTTGAGATCCAGTCAGAGGAAAATGTAGGAACGCGGGTTTACGCGTCCTTCGCCTATGACCACATCGACCGGATGCCGCTGGGAAATATGCCCGACAGTGTCATCACCATGCTCATGTCCTTTGGGGAGGCTGAGCTTGTATATGTACAGAGGTATAACGAGCGCGAATTTGTATTTGACTCAAGAGAGGTCAAAGAGATTCTCGGGGAAGACAGCCTCATGAATGATCCGGACGTTTTAAACTGGATAAGGGGCTATGTTGAAGAAGGACTCGAAGAAATTACGGAGGAGTAAAATGAAGAAATCCTTAGAAGAATTAAAAGCGATCAGAAGTAAAAAACTTGAAGAAATTAATCTGAGAAAAGGCAAAGATGGCTACCGTGTGGTTGTTGGGATGGCAACCTGTGGGATCGCCGCCGGCGCCAGACCTGTTATGGTCAAATTAATGGAAGAAGTGGAAGCCCAGGGCTTAAAGGACGTTACCGTTGCCCAGACTGGCTGTATTGGTGTTTGCCGTCTTGAACCCATTGTCGAAGTTTACAACCCGGAAGGTGAAAAGGTTACCTATGTCAAGATGACACCGGAAAAAGTACAGCGCATTGTGGACGAACATTTGAAGAACGGCAAAGTAGTGGAAGAATACACCATGACCATCGTTGACGGAAAAGTCATCGAACCCGTCAAACAGGCATAAGGAGGAAGGTAAATGGCTTTTAAACGCTCGCAGATTCTGCTTTGTGGTGGGACTGGCTGTACATCTTCCGGCTCCCAGACACTGGTAAAAGAATTCAAAAAAGAACTGATCAAACATGAATTAATGGACGAAGTTGAACTTGTCATTACAGGTTGTTTTGGCCTGTGCGAACTTGGTCCAGTCGTAATCGTATATCCTGAAGGCACTTTCTACAGCCGTGTCGAACCAAGTGATATTCCGGAACTGGTTGAAGAACACCTGGTAAAAGGCCGCCCGCTGGAAAGACTGATCTACTCCGAAAAGAAAGAGGGCGAACATCCGCTTTCAATCAACGAACTCGGTTTTTATAAAAAACAGAAACGTATCGCGCTTGCCAACTGCGGCGTTATCGACCCTGAAGATATTGAAGAATACATTGCTTTTGACGGCTACATGGCCCTTGAAAAGGTACTGTTCAAAATGACCCCTCAGGAAGTTATCGACGAAGTTAAGGCTTCCGGACTCCGCGGCCGTGGGGGCGGCGGTTTCCCAACCGGTTTAAAATGGCAGTTTGCTTACAACGCCGATTCGCCGGACGGCGTTAAATTCGTCGCCTGTAACGCCGATGAAGGGGACCCGGGTGCATTTATGGACCGTTCCGTTCTGGAAGGCGACCCGCACCGTCTTATTGAAGCCATGGCCATTGCCGCTTACGCCATCGGCGCACAGAAAGGCTATGTCTATGTCCGTGCTGAATACCCCATCGCGGTCAAGCGTCTCCAGATTGCCATCGACCAGGCAAAAGACTATGGCCTGTTAGGGGACAATGTTTTTGACACAGACTTCAGTTTTGACCTGGAAATTCGCCTGGGCGCCGGCGCTTTTGTCTGCGGCGAAGAAACCGCGCTCATGAACTCTGTTGAAGGTAAACGTGGCGAACCCAGACCAAGACCGCCGTTCCCGGCAAACAAGGGTCTTTTTGAACGCCCAACCGTTCTGAACAACGTTGAAACCTATGCGAATATTCCGACGATTATTTTAGAAGGCGCGGAATCCTTTGCTTCCGTTGGTACCGAAAAATCCAAGGGAACCAAGGTATTTGCCCTTGGCGGTAAGATCAACAACACCGGTCTTCTTGAAATCCCCATGGGGACAACCCTCAGAGAAGTTATCTATGAAATCGGCGGCGGTATCCCGAACGGCAAGGCCTTTAAGGCAGCCCAGACAGGCGGCCCCTCCGGCGGATGTATCCCAAGCTCCGAGCTGGATATTCCCATCGACTATGACAACCTCATCAGCATCGGCGCCATGATGGGCTCCGGTGGTCTCATTGTTATGGATGAAGACAACTGTATGGTTGACGTTGCCCGTTTCTTCCTCGATTTTACCCAGGACGAATCCTGTGGCAAATGCCCGCCGTGCCGTATCGGTACCAAGCGTATGCTTGAAATCCTCGAACGTATCTGCGACGGTCAGGGTGAAGAAGGCGATATCGAACGTCTTGAAGAGCTTGCTGAAGGCATCAAGGCTTCCGCGCTCTGCGGCCTGGGCCAGACAGCTCCGAACCCGGTATTATCCACCATCAAATATTTCAGAGATGAATATGAAGCCCACATCTACGAAAAGAGATGTCCGGCCGGCGTCTGCCGTAACCTGCTGAACTATGTCATCGATGAAGAAAAATGTAAAGGCTGCGGTATCTGCGCCAAGAAGTGTCCGGGCGACGCGATTACTGGCGAAAAGAAAAAACCGCATGTTATCGACGCGGCCAAGTGCGTGAAATGCGGCGCTTGTATTGAAGCCTGCCCGTTTAACGCCATTGCAAAAGCCTGATCGGAGGATAAATGACTATGAGCGATGTAACATTTAAAATAAATAATATGGAAATCACCGTTCCTGAAGGGATTACGGTTTTAGAGGCAGCCAGAAGACACAACATTGACATTCCGACATTATGTAATTTAAAGGACGTTAATGAAATCGGCGCCTGCCGTATGTGCATGGTGGAGGTAGCCGGCGCGAAAGCGCTTCAGGCCGCCTGTGTTTATCCGGTAGCGCCTGGTATTGAGGTGTTTACCAACACACCGAGAGCCAGAAAGGCAAGACGTGTGAACCTGGAACTGATTTTATCCAACCACCACCGTGAATGTACCACCTGTATCCGCAGTGAAAATTGTGAATTACAGAGCCTGGCAAAGGATCTGGGCATCAGTGACATTCCCTTTGAAGGTGAAAAATCCGGCCATCACATCGACGACCTGTCACCGTCCATCGTGCGTGACGAGTCCAAATGTGTGCTGTGCAAGCGCTGTCTGGCCATCTGTAATAAAGTACAGAAAATCGGCGTTCTGGGCGCTGTGGGCCGCGGTTTCACTTCCCAGGTACAGCCGGTATTCAATAAATCCATTGCGGAAGTCGGCTGCATCAACTGCGGACAGTGTATTGTCAACTGCCCGGTTGGCGCTCTGAAAGAAAAAAGCGACATCAACCGTGTGTGGGACGCTCTGGGCGATCCGACCAAAACCGTTGTGGTTCAGTCTGCACCGGCGGTAAGAGCCGCCCTCGGCGAAGAATTTAACCTGCCAATGGGCACCAATGTTACCGGGAAACTGGCAGCTGCCTTGAGAAGATTAAATTTTGACGGCGTTTTCGACACCGATTTCGGCGCTGACGTCACCATTATGGAAGAAGGCACCGAGCTCATCAACCGCGTGAAAAACGGCGGCGTTCTGCCAATGATCACCTCCTGCTCACCAGGATGGATTAAGATGATTGAGACCTACTATCCGGAAATGATCCCGCATCTTTCCAGCTGTAAATCACCTCAGAATATGACAGGTGCGCTCTTGAAGAGCCACTATGCCGAAATGAACGGCATTGATCCTAAGGATCTGGTCGTTGTCTCCGTCATGCCATGTACCGCGAAAAAATACGAGGTGCAACGTGACGAGCTGAGTGTGGACGGCAATCAGGATGTGGATATCTCCATCACCACCCGCGAGCTGGCCAGAATGATCAAGGAAGCCCGTCTGGATTTCCCGGCACTGCCTGACGAAGAATTTGACCCGTATTACGGCGATTACTCCGGCGCTGCTGTTATCTTCGGCGCTACCGGCGGCGTTATGGAAGCCGCAGTCCGTACAGTGGCTGACGTCTTAAACGACAAGGATATTCAAAAAATTGACTATGAGGCCGTCCGCGGCGTCGATGGTCTTAAGACCGCAGAAGTGGAAGTAACCCCTGATCTGACCGTGAAGGTAGCGGTTGCCAGCGGTGGCTCCAACATCCGCAAGGTGATGGAAGGCATTAAGAACGGTGAATACAAGGACTATCATTTCATCGAGCTCATGGCCTGCCCGGGCGGCTGTGTCAACGGCGGCGGACAGCCCATTATCTCCGCAAAACGGAAAATGGAAGTGGACATCCGTGCCGAGAGAGCAAAAGCCCTTTACAGTGAGGACGCCAGTAAGAAATACCGGAAATCGCACCAGAACCCATCTGTCATCCGGATTTATGAAGAGTTCCTTGGTGAACCGGGCGGACACAAGGCGCACGAGCTGCTCCATACGACCTATTCGCAGAAAGCAAAGGTCTGACTGCGTCACTAACACAGATCCCCCATTAATTTAAATAAAATAGATACAATCCTGCCGGGCTGTAACGTTCGGCAGGTTGTATCTTTTTTGTTTTTAAAGGGTATCGGGGCGATACCCTTTGTTTTTTGCTTTGAAGTGCCGTTTGTTTGTGATAGAATAAGGCCATACTACATTAGAAAAGAGAGTGAGCATGATAAATAAGGAACCAGAGCTGGTTATTTTTGATATGGATGGTCTCATGTTTGACACGGAGCGGCTGAGCCACGAGGCATGGACCCGGACAGGGGAAGAAAATGGCTTTTGCTATACCATGGACATAACAAGAAAGAAGCTGGGGCTGGGTAAAAAAGGCGTACGCGCGCTTTTTGTCCAGTATTTTGGCGCCGACGCGCCCATTGAGCGGTGGCACCACCGTTCCCATGAGATCAAGCGGCAGCTTGTCAACGAGCAGGGCGCCGGGATCATTAAGCCGGGGCTGGTCAGCCTGTTAAAATATTTGGATGGGCGGGGAATTAAAACCGCCATCGCGTCCTCCAGCGACCGGGAGATGATCAGTCACTATCTCAAGATCACCGGGCTTCCCCACCATTTTGATCACATCACCTCCGGCGAGGAGGTTGAAAAGAGCAAGCCGAACCCGGAAATCTTTTTAAAGACCTGCGCTGCTCTGGGGGTGGCTCCGGAGGCGTCCCTGGTGCTGGAGGACGCCTATTCCGGGTTTGAGGCGGCCCGGTCCGGCGGTATCCCGGTGTTTTTTGTGGAGGATCTGCGGGAGCCGGACCGCCATATTGACGCGGGGGCCGACGGCGTTTTTAAGAATCTGGCCGAAGTACAGCATTTCCTTGAAAACAGGGAGGCAGCTGAGTATAATAAAAGTAAACATCTGTAAAAGCAGAGAGGAGAGGAAAAATGTTTGAGCGGAAAAAATATCGTCTGAGCCAGAGTGTCACAGCCCTGCTGCTGGCCCTGCTGCTTGTTATCGCCGCAATGCCGCTAACACCGGCCCTTGCCCAGGTGGCAGAAGGTACTGAAGCGGCTCAGGAAGGGACAGAAGCTCTGGAAGAAAACACAGCGCCTGCCGCGGCGGATACAAAAGCGGCTATTCCGTCAAAGGAAAACGCCCCGAAGACCCTGACGGTCCTTCACACCAATGATATGCACGGTGCGCTGGTCAGCAGCGGTACCAGCACCATCGGAGCGGATGAGACTGCCGGTATACGAGCAGCTGCCGAGAAAACCGACAACACACTGCTGGTGGACGCCGGTGACGCGACCCAGGGCGGTACTTTGGCTGCGCTGAGCCAGGGCGCGGATGTCATTACTCTGATGAACGCGGCAAAATACGACGTCATGGTCCTTGGAAACCATGAGTTTGACTACGGGCAGGACGTTTTGCTTGAAAATGTGAGAAACGCGGATTTTCCTGTGTTGTCTGCCAATACGGTTTATAAGGATACTGGCCGGCCCATCCTGGAGGGTGTCCCCTACGCGGGCGGCACCCAGACCAACAACGGCCAGTATACCATCGCCCAAAAGAACGGCGTTAAGATCGGGATTTTTGGCGTCACCACGCCCGAAACCGCCACCAAGACTAACCCAAAAGGCATTGAGGGCATTGCCTTTAATCCCGTAGAGCCCGTGGCCCGGGAGATGATTAAAGCTCTGAAAGCCCAGGGCGCAGAGGTCATTATCTGCCTGGCCCATCTGGGTGTGGACCCGTCCACCAGCAAAGAGAACAGCAGCGTCGGCCTGGCCGAAGCCCTCGGCCCGGACAGCGGACTGGATATGATCATCGACGGCCACAGCCACACTGTCTATTCAAAAGCAGAGCCTCAAAGCGGTATTTTGATTGAGCAGACCGGCAGCAGTTCCAAAAATATCGGGAAGATCAGCGTGACAATGGACAAGGGCACCAATACCGTGGCCGGTAAGCTCATCGACGCAGAGGCCGCTTTCAAGACCTGCAGCCCAGACCCGGCAGTGACCGCTCTGGCAGACCAGCTGATGGCCGCCAACGCGGGCAAGCTGAAGCCTGTCATCGGCAATACCCGGACAGCCCTGTGGGGCGGCTGGGTCGGCAGCAGCAATATTGCCCGGGTCGGTGAGATCAATCTGGGCAACCTCATTGCAGATGCCATGACTGAGGGGGCAAAGGAACTGCTGGCAAGCGACGCCTACAAGGACAGCCCCTACAAAAATCTGCCCATTGTGGCTCTGGAAAACGGCGGCGGCGTGCGTGCCACCATCAGGCGGGGCGACATAACAGTGGGCGATAGCATCAACGTGCTGCCTTTTGGCAATACCCTGGCCTTTAAGGAGGTCACCCCGGCCATTCTGTACGAAGCTCTGGAAAACGGGGTGAGCAAGGTAGTCTCCCAGGACCCGGAAACCGGGCTGATTACCGGGCAGGGCGGCTGTTTCCCGCAGATCAGCGGTATGTCCTTCACCTATGACCCCAGAAATCCCGCAAGGGATGTCAAGACAGGCGAGGAGGGCAGCCGGGTGACCGCCATCTACCTGGACGGCAGCAGCGAGCCGCTGAAACGGGATGACACTGCCACGAAGATTGTTCTCTGCTCCAATGATTACGAGATCGCTGGCGGCGACGGCTATGACATGCTGGTGGGGTTGCCCAGCGTGGGTGAGGGCGGGAGCCTGGAGGAAGTCTTCCGCGACCACCTGACCAGGCTGACTGCAGCGGGCGGCGGCAGCTTTCTGGCGCCCGCCTCCCAGGGAAGAATCCAGACGGCAGGCGCCTACGTGCCCAAGCCCTACGCGGCTTCGATTAAAGTGTCAGGCCCCGATGAAATGGGCAGCCTGGCCGGGAAGACCGTCGAGTATCAGGTCGACGGCGGCGCTGTTCAGACCGGCGTTCTGGACGAAAACAGCGTGCTGAGCTTTGACCTTCTTCCAGACGGCCCCCACGGCATCCGAATCGGGGACGCGGACGATGCGTTTATCAATAATTACAGCGGCGATGTCGCTGTGACCGCAGCAGTGAAGGAGAAGCTGACCATCAACGAGACGCCGCAGCCACAGCCGCAGCCAGAGCCGGAGCCTGTAAAGCCCGAAGCCCAGAATGAACCAGCGGCGGCCAACCCACATACCGGGATGACGGCCAGTGCCCGGCAGGCTGGCAGCGCGGCTGTGTGCCTGTTGGTTTTGACCACTGTGGTGACAGCAGGTGCCTGGCGGCAGCGGAGACAGAAGGCAGGCTGATGTCACATGCCAGAAGCCAACCCGTATCGCGGCGATACGGGTTGGCGCTTCCCGGAAGTAACAAAACGTTACGTCCCGGCTTGTATAAAACTTGACACTTAAAAAAAACTGTGCTATCTTATTAAACAGAGTGAGCAAAAAAAGCTTCACGAAGGGGTACACCACCGCGGGTGTAGAACTTCGTGAAGCTTTTTTTGCTTTTTTAATTTAAGGAGGAAAAAAGATGATCACAGTGAATGGCAAAGACTGTCCCTGCGAAGACAGCCTCCGTTTATCCGCTTTTTTAGATCAGGCGGGCTACGAGCGCAGCCGGGTGACCGTGGAGCTGAACGGTGAAATCGTGCCAAAGGCTGGTTACGATACCAGAGAGCTCAGAGACGGAGACCGGATGGAGATCGTCTGCTTTGTGGGCGGTGGCTGAGATGCGGATAAGACTGAATGGAAAAGACTATGAGACACAGGCGGAGAGCCTGCATGGTCTCTGCAGAGAGCTGGGGCTTGAGCGTGAAGAACGTGTGGTGATTCTGGACGGATACCAGAGTGATGAAGACCTGCCCTTGCACAGCGGGGCTATAGCAGCGGTCACCACAAAGGGAGAGCTGCCGCCAGAGGAGTGCCTGGAGGAGCTGCTCTGTGCCCGCCATACACCCGGCGTGTATGAAAAGGTTAAGAAGGCCCGGGTGGCCGTGGCCGGCCTTGGCGGGCTCGGCTCGAGCATTGCCCTGAGCCTGGCGCGCACTGGTGTGGGTACCCTGCATCTGGTAGATTTTGACGTGGTGGAGCCCAGTAATCTGAACCGGCAGCAGTACCGGATCAGCCATCTGGGACTGGCCAAAGCCGAGGCTCTGAAACAGGAAATCGCTGAGGTCAACCCCTTTGTGCGGGTGGAGGCCGAGACGCTGCGGGTAACCGAGGAAAACGCCCCGGCGCTTTTTAAAAAGGACCCCATTGTCTGCGAGGCCTTTGACAATCCCGAGACCAAGGCAATGTTTGTGAATACCCTGCTTACGCAGTGCCCTGAAAAGACCCTTGTGGCCGCGTCGGGCATGGCGGGCTATGGAAGCGGCAACCGCATTAAAACCCGCCGCATCATGGAAAATTTTTACCTCTGCGGCGATGGGGAAACTGCAGCCCAGGCAGGCTGCGGCCTCATGGCTCCGAGGGTCGCCATCTGCGCCGGGCATCAGGCCAATACAATATTGAGATTAATTTTAGGCTGTAAAACAGTATAAAGGAGACAACCAACATGGAAAATAAAGATCAACTGATCATCGGCGGACACGCCTTTACATCCCGTTTTATTCTGGGCTCAGGAAAATACTCGCTGGAGCTTGTAAGCGCCGCGGTGGAAAAAGCCGGAGCGGAGATCATCACCCTGGCGCTGCGCCGTGCCAATACTGGGGGAACGGATAATATCCTCGACTATATTCCAGAGGGCGTGACCCTGCTGCCCAACACCTCTGGAGCCAGAAACGCCGAGGAGGCAGTGCGGATCGCCCGGCTGGCACGAGAGATGGGCTGCGGTGATTTTGTGAAGATTGAAGTCATTCATGACACCCGGTATTTGCTGCCCGACAACTACGAGACCGCCCGGGCCACCGAGATTCTGGCCAGGGAAGGTTTTGTGGTCATGCCCTATATGTACCCGGACCTCAACGCCGCCCGGGACATGCAAAGCGCCGGAGCCGCGGCTGTCATGCCGCTGGGAGCGCCCATCGGCTCCAATAAGGGCATCTGTACCCGTGACTTCATTCAGATTCTTATCGATGAAATTGACCTGCCTGTCATTGTGGATGCGGGTATCGGCAAGCCCTCACAAGCCTGTGAAGCCATGGAAATGGGCGCGGCCGCGGTCATGGCCAACACAGCCATCGCCACTGCGGGCGATATTCCGGTTATGGCAGAGGCCTTTAAAAAGGCCATCGAAGCTGGCCGGGCTGCTTACATCTCTGGCATGGGGCGGGTATTGGAAACCGGCAGCGCGGCCTCATCACCCCTGACCGGGTTTTTGCAGGAATAGGAGGGCGAGATGAAAGAACGAATCGACCATATGACCTACCTCCCCGGCATGGAGGACATTGGGTCTGAGCTCATGGATCAGGTGCTGTCCGCGGCGGAAGCCTTTGATTATGAAGCCTTTACCGGGGCAGACGTACGCAGGGCACTGGATAAGGCTGCGCTGAAGCCCGAGGATTTTGCGGCCCTGCTGTCACCGGCGGCCATGCCTTATTTGGAGGAGATGGCAAAGCGCGCGCAGCTTGAGACCCGCAGGCATTTCGGCAATTCCATCAACCTGTTTACACCGCTGTATATTGCGAACTATTGCGAGAATTACTGCATTTACTGCGGCTTTAACTGCCGCAATAAAATCCACCGCGCGCGGCTGAACGCCAAGGAAATTGAGCGGGAAATGCAGACCATTGCAGCCACCGGCCTGGAGGAAATCCTGCTGCTGACCGGTGAGAGCCCGAAGATGTCCAATGTGGAGTACATTGGTGAGGCCTGCAAAATCGCCCGGAAGTATTTTAAGGTGGTGGGCCTGGAGGTCTATCCGATGAATACCGCGGATTACACCTATCTGCACGACTGCGGGGCGGATTTTGTCACCGTCTTTCAGGAAACCTATAACCCCGATAAATACGAGACCCTGCACCTGGCAGGCCACAAGCGAATTTTCCCATACCGGTTCAACACTCAGGAGCGGGCCATCCGCGGCGGTATCCGCGGCGTGGGCTTCGCTGCGCTTCTGGGCCTTGACGACTTCCGCAGAGACGCTTTTGCCACTGGTATGCACGCCTACCTGCTTCAGCGCAAATATCCCCATGCGGAGATTGCCTTTTCCTGCCCGCGGCTGCGTCCCATCATCAACAATGATAAGATCAACCCAAAGGATGTGCATGAGCCCCAGCTTCTGCAGATCATTACCGCTTACCGTTTGTTCATGCCCTTTGCCAGCATCACCATTTCCAGCCGGGAATGCGCGCGGTTCCGGGATAACATTATCAAAATTGCTGCGACCAAAATATCGGCCGGGGTGGATGTGGGCATCGGCGGCCATTCTGGCGATGCCCAGGGAGATGAGCAGTTCGAGATCGACGACGCCCGTACGGTGGACGAGATTTACAGCATGATCCTGTCTGAGAACCTTCAGCCGGTCATGAGCGAGTATATCTATGTTTGAGATCATCGCTGTGACCAGCCGGGGCTGCTGCCCGGCCAGCCGTGAGTTTGCCGCTCAGGCGGCGCGGATCGCGGCCTCGGGCGTGAGCAAGGTTATCCTGCGGGAGAAGGACTTACCGCCAGCGGATTACAAAGTCCTGTCCCGGGATTTTCTGAGGGAATGTGGGGACGCTGGCGCTGAGCTCCTGCTCCACTGCTTCGCGGCAGTGGCTAAGGAGCTGAACCACCCGAAAATTCATCTCCCCCTGCCGGTTCTGGAGGCACAGCCTGGCCTCCGGCGGGATTTTAAAACCATCGGCGTGTCCGTCCACTCTCTGGAGCAGGCCAGGAGCGCGCTGCGCCTGGGCGCGGATTACCTGAGTGCTGGACATGTGTTTGCCACGGACTGTAAAAAAGGGCGGACGCCAAGAGGCCTTGGCTTTTTATCCGAAATCTGCGGTGAGATGCCCATTCCAGTTTATGCCATCGGCGGCATTTCGGCGGAAAATATCCGAAGTGTGCAGGAGGCAGGCGCTGCCGGAGCCTGTGTGATGTCCAGTATTATGAGGAGCGAAGCGCCGGAAGAATATGTAAAAACACTGATTCAAAAGATAAAATAAAACATTTAAGCCTGTCGTTTGCAAAAGCGGCAGGCTTTTTATCAGGACAAATCCTTCTGGAAAATGGTATAATAAGAGCAGATAAAAACAGGAGATGAAAAATATGGAAGAGGATAACGCACAGCAGCGGAAATTTAAAAAAATGACGGAGACGCCTGTGGAGCCGCTGATCTGCCGGATGGCGGTTCCCACCATTATCAGCATGCTGATCACGTCGATTTACAATATGGCCGATACCTTTTTTGTAGGGCGCATTGGCACCAGCGCCACAGCGGCAGTGGGCATCGTGTTTTCACTGATGGCCATTATCCAGGCCATTGGTTTTTTCTTTGGACAGGGTTCTGGCAATTATATTTCCAGAAAACTTGGCGCCCGGGAGGTGGAGGAGGCCTCACGCATGGCGGCAACCGGGTTTTTCAGCGCGCTTTTGACCGGGGCGGCGGTCATGGTTCTGGGCTTTTGTTTTTCGGAGCCCTTCTGCAGGCTGCTGGGAGCCACAGAAACCATCATGCCCTACGCTCAGGACTACATGCGCCTGATTTTAATCGGAGCGCCTTATATGACGGCGGCGCTGGTGCTCAACAATCAGCTCAGGCTGCAGGGAAACGCCTTTTACGCCATGATCGGCCTGGTCAGCGGCGGTCTTTTGAACATTGCGCTGGACCCGCTGTTTATCTTTGGTTTCGGACTTGGTATCAGCGGCGCTGCCCTGGCGACGATTCTCAGCCAGCTCGTGAGCTTTTTCCTCCTGCTCTTGGGGTGTAACCGTGTAGCGGGCAATCTGCCCATCCGTTTCCGGCATTTTTCACCAAGCCTTGCCCGGTACCGCGCCATCGTCAACGGCGGCCTTCCCAGCCTCCGCCGGCAGGGGGGCCGCCCCGGGGCAAAAA
>OCAG01000264.1_pt1 | contig 52278 bp, 48 predicted proteins | sample 1477111 | NCBI WGS metagenome assembly OCAG01 (sample SAMEA2580288, study PRJEB22360) | human gut metagenome | biome: human gut; feature: human-associated habitat; material: faeces | place: Denmark | collected 2008/2010 | reverse complement strand
CGAAAAAATCTCTTTTTTCCTGGCTGGTCAGCCGTTCAAACCTGCCAATATGCGCCTTGACACGCGCAACCAGTTCTGCCGGACTAAAAGGCTTTACCATATAATCATCTGCGCCTAAACCAAGCCCTCGTATTTTATCGACATCATCTCTTTTGGCCGATACCATTATAATCGGAGTTTCCTTTTTTTCACGGATTCTCCTGCAAATCGCAAAGCCGTCTACACCTGGCAGCATTAAATCCAACACAATCAAATCAAAATCATCTCTCACCGCAAATAAGAGTCCAGTATCGCCGTCAGCCGCTAGCGCTACCTGGAAATCATTGATTTCCAGGTAGTCTCTTTCTAACTCTGCAATTTTGCGGTCATCCTCTATAATCAGAATTTTTTTCATCTTAGTCCTCCGCTATCGGCAGCAGCATAATTACTGCCAGCCCTCCAATTTCTGCGGCTTCTGCGTAGATGCTGCCGCCAAAACCTTCAATAATCTCACGGGAAACTGAAAGTCCTAGCCCACTGCCCCTTTTCAAGCTGCTTCTGGCAGGATCGGTCCGATAAAAGCTGTCAAAAATTTTTTCAAGCGCTTCTTGTTCAACTCCCGAGCCGTTATCTTCAAAGTGCAGCGCTACATTTTTCTTTTCTTCTGACAAGATTATTTTCATTTCTATATTTTGTTTTCCAGCGTATTTAAGGCTGTTTTCAAGCAAATTCCAGAGCACCCGCGCAAACTGTGTCCGGTCAATGGTCACAAACCTTTCCTCTTTCAGCTGATCATCCAACCGGATTTTCACTGTACTGCCCTGCACCTTCAAGCGCGCTTCCTCGCAAAAATCCGCAAGATATGTTTTTACCGAAATACTTTCCATCTGAAAATCCATTTTTCCCATATCCAGCTTGGAAAACAGAAACAGGTTATCTACCAGCCCTTCCATATCACAGGCGGTATCGTAGATGGTGCGCAGATAATGCTTTTGTTTTTCCGGAGTGTTGGCTACACCGTCAAGAATACCGCCAGCATAACCTTTAATGGAGGTAAGCGGCGTTGACAGGTCATGGGATATTCCGGCGATCAGTTCTTTCCTGGAGCTTTCATAACGCTGCTGCAGCTCAACAGACTCTTTGAGCCGAACCCGCATTTCTTCAAAATCGCCGCACACCTCGCCAAGCTCGTCTTTACTGTAGACTTCTACAGGGTGGTCCAGCACCCCGTCCCGAATCTCCCGGGCACCTTTTTGGATACTTTTGATAGGATGAATCATCGTTTTGTAAAGCTTCCCGGCCAATACCAGTCCAGTTACCACTACAATGACCACCGCGATACCAGCAACCACTGCCGCACTGATCTTAATGGCAAGTTTGATATTATCCCAGTTATCCCAGATCGCATAGGAGCTCTCTCCAAAATCCATCTCGCTGCTGACAACAAGCAGGCGTATTCTCTCGCCGGCCTGATTGGTAACAGGCATAAGGTATACGAGCCCTCTGTCATTCCTCAGAAACAACGGCTGATCTTCAATATTTGCAGTCCCTGTGATTTCCCTGGCCTCTGTCTCAATTTCATCGATGGTAACACCATCGGTGAGATAAGGCAGATCTCCCCCGGTTACAGCGATTGACGCCCCGAGCTTTTCCAGCGCAGCCGCCAGAGCGGTCAGATCATTCTTGTCTTCTTTATCTTTTCCGGAAATTTTCTCGCACATGGAATCAAAAGCCAGCTGCAGCTGATAGGTCGAAACGGTTCCGTCTACTTTGAACAGCATATTGGCCTGGTTTTCCGGAAGCATAATCATTAGAATGCCAAACGCTGTACCGCCGACAATGGCCAGAATTAAGACAACCGGAATGACGATCATCATCATATTTGAAAGAATCAGCTTTTTTCGTATGGACCAGTCTTTCAGTCCCATGCTCTGCCTCCTTTATTTTTAGAATGCAATGTCGGTTTGGTGGCGTTCCACTTCAAACCGCTCAATTACCACCCGTTCGAAATCATCTTCCGTATCAATAATACCTGCTTTTTCTTTGGCGATCTCCACCTGCTGCTCAGCAGTATTGATGCCTGGCAGATCCGGCAGCAGCAGAGCGCGGTTTACACCCTTTTCCACAATAATACCGTATTGATACGGGTCCAGCTCGCTTAAATTTTCAATATATTCCGGTCTCCCTAAAATATCCACTGAAATCTCCAGTTGATAAAGCTCCTGGGGCTCAACTGGCAGGAAACGCGGGTCATAGGCACAGGCTTCGATGGCATTGCGCACAATTTCTTCCGCGATATTTTCCGTTACCGCCTGGGATGTTCCCATGCATCCCCGCAGCTCACCGGCTTTATAGATCGAAACAAAGACACCGGCCTGCTGGCTTTCCAGGGCTGATTTTACTCTTTGATCCCTGATCTCATCCAGATACTGTCTCCAGTTAAACTTGCGTCCTTCCTCTACCCATGTATCAATAGTCAGGCGTGCCAGCGCCAGATAATCGTCCTCCGCCTTCAGTCTTTCCTCATGCTGCCTGACCATGTCCCGTTCATACCGGGTAATGAGGCTTTCGTTAATCGGGTCTTTTTCCTCGAGCGCAAAATCAATAAAGGCACTCAGATAACCGACACCGAAGGGCCCTTCATAAGAAAAGAGACTGGAATGGGTTTTTATGCTGTCGGTTGCACCAAGCGCCATAACGATTGACCGGAGTCCGCATTGGCCGGCAGGCTCATAAATTTTAGGCGGCAGAGTTAAAATGGAATAATAGTCTTTACGCTCTATACCCTGGACGATCTTTTCATCAAATACCGGCCCCATGACATTAAACTGGTAAGGTCCTTCATTTTTAAGGCAATGGGACAAGTCGGCGCTGGCCAAGATCAGGGCATCCTTCCCATAAGCTTCAATGGCTTCACGCAGAACACGCCCTGTTCTAAAAAGCTCAATGAGACTGAGCTCTCCAATGGTAATGTGGACCAGCTTATAGTCCTGATAATACTTTTCGATATAATAAAGCGGAACCATGCAGCCGTGGTCCAGTTTCCGCTCAATGTCGAATTCCTCGGCTGTTTTCTGGTTCAAAAAGATACTTTGACAGTCTGACTGAGCAAAGCGGCGGTTCATTTCCTCCAGCAGCCCCATATCACAGCGCTTTTCCAGGCGGATTTCCGGCGCGCCGTACTCTGACATATCCCCTTCGAGCCTGGTTTCATAAATGACACTGACGCCGTCCTGAAAAACATTTCCATGAGGGGTAATACAAACGATCACTTTTGGTTTGGTTTCTGCTACCTTTAACGCCAGATCGCGCATGCCGCGGACAGTCTTTTCCGCCATCAGTTCTCTGCCGCCTCCAACCTCAGGTATAATCACCGGAGGATGCGATGCGATTCCGATTCCTTTTAGATACATATGATGGTTCTCCTTCTATATTATTCTGTGAATTTGCTCTATTTATAAAAACATTATAACCAACCCGCCACTTCCCTACAACTCTTTATTTTTATCAAGGAATTTTAATGCCGTTTATGGTAAAATAACTTTATTAAAATGACCAATAAGGAGGTTAAACCTTTTATGTCAGACATGTTGAACCATTACTGCTGCGGACGTGAGGCACTCGATGCGCTTCCAGAGCACAGTACCATGAACGCCATTATCCTTAACCATTACGACGCATATCGTCTGGGTACTCAGGGCCCGGATTTCTTTTATTACCACCACCCCATGCCATGGAAGGGCGCAAGGCCTTTGCACCGCTATGGTAATCTCATCCACAAGAAAAGAGTCGATGCCTTTTTCTACTATGGTTTTAAGTACGCCTTTACCAACGAGCGGGACCGGGACATTATCCTGAGCTATCTCGCTGGCTTCAGCTGCCACCATTCTCTGGACGTGGCCACCCATCCTTATATCTTTTATAAAACCGGTCACTGTGAGAGTACTATTCCCGGAAGCCGAATCTACTCTTATTACCACAAATACTTTGAGGTTCTCCTGGATGTTGCCCATTATCAATATGAATACCAGAAGCTTGGCTGCTTCTTTCCCCTCGAAAAGCTTTTTACACCCAGTCCAAGAACGCTTAACGCACTGGAACAGTTTTTTACCTTTATTATGAAGTATATCTACGGTGAAAACACGCCGAGGAACTGCATAAAAGACACAGTGGAAGACACCGCCCAACTTGCCAGACTTTTTTCTGACCCCAACAACCGGAAAAAGCATTTCCTTCAGCCCATCGAAAGACTGATCCAGGAAGACCGGCTGGTGACCCGCGTCTTCTATCCGCTGTACACAAATGAATACCTGGTGCTTAACGTGGCAGAAGAGCCCTGGCAGCATCCGTGCACTGGGGAAATCTTCACCGACAGTTATCCACAACTTTTCAAGCAAGCCGTCAGCGACACCGTGCGTAAAATCAACATGATGGATAACTTTCTTGACAACGATAAGGTCACCGTATCCGAGGTTCACGAAATGTATGAAAACAAGTGCTATGACCGGGCTATCTCTTGCGGATCGGATTTAGAAATGACACATTTTGATATTATTTTTGAAAAGCACCCACAGCTTTAACCTGAGTTATGCACAATCTGTGCATAATCAAAAAAGAAACAGTGCACATCTTATCCACAAACACCGCAGAAATTGTGGATAAGTCTGTGGGTAAATTACCGTAAGACCACAAAAGGCCGGGAATTACACTGCTGTAATTCCCGGCCTTGTTCTGTCGCTATTCGATTGTTCTTGTAAAAAAGAGGGGGATTCTCTTACAATGCTAATGATACGCCCCCGCCCTTAATTCTAACTTAAACATTTTTCAAATTATAGAAGGAATTGATCCCGCCGTAAATGGCTGTCTGTCCCAAATATTCTTCAATCCGAAGCAGCTGGTTGTATTTTGCCACACGGTCTGTACGGGACGGCGCACCGGTTTTAATCTGGCCTGCATTCATAGCGACTACCAGATCGGCAATGGTAACATCTTCGGTTTCACCGGAACGGTGTGAAACGATGGCGGTATAGCCAGCACGTTTTGCCATCTCAATGGCGTCCAGAGTTTCGGTCAAGGTCCCAATCTGGTTAACCTTGATGAGAATCGAGTTGGCAACGCCAAGGTCAATCCCTTTCTTCAGGCGTTCTGTGTTTGTGACAAAGAGGTCATCGCCAACCAGCTGGATTTTTTTGCCAAGGCGCTCTGTCATGATCTTCCAGCCTTCCCAGTCTTCTTCGTCCAAACCGTCTTCGATGGAGATGATGGGATATTTAGTGATCAGGCGTTCATAGAAGTCAATCATTTCATCTGTTGTCAGCTCCTTACCTTCACCCTTTAATATATATTTTCCACTTTCCTTATTGTACATTTCAGAGGCCGCAACGTCCATCGCAAGACGCACATCATCGCCAGGACGGTAGCCGGCTGCCTGGATGCCTTCAATGATAGCTTCAAGGGCTTCCTCGTTGGATTCAAGATTTGGTGCAAATCCGCCTTCATCGCCGACACTGGTTACCAGCCCTTTTTTCTGGAGTACCTTCTTAAGATTATGGAAGATTTCCGAGCCCATGCGCAGCGCTTCAGAAAAATTCTTTGCACCTACGGGCATAATCATAAATTCCTGAATATCCACATTGTTGTCGGCGTGTTCACCGCCGTTTAAAATATTCATCATTGGGGTTGGCAGCGTCTTACCATTGACGCCGCCTAAATATCTGAACAATGGCAGTCCAAGAGATTCTGCCGCGGCGTATGCGTTGGCCATGGAGATTCCTAAAATGGCATTTGCGCCCATTTTTCCTTTATTGGGGGTACCATCAATGGCGATCATGGCTTCATCCAGCGCAACCTGGTCTAAAGCATCCATGCCAACCAGGTGTTCTGCCATGTAATTAACATTTTCAACTGCCTTTAAGACACCCTTTCCCATGTAACGGCTGTCATCACCGTCACGCAGTTCGACTGCTTCAAAGGCACCAGTCGATGCGCCGGAAGGCACCATGCTTCTGCCCATGGACCCATCTTCCAGGTAAACATCGACTTCAATGGTTGGATTTCCTCTTGAATCCAGCACCTCACGTGCCATGATATCTTCAATATATGTACTCATTCTTTTTCCTCCTGTATTGGTTTCCTATTTCGCTATCTTTAATTATACCCACTTTTTCTTTGATTATCATTAATTTTGTTATTTTTAACTAACTTTTTACATAAAAAAATCCTCCTGCCCATCCAGGAGGATTGTCTATTTAAAATAGTCCTGTTATCTCTCAGGAGCCACAGCCGGTTCGCCCTCTTCATCCAGCAGAACGGTTAGCCCGGCGCCGCCTTCACCATAACAGTAAAGATAAGTAATACCAGTCTCTGTATCTTCTATGATCTTCGTTCCCGCGCCATCGTCGGATACTTCATGTAAAATAACCTTAAAACGGTTTGACTTATTCTTTTTATTTTTCATCTTGAGTTTTTTGCACACTCCTTACATTTTTTAATATTATATCAGAGTCTCTCTGCTTTTTCGAGATTTTTCTGAAATTTTACTGGTTATTAACCGGTGTTTAAGCGAAACTTAAACCTGAAAACCCTATTCAAACCGATTATCAATGATTCTGACGGATTTCTTTTCCGAGCGCGGCAGTGAACCGATGAATCCTGCTTCAGGGATCACTGTAATACCGATTTTGGATTTGAACTGATAATTAACTTCCTTCTGGATCTCCTCCTTGTCAACACCCTGCTCCACCTCAAACCGCAGATGCACGACATCCTTGCCGTTCTCATTTGCCACGATGGCCTGATATTCTGAGCTGACACCGTCGATTTCCTTTAGCAGCTCGTCGATCTGCCCTGGATAAATGTTGACGGCCTTTACTTTGACCATGTCATCGGTTCTTCCCACAATGCGGTCATGCCTCGGGTGTTCTGAGCCGCACGGGCATGGCCCCGGAATAAAACGAGTGATATCATGGGTGCGGTAACGCAGCAACGGCCCGCCTTCTTTGTGCAGGGTTGTGAGCACCATTTCCCCATAAGCGCCTTCCTCCACCGGCTCCAGTGTGTCGGGATCGATGATTTCCATAAAGAGGTAATCATCCCAATAATGCATGCCGCAGTGATGATGACAGTCGATGGAAATACCCGGGCCATAGATTTCGGTCAGACCATAAATATCAAAGATTTCAATCCCCAGCTCATCTACGATACGCTTACGCATTTTATCACCCCAGCGTTCTGAACCGATAATTCCACGCTTCAGGTTAATTTTATCCTGCAGACCCTGTTTAGCCACCTCTTCTGCCAGCACCAGAGCATATGAGGAGGTGCTGGCCAGTACAGTGCTCTGCATATCCACCAGCATTTTCAACTGCTTTTGGGTATTCCCAGGCCCCATGGGAATGGCCATTGCTCCAAGCCGTTCTGCCCCTGCCTGAAAACCAATACCCGCCGTCCAGAGGCCATAGCCCGGCGTGATCTGGATACGGTCTTTATTGTCCATGCCCGCATAACGGTAGCAGCGCTCAAACATAATGGCCCAGTCCTCCACATCCTTTCTGGTATAAGGAATAATGACCGGCTGCCCGGTGGTGCCAGAGGATGAATGAATACGCACCACTTCTTCGTCCGGCACAGCCTGAATTCCCAGAGGATATGCCTTTCTGAGCTCATCTTTGTCACTGAAGGGCAGCTTTCTGAAATCCTCCATGGTTTTGATATCTCCGGCCTCTACGCCGCATTCTTTAAACTTTTTCTGGTAAAAGGGGCTGGAGGCTTCCAGCCGGCTGATTAAGCTCTTTAGCTCTTTTAACGGTTCTCTGATCATCTCTATCTCCTTGCTCGTTCTACAAATAAAAAAGACCCATCCTTATCTTATAAAGGATGAGTCTGTTATAACCCACGGTACCACCTTTTTTCGCATAACTGCGCACTTTGTCTAAGATGCCAGCACACCTTCTCCGGTTAACGCCCTCGAAACGTTGTGAAATACTCGATCACTCTTTCATCACACCCTCAGATGCCCATTATGCCATGCTCGTTTATTACCGGTTTCCAGCTCCCCGGCTCTCTGTTAACACGTCACACGCTTTACTCCATCTTCAACGGTTTTACATTTGTTTACAGTATACCGTTCGTCCTGTTTCTTGTCAAGTTTAATCCTGCAATCGGATAATTTTATTGGTGACACAGACCTTTATGTTCAGTTTTTTACGGCCGCACCCTTCAAAATCAATGGTCGCCATATCCTTTTTCATCTCCAGAATGATGCCCTCACCGAAGCCCTGGTGCGTCACCGCTGCACCGGGGACATACGCTGAGCAGTCCACTTCCTTCAGCTCTGCCTTTCTGACAATGGATACGTCAAAAATGCCGAAGCCTTTCCCCTGGGCTTTGGATGTCTCTCCGATCACACCGCCTGTGATTTTTTTGCGCGCGGCCTCTGGCGCTTTTTCTCCCAGAAAAACGCGGACAAACTGCGATACCGGGCGTCTGTTATGCCGGCTGTTCTTTTTTCCCACCGAAATAAACTCCAGCTCACGCCTGGCGCGGGTCACGCCGACATAAAAAAGACGAACCTCCTCACAGAAAAGCCGCCGGCCCTCCTCACTGTCATCAAGGGCTGCCATCGATGGAAATTCGCCTTCCACCGCGTCAATGATAAAGACTTTTTCAAATTCCAGTCCCTTGCTGGAGTGGATCGTCGAAAAGGTCACATCTGCTTTTTGATGCAAAGCTGAGCCCCGCAGAGCCTCCTGCAGTACGTCCAGACGTTTCAAAAAGGCGTTCATGGTACTCTCCCTGCCCGCCAGTGTTTTTAGAATATCCAGCTTCTGGTTCAGCTGCTCTTCCCGGTAGCCGCAGGAAACCCGGTAATCCAGGTGTTCCCGGTAGCCCATATTCCAGACGATAAAGTCCAGCCCCTCCTGAGCGCTCATGGAGGCCAGACGCTTAAATGCCGCACGGATATTTTCCACCTTTTCCACAAGCCATTCAGGGATTTCATCAAGGGACAGCAAGGCCTCAAAAACATCCTGTCCGGATTCGCTGAGCTTTCCAGCCTCCAATACGTTTTTTCTTGAAATATTACAGTTCATTTTATAATATATTTTTTCAAAAGTTTCAAAATCTGATGGATCTGCCGCGAGAGCCGCGAAGCTTCTGATGTCCTGCACGATAAAATGCGTAAAAAAGAGAGGATTATGCTCCTTAACTGCATAAGGCACTCCCTCCCGCTCAAAAAGATCTACCAGCGGGATGACCGACTCGTTATTGCGGTAGAGCACAGCCGTTTCTTTGCCCTCGTTTTTGACCGATTTAAGGATAAACCAGTACTGGTCCTCCACAGATTTTACATATTCATGGACTGCCGGTACCCCCTTTTCATTATCTGTCCGCATGTTTTTAACATAGCGTTCCTTGTTAAGCCGGATAAAACGGTTGGCCGCGTTCACGATTTCCTGGGTGCTGCGGTGGTTGGTTTCCATGAGCAGCACCTCACCGTGAGGGTAAGTCTCCTTAAAGCTCAGCAGCCCGTCAGGATAAGCCCCGCGAAAACCATAGATACTCTGGTCCTCGTCGCCCACCATAAAGACATTGCCATCCTCTCCTGAAAGAAGCCGGATAATTTCATACTGAATCTTCGAGGTATCCTGGGCTTCATCAATATTGATGTACTTGTACTGGCTGGTAAAAACCTTTAGCAGCTCAGGGTTCTTTTTTAAAAGAAGCCAGGCGTATTTGAGCATATCATCAAAATCCATCAGGTGATGCCTGCGTTTATATGCTTCATAGGCCTTAAACAACTTTGGAAAATCCACATCACCCACTTTCATCTCCCCGATTTCTTCCTCAGAGAGCAGCATATTTTTGCAGTAGGTAATGGCCGACACAATGTCCACAATATCATTCTCCGCCGGATAGCTCTTAAAAAGCTCCTGAAAAAGCTCCCTGATAATGCTTCCGGTATTCTCGACAATCTGAAAAGCCCGGCGATGATATAAACGTTCATAATGACGGATAACCGACAGGGTAAAGCTGTGTATGGTACTGAACCGCAGGCCTTCTGCGCCCTTTTCGCCAAAAATTTTCAGATAACGCCGGCTCAGGTCACGGGCGCCGGCTTTACTGAAGGTCAGTGTTAAAATGGATTCCGGAGGTATCTTTTTCATTCGGATCATATAAGCAATCCGGCAAATGACCACGGTGGTTTTCCCGCTGCCTGGCACAGCCAGAAGCAGCGTAGCCCCAGAGATCCTGCCAACAGCCTCACGCTGCTGGGCATTTAGCTGCAATCGGTACTTTTTCATAAAAATGTCCAGATTTTCCATCGCTATCTGATCTTCTCAAGCAGTCCGAGAATCCCCGCTGCCGCCTGATGCATTTGTTCCGTATTTGAAATGTCCGCCGGGTTATCTCCCTTCTGCGCGCCATAATCACCAAAGCCCGCGTGATTTCCGCCCTCGATCTCTGTCATGACCGCTGCTCCCGGATAAACGGCTTCCGCTGCCTTCACCTTATCCAAATCCGCGGCACCGTCATCACTTCCCCAGAGCGAAACCACCTGGACCTCTGTATCCCTGATACCATCATCCCCCGGGTAGGCCGCCAGAAAAAAGATTCCCTTTACTTTGGTTTGCGCCTCTGCCAGCTCCGGCGCCATGGCACCGCCCAGAGAGTGTCCGCCAACGATCCAGCTTTCAATTTCCGGATGCAGTGCCATGATCTCACTTCCCCGTTCTGGCGAGAGCACTGCCAGATTCATGGGCATTCTGACAATATAAACGGGATAGCCCTGCTCCGCAATTTCCAGAGCCAGAGGCGCATAGGCCTCAGGGGCAACAAAAGCGCCGGGATAAAAAATGACGCCCATCTCTCCTATTCGCTTTTCTGGTTCAAAAGCAATGGTTCCGCCTCCCTTTACCACTACTCGGCTGTTCCCCTTCAAAGCCTGCTGTGCTGCGGCTTCTGGCTGGTAGGACATGTGATTGACCGCGATCCCTCCCGCCGGCAATAAAAACAGCAGCGCTGCCGCGATGCCGACAAGAGTCTGTTTTAACTTTTTATGTTTCATATGCTTTCCTTCTTACGACTTTAAAATTTCTTGACTTGACAACTTTTCTTGTCAATGATATACTTTTTGACAAGAATTCTTGTCAAATCAATTCTCTGGTTTCTCTATTATACCCGATATTCAAATCGCTGACAAACCGGAACCGAAAGGAAACAACCATGATCACAGTAAACAACGTTACAAAAAAGTACGGAAAAACCAAAGCCAACAACGACCTTAATTTTACCGTCGGAGATGGTGAGATCGCTATACTCCTGGGACCAAACGGCGCTGGTAAATCAACCATTATCAAATGTATCTGCGGGCTGCTCCGGTTTGAGGGTACCATTGAAATTAACGGTGCGCCCTGCCGGTCCCTTGACGCCAAGCGCCAGCTGGGCTATATTCCCGAACTTCCTGCTCTTTACGATATGCTGACGATCGAGGAGCATCTGGAGTTTATCGCCCGGGCCTATGGTCTCACTGACTGGAAAGCAAAAGCTGACTCTCTTATCGAACGCTTCGAGCTTGACGACAAGCGCAAAAAGCTCGGCAAGGAGCTGTCTAAGGGAATGCAGCAAAAGGTCAGCATCTGTTGTGCTCTGTTGTTTGAACCGAAGGTCATCATTTTTGATGAACCCATGGTGGGTCTTGACCCCCATGCCATCAAAGAACTGAAGCTGATTTTTTCTGAGCTCAGAGATCAGGGTGTTTCACTTCTCATCAGCACACACATGATCGATTCGGTAGAGGATTATTGGGATGTGGCCCATATTATGATGAACGGCGAAATCCGGGCAACCCGGCGGGCAGAGGAGCTCACTGAAGCCGACGAATCCCTGGAGGCGCTTTTCTTCAGCATTACCGAAGGGGAGGCTTAGGATGTCCAGTATTTTTTATCTTTGGAAAACGACCTTTAAAAACCGTCTTCTTGACCTGAAGAACCACCCCAGCCATCTGGTCGTGACCATTCTCGTGATCCTTTTTTTCGGCTTTGCCCTTGTGTCAACTGTCTTTACACCCGGAGAGGATACGCCTCTCGCGCAAATCCAGAATCTCCCATTACTGGGCGCGATCCTTATTGGTCTGTTTCTGTTCCTGCTTGTCACCCAGATACAGAAGGGGCTTTCCTCCGGGGGGAGCTTCTTTACCATGGCAGATGTCAACCTGCTCTTTCTGGCGCCGGTTTCTCCGAGAAAGATCCTGGCCTATGGCCTGGCTAAACAGGTTGGCATGTCCCTGCTGCTGGGTTTTTTTATCCTGTTCCAGGGAACTACTCTCCGGACAATCTTTGGCGTTGGCACACCCGGGCTCATCGCCCTTTTTGTTGGCTACTGCCTGTTTCTGGTGGTCGGTGAAATCCTGGCGCTTGCCATTTATTCCTATACCCGGGGGGAGGACACCCGCCGCCGTGTGGTAAGGGCAGTGCTCTATTGTTTCGGCTTCCTGATGGCCGCTTTGTTTTTGACCTCGCTTTTTAAAACCCAGAATTTCTACGAAGCGCTGCTCAACGCCGCAGATTCCAGCCTGATGGAATACATTCCGGTCCTTGGCTGGACAAAGGCCTTCACCATGGGGCTGATTGCCGGAAATTTCCTGAAGGCCCTCATCTTTCTGGTACTGCTCATCGCTCTGATCGGTCTGATCATCCTTTATATCTGCCGGAGCGAATCGGACTATTATGAAGATGTCCTTCAGTCGGCTGAAAAAATCTATACCACTAAAACCGCCGCCAAGGATGGGCGCATCAGTGACACCAAGGACGCATCCAAAATCAGCCGTAAAAAAACAGGCATTGGCCGTGGTCACGGGGCATCCGCATTCTTTTTCAAGCATCTGCTGGAAAACCGCCGCTCAGGTTATTTGTTTTTAAACCAGTTTACGCTTATCTGCACCGTAGTGGCCATTCTCGCCAGCCTGCTGGCAAAAGAGCATATCAGTCTGATGCTGATCTTCGGCATGCTGTGCTACCTTCAGGTACTGACAGGGGCTATGGGACGCTGGGTCAAAGAGCTGACCTTGCCTTACATTTATATGATTCCCCAGAATCCGTTCAAAAAACTGGTTTTTGCCAGTCTGGAATCTGTGGTGGACAGCTTTGTCAGTGGTTTGATTATCTTTATTCCCTGCGGCTTGATTCTGGGCGCCCCCGCCGCTGAGATCATCGCAGTCATCGCTGCCCGTGTGGGGCTGGCAGCACTTTTGTCAGCCGGCAACATACTAATCGAGCGTATTCTTGGCAATATGCAGAGCAAGGTGCTGGTCGTGACGCTCTATTACCTGATCCTTGTTGTCCTGCTGATTCCGGGCGCCATCGCCGGCGTGGCTGTCGGCCTCGTTGCCGGGAATCTGGCGGCTGGACTGTTTGTGGACTGCGCAGTCAATGTCGTGATCGCTCTGATCATCCTGGCTCTCTGCCGCAATCTGCTGCACACCATGGAAATGAATATTCAATAAAACAAAAAAAAGATGTGCTTAAAAGCACATCTTTTTTTGCATTAATGAGAACATTGCCACTGGCACCGTGGCGCTCGGTATCCAGTGGTACTACCTGATTTTGTAGTTCTTCGGAGAGCTCATTGATACATTCGGCTTCTTTATTATAGCGCTGCAGCCCTGGTTTTTAAACCCACCCGCAAAACATTCACGTTGCTAAGTTGACACATGTGTGAATATCAAAGCTTTTCCCCGCTGATTTTACTGATCTGGTCGTAGACCCATTCCTTGTCTTTGCTGTCATAGGGAAGCTGTTCCCAGTATTTATCCACCATCGCATAGAAGGTATTAACCGCCGAGAATACCTCGGTTACAATACGGGTGGAGAGGTCATTATCAAAATGGAAGTAGGCAGCCGCGCCATCTTTTACCCAGATATTGAGGTTTTCGATTAACTCAGGTGATGCCGGCGGCCTCAGGGCTATCTGTACCTTGGGATCGCTTTTCACAAATTTCAAAAAAGAAACCAGCTCTTTAATAACATGCTTCCCGGCCACCTCCACCTTACGTTTCAGCAGCGCGGAAAAAACCGGTACTTCAATTACTGGCTGCTGACCCAGACTTTTAATATAATCGAGGCTTAAAATAATCCGCGTATATTTTTCCTTGGATAAAAACTGACTGAGCCCTACCCGGCAATTATCATAATAGTCGATAAGACGGTGTTCTTCCTCACTGCTCAGGCACAGGTCCATTAAAATTCCTTCAATAATATTTTTCCTGAAGATAGGAATGACATGGAAGTGGCGATAACATACTGGTCTGTATCATTACGGTTAAAAGCTTCCATGTTTTCCCGGGTGAAATCATTACAGACCACGCGGCTCCCCAAATTTTTAGTCAGCGGCTGAAAACGCTCAAGATGTCTTTCCAGAAAATCATCAAACTGGCGCTGGCTCATGGGGTCGGTGTAAATGGCGGAATAGGTATCGCCGTTTGTGCCGTTTATTCCTACCAGCGTCTGTTTGCCCTTAATACTGAAAATATAGTCATAGAAAGGGCGCTCCATGTCGTAGGTGTAGTAAGCTTTGGCACTTGTGGAAAGCAGTATGGGCAGCCAGTATTCAAACATATTATAAATCTCTTCCTGTGAGCGGTTTAAATAGATCATGGTAATGAGCTTTGTTTTATTTTTTTCCGCCTCCAGAAAGCGCTTTTGTATTTTTCGTGTATCATTGTTATTTTGTTTGAAAACACGTGAGTCTGCGTCATAGCCCCAGAAGGTTTCCCCCTTCGGCAGGGACGCCAGTGTATCAAACATATCATCCAGTGCATCCATTTTACCCGTGATGCCTTTATAAATTTTATAGGTCGCGGTGTACAGACTGTTTCCGCTTTCCTTATCTGCGTATTTTGCTTCAAATTCCCTGTCGACCAGCCACCGGGATACGCAGCTTTCCAGATCCTGTTCTGTGTCCACGGCAATCCCCGGTTCCAGCGAGGAAAAGAACCGTTCCAGCGTATTCAAGCCCCGTTCTTTATTGACCTTTACAATGGCACGGATAATTTCTTCAAAATAAGGTGATTTAGGCCCCAGCTCAACACGTCCATTTCTCCATCGGCTGATAATCGTACGGTCAACATGGACAGTTCTTGCCAGCTGGGAACCCTGGATATAAAGCATATCCATCAAGTAAGCCAGCGGCGTGGCGGGTTTCTTTGCCATTTCCCTTCCTCCTTTTATAATTATTATAATCTACTTATTTATATACACTAAATGGTATTTTTAAAACAAAATGATGGCATATTCTCCATTTAAGTCATTTTTACTTTTAATTTTTTCAACAAATGCATCATCTTCTTTATTTTAATCTTTTAAATCTAAAAGTGCAAGCGTATTTTATGTACTAAAAAAGAGCACCCCTTAGGGGTGCTCTAAAAAGGTCTATTCTGATAGCTTATGCGCCGTAATAAATCTGATCCAGGAGTTCGCTGAACTGTTCTCTGGTCGGTGACAGCGGGTTGGTCTGAGTACAGACATCCTTCATGGCTTTTCCAATAATAATATCCTTGCTGGCCTTAAAATCTGCCTCGTCGATACCCTGTTCCTTGAGGGACGTCGGAATATTGATTTCCTTACAAAGGGTGACAATACTGTTGTACAGCATCTCCGCAGCGTCTCCACTGACATTTGGAATACCGATGGCGCTCAGTAGACGGTTATATAAATGCTGAGCTCTGCCACATTGTCCGTTAAAGCGGACAACGTATGGCAGACCAATGGCATTGGCCAAACCATGTGGCAGATGCCACTGCGCGCCGACTGCATGGGCAATACTGTGGGTAATGCCCAGACCTGCACTGTTAAAGGCAATTCCAGCCATACAGGACGCGATCTGCATGCTGGCCTTGGCTTCCAGATTGCCACCATTTACATAGCACTCATACAGACTCTTGAATACCAGTTCTGCCGCTTTGGCCGCATAACAGCGTGAAAACGGATTGTTGTTGGTGGAAACATAGGCTTCTACGGCATGGGTTAAAACGTCCATTCCTGTAGCCGCAGTCGATGCAGGCGGAACGCTTTCGATTAATTTGGGTTCAAGAATGGCGGCGTCCGGCATCATGAGAATATCGGTAAGCGGAATCTTGGTATTGTTTTTCTTGTCGGTAATAACCGCGTATTCCGTTACTTCAGAGCCAGTGCCCGCGGTTGTTGGCATGGCGATGAAATATGGTTTTTTAATATAGTCTTCCTCGAAGAACATTTTTTTGAAATTGTAGCAGTAATAGATGATGGCTTTTGCAGAGTCGATGGCAGATCCGCCGCCAAGAGCAATCAAAGCATCCGGCTTTTCCATCAGGATGTGTGTCAGCCCCTTTTCAACAATTTCCGTGGACGGATCCGGTTCAACGTCAGAAAAAACGTGGTATTTGATATTATGTTTATCCAGAACATCTGTCAGCATTTTCAGCAGGCCAAATTTGACCATCCCTTCGTCTGTCACAATGCAGACCTGTTTAAAGTCATGATTTCCAACCTGTTCTATGGCGCCAATGCCATAGTAAATTGCCGGTTTTACCTGAAAAAACCGTATATCGTTCAATTTGCTCATATTACCCTCCTTAGTATATTCGTTCAATAGTTTGCATAATTCGTCAATTTGTATTATATCAAGTTTTTTGATGAGCGGAAAGGCAATAGCAAAATTTTGTTGTAAATGAACCAGTATGTATCTGTCCGATAAAAGTTTGACAAAGCTTTTTCTTTAAGTATTTATCCTGAAAACCATTTTTGTTTTACTTGACATTAATTTTCCGTTCCGATACACTGGGGTTACCCTCATTTTCTATTTGGAAAAGCAGAAAATAAGGGTATGTATCATGCATAAATACTAATGATTAAGAAGGAGAATCCCATGATTAAACACCTAAAGCCCTACCTCACAAAATACCGCCTTCCGTCAATACTGGCGCCGATCACGGTTATTGCAGAGGTTCTTCTGGAAATCCAGATTCCTTTTTTAATGGCTAAAATCGTGGACCAGGGTATCACAACGCGTGACCTGAGCTACGTTTTTCAAATTGGTGCCATCATGGTGCTGGTGGCCCTCTGTTCATTGCTTTTCGGCGTTCTTTCCGGGCGTTTTGCCGCCAAGGGTGCCATGGGTTTTGGCAGTGAGATCCGTAAAGCTGTTTTTGACAAAATCCAGGAATTTTCCTTTGCGAACATCGACCGTTTCAGCACCCCATCACTGGTCACACGCCTGACCACTGATATTACCAATACTCAAATGGCTTACATGATGGTCATCCGTGTACTGGTGCGCGCGCCTGTTATGCTGGTCAGCGCCACGATCATGGCAGCGGCCATCAACGGCGACCTTGTCCGTGTTTTTCTCATTGTTATTCCCATACTGGCCATTGCCCTGGCCACGATGTCCACCCTGGCCTTTCCGCGTTTCAATGCCATGCTGAAAAAATATGATGGCCTGAACGCCCAGGTTCAGGAGAACCTCATTGCCATCCGCGTTGTCAAAGCCTTTGTACGGGCCCGGTATGAGAAGAAAAAATTTGCTGAAGCCAATGACAGTCTCATGCGGGCGTCTCTTGCCGCCGAAAAAATCATTATTCTCGGTATGCCCATCATGATGCTGACCATGTACGCCACCATTATCGCCATCTTATGGTTTGGGGGCAACATGATCATCGGCGGCACACTGCTGACCGGAGAGCTCATCAGCTTTATTTCCTATGTGACACAGATTCTCATGTCTTTGATGATGATCGCTCAGGTTTTTATTATGATCGTCCTCTCCCGTTCCTCTGTTGCCCGTATTGTCGAAGTACTGGAAGAACCCATCAGCATCACGGATGAGACAGCCTCTCCGTCCCTCACGGCTGAGGATGGCAGCATCGAATACCGGAATGTTTCCTTTAAATACCAGGAGGACGCAGCCGAAAATATTCTGACAGGTATTAATTTCTCCATTGCCTCGGGCGAAACTGTTGGCATCATCGGGGGAACCGGCTCGGCAAAAACCACGCTGGTTCAGCTCATTCCAAGACTTTACGATGTAACAGACGGACAGGTGCTGGTCGGCGGCCATGACGTCCGGGATTACACCCTGGACCACCTGCGGTCCGTTGTCGCTATGGTGCTCCAGAAAAACGTTTTGTTCTCAGGTACAATTAAAGACAATTTGAAATGGGGCGATGAGAATGCCACGGACGAAGAAGTCATCGCTGCCGCCAAGGCGGCCTGTGCCCATGACTTTATCATGTCCTTCCCAGAAGGCTATGACACCTATCTGGGGCAGGGCGGCGTCAACGTATCCGGCGGCCAGAAGCAGCGTCTCTGCATTGCCAGAGCACTCCTGAAAAAGCCCAAAATTATTATTCTGGATGACAGCACCAGCGCGGTGGACACCGCCACCGACTCGGCCATTCGTGAGGGCTTCCGTCAAAACCTGAAGGATACCACCGCCATCATTATTGCCCAGCGTATATCTTCTGTCAGCGATGCGGATAAGATCATCGTGCTGGACGAGGGCCGTATCGACGCCATCGATACCCACGAAAACCTCTTGGAAAACAATGCCATTTACCGCGAGGTATTTCATTCACAGCAGAAAGGAGTTGAGGAATAATGTCAAAGAAAAAAAGCGTTCAAAAACCCAAAAACATCAAAAAAACGCTGCTGCGTATTTTCAGCTATATGGCAAAACGCAGGCTGCTGCTGATCCTTGTCATACTCTTTGTCTTTATCAGCTCTGGCGCTACTGTAGCCGGCACATATTTCTTAAAGCCCATCATCAATCAGGGCATTGTGCCTCTTATCGGAAAACCTCTCACGCCTGGGGCGCTCCTGCCTTTTATCCAGATGCTGCTGTTAATGGGTGGTATCTATCTGGCCGGCGCGGCCTGTGCCTATGCCTATAACCGGATGATGATCGTCATCTCCAACGGGACTCTTAATGCTGTGCGGCGAGACCTTTTTAACAGCATGGAGGACCTTCCCATCAAATATTTTGATACCCACACCCACGGCGAGCTCATGAGCCGTTATACCAACGATGTCGACACCCTGCGCGAGGCCATCGCCATGAGTCTTCCTCAGATGCTGACCGCCACTGTCACAGTGGCGGGAACCTTTATCATGATGCTGATCCTGAGCCCCCTGCTGACCCTCATCGTCATCGGCATGCTTGTGATCATGTACTTTGTGATAAAAATCGTGGGCAGCCGAAGCGCAAGGGGCTTCAAAGCACAACAGAAAGCGCTTGGCGAAACTAATGGCTATATTGAGGAAATGATCGAGGGCCAAAAAGTTATCAAGGTTTTCTGCCACGAGGACATTGTCAAAAATGATTTTGCTGAGCTTAATGACAAGCTGAGAAGCGCTTCTACTCAGGCCCATACCTACGCCAATGTACTCATGCCCATCATGGGGAACCTCTCCTATGTGCAGTACGCTTTGACAGCCGCCTTCGGTGCAGTACTTGTCATCTTTGGCAGCATGGACTTAGGCTCCATCGCTTCCTTTTTACAGTACACACGCTCCTTCTCACAGCCCATCACCCAGATTTCCCAGCAGTTTAACGCGCTGCTGACCGCTCTGGCCGGAGCTGAACGGATCTTTGAAGTCATCGACGCTGAGCCTGAAAAAGACGATGGTTATGTGACCCTCGTCAACGTCTGTGAATCGGCTGACGGGACATTGACTGAGTGTAAGGAAGTAACCAATACCTGGGCCTGGAAGCATCCGCATCACGACGGCACACTGACCTATGAAAAGCTCAGGGGCGATGTGCGTTTCCATGATGTTACCTTTGGTTACAGCGATGACAAAATGGTGCTGCACAATGTCTCTCTCTTTGCCAAGCCCGGCCAGAAGATCGCCTTTGTAGGCTCGACCGGCGCAGGCAAAACCACGATCACCAATCTTATCAACCGATTTTATGAGGTTCAGGAAGGCAAGATCACCTACGATGGTATCAACATTAAAAAAATCCGGAAAGTCGATCTGCGACATTCCCTCGCAATGGTCCTTCAGGATACCCACCTGTTCACTGGTACTGTAGCCGATAATATCCGTTACGGCCGTCTCAACGCCACCGACGAGGAAGTCCACGCCGCCGCCAAGTTGGCCAACGCCGACTTCTTTATCCGTCATCTCCCCCAGGGCTATGACACGATGCTGACATCCGACGGAGCAAACCTGAGCCAGGGACAGCGCCAGCTTCTGGCCATCGCACGGGCCGCCGTCGCCAACCCGCCGGTGCTCATTCTCGACGAGGCCACCAGCTCCATCGACACCCGTACCGAAGCCCTCATCGAACGGGGCATGGATCAGCTCATGGAAGGACGCACTGTTTTTGTCATCGCCCATCGCCTGTCCACTGTCCGAAACGCTGACGCCATTATGGTGCTGGAGCATGGCCGGATCATCGAACGCGGCGATCATGAAGAATTATTAAAGCAAAAGGGAAAATATTACCAGCTCTATACCGGACAGTTTGAACTGGATTAAAAAAGAGGCCAAACGGCCTCTTTTTCGGTTTTGGTCAAAAAATTAAAACATACTTAATCACACACCCCGCATTGATAACCAGTCTCCAAACGTTACGCGGACAGCCAGCTCTTGTCAGAGAGTCCTCCGGCACATACGAGATCTTACTTACTGCTGCTTCCTTCCGGACCTGACAGGGTTCATAAGTTCATATTGCGAAGGGTCCAACCGTCAACACCGCTTATCCGCGGCAGACTCCAAATTCTGGCACCTCTTTGGGGAATTCAGCCCTGCTGTAGCGGATTGCAGGTTACAGGGCACCGCTAGTTCCCCGCCTAGTGTGATTAAGTATGTTTACTGCGAATACGCAGTGAATCTATAATATTTCATATTATACAGAACAACCTCTTTACTGTCAAGGGCTTTAAGCAGAAACAAGAATTGCCCAAACCGCTTGTGTTCTCCTGACGGTTTGGGCTAACCAAACTTTACTGCCTTTTCTGTTTCATCATTATTGCATCCCCATCAATACCAACGTCACAGTCAGTATGCACTTCCCATGTGCCTTTCAATTATATAAAATCACATAGGTGTTTGCACATACAAAATCCCGAAATCCAGAGTCTTCTTTTTCATATTTTCTCTTCTAAGAACGCTTTGTCTCTCTTTTTTTCTACATTTTCTTTTTTCATAAATATTCCTGTAACGGGCTCAATGGCCACAGCAACCAGGATACCACAAGTCAATCCCAAAATCACACCAAGCAGGTTCTGACCCCCTTGGGAAAAAGTGACTGTCAAACCAGCAAAGACAAGCGGAACTACGTTAAGCCAGGTCTTTGCCAGCGGGATCATGTGCACAGCACAAACCACAAAAGTAATAACCAGAGTGCACACGCCTGTCACCACACCTATATTTAAACCAGCATTCCTCAGAAGACCATCCATTTGCAGATAAAGCAAGGCCCATATAACCCCGCATATCATACAGCATAAATAATTTGGTGTTTTTTTAAGCTCTGCTCCGGATGCAAAAGTGACCCCCAATCCGATAAAAATAGGCCACATAAGATTTCCAAAAGGCCCTATTTGATAAATTCCCAGAACCAGTCCGGCCAACACTCCCGACACTAAGCTCATTTTCAGCAAATAGCTGGTATTTTCATTCATTACTTTTCCCCCTAGCTAATTAAAAAAAATACATAGCTGTAAACAAGCTCTTCCATTCCCTGCAGACTATCCATAGCATACTCTGCAGCCACCTCCGGTATTTCATATTTTTCAAGCGTATCCGCAGGATTTCTGTAGTATTCTGATTTCATCTGATCTCCCCCTATGCATAAACAGCGTACTCTTTGACAAAGCGGAGCACTGCTTTTAAATTTTCAGGATTAATATCCCGTACTGTTAATAAATTTTTGTCCAATGTAAAAATATATTTCCCACCCGGAGCCAGAACATCCACAATTTCCTTAGCTTTATCCAGACAGTCCTTCTCCGTTCCGGTTTTCAGCACACCCATAGGGTAAAAGCCAGCCAAAATATGTTTCTTTCCAAGCTTTTTCTTAATCTCTGATGGGTCACCCTCTTCAAAAATCATCATTGTGTTTTCCGGCAGATCAAAGAGGTAATCATAATAACGGGACCAGTCCTGCTCAACAAAGATCGTCGCGCCCACTCCTGCTTTGTCCAATGCTTCTACATATTTTTTAAAGGTCGGCCAATAGAAGCGTTCAAAATCTTTTGTGCGCATATATGGCGCCATATGCAAAGGTATAAACGTTCTCTGATAACGGCTTGAATTTGGCTTGATCCCCGCTTTCACCATACACGGCAGCAGCGCTTCACAGGCAGCCTCTACCTTATCTGGGCAGCGTCTCATATCTTTGCTGATACCAGTAAAAGAACGAAGCTGATCAGACAAAACATCAAAAGGTGTGCAGGCGGCTGTGCAGGCCATATTATAAACGGCCTTTCCATGCTTTTCCGCAATTTTCAGATATCCTTTATCAAGTTGATCCATAACTGAATAAAAGGTAAACATCCCCTTCGCAAAGGCAGATTTTCCTTCAAAACCTTCTTTACCAAACTCATTGTAAATTTGCGGCAGCGCTTTGTCACAAATCGTTTTGAACGGATCTTCGATTAAATCATCATAGTCATTTTCATTCAGACTTGTCACCTCCGGGTGCTGCAAAAATCCATCTCCTCCCATGACAAAATTTTTTGCTCCCAGTACTTTATACATCTGTGGGATACGCACCATCGTTGCAAAAATTGAGTCTGTATCAAAATCTTTTGTTGTCTTTTCGATAGCCTCCAAATTTTTTTCAATACTATACTGTTCTCTTCTTAAATCAAATCCGACATAGCCCAAACAAAAAGAATTATCTCCTGAACTGAGGATCGGAACTCGCTCTGGCATTTTTCCATCAAAAACATCTTCAAACAGCTGATTTTTTTCTGCTGTTATTTTTCGACTATTCATATATTTCCCCTTAATTTTTATATTTACTTGCAAGTAATTACCTATGAGTAAATATATCAGAATTTTAAAAAGTTGTCAATAATAATTTGCAACATGTTCAAAATTATGTTTTAATATTTAAGTACTTAGTCGGAGGTAAAATACATTGAAACGCAAGGAAAACGGCAATACTAAACAAAAAATTTACGAAACTGCAAAACGTCTTTACATTGAGCATGGGTATTTTAATATTTCCAACAAACGTCTCTCAGAGGAGTCCGGTATTAACCAGGGCCTGATCACGTATTATTTTAAAAGCAAAAAAAATATAGCTCTTGCTGTATTAACAGAAGACTACTATATTCTTTCTGGCTATTTAAAATATTTTATCACGCCTGAGGATGATCCTTTGATTTATATTGTCACCTTTATGAACGTCACCTTCCAAATTCGAAAACATGACCCCAAAGCCCGGCGTTTTATTTCTGATGTCATGCAAGAGGATCTGCTTGAAGAGTTTGCCTTTATTAATCAGAAAACAGAGTATTTGAAACTTTTAAAAAAAAGCAACTGTTCTTCAAAAAACCCAGCAACTCAGTTAAAGCTGGTTTTAGCGACGGTATACGGCACACAGCGTACCATTCAGCGGTTAATCAATGAAAGTATAGAACTCAGCTATGACGAGTACTTTCGGTATATGATTGAGATTCTGCTGTTCGCCTTGCGTCTTCCGGTTACACAGGATACGGTTGATACGTTGATCCACAAATCCGATCAAGCCACAAAACAGTTATTTGAAACCTATCCTCATTTGCTGAATGAAGCGGATTATCTTTACAAAAAATAAAAAAAAAGAGCTCTCGCTCTTGTTTTCATAATTATGGCGGACAGGGAGGGATTCGAACCCTCGGTACGCTATTCACGTACACACGCTTTCCAGGCGTGCTCCTTCAACCAGCTCAGACACCTGTCCGCAGATGCAGCTGCTCTCTTTTTTGAGACGCTATTTTATTGTAAGCACATTTAATAATTATAATGGCAAAGCATGCATTTGTCAATCCTTATTTCTCTAATTTTTTCAAAAATGGATCGCCGCAGGCAAATTTAGATTAAATAAAGACAGCAGGCGGATAATTATGGTAAAATACAATTAAAGGACAGTGAAATGCTCGAATACTTAGACTCGGTGGATGCTGTCAAGCAGTGGCTGCTCAGCTTTGGCGGCTGGACACCGTTTATTTATTTTTTATTTCAGATTCTCCAGGTCATTATTGCGCCGATTCCTGGCGGCACGACCACTCTGGTGGGTGGCGCGCTTTTTGGCTGGATAAAGGGCTTTCTGCTCAGTGAAGCAGGCATTATGATTGGAACCGCCGCTGCCTTTGGCATTGCGAAAAAACTGGGACGCCCGGTTATTTTAAAATGGGTTCCATCCAAATGGACAGATAAGCTGGACAGCACCCGAGACTCCCGGCTGAACATGGTTTTATTTTTAATCTTTCTGTTTCCCGGCTTTCCTGATGATATTTTCTGTTATCTGGCCGGGCTTACCAAAATGAATTTTAAAAGCTTCATGCTGATTGCCCTGCTGGGGCGTACCCCGGGATTTTTGATGACAACGCTTATGGGGGCAGGCATCATGCAGGATAATCCGGTTCGTCTGGTTATTGTCCTCGGGCTGTACGGTATTTTTGCCGGCGTGTTGATTTTTAACAAAAAACGAATGGAGACCTATCTTGAAAACAGTAAAAAACGCAAAGGAGATCATTCTTAAATATGGACAATAAAGACGCCAAGCAGTGTCACCGGCTGTTTCTCAGTGAACTGGCAACCATGGTGGTCTGTGGCTATCTGGTATACCTTCTCTCCACCACTTTGGAAGGCGGCCTTGATATCCGGCTCATTCTGCCGGGAGCCGTTTTAATTTTCACTTTACTCCAGGGTTGTGGCTACTGGCTGTACCGTGACCAGGCTGCCTCCGGTAAATCAGTCAACCGGACAACGGTCCTTCGGATTTTTTCTCTGCTCAAACGGGTTACACCCTTTGTGATAGGGCTTTATCCCTTGTTTCTATTGGTGCTGCTGTTTGCAGACCGGGGCGCACTGTTTGTTCCCTTTAACCTTTTTGGGCTGATCCTGTTGTTTTTCTCAATCGCCGAATACGTTAATTACTATTACTTCAGCATGAATATCTGGAACTTCAAAACGCGCTCCCCATCGGATTTATCTGTAGAGCTGGCTGCGTTTAACCAAAAGGAGGAATGAAATATGCGCATAATTATTGATGGTGACGCCTGTCCTAAAGGCGTCCGGACGATCTGCGAAGAGACCGCTGTCTCTTATAAAATTCCGCTGTTGATGGTCGCCGACACATCCCACGACCTTGAGGGCGACGACGACTGTGAGGTTATCCGGGTGGACCAGGGACGGGACGCCAGCGACTATAAAATTGCCGGCATGGCTGAGCCGCAGGACATTATCATAACACATGACTATGGCCTGGCTGCCCTTGTTCTTGAAAAGGTCACGGCGGTTCTCAGCCCTTCTGGCTTTGTGTATAGTACCGCGAATATTGACGAGCTGCTTTATCAGCGCTTTTTAAATCAAAAACAGCGCCAGGCAGGACACGCTGCCAAAATAAAAAAACGGACGCCGGAAGACGACGCCGTTTTTAAACGGATGCTGATGACCTTTGTGGCACCTGTTGAGCTGATTCAGGAATAATTTAATCCCCCACCCCAAGATCGGTGTTATTCATTAACACACAGATTTTGGGGTCTTTTTGCAGTTTAGGCAGGCTGTATCTGGCAAACCAGCGGATCAGCTCCGGGTCGGCCTTTACAGCAGTGCTGTTATCATTAAAAATATTGACATAGACACGTGAAAAATATTTTGCAGCGATGGCAATATCCTCCTCAAACTGTTCTGGTGACTGGCCGGTCATGCCAAAAAGCAGGCAGCATTCATCATAAACTTCCGCGATGGCAGAAGGTGCCTGGTTATAGCCCATTCCCTTGTGCATAACCGCTTCCCGGTATTGCTCGTCAAAGGTCTCAATGCCAATGCGCGGATGAAGTGAAATGCCCTCTTGGGCCAGTTCATCCTTCAAGAACCGTGTTTTTTCGTGAAGGAGCCAGTGGCTTTCCATATGCAGATGCCGGATTTTCTTTTGATGGCAGATCTCAAGCACCCTTTTTTGGGTTGCCTCTGGCAGTTCAAAGTATGAGCCTGAATTAAGCACCACAAGACGGCCAAACTCACCCGTCACCTGTTCTAACACGCGGCCGTTCAATGAAACAGATTCCGAATCCGGCCCGCTGTCCATATGGTAGTCGCAGAAGCTGCACTTTTTATAAAAGCAGCCCCGGCCCATGAGCAGAACGATCTCCTGGGGCAGGGCGTCCTCAGGCAACCGGCTGTAGCGTTCCTCAAACTTCATTTTAAAGCCCCAGCGCAGCAGCCCATTCTTCTTCTTTAAAGCCTACAAGCACTTTATCTTCAAAGATCAGCTCCGGCCTTTTGACAAGCATACCGTTGGTGGACAGTATTTCCGCCATTTCTTCCCGGCTCATGGTTTTCACCTTGTCCTTCAAGCCCAGCTCCCGGTAAGCCATACCGCTTACGTTAAAAAATTTTTTTGGCTCTCCGCTGTAAAGCTCCATCCACTTCAGCAGTTCCTCTTTTGTGGGATTTTCTTCCACAATATCCCGCAGCTCATAATCCACCCCTTGGGCTTCTAAAAAGCGTTTGGCTTTCTGGCAGGTTGAGCACTTGGGGTAACATAAAAAAATGGGTTTCATTTACTTTCTCCTTGCATGATATATTCTCGGCAGCCACTCTCGGCTTCAATTTCTTCTTCCTTTACTTCAAAGCCCAGCCGCCTGTAAAAATTAACTGCCCGGTCATTTTCCGCATAGGCAGCCAGTGTGATCATTCCTTTGTAACGGTCAAGAGCGTATTCCATCAGCCCACGGCCAATGCCTTGATGCCAGCAATCTGGATCCACAAACAGAGCACCGATATGGCGGCCTCCAACCACAGCAATAAAGCCGTTGACCGCATTACCCTGTTCATTCACGTAGACTTCGGACTGGGGAATATAATCCTTTTTCACTACTTCGGCGTGACGTCTCCAGTAATCCTCCGGAATAAAGGACTGCCCTTTAATACAGGCGTCCAGCCAGATTTCTATAACCCGTTCAAGATCTGCTTCAGTCATTTTTCGGATCATTTCAGTACAGCTCCGTTCCTTCTGAGCGAAGCTTGCGCTGCCACTCGCCATAGAGCATTTCCAGCTCGTCACTGTAGTCTTTGCCGCCCTGATCATCCTCGTCATATTCCAGCTTTTCCAGGACCACCACCTCAAAGGCGTCCTTTCCAAAGCGTTTCCAGTCCTTGTTCAGGTCACGGTTACGCATAAAGGTTTCCATATTCAGCTGAAAAACATCACTGTTGATCTTTCCTTTAATATTGTTTGTCGCCTCTAAAAATGCTTTGCCTGTTTCAATATGACGGATAACAAACAGGCCCATTTCCGGACGGTAATTTTTATATTCTTCTTTTAGTTCCTTTTTACGGTCCATATTCATTTTAATACCCCATTTCTTTTAAAATGCGCGACAGCGCAGCCAGCCGCTCACCCAAGAGCTCGCCGTCTTCCGCCAATGCCTGCGCAAAAAGCTTAATATCCTCATCAATCATTTCATTGTCTGTATCGACTGCGATGGTCATGGCGTCTCCCTGGAGTCCCACCCGGTCGATCACCGGATTTTCCGGGTCATAAAGCTTATCGTGGCGGTAGGAATCTTCTCTGAAATACTGTTCTGCCCGGCAGATCAGTATGGCCAGGTCAATAACCCGGTGCAGGGGCAGCTCCTCAGACTGCCGCGACCATTTTTCCCCGGTGTAACGCCATACCTTGGCGGAAGCGTCCACCCGTCCCCGGTCGTTCCACTGGGCCAGTCCCAGCGAAAGGCCCTTGGCATCACTGTCATAGGCCTTTCTTCCATCAATTTCCTCATAGTTTTCAACCTCAATAACAGGCTTATGTTTTAAATGTGTTGGTATCTTCATACTGCTTATCCTTAAATTTTATTTAGTAATTTACTAAATTTAGTAAATTACTACTTTCAATTATACGCGCTATTCAGAATTTGTCAAGTTTCTTAAAAACCCATCTTCTCAATCTCCACCACCTTATCGGCCCAATCCCGATAAAAGGCGGCTTCGTGAGATACCAGAATAACAGTGCCGTCAAAATCCCGCAGTGCTTCCTGAAGACTTTCCTTTGCCAGATAATCCAAATGGTTGGTGGGTTCGTCAAGAATCAACAGGTTGCAGGGTGACAGGGTAAGCTTGCAGAGCTTTACCCGGGACTGCTCACCGCCGCTCAGGGTGGTGATGGGCTGGAGAACATGCTCCGCCTTGACGCCGCAGCGTGACAGGGCAGATCGCGTCTGTTTCTGCGACAGCTTCGGAAAAGCTTCCGTAATGATTTCCAGCGGTGTCTGCCCCTCTCTATCCCATTTCAAATCCTGTTCATAATAGCCAATGACCACATTTCTCGCAAACTCAAAGCTTCCAAAAATGGGCGGAATTTCACCAACCAGAGTTTTCAACAGCGTCGATTTGCCGATACCGTTGAAGCCGGTAATGACCACCCGCTGGTTCTGCTCCAGCACAAAGTGCAGCTTTGGCAGTAAGGGATAGTAATACCCCACCTCCAGATCCTTAACCTCCAGAACCCGCTGCGCGGTGAGTCCAGTGGATTTAAAGCGGATCACCGGCTTTGTAAGGCCAGTCGGCGGCGCCATACGTTCGATTTTATCCAGTTTTTTCTGACGGCTTTTGGCCATGGCCGCGGTGGAGGCCCGCACTTTATTCTTCGCAATATATTCCTCAGTCCGTTCGATGAGTTTTTTCTGGCTTTCATACTGCCTGATATATTCTTCCCGTTTCTGTCCCTTCTGTTTCAGAAAGGCGCTGTAGTTACCATGGTACTTGGTAATGGTGCCAAACTCGATATCCCCGATACAGGTCGTTACCTGATCCAGAAAATCAAAGTCATGGGATACAAGAATAAAAGCGCCCTCAAAGCCTGTAAGATATTTCGACAGCCACTCTACATGCTCTTTGTCCAAAAAGTTGGTGGGCTCATCCAGCAGCAGCACCTCTGGCTTTTCGAGAAGCAGCTTTGCCAGGATAACCTTTGCCCGCTGTCCGCCGCTCAGCGTCTCAAGAACCTTATCCATCCCGATGGCCGTAATGCCAAGCCCCGCGGCCACACGGTAAATATGGCTTTCAATGGCATAGAAATCCCGGTCTTCCAGGGTTTCCTGCAAATTGGCCGCCTGGTTAATCAGCTTTTCGCTGCTGTCCTCCGCCATTTTTTCATACAGCCCGTTTAACCGCTCCTCCATCCTGTATAAATCGGCGTAGGCCTGCTTCAGATACTCAAAGACCGTGATGCCCGCATCTACCTGGGCATACTGGTCCAGATGCCCTACAGAGGCCTTTGGGAACCATTTGATGAGGCCGTCATCCGGGATGACTTCCCCAATCAGGGTTTTGATCAGGGTACTCTTTCCCGCACCATTTTGCCCGACCAGACCCATATGCTCTCCATTGTATAAATCAAAGGAGGCGTCGTGATATAATACCTTGTCTCCATAGCTGTGAGACAGATTTTTTACTTCGAGTAAACTCATTGTGATCATTCCTTTCAAATCTAAAAATTCCAATAAAAAAGAGAGCGCACAGCGCTCTCTGCCTGAGGGGTTTTCTCCCGCTCCAAACAAAAAGGCTGCGGATGAAAACATCATCCACAGCCCGTTATCCTAAATTGCTGTCCTCCGGCAAAAAGTGTATGGAAAACAAAGCCGCCTGAGGCCGCCCGATAACACTTTTGACCGATGAACTGGTGGAGGCTATGCCTCCGGATTAAGCTCCGCACAATGTCTCATCGTTATCCATCTGTTCGGAGCCTTTGCAATTGTAAGTGTCATGATAAAAATTCCCTTCGCTAAAATCGAACGGTATTGATTATACTCCCAATTCAGATTTTTGTCAACTTCAGCTTGCCAGTTCCTGGCGTTTATCTGCTTTTGGGTTAAGAATAAACTTTTCCAGCGCATAGGCTACGCCATGCTCGTCATTGGTTTTTGTAATAAAATCCGAAATTTCCTTAACACGGTCAATGCCGTTTTCCATGGCTACGGCCAATCCGGCATGCTTGAGCATTTCATAGTCATTGTTGCTGTCGCCCATGGCCATGACCTCAGTGCTTTGAATATTCAAATGGCGGCACAAATGCTTTAATCCGTCCCATTTATTGGCTGTCGGGTTATTGATCTCCAGATTGTTTTCCACAGCTGATGTGATCGTCAGATCCGTGGTATTCTCAAGAACTGTTTTAAGCTCACTCCGGTTTTCCATATGGCTGAAAAAAATATTAAACTTTTCAACAGAATGGCTGTATAAAAAGTTAAAATAGTCTTCCGGATCAGCTATGGTGTGACGGGTTTCCCTGAAGAAATCCCAATAGGCTTCGGGTACATGAAATCTGCTCAGATCTTTCATGCAGTCCTCGATCACAACGGTTCTTCCACCCACATAGGCTTCGATCATCAAATCATATTGCCTGAGCACCTTCAGCACTGTATCTAAATCCTGCTTTGTCAGGGGATTTTCGTAAAGCGTCATCTTGCGGTTCAGGTCCGTTACCTGCGCACCGTTTGATGTAATGGCGTAGGAGACCCCATCGATGTCTGTAATCTCTTCAGGCAGTTCTCCAAACACTCGTCCGGTTGTCGGCACGACAATGATTCCCTGACTGACGGCCTTTTCAATGGTTACGATTGTCTCGCGCGCCAGTGTAATATCACTCTGAAGCGTGGTGCCATCCATATCCAATGCTACTAATTTAATTCCCATCGCTTTGTTCTCCTTGATTTTTATTCCACCATGATTCTATCACTTTTCCCTGATAATAAGAAGCCGCTTTTTGTTAAAAAACGGCTGAAAACCGTTGCCAGTTTATATCAAACCTTTTCAAAAAAGGCGTACGAAAGAAACTTGAACATTAAAAAAGCAGGCTGACGCCTGCTTTTTTATCAATTTTTTACTTTGTCAAACTTCTGAACCTTGAAGGTATGTTCGCCATTCGGGAACACAACTTCCAGAAGCTTTTTATTGTCAGTGAAATTCATTTCGGTGAGTACAGGCTGGTTCGCCCCATTGACGCCCCACCCAATGATATAGGCGTCTTTCTCGTTGTCAACCTTCTGAGCGCTTCCAAATTCGGAGGAAGTGTAACCGTCCATGCTGTATTCTTTAAAATCAATGACTTTTTTGTTGGTTTCATCAAGCTTGTATTTGAGCACACGGGTTTTTCCAGTGCTCTGGCCATTGTCGAAAACAACCAGATAGCCATCGTCTGTTAGGGAGAGGCTGCTCTGACCAGAGGTTTTCTGATTATCGGCCAGGCCGAATTCATCACCCTTTCCAGAGAGCTTCCAGAGAATGTCCCCAGTGCTGCGGTCGATTTTCACAATGGTGTTGGCATTTTTAAAGGATACGATCAGGTTATTGTCTGACGGGTCCAGTATCATGGCATTGATATGCAGATAGTCCTGAGGTTTCATATTGCTGTTCGCAAAATCATTGCCTTTTTCGCTGAGCGCGTACAGCTCTGGATGATCAGTGGATTTCCATGTAAAGACTGGTTTCCCGTCCTTCACTTCTTGAATAACCGCGGCCACTACTTTTGAGCCGAGAGGATTTGGATTTAATTCCGCTGGAATATTATCCACAGTTTCTGCCACATAGGATTCCGTAATCCAGTTTCTATCCCCAAGAAGAACAAAGTCATGCCCATCGACCGGATCACCCATGACCTTTTTATCATGATTGGTTTCGTTAGGGTCCAGCAAGGAGATACGGGCGCCGTCACGTTTGACTTCCTTGTATTTTTCATCAAGAACCACACGTGTTCCCGGCAGATAATCGGCCAGCCCCATTGTGCTGACGTCCGGGTCAACGATCTGGTAGCTGTAGCGGATATCGCCGTTTTCCAGCTTATGCTGTCTGAAATCTGTGAAGATTTTGCCATCGGCCTGTTCGGGGGTCAGGGCCACATACCAGGTAACATTCCCGTTCTGGTCCAGCTTGTACATGGCGGCCTTCTCGGTGTCTGTCACATAAAAATCACCTTCGTAGGGGCTCTGGCCAGTCGCCAGCATTTCCGGCAGCTGCTTGGAAAGGGTTCTCAAATAAATCGTGCGGGTATCTTTACCGTTGGTTACCACCATCTCCAGCACTTCATTGCTGTCGATTTTCTTGACGGTCACCTTTGCTTTTTTATTGGTCTGAAGCTTTGCCTCATTGACCTCAATGGATGCTCCGGCATCGTTCATCAGAATAAACTCATTTTCATGTTCCGTTGTAAGGCTGGGGATATCATAGGTCGCCCCATCCTCATTAAGCGGAATCTCCACCGCATAGCCATTCACGCTGATGTGAACAATTCTGTCCTGCAGCAGCGTAATGTCTCTTCCGGCATACGCCAGAGCTACGCTGACCATAATGATAAGCACAAGCGCCAGGCCCGCAGCCACTGCGAGTACCTTTGCTGATTTGTTCATAGTTTACCTCCTCAATCATTTCCGATAATATTGATATCAATGTTATACTTATATATGTAACACCCGCTTGAAAATCAGCCGTTGCCAGCGGCGGGCGCTTCTTCACATAGAGCGTGCAGCTCTGTGTTCACCCTGTTCAGGTCGGTCTCATTTGCCAGAGCCACAATGGTGTCGCTCGGCCTTATTTTAGTGTCACCCTTGGGGATCAGTTCTTTTTCTCCCCTTCGGATAGCCACCAGCAGGCAGTTTTCCGGCCAGTGAATTTCCCAGATACGCTTCCCGACCAGACCGCAGCTGTGGTGTACAGAGACGGCGATCAGCGTTTTGTTGCTGGTTTCCGGAACTGGTTCTTCACCACGTCTCGCGACAATACGGTCAAGCAGCATTTCATAGACCGGTTCAGATTTAAGCGCCGCCGCAGTGATCTCCGCGGCAATGGCGACAACCGACAAAGACAGGAGATGGGTAAAGGAGCCCGTCATCTCAGAAATCAGGACGATTCCTGTAATAGGCGCACGGACAATGGCGGTAAAGTAACCGGCCATTGCCAGAATAATAAAGTTATTGATGAGCTGCGGATCCATCCCCATTGCCCGGACAACGACCATACCATAAAATCCACCGATGTACGCGCCCAAAACTAAAAGCGGAAAAAAGATACCACCTGGCGCACCGGAACCAAAGCTGAACATGGAAAAGATAAACTTCACCACCAGCAGCAGCAGGATCATGGTCAGGGGCAGATTACCCGGCGCCAGAAGCTCGATCATCATATGTCCGCCGCCCAGCACCTGAGGCAGTGTAAAGCCCAGAATCCCGGCCATTAAAAATGGAATAACCGGACGGAACTCAGCTTTTAAAAAGGTCATCCTGGCGTACAAATCCTGGGTACTTGCCAGCACCTTATTGTAAAAAGCGCCGCCTGCTCCCAGAATAATTCCCAGAAGGATAATAAAACCGTAATATTTCAGCGGTATCGAGGAGTCCACCTGAAACTGGAATACCGATCCCAGGCCAAAAACATATTTTGAAACAAAGTCCGCAGTGACGGAAGCCGTCATGGCAGAAAAAAGCACGGTTGCTGAGAAGTTTTTGTGAACCTCCTCCAAAGCAAACATAATGCCAGCCAGCGGCGCGTTAAATGCCGCTGCCAGCCCTGCGCTTGCCCCGCAGGTCATCAGGTAGCGTTCTTCAATGTTAAGGCGTTTAAAAACCCTCGAAAAGCCCTTGCCGCCCATGGCGCCAAGCTGCACAGACGGGCCTTCACGCCCCAGGGACAACCCTCCGATAATGCAGAGAATCCCCCCTATTAATTTTCCGATGATAACTTTGAGCCAGGGCTCTTCAAAATATCCCTGAAGCTCTCCTTCTACCTGGGGGATGCCGCTTCCAGAGATCATCGGCTCCCACTTGACCATTCTCCCGACAATTACCGCCATAACGATAAGGGCGGCAAACCATGCCGCAATGGCCCAGTGGTGTTCACCCGCGTAGGATAAAACAAAGCTCATGTTCTTCTCTGAAAAGTTCAGGGCCAGCCGGTAGATAATCGCGATACCCCCTGCGATCATGCCGACAAATATCCCCTCCATAGCCAGAAGGTATTTCATATTACGCGTGTGGGCTATTAAATTTTCTGTGCTGTTCTCAACAGGCTTAAACACTTCTCTCACCTTTAAATTTCCTTAGAAATCTTTATAAGTTTACCATAATTTGAAAAAATATACAAATATTGAGGACTTTTTACGCCTTCTATAAATGGTTTTTCTTAAAAAATTTAATACAAAAATAAGAGGCCGCCGCCGCTTTACCGGGACTGCCTCTTAAAATAAGGAAAAGAAATGTGTATTAGGCTTTTTTACTAAGACGCCAGCATATTCTCAAGCGCCTGTACCTCGTCACCAGTCACGCCCATACGGCTGCCATCTTTGCCAAACAGCATGGCGTCACTGCGATCAAAGGCCAGATCTATCTGCGGCGGCAGGTTATTCCAGCAGGTCGGCGTCTTGACATTAACCTTGCCAAAGCGCGTCTCTAGATGATAGATGGACTCTCCGCCCAGCTCTTCCTTTGACAGAACAGAGGCTGGCAGGCAAAAGGCGTCCTCCCTGCCGGTACTTCCGATTTTAATATTTTCCGGACGTACCCCAAGATAAAAATGGTTCATATCAATAATATTAGCGGGCGGCGCGCCAATAAACTGCGCCACAAAAAGGTTGGCAGGGTTGGTGTATATCTCCTTCGGGGTTCCCTTCTGCATAATCTCCCCCTGGTTCATGACTACGATATAAGTTCCCATGGACATTGCCTCAACCTGGTCGTGGGTGACGTATAGAAAGGTATTTTTGACCTTTTTATACATTTCGATGAGCTCAAAGCGCATCTGAGTTCTGAGCTTAGCGTCCAGATTGGACAAAGGCTCATCCATGAGAAAAACCCGCGGGTCTTTGACAATGGCCCGGGCCAGCGCCACACGCTGACGCTGGCCGCCGGACATCTGGGCGGGCAGCTTTTCTGCCTGGTCCGACAGATCAACCATCTTCAAGACGTCGTCTACCATTTTTCTGCGTTTCTCTTTTGGAATTTTCTTAATCTTCAGTCCATACTCCACATTTTTAAAAACACTCATATGGGGATAAAGGGCATAGTTCTGAAAAACCATGGCGATCTCCCGGTCCTTCGGCTCGCTGTCGGTCACATCTTTATCGTCGATGAAAAGCCTGCCGGATGTAGGCGTCTCAAGACCTGCGATAATCCGAAGCAGCGTTGATTTTCCGCAGCCCGACGGTCCCAGCAGAATTGTAAAGGAGCCATCCTCTATTTCCAGAGAGATATCCTTTAGTACCTTGGTTTTATTAAAGTTCTTCACGAGATGCTCTATCGCTATTTTTCCCATGCTTTATACTCCTCTCACAAGCCTTTTCTTCAGGTCTTCTGCCTCTCCGGCAGAAAGGCCAGCTTCCAGAAAATACTGCCTGGCGCTTTTAAAATACCGTTCCAGATAGTCCAGCGTTTTTTCCATATATTCGGGTTCTGAGCCCAAAAGCCGGGCTGCCACCAGGTCCATCGCCTCACTTTTGGGAAGACCTGGGGGCTGCATCCGCCGGAATTTTTCACGCATAAGCTCCGCACTTTTAGCATAGCTGTCCACTATGAGGCGCCGGTCTACTCCCGCAAGTTCCAGCAGCAGCGCCGCGGTCACTCCGGTTCGGTCTTTGCCCGCAGTGCAGTGGAACACCACGCCGCCGGGCGCATTTAAAATAATCTGACCAATTTTTTTAAATCCAGCGGACTGGTTTTCCAGCAGGTCAATGTATAATTCCGTCAGCGTTGGCAGTTGTGTGATATTTTCTAAATCAGCAGCACTCTGGTTCATAAGGGACAGTGTAATATAGTCAAAATCCCCATCTGAAGCTATCACGTCCGGCACTGTGCTCCGCTCCTCCGGCGTTCTCAGGTCAATGACTGTGGATATTCCCAAATCCTTCATGCAGGTAACATCCCGCTCGGACAGCTCACCCAGAGCGTCCGCCCGGTAGGCTACCTTATAGCCGGTAGTACCGTCTCTCCCTGGAAAACCGCCGAGATCTCGAAAGTTGTGACATCCATCCAATTCGATCTGGTATTCTTTATAGTCAAGCATGGTTTACTTAATCCCCCATTTCACAAAAGAGTCAACAATCTGCCGCTGCATAAAAAGATAGAGCAGCAGAATGGGAATACATGAAATTGTAGTGGCCGCCATCAAAGCCCCCCACATATTGGTATCTGAGCTGACAAAAGTCCGCAGGCCAATCTGTATCGGGGCATTCTCCAGCTTTGATGTAATGAGCATGGGCCACATATAATCGTTCCAGGAATTGATGAACAGTAAAATTCCCAGGGAGGCCACAGAAGCCTTAATGTTTGGCAGAATAACGCGGGTCAGGATTCCCCACTCACTGTCGCCGTCCATACGGGCCGCATCAATGAGCGCTCTTGGAAAGGCTTCAAAAACCTGAAAGAGATTCAGAATCGCAAAGGCTGTGGCTGCCGTCGGCAGCACAATTCCCAGCAGGTTTTCCTTCAGCCCCATATTGACAATGGTCACATAGTTGGGAATCATGATGGCCTGCACAGGTATGAGCCAGCATAGACTCAGCAGCCCATAGATCAGCTTTTTACCTTTGAAGTCCCAACGCGTCAGCGCATAGGCCGCCAGCAGGCTGGTACACAGCTGCAGCGTCGTCATCAAGACCGACATGACAATCGAATTGCCAAGCATCCGCCAGATAGGCATGCTCTGAAAGGCGTAGATATAATTGCTAAAGGTCGGCGCTGTGGGCAGCAGTGCCGAGCCAAAAATCTCCGCTTCATTCTTAAAGGAAGAGACAATCATCCAGTACAGGGGAAACACTGCGATAAAGCTGAGCAGGATCAGCAGCGCGTGCTTTACTCCGGCCGAGGCCTTGCGGCTGGCTTTTATGGTTGTTGCTTTCATAGTGGCCTCCTAATTATCATAAAATACAAACCTGGCCGAAAGCCGGTTTAGCAGCAGGGCGATGATCCCGAAAATAATGAAGAAGATTACCGCAGAGGCTGAGCTCATGCCCACGTTCAGGGATGAAAAGCCGTACTTGTACATCTCATAGTAAATATTGGTGGTGGTACCGTACGGGCCTCCCTGCGTCAGCAGATCAATATAGGCAAAGGTCCACTGGCTGGCAAAAAGAATGCTCATCATCATCATAAAAATGACAGTGGGCGAGATCAGCGGCAGGGTGATGGTCGTAAACTGGCGCAGCTTGGATGCTCCGTCAAGACGTGCCGCCTCAAAGTAATCCCGGTTAATTCCTGTCAGTGCCGCCGAAAACATCAAGGTGCTGAAACCAATCATTTTCCAGCCTGTGATGAGCAGAATCGTCATGCGCGCCACGCCTTCTGTCAGGAAAAAAGAGATATTGGTATCACTGATTCCCAGACCCACGATGAGTTGATTGATAAGCCCGCTGCTTGGGTTCAGCAGCCACCGCCAGATGGTGGCTGTGGCAACCGGCGCCATAATCATTGGAATAAAAAACAGGGCGCGGTAAAAATTCTTGGCCTTTGACGGAAGGTCGTTGGTGGCAGACGCCAAAAACAGCGGAATAATCACCGAAAAGGGCAGCAGGCCAACGATATAAAAGACGGTGTTTCCAATGGAGGTAAAGAAATCCTTGCTGGTCAGCAGCTTGGTAAAATTGGAGATACCCACAAACCTCGGTACGGTTCCCGGCACCATTCCCCAGCTGTGAAAGGCGTAGTAGACAGTCTCTGCCAGAGGCCTGTAGAGCCAGAAGGCAATGAGCACAAGTGCGGGCAGCAGAAACAGCCAGGGTTTATAATTAAACTTAAATTTCGGCCTTGGCTTTATCCGCTCACCTGCCCTTTCAATATCCGGCGCCAGGGTATAAACCTGGGCCGGAAGCTTTAAAAAATTTTTCATCTGCGCATCACCTTATTGTTAATTGTTCTTTAGAAGGTCATTCATCTGTTTGGCAGCGTCCGATAGAACATTCTGAACATTGCCTTCAGTGATGGACTTGACAGTAGCATCAAGGAATACTTGATACTCCTCCTTTGCTCCAGTTCCTGGCCAGATGGTCACCGGTTTGATCCTTTCAAGCTGCTTCAGGTTTGTTTTGACAATGGGGTTGGCGTCCACAAAATCCTTGAGATAGGCCGGATCTTCGGTAATATCCATTCTCAGCGGCAGATAGCCGATTTCAGAAGTGATGATGGTGTAGCCTTCCTTTCCGGTAGCATATTTGATAAACTCCCATTCAGCCGCAGACTTGGTCGGATCATCTGAACGGACTGCCAGGCAGCTCCCGGAATTGACCGGAACAGAGGCTTTATCACCAAACTGCGGCATTTCTGCGCCTAACAGCTCCCAGCCGCCGGCCTTTGCCGCGCTCTGGTAACCGCTGAGCAGAGAAGTGGACTGGAGATTCATTGCCACGTTGCCAGCCATAAAAGCATCCATGACATCCTTGTCGCTGCCTTTTACGGCTGCGCCGCTGCTGTAGAGCTTATTCCACATTTCATAAGCCTCAACAGCTTCCGGGCTGTCAAACTTCGCCTCGGTTTTATCGCTGCTCAGCACCTCACCCCCGCTTGAAAAGATCAGGCCCTCGCTGATCCAGCCATTATCCGGCGCGAGGCCAAAGCCGTCTTTACCGGTTTTTTCCTTGATCTGTACCGCTGCTTTGTAGACGTCATCCCAGGTCTTTGGCAGGTTTATGGTATCCAGGCCTGCCTGTTCAAAAAGCCCTTTGTTGATGTAGAGGATCGGCGTGCTGAAGGTAAAAGCCAGCCCGTACATCTGCCCGTCAATTTTCCCGAGTTCCAGAGCATTTGGAATCATCTGACCTGTATGCTCTGCCAACTCATCCGCAGGAAACAGCTCTTCATAGGATTTAAAGCCAAGGTTCAGCCGGGAAGCGTCCAGCATTCCAAAAGCGTGCTGGACAATATCCACCTCCATACCCGCGGCGATATCCGCGCTGTTCTGGCTCATGTTGTTGTCCACAACGCCCTTAACGACAACACCCTTTTCCTTACCGACTGTCTCATTAAAGCTGCTGATCAAATGCTCCATGCCCGCTTTCATGGTTGGGTATCCCAAACTGTAAGAATAAAAGGTAATCTCGGTGGGATTGTTGGGGTCAAGCTTTCCTGATGACGCATTGACACCCGAATTACTTCCGGCTCCTCCGGTGCCTGTACTGCCGCAGCCTGCCAGGGTTGTGCCTGCGACCGCTGCCGACAAAATAACGCCTAAAATGCCCTTAACAAATTTATTCATCTCATTGCTCCTTTTCTTTATGCCGCTTACGCGTTTTTCATCATCTGTCCAAGCGCTTCCAGAGGGATAGGCTCTGTAATAGGCTGGTCATTCGGCGGATAAGACAGGGTCTCAACCCGAAGCGTACGGTCTGTTACCGTGCAGAGATTAAAGCCTGCTGCCGGGGTCATGTACATCCCCTTTTCATTGAGGGCCACACCAAAAGCGGTGCTCTCAGCTGTATAGGCTGGTACGCCATAAAAAGTGGTATTGATATTTTCATGCGTGTGTCCGCTCAGCAGCGCCAGGACATTTTTTCCGCTGATAATCTCTTTAAGCCGTTCGGAGCCTTCCACGCCAAAGGCGCTGACCCGTTCGTCTGCCCACTCGTCAAAGGCCGGGTGGTGAAAAGCGACGATATGCCCGCGGGGCATCTTTTTTTCCAGTGCCTTTTCGAGAAATACAAACTGCGCCTCGTCAAAGCGCCCGGAATGATGCGTGGCATCACAGCCAACGCTGGAGTCCAGCACGATGAGCTGGAGCCCGTCAAATTCTCTTGCATAGCATACAGGCTCTGTGTCTGGCTCTCTGTTTTCATAGCCCTCGTGGAAAGCTGCCACCCTGTCATGATTTCCAAGAACCGGACAGACCGGCGTGCCATCAAAATATTCTTCCAAAAGCATTTTCAGGTAACGGTATTCATCTGCGCCGCCCTCATGAACCAGATCACCAGTCAAAAGAACAAAGTCCAGTTTTCCGGCATTACCCCTGAGCCAACCGGCAATTCCTTCAAGAACCTCGCAGGGCTTTTTTTCCATATGGCACACCATGTCCTTAAACATTGAGTTGCCATAGTCCTTTAGAATGTGCAGATCGGAAAGATGTGCGAAAGTGATTGTCTTCATCATTTTCTCCTTTTTAGATATTTATCGATTTGAATACTTGTTTTTCTGCCGTAATTATTATATGATAATACCAACCTCACCGTGTCGGACACCTGTAGTATACTACTCGTATTCGATATGAAATATCACAAACCCGTTAATTTAACGTTAATAATCGGTTAATGGAGAAAAGGACTATGAAAATTCAAAACAGAGAAGAAGACGCCTACAGACAGCTCAAGGAAAAAATCCTGGCCGGCGTGCTGATCCCAGGGGATATTTTATCCGAGGCCTCCCTGTCCCAGGGGCTCGGCATGAGCCGCACACCAGTGCGCTATGCCCTGAAACAGCTGGAGTACGAAGGTTTTATTACCTATCATAAAAACCGGGGCATCTCCATCCGGGAAACCTCCAGCCGCGAAATGGTGGATATTCTGGAAATGATGATCCTGTTTGAGCACAGCGCTGTTAAAAAAGTCAAAAACGGCGAAACCATTTTTGATATTGCCGCCTTAAAGCGCCTCGGTGATGAGGCCCAGATCCTCCGGAATGAGCGCCAGTACGCGTCCTATATTGAAAAAACCCATCAATACAACAGCTGCTTTATCGCCAGCGCAGGCAACAGCCAGCTGACCGTTGTCTATAACACCTCCTGGGAACGCGTAATCAGCACGTCTGTTTACAATAAAATGACACATCCCACAGCCATCCCGAAGAAGACACAGACTACCGTCGGCTTTATTCATCAGCTCAACCAGTCCATCACCGATGAGGCCTATGACCACACCGACCATCTGCTGGATGAATACTTTGACTATGCCAGAAACCAGATTCTGTATTATGGGCAGATATAAAAAACAGGCTTGAAAGCAATCGCTTCAAGCCTGTTTGTTTTTTTCCTCTTGGAATACAACATAAACCGACAGCATTTTATTCTCAAGGGAAGCACTCACCGCACCCTGCATTTTTTCCGCCAACAATTTCACAATGTAAAGCCCCAGTCCGGCACTTCCGCTGTTTCTGCAATCATCCCCTGTGTAAAAGCGCTCAAAAATCCGCTCCATATCCGGAGGTGTGTCAGGCCTTACCTCATTGACAACTGTCAGGATTATTTCTCCGTCTCTTTCCTCAAGGGCGACCTTCACCCTGCCTGCGGTATACTTAAGGGCGTTGGACAAAAGATTCTGGACAATGCGCCCAAGAGCTGTGGTGTCTCCCGCAATATACAGGCTTTTATCCCCAAGGTCAACATCGGGCTCTAGCTCTGCCACTTCAAACCGTGGAATAAAATCCACCACCGCTTCTGAGACAATATTGGTAAAATTAACAGCTTCCTCCGCGAGCTCCGACTGGCCTGATTCTATGACGGAGAGTTCAAAAAAGCTTTCAACCAGCTCCCGCATGGCATTTGCTTTTTTTAGAATTATCGTGGCTTTTTCCTGCTGCTCCCCGTTCAGTCCGCTGCGCTCAAGCATCTGAATATAACCGATGATCGCTGTCAGCGGTGTCCGCAGGTCATGGGAAACACCCGCGATGGAATCCTTTAGCCGCTGTTCGCTTTTTCGCGCGTCAATGCGCAGCTGCTTCTGAAGCTCCATATTTTCATTGATCTGAGCTGCCAGTCCGTTTAGCCGGGCATCCACTAGGGTCAGGCTGATTTTCTTTTCAGTCCGCCCAGAGGATAAGTCCTCCAGCTGGCGGCTCATACTCCTTATCTCCCGCCGCATAACCACTGTCCGAACCGCTAATACCGCCACAGCCACAGTTAAAACCACGATGATTCCAAACATTGACTCCACGCTTTCCTTTTTGTTTTATTTTATCTCTCTCTTCCTGAACACAAAATATCCAGCGCCCAGGAGTAAAGCCGTAAAACCAAGACATGCTGTCAAAATCAGGATAACCTGGGATATATTCAAAGGTGTAAAAACCGCTGCCCTCGCCATATAAGGCGGAAGCCAGAGCGGCGGCATCCTCCTTGACAGAAAAAATATCATCCCAAAGGACTCCAGAATAATGGCCAGCGTTGCGCAGGCTGTTGTCTTGGCCGCATCCTGAAAAACGGCCATTAACAGGATTGAAACGCTGAAAACCGCGCAGTTTGCCAGAAAAACCATACCGGTAACTCTGAGAAGATACTGGGCAAAAGGCTCTGCAATAATGCCTTTGTCAAACCCCTGCGCCACACCGGTGACAATGAGTCCCGCAAAGGGATAAAAAAACATCACGATATTGACAGCCAGCAAAAACACAAGCGCCTTGCAAAAATAAACAGAAGTGCGGCTGTGCCCCGCAGATACAGCCAGCGCCAGCGTTTTATCTGAGGCGCTCTGTCCGAGCATCAGAGCGCTCATCGCCCCAATGACAATGAGCCACATGGTGGAATCATAGACCATTCCTCCGAATACAGATAATCCATCTGCCATCGGGACACCAAAGGGGTTCGTATCTCCAATATATCCTGAACTCATCAAAGCCCCGAAAACAATACTGATTCCAGCCATCAGATAAAACAGCCTGTTACGGACAAGCTGGTAAAACTCCATTTTGATTAAAGCAAGCATATTGTCATCTCCTCTACTTTAACTCACGCTTTGAAAAAATCAGACAACCCAGGAAAGAGGGAAGCACAAGAAAAACAAAATCGATCCCTACGGCTGTCAGCCATTCTGCCATCCCCGCTCCAGAAGAATACATCTGGTTTAAAGGCATACACCACTGCACTCCTTTCAACACATCGCCGGATACTCCCAGAAAAATATGCAGCATCAAAGCCAGTATTGAAAACAGTGTTGTTTTTGCCGAGTCTCTGAATATTGCCAGAAACAGCGGCGCCATTCCACACATTGCATAACCTGTCATAAAAAAAGTTACGGCTATTTGAAGTCCATTAAATTTTGGAAACTCCCCAGTGAAGTTCAGGGTAACAGCTGCGACCATCACGCCCGCCAATATGTAAGCCATCATAGCCAAGGAAATAATCATGAGATAAATCAGTATTTTACTCAAAAAAACAGTGTGCCTGCCACTGCCGGCCGCAACTGCAAGATTTGGTGTACGCTCTGCAAATCCCTGCCCCAGATAAATGACGCCAAAAATCGACGCGAGAAACCCCATTGGAACCGCTTCTGACATCATCTGCAGGATCAGCTGCACACCGCCATTTCCACTGGCGGCAGCGCTTGCCACAGCCTGTCCCTCTGTTTCGGACGCGCCGATGAACAATCCAGCAATAAAAATACCCAACAGCAGTCCCCCGAAAAGCCGGCTGTGCCTGAGCCTGTACCATTCCATCTTCAACAAGTTAATCATGGTACACCTCTACTGCAAAGTACGTCTGGAAAAACAGAAAAAAGCTCCTGTTCCCAGCACCGCAATCCACGCTGCGCCTGAGCCTAAAATTAACCACAGCGACGCTGCTGGGAGAATCTCAGTCATGAGCAGACGTTCAGCCGCCATGGGAATCAGGACATTCAAAAAACTTAGTTTTGCGCCGTAAAGATTTAATACGAAGGTCAGAATCCCAAAAATAAACAGGCTGATGCCAATCGTCTTTGCGACATCCCGGCATAAAAACCCCAGAAGAAGACCTGTTGCCATTGAAGCTGCGTTGAGCACCGCTACAATCCCGGCTACCTTTACCAGATACAGGGCAATCTCAGCAGACATGGGCTCGCCAAAGCCGAAAGCCAGGCTGTGAAAAAGCACATTGGCAACTGGAAAGGCCATCATAAGCACCTCACCCCCGGCAAAAAACACCACTGATTTAGCCAGAAATACCTGAAGCCGGCTGTGTCCGCCCTCAATTCCGTGATAAATAGTGCCTTCGTTAAACTCACGTCCGATGAAGAGTCCCGGAAACACACAGACTGGCAGGATCAGCAGATTGGCTGTATGGAGCGCTGCCCCCATAACCTGCAGCTCGGTCACGCTGTGACCGTCAAAGCTTATACAGATTCCCAGAAGCACCGTCACGCCAAACACTGCGTAAAAGGTTTTATCCCTCAAGAGCTTGTACCATTCCAGCCGAAGCAGATTACCCATTTTTCCGGCCTCCGATGCTTTGCAGAAAATAGTCCTCCAGACTGTCACCCCTCACGCTGATGCCTGTCAGAAGTAATCCGCTCTGAGATAAAGCTGCTGATACGGCGCGTATCTCCTCCAGATGGTCGTAAAGCTTAATGGTTCCGTCAGGCATAACCCTGTAGTTATCAGTATGGAGGGATTCCTCAATGACCGCGGCAGCTCTGGCCGTATCGTCCACCTCAATGGCGATGTGGCGGCGGCAGCGCTCATCCAGTTCTTCCTGGGTCAGCGATTCAACGATATGCCCTCTGTCGATAATGATAAAATGGTCCACTGTCTGGTAGAGCTCACTGAGGATATGGCTTGAAATCAGCAGTGTGGTGCCGCGCTCTGTGTTTAACCGTTTTAAAAGCTCGCGGATTTCCACAATCCCCACCGGGTCCAGTCCGTTGATGGGCTCATCGAGAATCAGAAATTCCGGATCGCTGATAAGGGCCATAGCAATACCCAGCCGCTGTTTCATCCCAAGAGAAAAATGCTTCACCGTTTTCCGCCCCGTATCCGTAAGCCCTACCAGCTCCAGTGTTCTCTCTGCGGCTTTCTTATCCGGGATTCCTCTCTGAATCCGCTGGGCCTCCATATTTTGCTTTGCTGTCATGCCCTGGTACAGCGCCGGCGTTTCCACCAGGCAGCCCATGCGCTTTCTTCCCTCGCGCATTCCTTTTTCATCGCTTTTACCAAAGAGCGCCAGCTCCCCGCCAGACGGGTAGGAAAGTCCGCACACCTGTCTTATAAAGGTCGTCTTCCCTGCACCGTTCTGGCCGATCAAGCCATAGGTTTTCCCCTTTTCAATGGTCAGGCTCAAATGGTCAAGGGCTTTAAAGCTCCCATAATGTTTACACAGATCCGTCGCTTTTAATACAATTTCGTCCACTTTAGTGTCTCCTTTTCCTTGATGCTTTCATTTTATGCCGCAGGAATAAAGAAGTTCTTAACCCAGTTCTAAAGAAAACCTTAATTCATCCGATACCCCATCCCCCAGACCGTTTTAATATACTCTGTCTCCGGGTCTGCTGCCTTCAGCTTATTCCTGAGGTTACTCATATGCACGTTCAGAGTATTATCCTCACAGGCGTATTCCTCGTTCCAGATACTTTCAAAAAGATTAGCTTTTGAAAAAACCTTATGGGGGTAGCGCATCAAAAGCTCCAGGATACCGTATTCCTTGGCAGTCAGCACCAGCTCCTGCCCATCCACGCTGGCTGTCTTTGACTCCGTGTCCACCGCCAGCTTTCCAGCCTGTAAAATTTCCGGCGCTCTCTGGGCTTCGCTGCTGCCGCAGCGCCTGAGGACAGCCTCGACCCGTACCAGCACTTCATCCAGATCAAAGGGCTTTGTCAGATAGTCGTCCGCGCCCATGTGAAAAAGGTCAAGCTTGTTCTGTACAGTATCCTTGGCTGAAATAACAATGACCGGCAGGCTGGAAAAACTCCTGAGCTCCTGCAGCACTGCGTCGCCGCTTTTATAAGGCAGCATCAAATCCAGTATCAACAGGTCATAGTCTCCGCTTCTCAGTCTGGACAACCCCTCCATACCTGTAAACGCACCCTCTGCCGCATAGCCGTTTTCATCCAGCATTTCACACAGCATGCTGTTAATCTCCCGGTCATCCTCAACGACTAAAATTTTCGTCTGCTCCATTCTTTACACCGCCTTTACTTGCAATGAATATATTCCGCCACCTGATCCCATGGAACGTTAAAGCCTGCACCATGAGAACAGAAAACTGAATCCGAAGTGTTTTCCACATCATGTTTTTTATCATAACCGATGCGCAGAGTGACCGCCTCTGCGTTATGGCAGGGCTCATAACCGGAAAAGGTTGCTCTGAGCATCCCCCGGCCTTTGGTGAAGGACAGGATTTCCTGACTGTAATTCATCATCGTAGACACCGGACAAAAGCCGGAAATCACTGCCTGGTCCTCGCTGAGCTCGGGGGCTTCAAAACGCCCGGCCATTTTCTGGATATCCGACATGACACGCCCCATCGCCTCTGAGGGAACCTCAATCTCAAACCGGTAGACCGGCTCCAGTAAAACGGACTCTGCCTGCTCCAGTCCCTGACGAATCGCCCGGTAAACCGCCTGCCTGAGGTCGCCGCCCTCGGTATGCTTAAGATGTGCCCGCCCGTTGACCAGAACGATGCGCATATCCGTGATGGGCGACCCGGTCAGCACACCCCTGTGCTCACGTTCAAACACATGGGTCTTTATCAGATTCTGATAATTGGTATCCAGAATATCTACAGAACACGCACTGTCAAAGGTAATGCCTGTGCCCGGCGCGGCGGGCTCCAGCCTGAGATGTACCTCTGCGTAATGCCGCAGAGGTTCAAAATGGCCGTAGCCAGTCACTGGAGACGCGATAGTCTCCTTATAGAGAATCTCACAGTCGCCGAAGCGGACTTCCAGACCAAAACGCTCCCTGACAATCTCCTCAAGCACCTCCAATTGAATCGCACCCATGATGTGGAGCTGCATTTCCTGCAGGCTCTCATTCCAGACGATCTCCAGCATAGGGTCCTCGTCCTCAAGCTCCTTAAAGGCCTCAAGCACGGTTCTTACGTTCAGGCCTTTATCATAGATGACGCTGGCGGTCAGCAGCGGCACAGTGGCGTAGCCGGCATGGTACAGCTTTTCTCCAATACCATCTCCGGGCCGGGTGGCGTCCATGCCCGTCACAGCACAGAGATCCCCGGGCACTGCTTCCGGCACTGTCGTATACCGCCCGCCGCTGTAAATCCTAATCTCGTTTACTTTCTGCCGGATGGGTCTGCCTTCACTGTCCTTTCCAGTCACCACCTCGTCTTTGACCTTCAGCTTTCCCGCGGTCACCTTAACAAAGCTCAGGCGGCTGCCCGCGCTGTCGTGGCGTATCTTGTACACATGGCCACTGAAGGGCTCCTCTGCCGGGCTTTCCTTATCATGGAGAAGCATTGTCATGGCTTTGATAAAAGCGTCAATTCCTGTATCGTTTAATGCCGAGCCCGCAAAAACCGGAAAAACTTCTGCCTTTTTAAACATCTGCCCCAGAGCACTCTGCCACACTTCCGGTTTGTAGCCCTCATCCAAATAGGCCTCGAGCAGCGCTTCATTCCTTTCCGCCACAGCCTCCGCCAATGTTGTGTCCATGAGGCCTTCCTCATAGTGCCCGGTAAACATCAGGCAGTCCAAGCTGCATTTTGTTTTCAGCTCTTTTATAACTCCGGGAATATCTGCGCCTTCCCGGTCTGTTTTATTGATAAAAATCAACGTCGGCACCTCGTAGCGCCGCAAAAGCTTCCACAGCGTTTCGGTATGGCTCTGAACCCCCTCAACGCCCGATACCACAATGACGGCCACATCCATCACCTGAATGGCCCGCTCAGTTTCCGATGAAAAATCCACATGTCCCGGGGTGTCCACCAGATAACAGGTGTCTCCCCCGACTTCAAAAACTGCCTGATCCGAAAAAATGGTAATGCCCCGTTCGCGTTCAATGGGGTGATGGTCCATAAAGGCGTCCTGATGATCCACCCGCCCAAGCTTTCTGATGGCACAGGTGTGGTACAGCAGCTGTTCTGAAAAAGTCGTTTTTCCGGCATCAACATGCGCCAGAATTCCTAGTACAAGCTTCATAAAATCTCCTGTAAAATCTGCTTTAGTGTGGGTCTATTATATCACTGAGGCTTTGGACGTACAAACTAAAAAAAGCTGCCCAAGGGCAGCTTCATAAAATTTATAGGTTAACGGCGTCTTAATCGAGTGGCGCTCTCGATGCAATCGCGCAGGCTATATCGAGGCTGGCAATTGCATATGAGAGAGGCAATTCCGAACTGCGCCAGTGTCTTTCTTCTCAGGAAATCTGCTGTTCCTCCATGGGCTCAGTCATCAGTGACGGGTCAAGGATCGTTTCCAGCTCTTCCTGGCTCAGCAGACCCTTTTCTCTGACAATCTGAGAAACCAGCTTGCCGCTTAAAATGGATTCCTTGGCAATATCGGAGGCTTCTTTATAGCCAATATACGGACAAAGCGCCGTAACCGTGACAATGCTGTGTTCCAGCAGTTCCTCACACCGGTCTTCATTGGCCGTAATCCCTGTAATGCAGTTGTCGATAAAGGTAGAAATCCCATTGGTCAGGGTTTCGATGGATTCAAACAGATTATAAAACAGCACTGGCTCAAAGGCATTGAGCTCAAGCTGTCCGGCTTCGGCCGCCATGGTGATGGTCAGGTCATTGCCAATAACATTGAAGGCCACCTGAGAGACAACCTCGGGGATAACCGGATTGATCTTGCCCGGCATAATGGATGAACCATTCTGCTTAGGCGGCAGATTAATTTCTGCAAAACCGGTTTTTGGGCCGCTGGACAGCAGCCGGAAATCATTGGCCATTTTGGACAAAGTGACCGCCGCTGCCTTTAATGCGCCAGAAACCGACACAAAGGCGTCAAGGTTCTGGGTCGCGTCAATCAAATCCTCAGCCAGCACCATGTTAAAGCTCGTGGTCTTTTTCAGGTTCACAGGAATCCGCTTCAGATATTCCGGATTGGCGTTGATGGCTGTACCGATGGCTGTACCGCCCATATTCACAATACAAAGCTCATTCTGGGTTTTCTTCAGCCGGAGGGTATCCCGGTCAATGGCGGAGCGGTAAGCGTTGAAGGCCTGGCCCAGACGCATGGGCACCGCATCTTGAAGCTGGGTGCGCCCTACTTTTATAATATTGTCAAACTCAATGGATTTCTGCTTTAACGCCTCGCCCAGGCGTTCCATCTGGAACAGCAGCTTCTGGGTAAGCTTAAGCGCGGTAATCTTGCCCGCGGTCGGGTACACGTCATTGGTTGACTGAGACATGTTCACATGGTCATTGGGGTGGACAATGCTGTAATCGCCCTTTATACCGCCAAGCTTTTCAATGGCAATGTTTGCCACTACCTCGTTGGCGTTCATATTGGAGGAGGTTCCCGCGCCTCCCTGAATGGGATCAACGATGAACTGATCGTAGTATTTTCCTGAAATCACATCGTTGCACGCTGCAATGATAGCGTCAGCGATTTCTTTATTTAACTCACCGGTTTCAAAATTAGTCATAGCCGCTGCCTTTTTAACCTGCACCAGACTGACAATCAGATCGGGATGGAGCTGCTTTCCGGTGATATAAAAATTCTGTTTTGCCCTTAAGGTTTGTACGCCGTAATAGGCATCGACTGGAACAGGAAGTGCTCCAATCGAATCATGTTCGATTCTTTCTTGCATTTTAACCCCTCTACAAAAAATGTATTTACTTTATGGACACATCATAACGCCACCCACCTTAAAAATCAATGCGCTGTAATAAAGTTTCCCCTAAAAAATAACTGTTTTACAAGGTTGAAACCGATTTGTTACATTTATCTTTCAACGATTGGCGGTTGTCCTTATTTCGAGGACATCTCAATGAATAATTGACCCTTTTTCATTTCTTATGTATAATAAGCACATGCTGAATTAAAAGAAAGCCCCCATTATAGTGCAAGTATAATGGGGACTTCTGCCCTTTTATTAATTTTCTGGAAGCGGTTCTTTTGATTCAGCATAATAGGTATAAAAAATACAAACAATCGTCAGAATAATACCGATAATCTGTACGATGGTCATGGATTCCCCAAACATGAAAAATCCTGCAATCAGTGCGACCACCGGCTCAAGGCAGTAGGCCATCGATACATAGGGCGCGTCGATCATGCCAAAGGCCATCTGTATCCACGAAAAAGATAAGACCTGTGGCAGCGCCGCAAATCCCAAAACGATAATCCAGACAATGGCTCCGTTCTGCGCTGCAGCTCCTGCAATATCGCTGATCATCTGCCATGGCGGGCAGGCGGTAACATAGAGAAACAGCGCTCCAAACAGATTAGGATAAAAAAGCTGTGCCTGCCAGCTCACATCATTTGGATAATATACATGCGAAATCAGAAAGTAAGCGCTTGCCAAAATCAAAGAATTGGCCAATGCCCAGATAATCCCCATTATATCCAGACTGGAGGTTCCCAGATTAAAAATCTGCAGCACCAGCGCAACACCGACAACCGCAATGCTGCAGGCGATGATCTTAACCTTTGTCAGCTTTATCCCTTTGAAAATACGTTCCATAATCATCAGAATAATCACATTGCAGAAGGCCAGCAGCGATACTATCCCAACCGGAATTCTTGAGACAGCCTGCACATAGGCAAAATTCATGCCGTTCATCAGAACAAAGCCATGGATCATCAATACGATCAGAACTTTCCAGCTGACTTTAAACATGCTGCGGTCTTTTATCAAAATCCAGCCGCCAAAGAAAAGAAACATAATTGTCGGCGCCAGTGTGGTTACTGTAATATCACTGATACCATTTTCCGCCATCAGTCTCAGAAATGGCCCGAAAAGCCCCCACAGTGCAGCGGACAAAACAGCCAGCGTAAATCCCTTTTTAAATATTCCTTTATCATTCATTTTCCCTGCTCCTTACACAGTCATAAAGAAAACCAGTGAAAACATCAGCTCATCCAGGTCATCCCAGCGGGCTTTCATCACGGCTTTGTCTTCATCCGTCAGGTATTCTTCCTTCAAATCCTGTTGATATTCATCAAACGGATAGAGTAATTTATTTTCCATGTTCGTATCCTTTCTGTAAATATTTACTTATACACACCGTAATCTCTTACAAATTCATTGACAGCCTTCATATTTTCAGGGTTAACGTCGCTTGCATTCAGAATATATTTGTCCAGGGAGAAAATATAGCCGCCGCCCGGCGCCATAATGTCAATGACCTCTTTGGCTTTATCAATACATTCCTGCTTTGTGCCGTAGCCCAGTAATGAAATCGGATAGAAGCCCTGGAGACACAGATTTTTCCCGATTGTATTTTTAGCTTTTTTCATATCACCGTATTCCATAATGGCAATGATCTTATCAGATTTCGGAATATCCTGCATATACGGGTAGAATCGTTCCCAGTCACCTTCAAAGAAAATCGACAGTGTCAGTCCTTTTTGATTAACCAGAATGTCGATAAATTTTAAAAATGACGGCCAGTAAAACTCTTCAAACATTTTTTTGTTGATATAAGGCGCCATGTGCAGCGGGATGAACACGTATGGAAAGGTTGCGCCCTTTTCTCCCGGATAACAGGCTGTCGCACCCTTAACAAGAATGGGTGTCACCGCATCCAGCGCTTCTTTAACCTTATCCGGAGACTTTCGCACATCTCTGCAGATTCCCGTAAAACCTCTGAACTGATCTGCCAGATAATCGAACGGCGCAACGGTAAGGTTTGACCCTAATGCCGGCACTCCATAATCATGGGCGAGAGACGCGGTAATTTCTTCTAAAGCGCCCATATAAGAGCCAAACTCCAATGCGGCCTTTGTCATAGCATAAGCATTATATGGCGCTGGCTGGTCCAAAGCCGGATATAAACGCGGCAGCAGCTTTGATACGATCATTTTATAGGGATCTTCAATTAATTCGTCATATTCATCTGGGTTCATAGCGCTGATTTCCGGATGCTGCACAAATCCCCTTTCACTCTCCGTGAAATTTTTTGCGTTCAGCAGACGATAGAACATCGGCGGCCTTGTAAAAAGACTTTCAAAGCAATCCCAATGAAAATCATCGAACACCTTTTTAAAAGCAACCTGGCATTGTTCCGGTGTCCATGAAGCCTGGCGGTACGGCAGGCCCGCGTATTCAATTGCATAGGAAATTTCTGCCGGACAGTTCACTGGCACACGTTTTGGTTCCTGGATTTTAAGTGTTGTCTCCAGCATTTCCATCCGTTCATTATATTCTTTTCTTTTATCGGACATAATTTTTCACCTCATAATTTTCGAACGTCCATTTTTAAAAGTGCACTTAATATTAAGTATACTTTAAAATTTATATTTGTCAACCATTTTTCGTAAAATATAAAAAGT
>OCAG01000260.1_pt1 | contig 52901 bp, 46 predicted proteins | sample 1477111 | NCBI WGS metagenome assembly OCAG01 (sample SAMEA2580288, study PRJEB22360) | human gut metagenome | biome: human gut; feature: human-associated habitat; material: faeces | place: Denmark | collected 2008/2010 | reverse complement strand
TGAAAAAAAATAGAATAAATGATAGATTTCATCTATCTAATTAATTATTTTTATGATAAAATATACAAAATACATGGGAGGTAACAGTGATGGATGGGATTACTAATCAAAAAGAATACGTTGAGAAAAACGCACGTATTGTTGAAGAAAAAATAGCCTCTGTTGAAAAGCTGATCCAGGCTGGAGAAGACAAAACAATTGTACGCGCTGCTTTTAAGGAGCTAAAGCAATTTGTGCGCACAGAATATGATACTTTTCATAAAAAGAAGTATTTTGGGACCTACATCTTTGACTGCTATCACCCTCTGGTTGAAGGCATTCATTTGTCTGCCCTGGGAGAAACGCGTGTCAACGCTACAGTGGAAAACATTCAGGAGGCGGTTCAGGAGGCGCGTGCAGTATTGGAAAGCTGGCGTGCGGACGCCAATGACGAACAGTAAAAAGGCCCTGCTTTAATCAATAAGCAGGGCCTTATTTTATTCGGACAGCAGGTTGATGCCGCGCACCATCAGCTCTTCAAGCCGTTCCTTCTGACCGGTAAGCTCAAGATAACCGACAAGGGCCTCGAGACCGGTGGCGTAACGATAGTCGATGGTTCTGGCATGTTTGGGTACATGGGAGCGGGTATTGCGGCCACGTCTTACAATAGTCTGCTCCTCATCGGTCAGAGAGTCCATGAGGGCCAGCGCCATTTTGGACTGTCCGTCGGCCCTGACGTACTTTATGGATTCCTTTGTCAGGTGGTTAACATTGGAGATACCGCCAGATACCAGAAAACGACGGATATACTCGGAATAAACACCATCGCCGATATAGGCAAGGGTCAATGGATTGAGGGCCCTTGCCTCAGCGATGGTGTATTTTTTTTGCAGACGTTGTTTTACGCTTTCTTCCATTTGACTCCTTCGCGCGTATCTTCAAGTATAATGCCTTTGGCCAGCAGCGCGTCGCGAATTTCATCGGCCAGAGAAAAATCCTTATTTTTACGGGCTTCCTGGCGCTGAGCGATGAGGGCTTCAACCTCAGCTTCCAGATCCGTTTCTTTTTCCTTTGCTGCCAGCCCAATAACGCCGGTCAGCTCCTTAAAAAGATCCAGTGCGGCTTTTACCGCCTCTCTGGAAGAGGCTTCGCTCAGATTGGAGTTGGTATCCCGTACCAGCTCAAAAATGGCGGCTATGGCGTCGGCAGTATTCAGGTCGTCGTTCATGGCGTCAATAAAACCTTTTTTGTATTGGGCCAGATTGTCCATCCATGTTTTTTCATCTTCGCTGGCGGCTTCTGACTTGTTGTTTTCAAGCAGATATTCCATCTGGTATTTGGCATTGTAGAGCCGCTCCAGAGCGTTCTGGGCTTGTCCCAGCAGCTCGTCGGAGAAGTTGACAGGACTTCTGTAGTGAGCCATAAGCATGAACATGCGAACCACTTCCAAATCATAGTGCTTGGCGATGTCGCGCACAGTAAAGAAGTTGCCCTTGGATTTGGACATTTTTTCATTGTTGATGTTGATATACCCGTTGTGGACCCAGTAGTTGGCAAACTTGCAGCCACAGGAACCCTCGGACTGGGCGATCTCATTTTCGTGGTGGGGGAAGATCAGATCCTGGCCGCCGCCATGAATATCAATGCTTTCCCCCAGATGCTTGCGGGACATGGCGGAGCATTCGATGTGCCAGCCTGGGCGTCCCTGGCCCCAGGGGCTTTCCCAGTAGGGTTCTCCATCCTTTTTCTTCTTCCAGAGAGCAAAATCCAGAGGACTGCGTTTTTCGTCGTTCACATCGATACGCGCGCCGGATTTCAGATCGTCGATGGACTGCTTGGAGAGCTTTCCGTAGTCGTGAAAATGGTCGACCTGATAGTAGACATTGCCGTCCACGTTGTAGGCCAGCCCGCGTGCCTCAAGCTCTTTAATCATTTCGATGATCTCAGGCATGTGGTCGCTGACACGCGGGTGCACGTCCGCCCGGCGGATGCCCAGAGCGTCGGCATCCTTGAAGTATTCTGCAATGTACTTGTCAGCGACTTCGGCAGCGGTAATACCTTCCTCAATGCTGCGGTTGATGATTTTGTCGTCCACATCGGTAAAGTTCTGGACAAACTTGACATCGTAGCCGATATATTCTAAAAAACGTCTGAGCACGTCAAAGACGATGAAGGGACGGGCGTTGCCGATATGAAAGTAATTATAAACAGTCGGCCCGCAGGAGTACATCCGTACCTTGCCTTCTTCAATGGGAACAAACGCTTCCTTTTTCTGGGTAAGGGTATTGTATAATTTCATGGCTTTCTCCTTCTTTATTTTTTACGATTGTGTTTATTATAGCATAGGCAGAGCGGTTTTCCTATAAAGGAAATAAAAATCTGTTTACGTTCTCATGGAAAAGTATTGTATACGGGCAGGAGGGGCGTGGTATAATGATTAAAAGGTTTGTAAATTTAGAATTGAAAAGAGATAAAAATGCAGTATTTAAGCCGTTTTAATGTTTTTATCGAAAAGTGGATGCCGCTGGTTACGCCATCCTGTCTGTTCATTGGGGTTATTTTCGCGGCGTGGCTGGGTCGGTTTGCGCCATTGGTACCGTGGCTTTTTGCTTTTATGACCTTTGCGGGCAGCCTTAGTTCCGGGTTCCGGGATATGAAGAAGATCGCCATGCATCCGATTTCGCTGATCGTGGTTCTGCTGATCCTGCATATCGTGGTGCCGGTTACCGCTTTTCTGGTGGGCAGCCTGATTTTTGATGATCCGCTGCTGGTCACCGGGATCGTTCTGGAGTTCATTGTGCCCACAGGCATTGTGAGTCTGGTCTGGGTCAATATTTACCACGGCAATTCGGCGCTGACGCTCTCTATCATTCTCATAGATACGCTGGTCGCGCCCTTTCTGGTGCCCTTCAGCCTGCATGTGCTCATGGGTTCGGCAGTGGAGATTTCGGTTGCCGGCATGATGAAGGATCTGGTGCTGATGATCGCTGTTCCAGCGCTGCTGGCTATGGCACTCAATCATGCCACAAGGGGGCGTGTCAAGCATACACTGTCTCCAAAGCTTGCGCCTTTCAGTAAAATAGGACTCATTCTGGTCGTCATCATCAACTCTACCAAGGTCGCCCCTTTTTTCAGCCAGATGACGCCTGCTCTGCTGTTGGTAACTCTCGTCATCTTTTTGCTGGCAGTCAGTGGCTTTTTCTGGGGGTTTCTGGCCTCCAAAATCTTTAAGGAGGACAATGACGGGCGGGTCTCCATGATCTTTAACAGCGGTATGCGCAACATCAGCGCCGGGGCTGTGATCGCCGGGCAGTATTTTCCGCCCGAGGTCATGTTTCCAGTTATGATCGGGACTCTGTTTCAGCAGGCGTCATCTGCCATGGCGGGCTTCTGCCTGGACCGGCTAGCGAGCCGCGAACGTGTTGTCGAGAAAGTATCTTAATAAAGCTTGAAAATTTATCAATCTGCTCTCGTATGAGGGCTTTTTTTAGTGTATACTATATAGAAATACAAAAACGAAAGAGGGTGTGTACGGATGAAGATGATTTTATCGCCTGCCAAGAATCTCAGAACCTTTGAACTGCCAGGTGCGGTAACCAGTCTGCCGGTGTTTGAAGCAAAAACGGCAGAGCTGGCGGATATTCTTAAAGCCATGACAGAGGATGATTTTAAGGCGGCAATGCAGCTGAGTGATCAGCTGGCAGCTCTCAACAGAGATCGTTTTGCGGCATTTCGGTTTGATACAGACGGCACACCGGCCCTGCTGGCCTACGATGGACAGCAGTACAAAGCTCTGGCGGCCGAAACCTTCACGCCGGAGGACTGGCAGTACGCAAATGCGCATCTGCGGATTCTCGATGCTCTCTACGGTGTGCTGAAGCCCCTTGACAGCATTTATCCCTACCGGCTGGAAATGAAAAATAAAATTCTGAAAAAACAGTCCCTGTATGCCTTCTGGGGTGATTTGATCTACCGGGAGATTACAGGTGGGGGAGATCTGCCTATTGTGAACCTGACCTCCGGCGAGTATGGCAGGGCGGTCGAAAAGCATCTGAAATCTCCGGATGAAATGATTACCTGCACCTTTAAGGTCATGAAAAACGGCGAACCTAAAACTCATTCTACCCAGTCCAAGCAGGCAAGAGGCCTGATGGCAGGCTGGATTATCCGTAATCGGGCAAAGAGCACTGAGACATTAAGAGGCTTTGATGCGGATGGTTACCATCTGGATGAAGCGCTTTCGTCTGACAGTGAACTTGTCTTTGTGAAAGACCTTTCACAAAGGTGATTTTTTGATATTTCTTTGCTTTAGCTGTTCAGCATGATATAATAATCCCATACGCTTTAATGGAGTATAAGATAATTTTAAGTGTTATCAAAGATAATGATTTTAATTTAAGAAAACAGAGGTAAAACCATGGATACAAATGATAAACGCAAAATGTTGGCTCAGGCCATTCTATCAATCGAATCAGAAGAAGAATGTTTTGAACTGTTAGAGGATATCTGTACAATAAAAGAGGTTGACGATATGGCCAACCGTTTTCAAATCGCCCTTTTATTATATGAAGGAAAAACCTTTATCGACGTAGAAAACCAGACCGGCGCAAGCTCTGCGACCATCAGCCGTGTCAACCGCTGCCTGAAGCATGGAAAGGGGTACCGTCAGATTATCGAGAGGATGTTTGACCAAAATGAAGGTGAGGATTAATGAGAACTTTTAAAAAATCCAAAAAGCTGGACAACGTCTGTTATGATATCCGCGGACCGGTCGTAGAGGAAGCAGACAGGATGACGGCGGAGGGGATTGACATCATCATGCTCAATACTGGAAATCCGCCGACCTTCAACCTGAACGCTCCGGACGAGGTTATCCGTGATATTCGCTATAACCTCAGAAGCTCTGAGGCTTATTGCCACTCCAAGGGGATTTTCCCGGCACGAAAAGCCATTGTGCAGTATTATCAGACAAAGGGACTTATGGACCTGAATGAGGAGGATGTGTATATCGGAAACGGCTCCAGTGAGCTGGTCTCTTTCTGTATGCAGGCACTGGTGGACGACGGCGATGAGATTTTAATCCCGGCGCCGGATTATCCGCTCTGGACCGCCTGCGCCACTCTGGCAGGGGGCAGGGCTGTCCACTATATCTGTGACGAGGAGTCCAACTGGTATCCGGATCTCGAGGATATTCGAAAGAAGATTACGCCCAACACCAAGGGAATTGTCGTTATCAACCCCAACAACCCCACGGGGGCTGTTTATCCGAGGGAAATCCTTGAGGGAATTGTCAAGATTGCGGTTGAAAATGAGCTGATCATTTTTTCCGATGAGATTTATGACCAGATCATTTACGATGAAATCGAGCATGTGCCTATGGGAACCCTTACTGATGAAACCCTGGTGGTCACCCTCAATGGGCTGTCAAAATCCCACCGTGTTCCGGGCTTCAGAGTTGGATGGATGGTTTTTTCAGGAAACAGGGAAATGGCCAGAGACTATATCGAGGGTATCAATCTTCTGGCAACCATGCGTCTGTGTGCCAATGTTCCGGCCCAGTACGCTATCCAGACCTCCCTCGGCGGATATCAGAGTATCGACGACCTGGTGCGTCCGGGGGGACGTCTTTACGAGCAGCGCAACATTGTTTACAAGCGGCTCAACGAGATCCCGGGTATCAGCTGTGTCAAGCCTGACGGCGCGCTGTACTGTTTCCCGAAGATTGACATCAAACGCTTCAACATCACAGACGACGTTCAGTTTGCCCTGGATTTCCTCAAAAGGGAACGCGTGTTGCTGGTACAGGGCACAGGCTTTAACTGGGCCGAGCCCGACCATTTCAGAGTGGTTTTTCTGCCAGCGCCCACACAGCTTGAAGAAACCATGGACCGCCTTCAGCGCTTCATGGGCGGTTATATACAAGGATAATACAATTTTATGAGTAATCGAAAAAAACGTCTGCTCAGAGACAAGCAAAACGGAATTATCTCCGGCGTGTGCCAGGGGATCGGGGAATATCTGGGCGTCTCGCCCTGGATTTTCCGGGTATTATTTATTCTGCCCGTACTGCCGTTTGTACTCAATTTTATCTCCGGTGTGGTCAGCATTCTTCTCTATGTGCTTTTATCCGCAGTGATCAAGGATAAGGGCGGAAGCGCAGGAACAGGCCAGGATGACAACGTGGTAGAGGTTGAGTATGAGATTGTCGATGACGAAGACGATCAGAAAAAATCGGATAGTTAGGAATGTTCATGAAAATCACAATAAAGACGGAATCTCCTGAAGCCACAAGACGGCTGGGAGCAGATTTCGGCAGCCTGTTAAGCGGCCCTCATACCATCCTGCTGACAGGAGGTATGGGAGCTGGTAAAACGGCTGTCACTAAGGGGATTGTCGAAGGGATGGGCATCTTTGACGATGTCAGCAGTCCGACCTATACCCTGGTTAACGCCTATGAGGACGGGGATAAAAAGGTCTATCACTTTGACCTGTACCGCCTTGGGGACCCTGAGGAGCTATACGAAATGGGTTTTGAGGACTACCTGAGAGAGGGGTGCAGCCTGATCATTGAATGGCCTCAGGTGGCTTGTGACTATCCCTTTACATCCAAAATAATCTTTGTTCTGGATCAAACCGAAAAACCGGAGGAACGCCTCATTACTATTGAGACAGAGGAAGCAGCAGTCATTGACGGCCTTAAAGAATTGGGATGGTGAAAGTATGGAAAAGATAAAAACCAGTGTCATTATCCCCGCCGCCGGTCAGGGAACGCGCATGAATGCGCCCATCAACAAGCAGTACCTGACCCTGCGGGGAAAGCCGATTCTGTCCTATACGCTGGATGTTTTTGAGCGCTGCTCCCTCATAGATGAGATTATTCTGGTCATCAATAAAAATGAGTTTAAAATCTGCCGCCAGCAGGTTTTAAATCCTCACAGCTACTCCAAAATCAAACTGGTGGAGGGCGGATCGACCCGTCAGAAGTCTGTTTATGAGGGGCTGAAAAAGGTCAGCCCTCAGACCGATATTGTACTGGTCCATGACGGTGCAAGACCTCTGATCAAGGAGGATATCATTGTTCAGAGCATTTATGAAACCATCCAGCACAAGGCCACCATTGTGGCCGTACCAGCCAAAAACACCATTAAAGTTGTTGAGAAAGACGGCTTTGTGGAATATACTCCAAACAGAGACTTCCTGTTTGAGATCCAGACGCCCCAGACTTTTACCTATGATCTGCTTTTGGACGCCCACGAGAAGGCTATCCAGGAGGATGTGGAGGGCACCGACGATGCCTTTTTGGTTGAGCGCATGTGTGTGCCAGTCAAAATTGTCCGGGGACACTACAACAATATTAAAATAACGACACCTGAAGATCTGATCATCGCGGAGTCGCTCATTGACCTTTTTTCAGGAGAGCATTAGAAAAGACCATTTTCCAGCGGGAAAATGGTCTTTTTATATTTGAGCTTTTATAAAAGATTAAAGAAGATGCTGCCAAACACTCCGGCAACCATACCGCTCAGGAAATTGACGACATCATTGTTCATGATTTTAAAGCCTTTGACCAGCACCGCAGCCTCGCCGTGATGCTCGGTCTTTTCTGTCAGGCGGCCGCAGCTGGCACAGCGGTACTGAGCCTGAACCACAGCGCCCAGAATACTGTCGGTCACACAGCCCAGAAAACCGCTGACGGTGATAATGAGCACCCATGAAAGACGGAGAACCGGGAGCCCCCAAAACAGCCCGCCGGACAGGCAGAAAACCAGAGCAATGAACAGCGCGCCGGAAAACGAGGCGGCCATCCCCAGAGGACTCACAGCGCCTGAAGTACCAGCCTCCATGGGCTTAAAACCAATGATTGAAACCGGCGGCTTCCGGTTTAAAACGCCAATTTCCGAGGCCCAGGTATCCGCATTGGAGGAGGCAAAGGAGGCGGCAAAAATAATGAGGAAAACAGGATTCTGATAGAACCAGAAGAGGATTGCCGCTGCCATTCCCGGAGCACCGTTGGCAAAAACCTGTACGGCGTCGCGCTGGCCGCCTTTTTCATTGAGCTGCTGGGCAGCTTCCTTTTTACTGGATTTGATAAAGGTCAGCAGGCTGGAAGAAATGAAAAAGGCGATCATGGTCAGCCAGAACAGGAGGCCGCCGCAGAGGTAAATAACGGTGCCAAGCACCACTGCCGCCACAAAGCCGCTAAGGCTCAGGGCCTTTTTTTTATAGGCTGCAAAGCCAATGATGGCGCTCAGAAGAACGCCGAGTAGTAAAGCTTTCATTGATTACTCCTTAAAAAAACAGCTGGTATAGGAAAAAGGTAAGCAGAGGAACGGTCAGGTTATCAAGACCAAAGGGGGAGACAGCCTCTACTACCGTGGCAAAAACCGCAAGAATCAGGGCCTGAAGCAGGATGGTTCCCAGAAAGACTGGTGTTGCAGCCCAGAGGATCACGGTGCAGACCACAAAGGAAACTACCAGCATGGTCAGGCTGCCTACGTAGCTTTTGGTATTGCCGAAGATACGGTACGCCATTATGCCATAGCGTTTTCCAATGACTGCAGCCAGACCGTCACCATATCCCATGATAAAGACGCCGAGGGCCCCGGCATAGGGCGGGCTGTAGCCGCCAAAGCATAGGATGGTCAAAACCAGCAGGGAGATGGGGTAATAAACGGTACCCAGATCCCCTTTGCCCTCGTGGCGCTCCATGGCGCTGAACAGATCCTTCCGATAGGAAATAGCGTTAAGCACAATAAAGACTGCCGGCACCACGGATGCCCACACTACGTTATTAAAACAGGCCATGGCAATGAGCCACCAGTTAGATACACCAATGTGCACGAGCTTACGGGAGCCTTCTGTGGACAGCCCACGCTTTTGCAGCAGGGTGGACAGCCCCAGTATGATAAAAACATAGATAAAAGACAGAATGATCCCGAGAAGATTTGTGTCGATCATAAAGGGTTACCTCTCAAATTTCGAACCGCCTGGGTGCTTTGGCGGTAGAGTAAGAGCTGCCGTGCCTTTGGCACCACAGCCCTTTTGCTGAAGCAGTCGTATTGGTTGTCCCGGACAGCGGTCAGTATCTGGCGGTAGAGGACAGTGGCCAGGAGTACAGGCAGGCGGCTGTCTGCGTCAAACAGAGGAAGTCCCATCAGCGCTTTTTTATAGAGAAACTCGGATCGGCGGGCCTCATGTTCCCAGAGCTGTTTAAAGGTGTGGTTGACAGTCTGTCCGTGCAGTTCCTCGTCGGAGTAGCCGTAAAGCAGCTGGATTTCCCGGGGAATATAGACCCGTTTGTTTGTCAGATCCTCACCCACGTCCCGGAGGATATTGGTCAGCTGCATGGCCTTGCCGAGATCCACTGCGTTTTGCGTAAGAAGCCGGTGATGTTTTGAGAGCACAGGCAAGATCATGAGCCCGACACTGCCGGCGACATAGTAGCAGTAGCTCTCAAGGGCGGTTTGGGTAGCAGGCTGTTCAAAGTTTAAGTCCATACGCTGACCAGTGAGCATATCATCAAAGGGCAAAAAATCAATATTGTAGTGCTCAGCTGTGTGCCGGAGCGCCCGCCACATGGGCTCATCCGGGGTGAGCCCGGCTTTGAAAGCTTCAAAGGTTTCCTGAAAGGCTTCAAGCCCGCGGCGATCCTGTTGAATATCGGCCAGATCGTCAGCCCTGCGGCAAAAGGCATAAATGGCAAAGATGGATAAAGCTTTTTGACGGGGCAGCGCCGAGAAAGCCCGGTAAAAGCTTTTGGAATTTTCCTTGATCACGTCCTCACAGAAGGCGTAATCACGTTCGAGAGTGGCGTTCATAGCAGGCCGTCATCCCTTAAAAGCTCATCCACCGCCAGCTTGGCTGAGGTGAGGACAATGGGAACCCCGGCGCCGGGATGCACACTGCTGCCACAGAAGTAAAGCCCCTCACAGTGATCAGCCTTGTTGTGGGGACGAAAATAATTACTCTGGAACAGGGTTGGCTTCAGCCCAAAGGTCGCGCCGTTATAGGCGTGGAAAGTATCCTGGAAATCCAGCGGGGTCAGGCTTTTCTCAAAGACGATGTGGCTTTCGATATCCTCAAGTCCCGGGATGGCGGACAGCTTGTCCAGAATTTTTTCACGGTAGGCTTTGATGGTTCGGTTGTCCCATAAAACATCGCCCTTGGAGAGCTCGGATACTGGTACCAGTACATAAAGCGCCTCACAACCCTCAGGGGCCATGGACGCGTCGATTTTTGAGGGCAGATAAAGATAGATGGAAGGATCATCGGGCAGAGTATAGGTTTCAAAAATTTCACGGACATTCTGGTCAAAATCGCCGCCAAAGCGGATATTGTGCACTGCCAGATCCGGGATTTTTTTATCCAGCCCCAGGTAGAGCAGAAAGCAGGAGCAGGAGTATTCCAGCTCGTCGATCTTATCGTCCGTATATTTGCCCTTTGCCTCCACGTTATGAACCAGGGATTTCATGACATAGGGGAAATCCGCACTGCAGACGATGTAGTCCGGAGATTCCACAGTATCACCAATGTGGACGCCCACAGCCCGGCCGTTTTCAATATCGATGCAGTCAACCGGTGTGTCCAGCCGCAGGGTGCCGCCAAGCTCTTCAAAGAGACGCACCATGCCCTCAGCCATGGTATACATGCCGCCGGGCATGTACCACACGCCGTAGAGCAGCTCGATCATGGGAATGATGGTGTAAATCGAAGGACCCTGATAGGGTGAAATGCCAATATAAAGGGTCTGGAATGCCAGAGCCTTCCGCAGGTTTTCATTTTTTACAAATTTGGAAATCGAGGTGTAGGCGTCGTCAAAGGTCTTGAGCTTCATGGCGTTGGCCAGGGATTTGAGGTTATAAAAATCACCGCGGTCCCGGAAGGATTTATCAATAAACTCATCCTTGGCTACCAGATAGCGTTTGTAGACATCAGCCAGATAGTTAAAATAGCCGAGAGTATCCTCGGGACTGATGGATTCCAGCATGCCTGTCAGCTCGGTCAGTTCTGAGGATACCCGCTGCTGCTCGCCGTCTGAAAAAGTGAGGACATACATTGGGTCCAGCCGTTTCATGGGAATGTAATCCTCGGGGTTTCTTCCGGCGTATTCAAAAATTTCTCTGTAAATATCGGGCATCATGACAATGGTCGGTCCCACGTCAAAGGTAAAGCCCTGTTCTTTGATCTGGTTCATTTTACCGCCAGCCTGGGGCAGGCGTTCGCAGATATCGACCTCATAGCCGTTTTTTAAGAGGCGGATGCCGGCGGCGAGTCCGGCTGTCCCGGCACCTATAATTGTAACTTTTTTGGCCAAATTAATCAGCTCCTTATCGTTTTGTTTAAAGGTTATATACCCTTAAACCGAAAAAGGAAACTATTAAGCGATGTAGCAAATACTAAACCTATAGGAATAAATCAAGCCTTCTGGCTATTTTAGACAGTGCCGAACCAGCTCAGGAGGCACTGTACGGATCAGCTCAAGGGCGGCGTTGGTGTCGTAAAGCCAGGCCTCTGCCTGATCTCTTGGAATAACGACTGGCATCCGGTTGTGGATCTCGGCAACCAGACTGACAGGCTCTCTGGTCAGAATAACAAATTCGCGGGTATCGCCTGTCTCACGGTAGATGCCTGCCAGATAAATGAGGGAAGGGCCACTGCCCTCAAAGACAAAAAGCTTTTTCTCCGGCGTCCACTCATAAAAGCCTTCGGCGGGGACCAGACAACGGCGGTTTAAAAAATCTTCCCGGAAAGTCTCTTTTTCAAGCAGTGTTTCGGAGCGGGCATTGATGATTAAAGCTTTGCGGTAGGGATTGGGATAACCCCACTTCATGACTGTTGGCACCCTTCCGTTTTTATCTCCGGCGATATAAACCGGTGCGTACTCGGAGGGAGCGATGTCGCCCTTTGACGCAGGTGCTTTGGTCTCTGCACTCATCAGAGCCTGCCAGAGCCTCCGGGCTTCCGTATCGGTTTTATGTGAGAATAGGGTGTAACGTCCGCACATAGACAGACCTCCTTTATAATGCTGCCCGTATTATAAACCGGGCAGCTGAAAACAGGCTTTAGTTTAGCTGGCGTGTTTACGGGCGAAAGCTGCCGTTCCTGCGAGGACTGCCGCCAGCAGGGTAAAGGGCAGGACTGGTGAGGCGGCGTTATCTGTACTGGTTTTGGGGTTGACTGGGCTGGCTGTGGTTACTGGCTGTGGTACCTCTGGTTCATCGGCCGGTGACTCGCCCGGTGCAGCGAGCGTACCGCTATAGACAGCATTGTTATGGCTGTCATAGGCAGTAACACGAACGCCGAGTGTTTTGCCGGCCATGCTTTCATCAATGGGAATATCATGTTTAAATTCAAGCTCAGAAGGGCCCGACGCGCGTACCAGTGTATCGACAGGCTTGTCAATATTTAGGTCGACACCATCGCCAGTGATATCATAATGAAGACGGGTAATTTTATTGTTCAGGGTATAGGAATTGTCGCCGTTGTCGACAATATCCTCAGAGGCCAGTTGAATGGGCGCAGTAACGCCATAGATTGCAAGAGTTTCTCCGGCATCTCCGCAGGTAATGCCATCTTTGGTGTCGAGGTCTGCCGCGGTGACAATATCGGCTGTATTGTAGTTGTTTTCATCCGTAGCACCTGCGATTACCTCAGCCCGGGTAATGGCAACCTTTTGCCCGGCGGGCAGCGCCTCCAGCTCTGCCTTAACAGTATTGCCGCCGATCGTGAGAGAGGGTTCTCCAATACTGTAATAGTAATAAGCCATACGGTCGGGACTGTCAATAGCGCCCTGGGCCTGGAGAGCGCCGAGCTCAACGCTGTAGCTGGAGCTTGACTTTTTCAGGTTGTACAAAACACAGTGGACCTTGCCGGAAGCGTACTCGGCCGCATCAGCAGCGCGCCATTCAGGTAGGATCTCACAGAAAATACTTTGTGACCAGTAGCCGGGAAAGGGATCGCTGTAAACACGGTAGCCGTTATCGTCTGCCCAGGTTTTTACAAAATTAAAGTGTTCATCTGGAGAAAAACGTGCCAGTACCTTGTTTTCAGAAACGCCGATGGTGATGGCCTTTTGAGTCTGGGCGAGTACTGTGGAGTCTTGTTCCTCCAGCGTAACTGTGATGGTGTAATTCCCCTCAGAAAGCTCTGGATAGGCCGCACCATTTGCGTCCCGCCATTTCATCTGGTCAATCTCATTGCCTCCTGCGATCATAGCATAAAAAGATTTATCATTATAGTAGCATTTGATAGAGGCGTTGTTAAAGTCGCTCCCATTAACTGGGTCGGTGCTGATCAGCTCTGGCATGCCGGAGCTTTTGATATCCTCTGTGGTAACCGGACTGTAGTAATTCAGATTGTTGGGTAGATAAAGACTTGTGTTTCCCTTGACCGAGGTAGTGACATTTCTGACTGAAGTGCCGTCTGCATCTGTCAGCGAAACGGTCAGGACAGCGTCATCTGGCAGACTGCTTCTGTTTTCGATGCTGCCGAGAACATAAAAGCTTCTGCCAGGGGCGATGGTGGTTTCTGCTTCAGAGGGTGTTTCAATGCTCAGGGATGCGGAGGGCGCAGCCGCAGCGCCGGCCTCCTCAGCTAAAACGCCAAAGGGCCAGACGAGCAGTGTCAATGCCACAAAAGCACAGCAAAAAAGCCTTGAGAAGCGGCTTTTTAAATGGAATGATCTTGCATTTGATTTCATAATAAACCTCTCCTTTTAAATGTAATCATAAAAATAGTATATCATTTGAAAAGGCCCGTAACAACCGGCTTTTGCCGTCTTGAAAAACACTTGAAGAATTCAGGAAGATGTTTCTGCTTCATTCTTTTTTCAGAAGGGAATTAATACTTTCCTTTTAAGCCAAAAAAAGCTATAATATTATATAATGAACAATAAATAATGGGTAAATAGGACATTTGCCCGGCCTTAGAACATCAAAGATACGAAGATTTGGAGGATTATCGATGATGGAATTTGATAAAGAATTATTAACAAAAATGTATTATAGAATGAACCAGGCCCGCTTTTTTGAAGAAAAGGTAGCCTGGCTGTTTTCAAGGGGACAGGTCCATGGGACCACCCATCTGTCTATGGGACAGGAAGGCTCTGCAGTAGGGGCCTGTCTGGCTTTGGACGAGGGAGACCTTGTGTCTCTGACACATCGCGGCCACTCCCAGGCCATTGGCTTTGGCCTTGACGTCAAGCTGATGATGGCGGAATTTTTAGGCAAGGAAACCGGCTACTGCAAGGGTAAGGGCGGTTCCATGCACATCGCGGATTTGAAATCCGGAAATATCGGAGCCAATGGCGTGGTCGGCGGTGGTTATCCACTGTCCTGCGGCGCGGCATTGACTCAGAAATACAAAAAAACCGGCAAGGTTGTGCTCTGCTTTGCAGGCGACGGGTCGACCAATGAGGGGAACTTTCATGAATCTCTGAATCTGGCATCGGTCTGGAAGCTGCCGGTCATTTTTTATGTTGAAAACAACCTGTACGGCATGTCAACCCCCATCGAAAAGCATATGAATATCGAAAACATTTCGGACCGTGCGGCGGCTTATGGCATTCCAGGGCTTACCATTGACGGCAACGACATAATCGAGGTTTATAAAATTGTCAGAAAAGCCCGTCAGTACGCTCATTCCGGCAAGGGCCCTGTGCTCATCGAGAGCAAGACCTACCGCTACAATGGCCATTCCAAGAGCGACGCCCAGGTTTACCGGAGCAAGGAGGAAGTAGAGGCATGGCGGCAGAAAGACCCCATCACCCGCTTTGAGCGGTACCTGGAAGAAGATAAGGTCATGCTACCGGATCAGATGGTACAGATAAAGGAAGCGGCGTACCAGAGTATTGAGGACGCTGTAGAATTTGCAAAAAACAGTCCTGAACCGCCAGTTACCGCAGTTCTGGAAGACGTATACGCTTAGGAGGTGCTTTTTATGGAAATGCAGGAAATGACTTATCGTGAAGCAATCCGCCTGGCCATGTCAGAGGAGATGCGGCGCGACAATGATGTGATTTTTATGGGAGAGGATATCGGCGTTTACGGCGGGGGCTTTGGTGTCTCTGTTGGCATGATCGACGAGTTCGGTGAGGAGCGCGTCATGGATACGCCTATCTCTGAATCAGTAATCGTAGGTGCAGCTGCGGGAGCAGCTGTGACAGGACTACGCCCCATTTGTGAAATGATGTTTATGGATTTTATCTCGTTTGGGATGGATTCTTTAGTTAACCAGGCGGCCAAGCTGCGCTATATGTTCGGCGGTGAGGCCCAGGTGCCAATGGTTGTGCGTCTGCCGTCAGGCTCCGGCACAGGAGCGGCGGCTCAGCACTGCCAGACGCTGGAGGCATGGATGTGCCATGTGCCGGGGCTTAAGGTGGTCACGCCGTCCACTCCGGCTCAGGCAAAGGGACTTTTAAAAGCAGCCATCCGGGATAATAATCCGGTCTGTTTCATTGAACATAAGCTTCTTTACAAAATGAAAGGTATGGTGCCCGTTGATGACAATTACCTCATTCCCATTGGTGAGACATTTGTGGAGCGCCAGGGAACAGACGCCACCATTGTGGCATGGGGCACACTGCTTGTGAAGGCCATGGAGGCCGCAGAAAAGCTGGCGGAGGAAGGTATTGAGGTAGAGATTGTCAATCCGATGACGCTTTATCCCATGGATATGGGGCCCATTATGGAATCCGTCAGGAAGACTGGCCGTCTGATCATTGCCCACGAGGCAGCCAAAACCGGCGGAGTTGGCGGAGAGATCGCTGCACGGATTGCAGAGAGTGACTGCTTTGACTATATGGACGCGCCAATTATCCGTCTCGGCGGACTGGACGTGCCCATTCCATATAACCGTAATCTGGAAGCCGCTGTGGTACCACAGATAGAAGATCTTATGGATGCCGTTTATCAGGTAGTCGGATGCGACGATTAAATAGAAAGGGATTACAAATATGGCAGCAGATATTATTTTACCAAAGCTAGGAATGGACATGCAGTCCGGAACCATAATGACATGGTATAAAAACGAGGGAGACACCGTCAAAAAAGGTGAACCGCTGTTTGAGCTCATGACCGATAAAGTCAATATCGAGGTTGAGGCCGAGGATAATGGTGTCCTTCTGAAACGCTACTATGAAACAGGCGTGGAACTACCGGTATTTACAGTCATCGGCTGTATCGGTGAGGCTGGAGAACAGGTGCCGGAGCATCAGACGGTTTCGCTGCGCGGCAATATGCAGAGCCCGGGCCACCTCACAGATGAGGACCGCGCAGCGCTGAAGGCCATGCGCAGCTCTACCCGCGAGGGATTTTCAAGCGCGGGCAAAACCATACGCGCCACACCGTCCGCCAGACGTTTGGCGGCAGAGCATAAGATTGATCTGGCAAACGTAGCTGGCAGCGGCCCTAAAGGGCGTATTCAGGTAGAGGATATCGAGGCATTGCTGGAAGTATCCAAAAAAGTAGAGAAAACCGAGGTGCCTCAGCAAAAAGTCTTTACTGAACCAGAGGAAAAAAAGATTGAGGCATCAAGCGTTCCAGAGGAAACCAATGAGTTGGCTGACGAACCGGAAAGCATTGTGGCTGAAGAAACCGAAGAAGCCTTTACCGCAGAGCCGAATCCGGGAATGACCGGAGCCCTTGATATGACCCTTGAGGACCTGGTAGCTGGGATGGGCAGCCTTGAAGCCGAGCTGGGCAGCGAAGCCCATGAGGAGGATGTCATGGAGGGTGCTGCTCAAAAGGCGGAAACAGAGGCAGAAGAAGGGCCACATGCAATCAGTGCGTCACCGCTGGCCGAAAAAATAGCGGCGGTCGAAAATATTGACATTCACAGTATTCCCGAGGGCAGCGGTCCGGACGGACGCATCATGAAGGAGGATGTCCTGAAAGCCATGGCCGAAGGATCAATCCGCCATGAAAGCGTGATTGAGGAGGTTGAGGTTCAGGAGAGAGCACCTGAGGAAGAGGAAACCACCGAAGAACCCATCCTGGCAGAACCGGAGCCGAAGCCTGAAAAACAGAAAGAACAGTCAGAGCCCGACAATAGAGATGAAGAAGAGAGCATTGTCGTCACAGGCCCTGAGCCAACCACCCCGGTGTCTGAGGAAGCAAAAGGAGCAGCTGATAAACCGCCGGTAAACGGCAGACTTGAAGCCATGCCGTCAAAACGCAGAATTATTGCGGACCGCATGGTAAAGAGCAATCTTGAAAACGCAGTGATCACCCTGACAACAGAGGTAGATATGACCGAGGTTAAGGACCTGCGCAAGAAAATCAGCAAAAAAGTTGAGAAGGAAACAGGCTATCGCTGTACCTATACGGATTTCCTGCTGGTTTCCGTTTCAAGAGCCTTAATGGAGCATCCCTATATCAACAGCAGTCTGTGTGAGGACGGCGTTGTGCTGCATGATTTTGTAAATCTGGGCATGGCTGTGGGAATGGATGATGGCCTGATCGTCCCTGTTATCCGCGACGCCCATGCCGCAAGTTTTTCCGAAATGGTCGAAAAACGCAGCGAGCTGCTCAAGCTTGTCAAGGCGAAAAAACTGACAGGCGACCATTTTAAGGACAGCACTTTTACAGTAACCAATCTGGGCATGTATGGTATCCTGGAATTCACAGCTATTATCAACCAGCCCAACAGCGCGATTCTGAGCGTGGGCGAGGTGGTAGACAGGGTTCGTATCTTCAAAGGCGAGCCGACTCCGAGATCTATAATGAAGATCAGTCTGAATCTGGATCACCGCGTGGCAGACGGCATGGCAGGAGCCAAATTCCTCCAGACTGTCAAGAGCTATATGGAAAACCCGGCCCTGCTGTTATTTTGAATGGGTAGAAAGAGTCAGAGAAAATGAGTGAGAGTAAAGATTTTAAACATTATGACCTGGTGGTACTGGGCGGGGGATTCGGTGGCTATACCGCAGCCATAAGAGCCGCCCAGCTTGGAAAAAAGGCCGCGGTAATTGAAGAAGACCGCCTTGGCGGCACCTGCCTGAATGTCGGCTGTATTCCCACTAAATTTATGCTTCAGAACGCGAAGATTATAAAAGCCTGTGACGGCGCGGCAAAGCGCGGCGTTGTCATGTCACAGCCAAGCGTCAACATGGCGCAGATGATTAAAAATAAAGATGAAAAGGTCCGCCGGCTGGGAGGCGGCATCAAAATGCTGTTAAAAAGCAACGGGGTGGACGTCTATCAGGGAACTGGCGAGGTTTTTCCGGACTATTCCGCTAAAATTACGGATATGGAGGGCGGAGAGGAAATCATCGGCTGGGAAAAGCTGGTCATCGCTACCGGCTCCAACCCCGCCATTCCCGATTTGTTCAGGGATATTCCTGGGCTGCTGACCAACCGCGAGGCTCTGAACCTTCCGTATCTGCCCAAGGAGCTCATCATTGTGGGCGGCGGTGTGGTGGGTTGTGAGTTTGCCACCATTTTCAGTATTTTTGGCACAAAGGTGACCATGCTGCAAAACGGCAGCACCCTGATCAATGGCTTTGATAAGGAGGGTACCGCCTGTGTAGAGGAAAGCCTGGTTAAAAACGGCGTTACCATTCATTACAACGCCTTTGTCCGGGATATTTACAAGGATTCCGCTTCCAACTTCCACCTGGAGGTTGAGATGCGCAATGAGGAACAGCCAAAAAGCTTTTGCTGCGCCGATGTGCTCATGGCCACCGGACGCTGTGCAAACTTAAAAGGGCTGGACAGCCTGAACCTTGAGCTTGACCGCGGCTGGGTAGATGTCAATGATTACCTTGAAACCTCTGTAGCAGACGTCTACGCCATTGGAGACGTGACAGCCAAATCCCATCTTGCCCACGGCGCGTCCGCTATGGCCATGCGGGCCGTTGAGAACATGTTTGGCGGCAGACCCACTAAGATGAACTACAGCCTGATTCCCTCCTGCGTGTATACCCTTCCCGAGGTGGCCTCAGTCGGTATGCGGGAGGAAGCTGCGAGAGAAGCCTATTCAAACGTCAGGGTGGGGAGCTTCCCCATGAGCGCCAGCGGCCGAGCGCTGATCCGTGATGAAAGCCAGGGCTTTGTCAAGGTCATCACCGAGGATAAATACGGTGAGATTCTGGGCATTCACGTCGCCGGTCCAGGCGCTACAGAGCTGATCACTCAAGCCGAGACCATCATGGCTCTGGAGGGAACCATTGAGGATATGTGCCGGATCATCTATCCGCATCCCACCATCTCCGAAGCTCTGTTTGAGGCGGCTATGGATACCTTTGGCATGTCCATCCATCTGCCGAAGAAAGAAGCCTGAAAAGCCTATGAGAACACTGGGAAACATCATCTGGTTTCTGTTTGGCGGGTTGATTTGTGCCCTGGGATGGGTGATTTCAGGCTTGATCTGCTGTGTGACCATCATCGGTATACCTGTTGGGCTCCAGGCCTTTAAATTCGCCAGCTTTGTGCTCTGGCCTTTCGGGCGGGATATTGATTTCAGCGGAATGGGTACAGGCTCTTTTCTGGTGAATATCCTCTGGATCATCTTTTTTGGGTGGGAGCTGGCGCTTGCCTCACTGGCCTTTGGTCTTGTCTACTGCGTTACCATTGTGGGAATTCCTTTTGGCCTTCAGCATTTTAAATTTATGAAGCTGGCACTGATGCCCTTCGGCGCGGAAATTATTACAATTGATTGACGATTAACAGAAAATACTGGCTGAAAAGGGCTTGACAAAGCGTGATTAACGGATAAACTATATACATTAACTCATCAAGGAGGAAAAATGGCAGAAAGAGAAACAATTCTGATCATCGATTTTGGTGCCCAGTATAACCAGCTCATCGCCCGCCGGGTGCGTGAAGCAAGCGTTTATTCTGAGGTGGTACCCTACGATGTATCCATTGAAAGAATTAAGGAAATCAATCCAAAGGGGATCATCTTTACAGGGGGTCCTTCCAGTGTTCACGAAGAGGGCGCTCCAAAGTGTAACCCGGATATCTATACATTGGGGATTCCTGTGCTGGGAATTTGTTACGGCGCCCAGCTTATGGCCCAGCAGCTGGGGGGAGACACCGACTCGGCTGAGATCCGCGAATATGGCAAAAAAGCTGTGAAAATCGGGAAAAAAGACAGCGTGCTGTTCAAGGATGTCAAAGACGATTCCATAGTATGGATGAGCCACACCAATTATATCGCTCAGGTCCCCGATGGCTTTGAGATTGCAGCCACCACCGAAACCTGCCCGGTAGCCGCCATGGAAAACGCAGGGGCAAAAATGTATGCTGTGCAGTTTCATCCAGAGGTAGAGCACAGCCAATACGGAAAAGAGCTGCTTCGCAACTTCATCTACGATGTCTGCGGCTGCCAGGGCCTGTGGACCATGGAAAACTTCATCGAAGAGCAGATAAAGGCTATCCGCGAACGAGTCGGTGATAAAAAGGTGCTCTGTGCTCTGAGCGGCGGTGTGGATTCATCTGTAGCCTCAACCCTGGTGCACCGCGCCATCGGTGACCAGCTGACCTGTATCTTTGTGGACCACGGTCTGCTGCGTAAAGACGAAGGCGACCAGGTTGAGGAGATTTTTAAAAATCGTTTTAAGATGAACTTTATCCGTGTCAACTGCGAAGACCGCTTTCTCGGCAAGCTGGCCGGCATAGATGATCCTGAACGCAAGCGCAAGATCATCGGCGAAGAGTTTATCCGTGTTTTTGAAGAAGAATCCAGCAAGCTGAAAAATATTGATTACCTTCTCCAGGGAACCATTTATCCAGATGTTATCGAGAGCGGCACCAAAAACGCCGCAGTAATCAAAAGCCACCACAATGTTGGCGGCCTGCCCGAGGATGTGGATTTTGAGCTCATTGAGCCTCTCCGCAACCTTTTCAAGGACGAAGTCCGCGAGCTTGGCGAGGAGCTTGGGCTCGACCATGACTTGGTTTGGCGCCAGCCCTTCCCAGGCCCGGGTTTAGCCATCCGCGTTATGGGCGAAGTCACCAAGGAAAAGCTTGATCTGCTGCGCGAAGCTGATTTTGTTTTCCGCGATGAAATCGCAAAAGCCGGTCTGGACGAAGAAATCTGGCAGTACTTTGCGGTCCTTCCAGGTAACCGCAGCGTCGGCGTCATGGGCGACGAACGGACCTACGACTACACTGTTGGTCTGAGAGCCGTCACCTCTGTCGATGGTATGACTTCTGACTGGGCAAGAATCCCCTTCGATGTAATGGAAAGTATCTCTACCCGCATTGTCAATGAAGTTCCCCACGTTAACCGTATCGTGTACGATATTACGAGCAAGCCGCCATCAACGATTGAATGGGAATAGATAATAAAACAACAAAACCCTCGAAAGGTTTATACAAAACCCTTTCGAGGGTTTATTTTATTGTATAAGATTTATGATATTTTAACAAAAATCAAAAAATATTAACAAAATATTTACTTAGCCCTGTATATAATCATATACAGGGCTAAGCTCAAAAGAAGTAACCGGCACGAAGACGCTTTGTATATATGTCCGTTATCCGTTTTGTGGAGAATCAGATAAAGACATATTTATTTTATGTGGACATGTATCATGAAAATGCGCATTTATTCTTTCTTAATATCTTTTTTAAATTATGTACACTTTATTTATATGAAAACAGATAGAATAAACTGGCAATATCAAATAGGCAAACAGGAGGAATAAAAAAATGATGGATGTAATTATGGTAGGGACATTGATTGTCTGTATCGTTTCAATGCTGGGCTTCACTGTTTTTTGCAGTAAGCAGGTAGACAAAAAAAGTCCTGTCAAAAAGGAGGAATAGAGAATGCTGGTACTTGGAATTATTATTGTGGCAATGTTTGGTTATCTCACCTACGCACTCATAAATCCAGAAAAATTTTAAAAATAAAACATATTGCTGAGATGGCAGTAGCACTAAAATAAAAAAAGAGATGAAGGAGTATTAAATGTTACAAGTTGCTTTAACTTTAGCATTGTTTGTGATTATTATTTTTCCGTTGGGAACATATATTTATCACATCGCAACCAATAAAAAGACCTTTGCTGATCCGGTCTTTGACAGAGTTGACAATGCCATTTATAAAGTATGCGGCGTCGATATGGATCGACAGATGAACTGGAAACAGTATGCTGTTGCTCTGGTCGTCACAAATGCTTTTATGATTTTTATTGGTTACATCATTTTAAGAATTCAGTTTTTACCTGTTTTCAACCCAAATGGGATTGAGGGAATGGAAGCCAGTTTGTCATTTAACACAATCATTAGTTTTATGACCAATACAAACCTCCAGCATTACTCGGGTGAATCCGGCCTTTCCTATTTGAGCCAGATGCTTGTCATTATTTACATGATGTTTGTTTCAGCGGCCTCGGGTTACGGCGTTTGCGTGGCGTTTATCAGGGGTCTGGCTGGCGGTAAAGACGGCAGAAAAGCCATGGGAAACTTTTATGCGGATCTTATCCGTATCACTACCCGCGTTTTATTGCCGTTATCCATTATTTTGGGGACTTTCCTTATTTCTCAAGGGGTTCCGCAAACATTATTGGGAACCGCAACGGTTGCTTCCTTGGAAGGTGGTTTGCAGGATATTGCGCGCGGACCTGTTGCGGCGCTTGAAATTATCAAGCATTTAGGCACAAACGGCGGTGGATTCCTTGGCGCGAATTCATCAACACCGATTGAAAATCCAACGATTTTAACAAATATCTGTGAATTATTATCAATGATGATCATTCCAGGCGCTCTGGTCGTTGCCTTTGGTCTTATGATCAAGGACAAAAAGCAGGGATGGATGGTATTTGGAGCAATGGCCATTATTTTCGTAATTGGCCTTGGCGTATGTATGACGGCTGAACACGCCGGCAATCCGGCACTGGCAGAAGTAGGCTTAAACCAGAGCATGGGTAATTTTGAAGGGAAAGAAGTCCGTTTTGGGATTGACCAGTCAGCACTGTTTACAACGGTTACCACCTCGTTTACAACAGGTACTGTTAATAATATGCATGATTCCCTGACACCTCTTGGCGGCATGGTTCCGCTGCTTCATATGATGCTGAACTGCGTATTTGGCGGCGAGGGCGTCGGATTGATGAATATTTTGACCTATGCAGTGCTGACGGTCTTTATCTGCGGGTTAATGGTTGGCCGTACACCTGAATTCCTGACAAAGAAAATTGAAAGCAGGGAAGTAAAACTGGCGGCGCTGGTGATCATTATCCATCCACTGCTGATTTTAGGCTTTTCAGCCTTGGCGGTATCCGTACAGGCTGGTCTTGACGGCATTACGAATCCAGGCTTCCATGGGTTATCCCAGGTGCTTTATGAATATGCTTCTTCGGCCGCCAACAATGGTTCTGGCTTTGAAGGGCTTGCTGATAACTCAGTGTTCTGGAATGTTACAGCCGGCCTGGCAATGTTCTTTGGCCGTTATTTAGCGATTATCCTTCAGCTGGCTTTTGCAAGCTCCCTGATGAATAAAGCGTCTGTCAGCGTAAGCGCAGGCACGATGAAAACAAACAATGTTATGTTCATGATTTTGCTGGTTTTAATCGTCTATGTAGTCGGCGCGCTGACATTCTTCCCGGCTCTGGCACTTGGACCAATTGCAGAGCATCTTACATTGTGGTTCTAATAAAGGAAGGATTATAAATGAGTAAACAAGAAAAACAAACGAAATTTATAACAAGAGATATACTCAAAGATGCCTTGATTGGATCTGTTAAAAAACTAAATCCGGCCTACATGATTAAAAATCCAGTTATGTTTGTTGTTGAAATTGGATTTTTTATCTCACTGATACTGACCATTTTTCCAACTTTATTTGGAGATATTGGGGATGTCAGTCATCTGAGGCTTTATAATGGCATCGTAGCAGTTATTTTGTTGATTACGGTTCTTTTTGCAAATTTTGCTGAATCGGTAGCAGAAGGACGAGGCCGCGCACAGGCAGAATCATTAAAGAAAACCAAAAAAGACACACAGGCCAGAGTTATCAGAGCAGATGGAAGTGAAGAAACATTGAGCTCAAATGAACTCAAGAAGGGCGATATTGTCTTTGTTAAGGCAGGAGAGATGATTCCGAACGACGGTGAGGTTATCGAAGGGATAGCATCAGTGGATGAATCGGCGATTACTGGTGAATCAGCGCCGGTAGTGCGTGAAGCGGGAGGCGACTTTGCTTCTGTCACTGGTGGGACAACAGTTGTCAGCGATTGGCTGAAAATTAGAATTACAGCGGACCCGGGTGAATCCTTTTTAGACAAGATGATCAAGCTGGTTGAAGGCGCTTCACGTCAGAAAACACCAAATGAGGTTGCTTTGACAACTCTGTTAGTTGGCTTAACCATCATTTTCTTATTGGTAATTGTCACATTGTATCCGCTTGCGGGCTATTCCGGTGTTCAGATTCCGATTTCGACGATGATTGCTCTGGCAGTTTGCCTTATACCAACGACCATCGGAGCGCTGCTCTCTGCAATTGGTATTGCCGGAATGGATCGTGTTACCCGGTTTAATGTTATCGCAATGTCCGGTAAGGCCGTTGAAGCCTGCGGAGATGTCAATACAATGATCCTGGATAAAACAGGGACGATTACCTATGGCAACCGCTTAGCGGCGGATTTTATCCCTGTTGGTGTAGAAAGTAAAAACGATTTAACGGATTATGCTGTGATGTGCTCTATCAATGATGAGACGCCAGAAGGGAAATCGACAGTTGAATTAGGCAAACAGCTCAATACAAAGGGTATAACAGAGGAAGCAAAAAATGCAGAATTTATTGAGTTCTCTGCTCAAACACGAATGAGCGGCATAGATCTGCCCGATGGTACAACAATCCGTAAGGGTGCTTCGGATGCTATTATAGACCGCGTCAAAAAAATGGGTGGTGTCATTCCAAGAGATCTTGAAGAAACCGTAAATAATGTTGCGGCTCTTGGCGGAACACCTCTGGTAGTGTGTGTTAATGAGCGCATCTATGGGGTTATCTATCTGAAGGATACGGTAAAGCCTGGATTGGTAGAACGTTTTGACCGCCTCCGCCAGATGGGGATTAAAACCGTTATGTGTACTGGGGACAATCCTCTGACAGCGGCCACCATTGCGAAGGAAGCAGGAGTTGACAGCTTTATCGCAGAATGTAAGCCAGAAGATAAGATTGAAGCTATCAAGAAAGAACAGGCTGAAGGAAAGCTGGTGGCAATGACCGGTGACGGAACAAATGACGCCCCGGCACTGGCGCAGGCAGATGTCGGCTTGGCAATGAACAGTGGGACAACGGCTGCAAAAGAAGCCGCAAATATGGTGGATCTTGATTCAAACCCGACCAAAATTCTCGAAGTTGTTGAGATTGGAAAGCAGCTGTTAATCACACGTGGCGCCTTGACAACTTTCAGTATTGCCAACGACATCGCGAAATACTTTGCTATTATTCCGGCGATGTTTACATTGGCAATTCCTCAGATGCAGATTCTTAACATTATGCATTTGTCTACTCCCTACAGTGCTATTTTATCAGCGTTAATTTTTAATGCGGTGATTATTCCACTTTTAATCCCGTTAGCAATGCGCGGCGTCAAGTATAAGCCCATGAAATCAGAATCCATGCTGCTGCGCAACATTCTGATATATGGCCTTGGAGGCGTGATTGTGCCTTTTATAGGGATAAAACTCATAGACCTGATCATTGCGCCACTGGTCATGGCGATCGGGCTGGGAATATAAGAAAGGATTGATTTATAATGAAAGAAATCATCACGACAACGCTAAAGCCTGCTTTATTAGTAACCATTGTTTTACTGGTAATATGTGGTTTGCTTTATCCGCTCGCGCTGACAGGTATTGGACAGCTTGCCTTTAACCATCAGGCGAACGGCAGCATTATCACCGTTAACGGCAAGGAAGTGGGATCAGAACATGTTGGTCAGCAGTTTACAGAGCCATATTTCCTGAAGGGACGTGTCTCTGCCTATAATTATAACACTTACACAGAAGAAGACTTGCAGATAGATCCGGAAACGGGAGAGGCGAACTACACAGGCGTCGCATCAGGCGGTTCAAACTATGGAAACAGTAACCCTGAGCTGCAGGCCCGCGTGGAAGAAAGCATCAATGAATTTTTAGCGGCCAATCCAGGTGTCAAACGCGAGGACATTCCAGCTGATCTGATGACAGCCTCTGGTTCTGGGCTCGACCCGGATATCTCACCGGCATCTGCTGAGATTCAGGTGCCAGCTGTTTCAAAGGCAAGCGGTATTCCGGAGGATGAGCTGCGGCAAATGATTGCCGATAATACGGAAGGTAAGGTTTTAGGCATTTTTGGTCAGGACCGTGTTAATGTGTTAAAAGTAAATATTGAGATTGCTCAAAAAATGGGCCTTTTATAAACCTGAGAAGAACATCATAATTTTAAGCAGTAACATTTCTGTAAAATAACAGCCGTATATGAGCCAGCAATATTTTGTCTGGCAAGCATATACGGTTTTTTTGATTTTTTGAAAAAAACGCTTGACTTGAAGTGAACTTCAAGTGCTAAGCTAGGGGATGTAGAAAAGAGGGAATAAAATGACAGAAAAATCAAAGGAATACTTTAGTGGACTTTTTTCAGAAAACGACGGGAGCCTGTTTGGGACAGATCCTGAGTTTACAGATTTTTTCAGCCGTTTCGCGTTCGATGAAGTGCCAAACCAGGATGATTTGGACACGCATACCCGTACATTGGCGATTTTGGCAGCACTGATCGGCTGCCAGGGCGTAGAATTGTTCAGGGACATGCTGCCTGAAGCCATAGATTACAAAGTGACACCCGTTGAGGTGAAGGAAATGATCTATCAGGCAACGGCCTATCTTGGAATCGGCCGGGTATATCCCTTTCTAAGGGCAGCCAATAAGGAATTTACAGACCTGGGTGTAAAGCTGCCATTGCCAGGGCAGGCAACAATAACGGCAAATGACCGTGTTGAAGCCGGAGAGCAGCTTCAGGTCGATATTTTTGGTGAGCAGATGAAAGGTTTCGCTGAATCTGGCCCTGAGGAGAGCCGGCATATCAATAAGTGGCTGTCAGGCAATTGCTTTGGGGATTATTATACCAGGACAGGGCTTGATCAGCGCGAGCGTGAAATGATCACCTTTTGCTTTTTAGCTGCCCAGGGGGGCTGTGAGCCGCAGCTCATAAGCCATGCGGCGGCTAACATGCGTATTGGTAATGATAAGGCATTTCTAATTAAAGTTATTTCCCAGTGTATCCCTTATATTGGGTATCCACGCAGTCTAAACGCACTGCGGTGTGTCAGCGAGGCAGAAAAAGAATAAGCATAAGAAGGAGTTAGTGAAAATGATTTATAAAGAATTTCAGGATTTAAAACTTTCAGCCCTGGGGTTTGGCGCGATGCGCCTTCCAGTAAAAGATAATGACCCGAATGCGGCCATTGATGAGGCAGCAGCTGCGAAAATGGTTGACGAAGCCATTAAAAATGGGATCAACTATTTTGATACGGCGTATGGCTACCATAACGGCCAGTCAGAGATTGTGATGGGAAAAATATTGAGCAATTACCCGCGTGAAAGCTACTATCTGGCCACCAAATTTCCAGGCTACGACCTGTCCAATATGAGCCGGGTAGAGGCGATTTTTGAGGAACAGCTGAGAAAATGCGGAGTTGATTACTTTGATTTTTACCTGTTCCACAATGTGTATGAAAAAAATATTGATCCCTATATGGATGAAAAGAACGGGATAATGGAATACCTCCTGAAGCAGAAGGCTGCGGGCCGGATAAAACATCTGGGATTTTCTGCCCACGGCAGGTATGATACCATCAAACGCTTTCTGGAGGCCTACAGCGACCATCTGGAGTTTTGCCAGATACAGCTGAATTATCTGGACTGGACCCTTCAGGACGCCAAGGCCAAGGTAGAGCTGCTCAATGAATATCATATGCCGATCTGGGTGATGGAGCCGCTTCGCGGCGGTAAGCTGGCAAGCCTTTCGGATGAGAATATGGCAAAACTCAGAGCATTTCGTCCGGAAGCAGGCGCACCGGAGTGGGCGTTTCGATTTTTACAGTCGATCCCTGAGGTGACAATGGTACTTTCGGGCATGTCGAATGAAGAACAGCTAAGGGTCAATATGGCAGTCTATGAGGAGGAAAAACCGGTAAATGAGCAGGAGCTGGACTGTCTCATGGAGGTGGCAGACAGCATGGTGGACAGTCTCCCGTGTACAGCATGCCGCTACTGCACCACCTATTGCCCCAAAGAACTGGATATTCCAACCATTCTATCACTTTATAATGACGCCCGCTTTACCAACAGTGTTATCACACAGATGGCCGTGGGCGCCATGCCGGAAGAAAAACAGCCGAGTGCCTGCATTGGCTGTAAAAGCTGTGAGGAGGTCTGTCCGCAGCAGCTCAAAATTTCCTCGGCCATGACTGATTTTGTGGATATACTAAACCAGCCAGCTGGGTTATAATAGGTTATGAAAGTACGAACATAAACAGAGCAAAAGCCCTGAAAAGACAATACTTTTCAGGGCTTTTTTGATGGAAAGAAGGGATTGCTATAAAAAAGCTGCATAATGAAATAAAAACAGATCAATACAGAGAGCTCACCATTGACTGTGAAAACTGCTGTGGGCTGTGCTGTGTCGCCCTGTATTTTTCAAAGAATGAAGGGTTCCCGGAAAATAAGCGGGCAGGCAAGCCCTGTGTCAATTTACAGAAGAACTTCAGATGCAGGGTACATACTGAGCTTGAAAAAAGGAAACTAAAGGGCTGTATGGCCTATGATTGTTTTGGAGCAGGACAAAAGGTGACGCAGACAGTTTATCATGGGAAAAGCTGGCAGGATAAAGATGTTAAGCCTGATGAAATGTACCGGGTATTTCTTGCGGTATATCAGCTCCACCAGATGCTCTGGTATTTGAACGAAGCGGCGCTGCTGATTCCCGCAGCGGACATCGATGGAGTAATTGAAAGTGCCATTCAGGATTTAAACAGGCTGACCCGGCAGACACCAGAGGCGCTGCTGAAGCTTGATCTGGAAGCATGCCGCGAGAAGACAAACCGGCTTTTGAAAGAGGTCTGGCACAGGGTTCAGAATACGGTAAAATCAACTGTTGAACCCCAAAAATCAGTAGATTTTATCGGTAAAGATTTCAAAAAAGCAGTGCTGGACGGACAGGACTTTAGCATGAGCCTGCTCATTGCGGCCAATTTGGAGGGATGTTCTCTAGGAGGTGCTAATCTTCTGGGGGCAGACCTCAGAGATGCAAATTTAAAGAATGCCGACCTGCGTGAAAGTATTTTCCTGACGCAGGCCCAGGTTAATACCGCAAAAGGAAATGCGTATACTAAGTTGCCTGAATTTATAACATGTCCAAAAACATGGAGAAAATGACAGGCTGCAGAATTTTAGCAGGGACAAAAGACACCCTTTAAATCAGCCAAATTACTTGTGTTTATGCGAATTATCATGTAAAATAAAAACAAGTCTATTTTAGCTTGGTTTCTTATAAATGTGAGTTAAAATAATTTAAGATGATGAAAGGGAAACGGATGATTGATAAAGATAACCAGCACAGCTTTGTAAAAACCTATGTGATTGCGGTCATTATCTGTATTGGATTCCTTGCTTTCAGTCTTTTGTTCATTTTTCACATTATGAGATTGAATCAGCAGGAAAGCGCAAACTACCTTAACGAATCGGCCCAGCAGAGCCAGACCTCTGTGGAGAAGCAGATCAGCGGTGATTTTCAAACGCTGGACGGCATTGCGGAGTGTGTCGGCGATCTGGATGTTTTAAACGCAGACCAGATCGGCCAGCTGCTCAAAAGGATCAATGACAACAATGTCTTTATCCGGATGGGATTTGCGGATAAAAACGGTATTATTGATTTTTATGATATTAATGGGGATACCCATAAAAATGTAGATATTTCAAGGGAATATTTTTTCAACGACGCCCTGACAGGTAAAGATGTGATCTCACGCACGGTAGAAGATCCAATAAATCCAGGGCAGTATATCAATTATTATGCGGTACCTATACGACATAACAACGAGGTCGTCGGGGTGCTCTGTGCGGTCAATGAGGCATCAGTGCTCCGAAAGATAATTGACACGCCGGTCTTTAATGACCGGGGATTTACCAATATTATCGACAGCAGCGGTGATATCATCATGCGTTCAGCGCAGACTGGTGAACGCTATAGCAATGTGACCAAGCTGAATGAGCTCGGAATATTGTCTGTCGGGGAACAGGAAAAACTAAATCAGGCTTTAAAAGAGGGCAAAAGCCTTAGCTTTGTCTATGACAGCGAAGATGGAAAGGAGATGGCTGTGTTAGAGCCTGTTGGTATCAACGGGTGGTTTATTTTAACCGTCGCACCTCAGTCCATCGTTAGAGATTATTATAATAAAACCGCCATTGGCATGATTTTGATTGTGCTGGCTGCCTGTCTGATTTTTCTTTATCTCTTGTACCATCAGAGCAAAATTATGTCTAAAAGCCGGAATGAGCTTTTGAGAGCCGCCTATGTTGATCCCCTGACTGGACAGCGTAACAACACGCGTTTCCGTATTGATGGGGAAGAGGTACTGAAGGAGAACAAGAACGCCCCCTATGGTATCTGGTACTGCGATATAAAGAAATTTAAATTTTTAAATGACTTGTATGGCTATGAAAATGGCGATAAAATACTGAAATGCTTATCGGATATTTTGCTGGATCACAGCAGAAAGGACGATCTTTTCTGTCGGGTTTCGGCGGATAACTTTGCCGGTATCCGTTCTTATCATGAACGTGTTGAGCTTACGGATTGGTTTAACGAGCTGGTCTGGGAAATCTCGGAATCAGTGATGGATAAAACCAGACATCTGCCCATCGAGCTTTGCATGGGTATATACTGTACCGATGACCAGTCTGAACAGCTTACACTCAATGATATGATTGACCGCGCGAATATGGCGCAAAAATCCATCAAGGATCAAGTCGGCAGTCAGATGACCTTTTATACAGAAGAAATTCGAAACCAGACCATCAAGGAAACCGAGATGGAAGCTCTTGGCAAAGAAGCGCTCGAAAAAGAAGAGTTTGTCATCTATATGCAGCCTAAGGTTAACATACAAAAGAATAATATCATTGCCGGAGCCGAAGCTCTGGTCCGCTGGAACAGCCGCCAGAAAGGGATGATCTCCCCAGGCGAGTTTATTCCGTTATTTGAAAAGACCGGTTTGGTCGTTGATCTTGATCGGTATATGTTTGAGAAGGCCTGCCACTGGCTCAGAAATTATCTGGACGCTGGACGGCCAGCTCTTAATGTGGCTGTCAACGTCTCACGGCTTGGCTTATTCCAGGAGGACTTTGTAGAGTATTATTCTGGAATCAAACAGAAATACCGGATTCCAGACTTTCTGCTTGAACTGGAATTTACAGAGAGCGTGATGCTGGATGACTCCAGTACATTTAAAAATGTGGTCGAGATCTTAAAGAAAAATGGTTTCCGTTGTTCTCTGGATGATTTTGGCTCAGGGTATTCCTCGCTGAATGTGCTGAAAAACCTTTCCATTGATATTTTAAAACTTGATATTCTTTTCTTCAAAGAGGGGACAGACCTTCGAAGAGAAAGGGTGGTCATCGCGAATACAGTGGCCATGGCAAAGGAATTAAATATCAAGACCATTGCTGAAGGAGTCGAAGATACGGAACAGGTCGAGTTTTTAAAGAGTATCGGCTGTGATGTGGTACAGGGCTATGTATTTTCCAGACCGATGCCTCTGATGGAATTTGATGAGATGTTAAAAACATTGAGGGGACGGTCGATTGACGTCCTGAAAGACTAATAATGACGGCTTCCCACTTAGGGAGGCCGTTTTTTTACTGTTAAAAAACATTGACGAACGATTGTTTTGGCAATATAATAGATACAAATAAATGTTCTTTAAAAAAGGAGCTGATCGAATGAATGTATATTATGATGTGAAACAGGTTGGTTTTTGCTTTGATCAGAACAGGATTCCGGTCACTCTGCTCACTGACCAGAGGCAATTTCGTATTAACAAGGTCTTTGATACACGGCATGTGCTGCTGACCGGCGGCAGGGCTGTGCGCTATACCTGTCTGATTGAGGGAAAGGTAAGGTATCTGTATTTTTGGAATGGGCGATGGCTTTTGGAAGGGCACGAGCGAACAGAAGAACAGGAAGACGCTGGTGAGATCCTGTATATGTAAGATAAATTATTGTAATTTAAAGGAGAATCATAATATCCTCTGAAATTTGTGTTAAAATGGAACTTAGTGTTTATTATCCGTTGAAAATGGGAATGATAATATACTGGTAAAATTTACAGAAAAGGAGGAAGTTATGGATACGAAGTTGATTCTGGCCATTATTGCCATCACGCTGGCTCTGGTATTTTATACCATTGGGGTATTTGGCGAGCGCAGAGCAAAGACCCTGAAAAAACAGCACGTTATTATTTTTTGGCTGGGGCTGTTGTGCGATACGACAGGTACAACCATCATGAGCCTTATCGCCCGTTCTGGGGTTAAGGCCATCTCACCGGCGGCTCAGATGCTGCACAGTGTCACTGGTGTTGTTGCCATTGCCCTGATGCTGTTTCATGCAGTCTGGGCCACATGGGTCCTGAACAAAGGCGATGCGAAAAAAAAGGAAGCCTTTCATAAGTTCAGCATTGTCGTCTGGGCAATTTGGCTGATCCCCTATATTTTAGGCGCTTTTGTCGGGATGTCCGCGTAAGAGAGGTAATAAAAAAGCACTTTACAGAATAAAATGTAAAGTGCTTTTTTTATAAAGGTTTTGAGGCTGATCTTATTTAACCGGAGACATACCGTTATCCTTGAGCATAACGTCGTGAGCGCCGCCTTCCACAATGCTGGTAGAGGATACCAGGGTCAGCTTGGCTTTTTCCTGGAATTCAGGAATGTTTAGCGCGCCGCAGTTGCACATGGTGGAACGTACTTTGCTTAAGGTCAGACGGACATTATCGCGCAGCGGGCCGGCATAGGGCACGTAGGAGTCAACGCCTTCCTCAAAGGAAAGTTTTTTGTCGCCGCCCATATCATAGCGCTGCCAGTTGCGGGCGCGGCTGGATCCTTCACCCCAGTATTCCTTCATATAGCTGCCGTTAATGTTGACCTTGTTGGTCGGGCTTTCGTCAAAACGGGAGAAGTAACGTCCCAGCATGACAAAGTCAGCGCCCATGGCCAGTGCCAGGGTAATGTGGTGGTCATAGACAATCCCGCCGTCGGAGCAGATGGGAATATACACGCCGGTTTCTTCAAAATATTCATCGCGTGCTCTGGCGACCTCGATAACAGCCGTAGCCTGGCCGCGTCCGATGCCCTTCTGCTCACGGGTGATACAGATGGAGCCGCCGCCGATGCCGATTTTAATAAAGTCAGCGCCTGCTTCAGCCAGGAAACGGAAGCCTTCACGGTCAACCACGTTTCCAGCGCCCACCTTTACAGATTCACCGTAATGCTCACGAATCCATTCAATGGTAAGCTTCTGCCATTCTGAGAACCCCTCAGAGGAGTCAATGCATAAAACATCCGCCCCGGCTTCCACCAGTGCTGGCACACGTTCAGCGTAGTCGCGGGTGTTGATACCAGCGCCGACAATATAGCGTTTCTGAGCGTCCAAAAGCTCCAGCGGGTTTTCCTTGTGTGAGGAGTAATCCTTGCGGAATACGAAATAAAGGAGACGCCCGTCCGCTGCCACGATCGGCAGGGTGTTCAGCTTGTGGTCCCAGATGATGTTATTGGCTTCCTTCAGGCTGGTGCCTTCAGGAGCGTAGATGATTTTTTCGAGCGGAGTCATAAATTCCTTGACCTTGGTAGAAGGGTCCATACGGCTGACACGGTAGTCACGGCTGGTGACAATCCCGACAAATTTGCCGTTTGCGGTACCGTCAGAGGTCACGGCAACGGTAGAATGGCCTGTTTTTTCCTTTAAGTCTAGGATGTCCTGCATGGTGGCGTCAGGAGTCACGTTGGAGTCACTTGGAACAAAACCGGCTTTGTAAGCCTTGACGCGGGCGATCATGGCCGCCTCGTTTTCCACACTCTGTGAGCCGTAGATAAAGGAAATCCCCCCTTCGGTCGCCAGCGCAATGGCCATTTTTTCGCCGGATACGGACTGCATGATGGCAGAAGTCATGGGAATATTCATGTATATTGAAGATTCCTCACCTTTCTTGAATTTTACGACAGGGGTTTTCAGGTTAACATTAGCCGGCATACACTGTGAAGAGGAATAACCTGGTACGAGCAGGTATTCGCTAAAGGTACGGGACGGTTCTTCAAAATAAAAAGCCATAGATTTAGTTTCTCCTTCTTTACTTTAATAAAATAAATCAGCACTTAATTACAAGAAAAGCAATAACCACGGATATTTGAGGCTATTGCTTATTGAATGTAATTCTGGTACGTTTGTCAGTACGATCTGTTGTAAGCTTTAGTATATGGCTTTTCAGCCGAACTGTCAAGGCGAAAGGGCGGCTTTTTAGGCGAAATTAAACTGTTAACCGTTGTCAAATTAAAGGTGAAATGATTGCGAACAGGTGTACGTTGGTGTATAATGTTTTTAACAATAACGAAGGGGATATTTATGGAGACCTTAAAAGGAACAGTAGATCATATTATTTTCCATAATGACAAAAACGGTTATACCGTAGCGGATTTTGATGTGGACGGCCAAATGGTAACGGTCGTTGGCAATTTTGAGGAGCTGAAGGAGGGCGAATTTTTAAAGCTGACCGGCTTCTGGAAGGAGCACCAGAGCTATGGCGAGCAGTTTCAGATCGAGAGCTATGCGCTGGATCTCCCGACCTCTGAGGAAGGCATCATCCGTTATCTGAGTTCAGGACTCCTGCCGGGTATTGGCGAAAAGACCGCTATTGAGATCGTAAACCATTTTGGAGCCGACACGCTGGATATCCTGGACAACCATCCAGACCGGCTGAGCGAGGTTCACGGCATCGGCAAAAAGACACTCGACAAAATAAAAGAGGTTTACAGTGAACAGAAGGAAATCCGGGATGTCATGATCCAGATCCAGGAATATGGCATTTCCTCGACCTATGCCATGAAGCTGTATAAAACCTATCAGAGTGATACGGTGCGTGTTCTTTTGGATAACCCCTACCAAATCATCAAGGATGTGCGCGGCATTGGCTTTAAAATAGCAGACCAGATTTCCGCTCAGCTGGGTTTTGAGTCCCAGAACCCTAAGCGGATTCTCTCGGGCATCAGCTTCTGCCTTCAGGACTGTTACTCAAGGGGCAACACCTACATGACCGAAAAAGACCTTATTGAGCACAGCGCCAGTATCCTCGGGGTTTCAAGGGAGGACATTGAATTTCAGCTTCAGGAGCTGGCCCTGCGGGGAGACGTACGCCTAGAGTTCATCGACGACGAGCCAGCCTACTATCCTTCAGCCCTTTTTGAGGCAGAGGACAATGCCGCCCTGTCCATGGTACGCCTGGCTGGCGCAGTCTTTGAGATGCAGGAAGTTGATATACCAGCCATGATCGCAGCCTATGAGGAGGATATGAGCATTCGTCTGGATAACCGGCAGGCAGAGGCCATTGAGGCGGCCATCGAAAATGGCATCGCCATTATTACAGGGGGACCAGGCACAGGGAAAACAACGATTATCAACGGTATCGTCTACATTTTTAAGCGTCTTGGCATGAAAACTGTTCTGGCTGCCCCCACAGGCCGCGCCGCCAAGCGCATCACAGAAACAACCGGTGAGCAAGCCAAGACCATCCACCGGCTTTTGGAGTATGACTATTCTGGTGACGATGATTTTCCATCCTTTAACAGGGACGAGGAAAACCCGCTTGAGGCTGACGCCATCATTCTGGATGAAGCCTCTATGATTGATATTGTGCTGCTCAACAGCCTGCTGGAGGCCATCAGGCCCGGCACGCGCCTCATTCTGGTAGGCGACGCCGACCAGCTGCCCTCCGTTGGACCGGGAAACGTCTTACAGGACCTGATCGAGAGCAACGTGGTCAAGGTTGTGCGTCTGGACCGTATCTACCGTCAGTCGGAGGAAAGCATGATCTCCATAAACGCTCATGCCATTAATGAGGGTATGATGCCGGAAATCAATAACCAGTCTGACTTTATGTTTATAAGGACAATGGACCCCGATAAGGTGCTGGATACCATTTTGGATCTGGTTGCCTGGCGTATTCCTGAAAAAAAAGGCTTTGACGCCATGAAGGATGTTCAGGTCATCTCACCCATTAAAAAAGGAAAGCTCGGCGTTATTTCGCTGAATAAGGAGCTCCAGGAGGTTCTGAACCCAGCGGCAGACTATAAAAAGGAAAAGACCTTTGGTACAGTGGTGTTCCGCGAGGGGGACAAGGTCATGCAGATTAAAAACAATTATAAGCTCAAGTGGGAGGATATCCACGGCTTTGAAACCGGAGAGGGTGTTTATAACGGCGATATCGGCAACATCATCCGCATTGATGAGTACAATAAAACCTTTGAAATCCTGCTGACAGATGACAAAAAAGTCGTTTATGAGTTTGACCAGCTCGACGAGCTCACCCATGCCTATGCCATGACTGTTCACAAAAGCCAGGGGAGTGAATTTCCAGTTGTTATCATGCCGATGGTAGGCGGACCGCCTATGTTTTTAAACCGGAAGCTGCTGTACACAGCAGTGACCAGAGCCAAAAAGATGCTGATGCTTATCGGGCCTCAGAATTATTTTTACCGGATGGTCAAATCCGGAGATACCAATGAACGGCGGACAGCCCTCAAACAGCGGATCAAAATGTATGGAGAGCTCAATGTCTGAGTCTGGATTTAAGGCAGGGGTGAAGATACTGCTCAGAGAGACACTGTTTCTGCCAAACGGTGTCTGTCCGGTGTGCGGCAAGGTACTTTTCAGAACAGAAAGCTATCTGTGTGAGCGCTGTGCACAGTCGCTGCCGAGAGTAACCATGCCTTCCTGCAAATATTGTGGAAAACCGCTGCCCGAAAAGGGACTGGATTTCTGCGGGGACTGCGGACCGCTGAAAGATCCAGTGCTGGCAGGCGGGGCAGTATGGCTGCATTACAGCGGCTCAGGACAAAGGCTGGTACACAGCCTGAAGTTTGGGCATCTCCCTCAGCTTGGCAGCTGGATCGGCCGGCAGATGGCTGAAGCCGTGAGGGAAAAGGACTGGGCGGGAAAGCTGGAACTGGTGGTGGCGGTTCCCCTGCATGAAAAACGCCTGGAGGAACGCGGCTATGACCAGAGCAGCTACCTGGCAGAGGGGCTGGCAGGCGCCCTGAACCTGCCCTATAAAAGAAAAGTACTGAAGCGTCTTTATGACACACCCCATCAGATCGGTCTGAGCCGTGAGGAGCGCCTGATAAACCTGACCGGCGCTTTCGATGTTCTGGAGAAAAAGGCTGTGTCCGGAAAGACTGTGCTGCTGGTAGATGATGTCAATACGACAGGCTCTACCCTGCGGGAGTGCGCCGAGGTGCTGAAGCGGGCAGGGGCAAGAGCCGTGTATGCAGCCGCCTGTGCCGGAGCCCAATAGGAGCAGGCAGCGGTTTGGCCGCCCAAAGATATTGAAGTTTTCATTGCGAATGTTTTCAACTTCTTATATAATAGAGCTAGTGAAACACAGGGGGATGATAAAATGATTGATATGCATAACCACGTATTATACGGTGTTGACGATGGAGCCCAGAGCATTGAGGACAGTGTCGAGATGCTTTTTAAGGCGAAAGAGATTGGCTTTTCAGGCGTTGTCTTAACGCCGCACTACATGTGCTATCAGAACTTTACCTCACCTGTAGCAGAAAATAAAAAACGATACGAAACCCTGAAAAAAATACTGGCGCGCGCAGGCCTGGAGCTGGATTTATATCTCGGCAGCGAGCTTTTATATGAGTATAAGCTGGTCGATTTAATCGATAAAGAAGAATTTACCACCCTGGCCGGCACCCCGTGGTTTCTTGTGGAGACAATCCGGCACGGTGGTACAGCCACCGGCGTTCAGAACTTTATGCACAAACTTAAGGAAAAAGGTTATAAGGCTATTTTAGCCCACCCCGAACGCTATGATTTTGTACAGGAGGACCCCAACGTGCTTCTGGATTTTATGAAAAGCGGCGTCCTGATCCAGTGCAATTATCTGAGTCTTGTCGGGTATTACGGCGAGCCTTCCAGACACACCCTTGAGATTTTACTCAAGCACCATATGGTGCAGCTCATGGGGAGCGACGCGCATCAGGTGGAGGGCTATGAGCGTTATCCCGAGGCCAGAGCGGCAGGCGTTTCCCTTGTCGGGGAGGAAGAATGGAACCGGATTATGTGCCGTAATCCAGAGCTCTTGATCAAGAATGAAGGCGGCATCGCCGTCAATCCAATCCCCTGCACAGAAGAAGTGAAGAGCAGCGTCATTGGGAGAACCTTTTTTTAATCCATACAATAAAAGCCAATCCTGTTAAAAGGAATGGCTTTTTTTAATGTTATCGTCAGCTTTAGTATGGTATAATAATACGGATACCCTTTGGAAGGAACGAGTAAAAGAATGAATAAAGAAATGATCAAGAATAAATTAATGGATGTCATTGCAGCAGAAAGGATTTTATGCGATGAACCCATGAAAAACCATATTTCCTTTAAGGTAGGAGGACCGGCGGATTTTTTGGTGGTGCCCGAGAGCTGTGAGGAATTTATAAACGTATTGGCTTGCTGCCGTAAAAACAATCTCCCTTTTTATGTAATGGGCAACGGGACCAATCTTTTAGTCAGGGATAACGGCTATCGCGGTGTCATGATAAAAACCCGTCAGCTTTGCAGGATCACTGTAGGGGATACCGGTATCAGCGCTGAGCCTGGCTCACTGCTCAAAGATGTTGCCCAAGCGGCTCTTGAAGGATGTCTGACAGGCATGGAGTTTGCCTCTGGAATCCCAGGCTCACTGGGAGGGGCTGTTGTTATGAATGCAGGCGCCTACGACGGCGAAATGAAGGATATTATCCGTTCTATCGAGGTTGTGACAGAGAGCGGCGAAATCCTTGAGCTTCCCATCGATGAGTGCCGAATGGGCTATCGAAAAAGCATTGTTCAGGAAAATCCCTGGTTTGTCACAGGTGTAAATCTGTTGTTAAGAAAAGGGGACTACAATACCATTAAGGCAAAGATGGATGACCTGAACGAGCGCAGAAGGAGCAAGCAGCCTCTGGAATACCCCAGCGCAGGCAGCACCTTCAGACGCCCAGAGGGATATTTTGCCGGAAAACTGGTTCAGGACTGCGGATTTAAAGGTTACTGTGTCGGCGGCGCCCAGGTATCCGAAAAGCACAGCGGCTTTGTCATCAACAAGGATAACGCCACAGCCGACGATATCATCACCCTGATTCAGACCATTCAAAAGAAAGTAAAACAGGACTACGGTGTGGATATGCGCACCGAAGTAATTATGATAGGAGAATAATGAAGCTACTCTGCGATATGCACACCCACACTACCTACAGCCATGGCAAAAATACCATTGAGGAAATGGTAGAGCAGGCACGTGCACTCGGCCTCAGGGCAATCGTAATTTCAGACCACGGCAGAAGCCACCCCATGTTTGGAGTGCGCAGAAAAAATTTCGAGAAAATGCGCCGGGAAATTGACGCGCTCAATGAAAAATACAATGATATTGAGATTTACCTTTCAGTGGAGTCCAATATCACCGGAGCGGACGGCAGCATTGATATCGGAAAAGAGGAGCGTCAGTACTGCGACTGGATCTATGCCGGATACCATTACGGCTACATACCAGCCAGCGTAAAGGACGTTTTTCGCTTTGCCATCCGAAATTATCTGACCGTGGTTTTCCCGTTTATGAAGGAAAAAACACGGAAGGTCAATACCAGAACCTATCTGGAAATGATGGACCGCTACGAGCTTAAGATGATTACCCATCCTGGAGATAAGCTGCCAGTGGACATTGAGCCTATTGCCAAAAAGGCGGCTGAGAAGGGCGTTATCCTGGAGATTAACCCAAGGCACAGTCATCTCAACAGCGAGGAACTCAAGATCGCTTTGAAGTACAATGTACGGTTTGCTGTCAACAGCGATGCTCACAGTGTCCAGGCTCTCGGACAGGTACAGGGGGCAGCGGCCATCATAAAAAAAGCCGGCGTTCCCTATGAACGCATTGTCAATATTGAAGAATAATACCTAAGGGAGAAATTATGAAAACTATTATCGTCACAGGTTTATCAGGAGCAGGAAAATCACAGGCCATACAGATTTTAGAAGATCTGGGCTATTTTTGTGTCGATAATCTTCCGCCAAAACTGATTAAAACCTTTATCGAGCTGTGTGAGAATACCGGCGCTGAAATTGAGAAGCTGGCGCTGGTAACCGATATCCGCGGGGATATTTTCTCAGAAGCCTTTCAAAACTCCCTTATCAATTTTAAGGGCGGCAGCAGAGACATCGAAATGCTGTTTTTGGAGGCTGATGATGAAACGCTGATTACCCGCTATCAGGAATCAAGGAGAAAGCACCCCCTGACAGGCATTGCCGGAAGTCTTTCCGAATCCATTAAGCTGGAAAGAGAAAAGATGAGTACCTTCAGGCAGGAAGCGGACTATGTGATCAATACGACCGATATGAGCAACAAGGAGCTGAAGGCAACACTTGAAAAAATACTGCAATCGGAGACAAGTGAAGCCTTTACACAGATCAACGTCGCGTCCTTTGGCTTTAAATACGGGCTGCCAATGAGTGCAGATTTCGTTTTTGATGTCCGTTTTCTCCCAAACCCATTTTACAAAAAAGAACTCCGCAGCAAAACCGGTGAAGACCAGGAAGTACGCGATTATGTTATGTCCTTCGAGGAAGCGCGCGAATTCTATGAAAAGGTCGAGGACCTGATCGAATTCGTCATTCCCCAGTACAGAAAGGTCGGGAAGGAGCATCTGGAGGTTGCCTTTGGCTGCACTGGCGGCCAGCACCGCTCCGTCACCTTTGCTTACCTTATCGAAGAGGCTTTCCGGAAAAAAGGCTATCTGACCAAGATTAGCCACCGTGACATCACAAAGGACCGGGAGGCCAATTAAAAAGCCTTATCCGATTATTAGGAGAAAAATATCATGGAAATGAAAGAATATATCAGGGAGTTTACCCTGAAGGATATTGTCACCGTCCGTAACCCAAAGGTGGTTGCACTGGGCGGCGGTACTGGCCTGTCCGTTATTCTGAGAGGCCTGAAAAAGTATACCAACCGTCTCACCGCCATTGTAACAGTGGGAGATGACGGCGGAAGCTCCGGGATGCTGCGGCAGGATCTGGGCATTTTACCGCCAGGCGATATAAGGAACTGTATTCTGGCGCTGGCCGACGATGAGAATGTTATGCAGTCTCTGTTCAATTACCGCTTTACCGAAGGCGGACTGGAGGGGCACAACTTTGGGAACCTGTTCCTGGCAGCCATGAACGGTATCAGCAACGACTTCTACGACGCAGTTCGCCGCACCTCAGACGTCCTTCAGATTAAAGGCCGGGTACTGCCTGTCACCCTGGATGACATGACCCTGAACGCCAGCCTGGACAACGGTGAAACCGTCGCAGGCGAATCGCAGATACCAAAGGCGGCCTGCGAAAAGCACTGCCGGATCGAAAAAATCTTTCTGAAGCCAGACAAAATCGAACCTTTGGAGGAGACGCTCGAGGCCATCAAAATGGCGGACATTGTCATTATTGGGCCGGGAAGCCTTTATACAAGTGTTATTCCAAATTTGCTTGTGGATGGAATCGAGTCCGCCATCAAGGAAAACAGAGGGCGCAAATTTTATGTGGGCAATATCATGACGCAGCCTGGGGAAACCGATGGCTATACTCAGTGCGACCACGTCCGCGCCATTGAAGCGCACCTGAAAATAAAAGAGCGCAGGCTTTTTCAGTACTGTGTTTTTAACAGCGGGAATCTGCCCGACTATGTGGCCAGGCAGTATCAAAAATATAACTCCGAAAAAGTGGAAATTGGCGAAATGCTGCCAGAATACCAGTATGTTACCGATGATTTTATCATCGTTGAAAATGGAAGAATCCGCCACGACGCGGACCTTCTGGCAAGACGAATTTTTGAAGCCTATGTAAACAGTAAATAAGGGAAGGAAGATTTGCGTGAGTTTTTCATCAATGATTAAAAAAGACCTCAGCGCCCTGGAGCCTGAATCCGATGGCTGCGCCCGCGCAGAGCTGTCCGGTATGATTGCCTCCACCGCGGTAATCGAGGTCGGTGAAAGATCCCGGATGTCCTTAAGCTTTAAAACAGAAAACCCGGCGGTGGCAGGACGGATTTTCAAGCTCATGAAAAGGCTGTATAGCATTGCGCCAGAGGTATTCATTAAAAAGACCAGAAAATTTAAGGAGCACCGCTACTACACCATTGCTCTTGAAGAAAATGAAAAGGTGCAAAAGGTTTTGAAGGATACCCGTATCCTCAGGCATAACGCTAAAGGAAAAATTTTCTTTACTAATGAAGTGCCCGGCTTGTTTTTATCAAAGCAGCGCTATATTAAAAGCTATATCCGGGGCGTGTTTTTAGCCTGCGGTTCCATCTCAAATCCTGAGAAGACCTATCATCTGGAGCTGGTGTGCCGTCAGAAAACCTATCTGAACAGCCTTCGGGAGCTGATGGAGCAGTATGACATTAAAGCCAGCCTGATCACAAGAAAGGGAAGCGGTGTTCTCTACATGAAGGAAAGCGAGAGTGTCGCTGGATTTTTAAATGTCATCGGCGCCCACAAGGCGCTGCTGGAAATCGAAAATATTCGTATCATCAAAGAAATGCGGAACGGCGTCAACCGCCAGGTGAACTGCGAGACTGCCAATATGAACAAGACAGCAGCGGCAGCCTACGAGCAGATCGACAATATTCTGCTGATCAAGGAAATGACAGGGCTGCATAAGCTCCCCAAAAACCTATTTGAGATGGCGGAGGTCCGGCTGAATTATCCGGAGCTTACAATTAAGGAGCTGGGTGAAAAAATGGACCCGCCGGTAGGAAAATCCGGTGTTTATCACCGCTTAAAAAAGCTTAACCAGATGGCAGAGGAGCTTCGAAACAGCGGGGATAATCAGAAAGCTTAAGGAATAAAAGTTTTCAGTACCGCCTGTCCGTTATTCGATACAAGGGACTTGCTGCCCGGGAAAATAGTCATTATAATAAAAGTGAGCTTGTATTACCGCACAGAAAATTTCACTTTTCCAATCTCTCATTACCTACCTCAAATTTCTTTTCTGTGCGGCTATATCTTTATCGGATTATAAAAATTAAGAGAGAAGCAGGACGCGAGCAGCCGCTCGGCCTGCTTTTTTGTTTTGTGGTGAAAATTTACAAAGGGTTAACGGAGGAATTACCAGGGTACATTAAAAGAGTGATATAATGCCATTAAATTATACAGGAAAGAAGACCATCCTATGAAACAAGAAAAACCCCTGATTATTTTAACTACCAATGATCTGCACGGTGCATTAGTAAGCGGCGCAGGCGTTGTTGGTGCAGACTATACAGCAGCTTTAAAAAGAGACTATAAAGGCGCTCTTTTACTGGACGCCGGCGATGCCATCCAGGGCAGCGCCCTGGCAGCTTTAAGCAAAGGCCGAGATGTTATCGCGCTCATGAACGCAGCGGGCTACGATGCCATGGCCGCCGGGAACCATGAATTTGACTATGGGCTGGATACCCTGCTGACAGACGCGCGCCGCGCCGATTTTCCAATCCTTTCGGCCAACGGTTTCCGGGACGGAAAACCTGTTCTGGCCGGAGAAGCCTACCGCGGCGGTCATAAAATTAATAATGGGGCCTACATCCTGTTAAAGAGACAGGGTGTCAGCGTTGGTATCTTTGGCATAACAACGCCGGAAATAGCTAACGGGACAGGAGAGGCAGAGCCGAAGGAAGTACGTGGGATACACTTTAAAAGCCCGCTGACCACCAGCCGGGAAACTATCAAGAAATTAAAGGAGCTGGGGGCGGAAATTATCATCTGCCTGGCCCATCTCGGAATAGACCCGGGCAGCGCGCCAGAGAACCAGAGTGTTGGTCTGGCGGAAGCCCTGGGAGAAAACAGCGGGCTTGACATCATCATCGACGGACACAGCCATTCTGTCTTTGCCGAAAAAAGAATCAATGGGATTCTCCTGCAGCAAAGCGGAAGCGGAGCCCAGCGTATCGGAAAAATTATGATTGATCCTGTAACGCACAGCGCCAGAGGCAGCTTTTTAGAAGAAGAGACCATTAAAAAAAGCTGCAAACCGGATAAAAAGGTAACAGAGCTTGCAGACTTGCTGGTAAAGAGCCATTCGGCGAAACTGGCGCCAGTGGTGGCAAGGGTTCAGACAGCTCTTTGGGGAGGCACTGTCAATGGGATCAATGAGGCGCGGGTTGCCGAGACGAACCTGGGAGATGCGATTGCCGACGCCATGGCAGACGCGGCAAAGGAACGTTTTAAAAGCCAAATGACCGGCGCCTGTATTTTTGAAGACATGCCTGTCATTGCCCTGCATAACGGAGGCGGTATCCGCGCCAGCCTTCACCGCGGTCAGATAACAGCCGGAGACTGCCTGGATGTACTCCCCTTTGGCAACAGGCTGTATTTCAGAGAGGCGACACCCAGAATCCTGTATCAGGCTTTGGAAAATGGTGTAAGCCGTGTCAGGGGGCAGGACCCAGAGACCGGAAGAATCATTGGCGCTGGCGGCTGTTTCCCGCAGATTTCTGGTATGACCATGGTCTACAGCCCTGACCGCCCCGTCGGAGAACGGGTGATGTCTGTAACGCTGGACTCCGGACAGCTCCTGGATCCTGAGGACGATAAAACGCCTGTGATACTGGTTATCGACGAAGCGAAACTTGACGGCGGCGATGGTTATACCATGCTCATGCACCTTCCAGAACTCGGTGACGCTGGAATTTTAGAAACAGTTTTCAGAGACTGGCTTACCAAAATAACAGAGGAAAAAGGCGCAGTGGAAAGGCCCCCCTCCATCAGCCGGATACAAACAGCCGGGGTCTATCAGCCAAAGCGCTATGACGCGTGTGTTCATATTACACAAGGCAACAGGCCAGCTCCGGGAAAGCATATTGCCGGCTGTATTGATGGGGAAACGCACTTCCAGGCAATTTTGGAAAAAGACAGTATATTACATTTGAGGGGCCTGGCAGACGGACCTCATACCATCAGCATAGATGGCGGAGACGAAGTGCTGGTCAATAATTACAGCGGCGCAGGACTGGCTAAAGATGGCATAGCAGTAAGCGTCACCCTTAAAAAAAAGAGTGGTTGCCAGGAAAAAAATTGCAGAACCCGCAGAAGAACAGCCAGAAAAAAAGAAGGCACTTTGACCCAGCGCTAAAATAAACAACCAGGATACTTTTCTTAAACAAAAGAAAAGACTTCTTTAAACAAAAAGTTGATACCGTTATCTATGGGGTTATTTTGAGCAGAAAGGTTGAAAAAATCAGGCATTAAAGTTAAGATGGAAACAGAACAAAAAAATTGGTTATTAATTCTGAAAGGAAATCAATAAAATGGCAATTACAGATAAAAATACAAAGCATAAAGTAAAGACAAAGGAAGCCTTCAGAAAGGCTTTCATTAAAAAAGTTGAGGAAGTCTCCGGCGAAGATTTCAGTGAGTCTACCACCAGACACCAGTATGAAGCACTGGCAGAGCTGGTGATGGAAGAAATCACAGCGGAGTGGGCTGTAAATAACAGCCGTCTGCATAAAATGGAAGAAAAACAGATTTACTTTTTCTCCATCGAGTTCCTGATTGGCCGATTGTTAAAAGCCTATGTCAACAACCTGGGCTGGGATACCATGGTTGAAGAAACCCTGGATGAGCTGGGGGTTGACTATGAAGCCATTCAGGCAGAGGAACATGACCCTGCACTGGGGAACGGCGGCCTTGGCCGTTTGATGGCATGCTTCTTAGACTCTACAGCCGCGCTCGGTTTTCCGGGCCACGGCAATGGCATCCGCTACAAATACGGTCTCTTTGAGCAGAAAATTATTAACGACGAACAGGTTGAGGTTGCGGACATCTGGCTTAAAAACGGCTATCCCTTCGAAATCGTAAAGCCCGATAAGGCTGTTGTGGTTAAATACAACGGGGATGTGCGTGTAGAAGAGGTAAACGGCAAAATGCAGTTTATCCATGAAAACTACGATCCAGTCCTGGCGGTTCCCTATGATATTCCGGTTAAAGGCTACCGAAATAACACTGTAAACTCACTGCGTTTATGGAGCGCCAAGCCTGTAGAAGATTTTGACCTGTCCACCTTTAACCAGGGACACTTCCTCAAAGCCATGCAGCGCAAATCAGAGGCCGAATCCATCAGCCAGATCCTGTACCCAAGCGACCATGGATTTGAGGGCAAGCTGCTGCGCCTGAAACAGGAATACTTCTTTGTATGCGCGGGCCTCAAACGGATTGTCCGCCGCTATAAGAAGCACAATCATGGCTCTATGGACGGCTTTCCGGATAAAATCTGTATCCACATTAACGACACGCACCCGGCGCTCTGTGTGCCAGAGCTCATGCGTATTTTAGTGGATGAGGAAGGCTATGACTGGGATGTTGCCTGGGATATGACCATTAAGTCCATCAGCTTTACAAACCATACCGTATTACCCGAAGCCCTTGAAAAATGGCCGATTGATATGGTACAGAAGTTGCTGCCCCGCGTTTACCAGATCATTGAAGAAATTAACCGCCGTTTTATCAACGATATGAACTGGTTCTATCCAGATCAGGTTGACCGTAACTACAGCATGGCTATTTTAAAAGACGGCCAGGTTCATATGGCACATTTGGCCATTATCGGCAGCCACTCCGTCAATGGTGTGGCAGAGCTGCACAGCAAGATCCTGCGGGAGGAAACCTTTAAGGATTTTTACGCGGTGTTCCCAGACCGCTTTACCTCTGTTACCAATGGGGTAACCCAGCGCCGTTTTATGATGGGCAGCAATCCGGGACTAAAAACCCTGCTGGATGATACCATCGGTACAGACTGGAAAAAGCCTGGCAATATGTGCAGCCTCGAAGCGCTGCTGCCTTATGCGCAGGACGCGGCGTTCTGCCAGAAGCTGGGAGACATAAAGCACGCCAATAAGGAACGGCTGGCTAAGTATATCAAGGAAACCCAGGGTATTGTCCTGAACCCGGATTCTATTTTTGACGTACAGGTCAAGCGTATCCATGAATATAAACGCCAGCTCTTAAATATTCTGCACGTCATTCTGACTTACAATCAGCTGCGCTCCAATCCGAATGCCGATATCGTACCAAAGACCTATATTTTCGCGGGCAAGGCAGCGCCCTCCTACGTATATGCGAAGGAAGTTATCCGCCTGATTAACGTGGTTGCAGACCGCGTCAACAATGACCCGCTGGTTAAGGATAAGCTCAAGGTTGTCTTTGTACCAAACTTTAACGTGTCCGTGGCAGAGCTCATCTACCCTGCGGCAGAGATCTCAGAACAAATTTCAACCGCCGGTAAAGAAGCCTCCGGTACAGGCAATATGAAATTCATGATGAACGGCGCCCTGACCCTTGGCACTATGGACGGCGCCAATGTCGAAATCGCTGAGGCTGTGGGAATGGACAATGTCTTTACCTTTGGCCTGTCCGATACAGAGGTGTACAATTATAATACCCATGGCGGCTACCGCTCATTGGAAGTCTACGAGTCCGATTCCCGCCTGCAGGAAATCCTTGGACAGCTGATCAGCGGTTTCTTTGGGGAAAGCGCGGGCTTCCAGATGATTTACGACTCCCTGCTGCTGCACAATGATACCTATTTTGTCCTGAAAGATTTTGCCCCGTATGTCGATATTCAGGATATCGTCAGCAACGTCTACAGAGACCAGAAGCAATGGCAGAAAATGTCTGCCATCAATATTGCCCACTCTGGAATCTTCTCAAGCGACCGCTCTATTGAGGATTACGAGAAACGGGTTTGGAAAGTTAAATAAGCATTAAAAAGAAAGCTGCCGTATCAGCGCAAAGACACTGATCGGCGGCTTTTTAAATTGGCTTAAAGCGTGGCTTTTAAGAAAAAATCTTGACAAAAACTTGAATAATACCCGATAAAAATTAAGTTATAATATAAAGCAGAGAACGATTTAATAAAGGAGTCCTATTATGAAAAAAATATTCCCAGAACGGTTTAAGGGGCAGGTCATCGTGTTAACAGGCGCTGCGCGCGGTATTGGAAAAGCCACAGCATTGAGGGCAGCAAGAGAAGGCGCAAGGCTGGTTCTGACAGACCGTCTTGAAAAGGAAGGTAGCGAAGTACTAAAGGCTGTGACAGAGGAAGGCGGCGAAGCGATTTTCCTGTGCCTGGATCTGTCGATTGAGGAAAACGCCCGGAAAATGGTGGAGGAGGCTGTAAAAGCCTATGGCCGGATTGACATCGCCATCAACAATGCCGGTGTGATGGGAAATCCAGACCCTGTGCACGCCCTGACAAAGGAGCAGATGGATTATACCATGGCCAATAATTTTTATTCGGTTTTTTACAGCTGTAAATATGAGCTTCAGCAGTTTATGAAACAGAAAAAAGGCGGCGCTGTCGTCAACAATGCGTCCATCGCAGGGCTGACTGGTTTGCCGGGCAACCCTGCCTATGTAGCATCCAAACACGCGGTAAACGGGCTGACCAAAAATCTGGCATTGGATTACGCGCGCTTTGGTATCCGTGTCAATTCCGTCAATCCGGCGGGTACAGATACGCCAATGGTGAAGGAAGCATATGAATTTGTCATGCAGAAACAGAAGGAAGCACAGGCGAACGGCGTCTCTGAACAGGAAGCGCAGTCCATGGCAGGCCAGAAAACAGAATCCATGCTCAAACGCGACGCACTGGCGGAGGAACAGGCAGCTTCCATTTTATTTTTGGCGTCTGACGACGCAAGCCATATGACCGGGGAAATCGTGGCCACTGACGGAGGATGGACGTCATTTTAAAAGCACAAAATTCATGTGAACAGCCTAAAGTCGTGACGAACGGTATTTTTTATACCGGATCAAAATGATATAATTGAAGCAATACTTATATATGGACAGCGCATTAAAAACGTTGCCGGAAGAGGAAGAGAAATATGAAGCAGGATGCCGTAGAGCTGACACGTATGATTATGCGAAAGCATTATGAAAGAGATCTGGATTTTGTGATTGAGCAGATGGCAGAAGATATTATGTGGATCGGTCCCCTTAAAAGCCAGTTTATCAACGGCCTGGATAACTTTAAAGAAATACTGGAGATTGAGCAGGGGATTCCTTTTCAGGTCAAAGACGACGTTTATGAGCTTGTTGGGGAAAGCGAGGAGGGCTGTGTTGTCAGCGGAAAATATACCGTTTATAACGAGGGCGTCCAGAACTACATTATGCTGGCTGAGCAGCGCTGCACCTTTGTGTACCGCAGGCAGGAGGGAAGGCTGCTTGCCATACATATCCATGTATCCAATACGGCAGACAATCTGCTGATTGGCGATGAGAAATATTTCCCCTTTAAAGCTGGCCGTGAAAATTATGAGTATATGCAAAAGCTGATCCAGGAAAAGATCGGCAAAGAGAAGAAGGTCTGCTTTAAAGGTTTGAACAAAGAAGAATACTTTGTGGACATCAACCAGATCATTTACATAGAGGCCGGACACCGTAAGAGCAGGCTGCAATGTGCAGATAAGGCCATGAATATCCGGGTGCCCATCGGAGAAATTGAGACAGAGCTGCCTGAACAGTTTATCAGAATTCACCGCAGCTACATCATCAATCTGGATTATGTATTAAACGTACAGTACCGTGAAATAAATATGTACGATGGCAGTACCCTGCCAGTTCCAGAAAAGCGCTATCCACAGGTACTTAAGAGCATACAGGATTATCATGAGAACCACTCATACCGTTAATGCTGTAATAAATTATGATAAAAAATCAAAAAAAGCAGCTCCTCTGTCTAAACGTGGAGCTGCTTTTTTATAAGAATTATTTGACATGATTATAAAATGTTTTACTGTAACATAACTATTATTTTATTATTAAACATCGTTTGTATAGATTTTGATCGCCAGTCGTTTATATTTTTAGTATCAATATCAGCTTTTAAAAGCGAGATGTTATTTTCCATGTTACCAGTTTTCAGATTGTATAAATCAGCATGATATATAAAGTCACCTTTGAATACAAAATAGCCGAAGAAATTATATTGTTTTATCTGATTACGGTTGTAACTCAGTTTACCGGTGTAAAGATAATTTCCAGGTACGGAAAAGCCGACAGACTCCAGTTCGTCGAGAAGCGAATTTTTACCGCTGGCAGATAACCGTGATTTCATAGAATCTAAAGTTTCAATTGGTGGGGGTGATATAAATCGCTGATCATATAGGAATATATACATACACAAGTTCTGATACATCATGCTTTCATAGAGATCAGGATGAAACATAGACACTCCGGAGGAATACCGTACTCGTTCTTCACACTGTTTAAAAAAAACTTTTGGATCAAAAACAACAAAACAATCATATGCATATGTTTTTCCGTCAATCAGGTTGATATCCTTTCCGTCGGGAAGTTTCATGCTTGTATCATAGGCTTCGCATTTTTTAATGAATTTTTGAAACTGTCCTCTCATCTGCTCTATTGCGTAATCATATCGATGGTCTGTGTTATTGCTCTGCATATAGCACATGCTTATCATATAGGCCTTCAGGTAGAGTGAGGTGGTATAGGCCAGAAAACGGGATTTAGCAGGAATGGTTTGAGAGGACCAGTTATAGCGTGAATTATAAAGATTCACATAGACATCTAAAGTGCTGTCGCTTTCCATGACATTATCACCGAGAATGGATTTTCCGAAAGCCAGAGTGTCTCTTGCAAAGGTATCGCCGCCGCCGGCGCTGTATGCAACCGTATTATTAATCTCATTAACATAGGTGTGATATTCAGTGGATTCAGTGTCTGTGACCTCCATTAGTTTAGCAAGTACATCATTTTCCGGGCTATTGACTTTGTTAACAGTCCAGGCAAGACTGTCCGCCTCTTTTCCGAATGCGGAAACCTTATCTCGCATTTCCGTATCTTTGATATGATTTATCAGGTCTTTGAGTTCCTGGCTGATGGCGTCAGTTTTTCGACTGATCTCAGCAACTTCAGCGTTCAGTGCTACCAAATTATCTCTAATTTCGCCCATTCCACTGGAGGATAAAGCATCACCGCCGAGGCCCAGGATTCCGGCAATTCCCGCCAGAGGGGATCCTGTGACAAAGGAATTGACAATGCTTAGTATTTTAGAAGTGTATACGAATGATTTTGCGACAATATCTTGTGCCGACGCATTTGAAGCTAACAGTTCATCGTCTGAAGCATCACTTTCATATACGACCATGGCGTATTCAGAAGCCTGCACGGGGACCCCGTAGGCGTCAGTAACACAGTTTGTATCCAGATAAAGCCTTTGCGAGTAGGCCCAGTAGGCAAAAAACATTTCAAGCCCTTCATCATCCTCAGCCCAGTTGGGGAGCACAGGATCATCAATTGTCACTGTAAAGCTGAAGCGATTATTTGAACCGTCCATGATCTTTAAAGGTGAGACACTGACACCAGGATGCGGCTCGTCGGCGAGAGCGACGGCTCCCTGTGTTAAATCAACACTGCCATTGAGCGAGCTGACACGGCCAGTAAACTCAGCCGTGGCCTGAGTCTCTTTTTCAGAGCTGCGCACCGCATTCGCCAGAATTAAATCGGTGCTGATTCGTTCTTCTTCAAGCTTGAGCGGCAGCGTCAGGCTGTCACAATTAAGGGCAGCACTGTCAATGGTCATCGTAGTGCCGCGCAGCGCATTCATGACGTCCGTCTTGCTCTCCGCACCATTGACACGTACTTCCAGAAGCCCATCCCTGCTGGAAAGAGTTGAGGGAATGGTCAGGTTAACCGGCTGGATGGCTGGATCATCAAAGGTAAAGGCTGACGCGTCCGCCGTTTGGGAGAACTGTGCAGTGTCAATGCTGAATTGCAGAACAGCCGTATCACCCTCGTTAAGGTGCACATTGTCAGTGCCCTCCGCAAAGTACGGTAGCGGAGAGGAGACATCAACCATCAGACGCCCTTGCTTTTCGCCGTCCTGTTTAAAGCAGTTTTTGCTAAGCTCAAGCAGCCCGTTGCTCTCATCCTCTTTATCCAAAGTTCCTGTTAGGCTTAACAATAAAGTATGATCATCCAAAAGATTTATCGTTTCAATTTTAGCGCTTTTAAAAGCATTTTTAAGCGCAATATCCTCAGCCTTGACAGCGTCAGAGAATGAATCTTCCTGACTGGAAATAACAATGTCGAAAAAAGCTGCGCCAGCGGCGACAGAGCTGTTGGTCTGAAGCTTTTCAAACTCAATTTCAGGCAGATCAACCAGCTTTGCAGAACCAATGGAAACTTTGGTAGCAAGTGTCTTTGTGCTTTCGTTTACATTCAAATCACTGTTCACAGAATAAGTAATGCCTTCAATTTCATCAGACAAAGATGCATCCGTATCGCTTTCTTCCCCGGCGTAAACGGGATTTGGAAAAGCTGTCAGCAGGAGTTGTGTTGTCAACAGCAGGCAGAGCGCAATTGAGAGCAGCTTCTGTCCCTTTTTCCTTTTGCAGAGCCAGATACAAAAGACGATCAGTACGGCGGCTAAGACAATGCCGATGCCGATACCGATTTTACCCACTGTTCCCGATACAGGATTTGAAGGGATAGTTGTAAGCGATACAGGAATCACAGAGCTCTTTTCACCGACCTGTATTGTAAAGCTGTGGAGGATTTTCTGCCCGGCAGCGATTTTATCATAGGTTCTTGTAGTGTTTTCGGAATACAGCCCCTCAGGGAGAGTGGTCTCAAGGGTTACATTCATTAAATCAGCGT
>OCAG01000256.1_pt1 | contig 53406 bp, 45 predicted proteins | sample 1477111 | NCBI WGS metagenome assembly OCAG01 (sample SAMEA2580288, study PRJEB22360) | human gut metagenome | biome: human gut; feature: human-associated habitat; material: faeces | place: Denmark | collected 2008/2010 | reverse complement strand
GTCCGGGCAGCGGCGGGGTTGTTTACCACCCTTATCTGTCGGCGGCCGGTGAGCGGGCTCCTTTCCAGCACCGGGATGCCAGCGCCAGTTTTTTTGGGGTGAACTCAGGAACGACCAAGGGCGACCTTATGCGCGCGGTGTATGAGGGGCTGGCCTTCTCAGTCCGTGACTGCCTGGAAGGCGGCGGTTACCGGGGACGCCTGCTGCTTTCCGGCGGCGGCGCAGGAAGCGAGACCTTGTCACAGATGATCGCCGACGTGACTGGGCAGTCCGTAGTGGTGTCCAGGGGCGCGGAGTTTGGCGCCCTGGGGGCTGCTATGACCGCCGGAGTGGCCGTTGGCCTCTTTGACAGCATAGGAAACGCCGCCGTTAAATGCTGCCGTCTTAAAAAGATTTACAAGCCACGCCAAAACGCGATGTACGAAAAGTGCTATACCTTCTACCGTGAGCTCAGAGCTGCTTTCGGGCCGTTGTGGGAGCGTCGGGCAGAGATTTTTGAGAAATAAAAGTAAATTCAATAAAGAAAAGCAATTTTTATGAATAAAAAGTCTGATGTGCGTTTTTGTGCATTGGACTTTTTATTTTGCGCTATTTGGGGCTAAAAAGATAAAATCGGAACTATTATCTTAAATAATTTAATGAGAAAATGTAATATTACTTGACAAATGTAAGAAAACGGTGTAAATTATAGTCAAGAAATACATTTGTAAAATAAAAATACAAATGTAACGCAATTGAAAAATAGGTAGACATATGTAATAATGAAAAAAATATGGACACTTATTTGGAGGTTGCCATGGAAGATAAAAATCTGTATATCAAGATCGCGCACTGGTACTATACCTTGGGTATGACGCAGGATGAGATCGCGAAGCGGCTGTCTTTTACAAGACAGCGTGTGAACCGGATCATCAGCTCTCTGAGGGATATGGGTATTGTTACCATAAAGGTTAACGGCTACGCCCAGGGAAATGTGGCATATGAAGGGGCGATCGAGGAGCATTTTGGTTTAAAAAGAGTAATCATTGCGGAATCGTATGATGGTGAGAGCAACTACATGCCGTCGCTTGCAAACACGGCCTCCCAGTATCTGGAGGATTACCTTCAGCCTGGTATGAGCATCGGGGTATCCTGGGGGGAAACACTTGCAGCTACCATTTCGAATCTTTCTTTTAAAAGGCGGAGTGAGTGTACGGTGGTGCAGATGGTCGGAGCGCAGAACATTGACATGGATATGTTAAAGTCGGATGAAATCGCCCGGTCGCTGGCAGATAAGCTGGACAGTGTGTGTTATATACTCTACGCGCCAGTTGTTGTCGATCACGCGGAGACAAAGAGAATGCTGATGGAAGAGCGGACCATTCAAAAGTCCTATGAGCTCATGAGGCGCTGTGATGTGGCGCTTTTTGGGATCGGGCAGGTGAGCCGTGAATCTACCATGTGTAAGCGTGGTCTGCTGAAGGTCGAGGATATTGACCGGCTGAGGCAGGACGGCTTTATCGGGGATGTCTGTGTGAACCCCGTAACCATTGATGGCCGCTGGCAGGATTGTTTTATCCGTGACCGCGTTATCAGCGCGAACATGGAGATTCTGAAAAACATTCCGAATGTTGTGGCTATTGCCGGCGGGGAGGATAAAACGGAAGCCATTATCGGCTGTCTGGCCTCCGGGGTCATCGATACGCTTATCACCACTGATATGACAGCAGAACGCATTGTGAGAACTCTTGGTTTATAGGACTGGTTTGAACCACCTTGTGGTTTAAATAGATAGGGCAGCGGCTGCATTGTGACAGCAAGGGGGACGCCGTTGTCTGAAAAAACTATGATTCTCGGAGGGAAAACATGAAGTATATTATCGGCATTGATGCGGGGACATCAAATGTAAAGGCAGTTTTGTTTGATGTGGATGGCAATGAAATTTTAGTCGAAGTTTTAGAAAATGAGCCCATTTATATCGGCGATACAGACGTGGAGCAGAACATGAACATTTTGTGGGAAAAGGTTGCCCTTTGTATCAAGATGATCATGGAAAACGGACCGGCAAAGGCAGACGATATTCTGGGCATTGGCGTCACTGGCCAGGGCGAGGGCATCTGGCTTATGGATGAAAACGGCGAACCTGTACAGGATGCGATTCTGTGGTGTGACGGTCGCGCCGCCGATGAAGTCGCCAAGGTGACAGAGGATGATCCAAAGCTCGGTGAAATGATTTTCAAAACAACCGGGACGCCGCCGCTCACAGGAACACAGTTGATGCTGCTGAAGTGGATGAAAAACAACCGCAAGGAAGTACTGGACAAAGCGAAAACCATGTTCTTCTGTAAGGACTGGGTGCGCTATAAACTGACCGGTACCATCAATGGCGATATGAGTGACACAGGAACTTCTTTAATGGACGCAGAAAAGGGCGAAGTAGCAGTGGATCTGTTAAAAGCACTGGATTTAGGCGAATATGTGGACCTTATCGCTCCGGTGGTTATCTCCAACAAAATTGTCGGGAATGTACTTGACCGAGTTGCAAAGGATCTCGGCCTTAACCCGGGAACACCTGTCGTGGCAGGCGCCATTGACGTTGTCGCCGCTGCGGTGGGTATCGGAGCCGTAGAAGACAAGGATATCTGCGTTATTTTAGGCACTACCTGCGCCAATGAAATCTTCATGAAAAAGGAAGACTGCGAATTTGGCAAGGAGGGAACACGTCTTGAAAAGCATGCGGTGGGGGATCTGTTTGTCAATCTGATGCCAACCATGAACGGAACACCGAACATCGACTGGGTACTCAACGAAATTGCCCTGACTAAGGATTTTTCTAAGGTCGATATCATGATCAAGGATGTTCCGGCCGGCAGTGGCGGCGTGATTTACCATCCTTACATCAGTGCAGCGGGGGAACGCGCTCCATTTTACCATCCGCATGCCAAGGCGAATTTCTTTGGTATCAGTGCGAACACCAAGCGTGCAGACTTAGTTCATGCGGTTTACGAAGGCATTACCCTTTCCATTAAAGACTGCCTGCAGGGCGCGGATAGAAACAGCAAAATTTTTATTGCCGGCGGCGGAGCCAAGAGCTCGATCTGGGCGCAGATGATCTCAGACGTTACCGGTATGGAGGTTGTTGTGTCTGCCGGAAATGAATTCGGTGCCAAAGGAGTTGCCATGATGGTGGGTCTTGCGGTGGGCGAATATGAGAGCTATACCGACGCGGCCCGCAGAACCTGCAAATCTGAACGCATTTACCGTCCGAGACCAGATCAGAACGCGATTTACGAAGACATCTACACACTGTATAAAGGCATCCGTATCGCCTGCGAGAGCCTATGGACAGCCCGTGCAGATGTGATGAAAACTATCAGTAAACGTACCCGAGAAAACTAGAGACAGAAAGAAGGATAACACAATGAAAATTTTTTTTACTGCAGAATATGATGAAGAACAGTTAAAGCCATTATACGAAATGGGTGAAGTGGTAAAAGATGGCTGGGCCATTGGCCTGCCCAAAATGCAGGAGGAGGAGCTCATGGAAAAATCCGCAGACGCGGACATCATCATTACAAGCTACGACGATATTACCCGGGCAGTCATTGAAAATGCCCCAAACCTCAAGCTCATCGCCTGTACCCGCGCCACTCCGGTTAACGTTGATATGGCCGCAGCAAAAGAACGTGGTATTCCTGTTATCTATACACCGGGACGTAATTCCGACACTACTGCTGAGATGACCGTAGGACTCATGCTCTCCATCGCCAGAAAGATCCCGATGGCCTACAAGGCTTTAAAGGAAGGAAAATTTACCGCTGATCCTAACGCACAGAAGGTAACCAAGGAAGGTCTGAAGGTCGATATGGTCTGGGATATGGAACCCGGCTCACCTTATATGGTGTTTAAGGGGACTCAGCTTCATGGTAAGACGCTGGGGATCGTAGGTTATGGCAGCATTGGCCGCCGCGTGGGCAAAATTGCCCGTGCCTTTGGCATGGAACTGTTGATTTATGACCCGTTCCTATGTCCCATCGACTTAGAGGAAGTTGGCGTTAAAAAAGCAGAAAAACTGGAAGACCTGATGAAAAACGCGGATTTCATCACCTGTCATATGAAGATCACCCCGGAAACTACGGGCATTATCAGCCGTGAAATGATTGCTCTTATGAAACCAACCGCCTATTTTATCAACAGCTCGAGAGGTGCGATCCTTGACGAGGAAGCCCTGATCGACGCGCTCCGCGAAAAACGGATCGCTGGCGCTGCCTTTGACGTCTACGCTAAAGAGCCCATTGCCAGCAACCATCCATATATCACTGAACTTGACAATGTCGTCATCACACCGCATATTGCCGGAGCCACTGACGATGTCCTTGTGAACCATACCAAACAGATCGTCGCTGACGTAAAACGCTTCGCAGAAGGCCGCAGAATGCTGTACGAATACCGTTAAAGCCAAGTAGATAAACCTGAATAAAAAATATATAGAATAAAGAGGAGATTAAAGATGTTACTGCAAAAAGAAAGAGAAGACGTTGTAAAATACTGCCAGATGCTGATCACCCACGGTTTAACCAAGGGAACCGGCGGAAACATCAGCATTTTAAACCGGGAAGAGGGCTTGTTTGCCATCAGCCCAAGTGGTATCGACTATTTTGAAACCGAGCCAGAGGATATTGTTGTCATGAATCTGAAAGGTGAGATTGTGGATGGGGATCGTAAACCCTCCAGCGAACATGAACTTCACCGCATTTTCTATACCGACCGCGACGACATCGCCGCTGTCGTACACACACACTCTGTTTACAGCACCGTTCTGGCAACTCTGAGAGAAGGCCTGCCGGCTTCCAGCTATCTGGTCGCATTTTCTGGTTACGATGTCCGCTGCGCCGAATACGCCTCTTACGGATCAATGGAATTGGCTAAAAACACCTTTGAAGCGATGAAAGAACGCAACGCCGCTTTTATGGCAAACCATGGCCTTATCGCCGGGGGCAGTGATATTCTCAATGCCTTTAACATTGTGGAACAGATCGAACAATGTGCAGAAGTTTATGTTAAAGCCAGAGCCATCGGCACACCCGTACTTTTAGACCACGACGAAATGACCCGCATGATTGACAGTTTCAACAACTCTTACGGTCAGCGTAAAGCAAAAAAGGACTTATAAGAATTACCCTGTGACTATTTTCTTAAATGAGTAAACCCCATCAAAACCCGGAGGCAGTGATTCGGCCTCCGGGTTTTCCCATTTTGGAAGCTGAGAAAGAAAGGAAGAATGACATGAAGTATACGGAAGAAAGGCAAGCCATCATCGACGCCTGCCTGTGGCTTCAGGACACGGGTATGGTCATTGGTACCTGGGGAAATGTGAGCGTGCGCCTGGACGAAGAAACGATTATGGTAACTCCGAGCCGGATAGAATATGCGGACTTGACGCCTGCAGATATGGTGATCGTGGATATGGCGGGGAACAAGGTAGAGGGCGAACACAAACCTACCTCCGAGATGCATGTGCACCGGCTCATTTACGCGGCCCGACCCGATGTGGGAGCAGTGGTTCACTGCCACCCGGTTTACGCCTCAGCCATGTGTGCGGCCGAACACGGCATTCCGGTTATCTTTGAGGAAATGAGCCAGATGATCGGGGGGGAGATCCCCATCACGGCCGAGTATGTGAATGCTGGACAGCATGTACGTCTGGGAGAGGTAACCGCCGAGGCACTGGGCGATAAAAATGCCGTCCTGATCCGCAATCACGCCCCGGTCTGCGTGGGCCGTGATCTTAAGGAAGCCCTGACTTGTTCACAGGTGACCGAGAAAGCTGCCAAGTGCTATCTGGCGCTCAGAGGCGGTGTGGAGATCACCACCATCCCGGAGGCTATGGTCAAGGCCGAGCGCCATAGGTTCCTTTACAGCTATGGTCATGAGCAGTAAGCGACGGTACCGTCGGCCTTAAGAATCTAAAAAGCTCAGTTGATAGATTCTCCCTAAAAGAGTATAATAGTATTTAAACAAACCTTCCCCGGAGATGCAGTCCTGTCTCCGGGTTTTCCTGAATCCGGAATGAAAAGGTTATCTTACTTTTAATGTGTGAAAGGAGAATTTGATGGAATACGCAAAAGAGAGAAAAGCCATTGTGGAAGCCTGCCGGTGGCTGGAGGCCAACGAGATGGTCATTGGCACTTGGGGCAATGTGAGCGCGCGCCTGGATGGGGGAAAGCTGCTGGTGACGCCGAGCCGGGTGGCTTTTACGGATATTTACCCTGAAGATCTGGTGGTTGTGGACACCGAGGGCTGTAAGGTTGAGGGCGTGTGGTATCCGAGCTCTGAGGTTCATATTCATCGTCTGATCTACGCCAGACGCGGGGATGTCAATGCCATTATCCAGTGCTATCCCACTTACGCCTCTGCCATGTGCGCCTCTCAGCAGGGAATTCCGCCGATTTTTGAAGAAATGAGTCAGCTCATCGGCGGCGGAATTCCGGTAACGCCTGAATACATTAACGCCGGACAGCACCGAAGACTGGCAGAGGCTGTCATCCAAACCATAGGCCAGAAGAACGCTATCCTGATTCGGAACCACGCCCCCATGTGCTTTGGCCGCGACATGACTGAGGCCCTCACCTGCTGTAAGGTAACCGAGAAAGCCGCAAAATCCTACCTGGCCCTCAAAGGTGGCGTCGATGTGGCCGTCATCCCCGACGAAATGGTCGATGCTGAGCGCGAACGCTACCTGAACCGGTACGGGCATGAGGGATGTGAGGAATAGGATTAAAGCCCTTCGGGGCTTTTTTTTGTGTTTTCAATCAGGAAAGTTTAAAAGTTTTCGCTGTCATTTAATTATTATCTTGCCCGTTGGGTATAAAAAAGCAAAAGTATCTGAATTAAGAAAGGAAAAAACAATGAAGAAAATCGTGAGTGCAGTCATATCACTGTTGATGATTTTACAGTTTTCACTGCCGCAGGCAGCATTTGCTCAGGAAAATGGCAGTGTGGTAAACGAGACAGTAGCACCGGCTGCGGTGGATCAGACAGTGGAGAAGAACGCTGAGCCAGAGCAGCCTGAACAGGCAGCAGCCACCGAGGGGCAGCTCAAGAAGGTCACAGAACCCGCTGCCATACTGCCCGAAGCTTCAGAGAAGGTTTTAGTTCAACCCGCGGCAGAAAACCAGCCCAAAGCTGGTGGCCGGGACATTAAAGAAATTTTTCAGTCGCTGGGATATAGCGAGGCAGACAGCACCATTTTGACAGGAATGACCGTGACCTATCAGGATGTGGCTGGAAAACCCGTAGCAGAGCCTACCATTGACGACACAGTTCGGTTTGATATCACCTTTGCGCTTCCAGAGGATGTTCGGGCCCAGATGCAGGCCGGTGATTACTACCAGTTTGAACTGCCGGACAATATCAAAATCGCCAATAATACCAGTATTCCCCTCATCGACGCGGCGGGAAACCAGTATGCTACCGCACTGGTGGGCAAAGACGGCACGGTCACAATCACCTTTACCGATGAAGTGACAAAAAACAGTGACATCAGCGGAAACCTCAATTTCTCGGGTGGATTTGACAAAGACGGCATGACCGGCCCAGGCAATACGGTTATCAAGATCCCCAATGAGGAAAAGCTGCCGCCTGCAGAGGTGGTGGTCAGGCCAAGTGCAGGAAGCGCCATTGAAAAAAACGGCTATTTTGACCGGAATATGAATCCCGAAAAAGTCATCTGGAATGTAGACATCAACAAAAGTCTGGACACAGTTGCGGGTGCGGCCGTCACCGATACCCTGCCTGCTGGACTCACCCTGGAAAGCGTAACGGTTTATCAGATTGAGGTTGACTTTGACGGCAATGTTGTTGAGGGAAGCCAGAAACCTGTGGATCCGTCCGAGTATACCGTTGCGGCTGACGGCACAGTCACTTTTAAAAACACTATCCACGCTGCCTACCGTATTGAGTACACAACCCGCATCGATCCGGAAAAGAAGCCTGCGGACGGCGGTACCATTATCTTTAAGAATGAGGCAGCTCTGAGCGGGGACAACATTTCAGAGATTACTGCGAGCGCCACGGTGGATGCCGAGTACGGCAAAATTCTGGAAAAAAGCCGGGAAAACTACGACGCCCAGACTCAGACCTTTAGCTGGGAGATTAAGTACAACTACAGCGAGGGCAAAATCCCGCAAAAACAGGCTGTGGTGACTGATAAAATCGGCAGCGGCATGGACTATGTAGATGGCAGTCTTGTGCTTAAAGAAGTGTATTTTAATACTGATGGCAGTGTAAAGATTGTCCGCACCCTTGAAGAAGGCGTGGATTACCAGCTCGATAAAACTGCTGATGGCTTTAAAATTCAATTCTTAGGGGATGTGGACTACGCGGTCCAGATGACTTATCAAACCAAGGTTTCCGGAATATTAGATGAAAATCAGAAATATAAAAATGAGGTAGAGATTGGTACTGGACAGACGGACAGCGCAAGTGGCAGCGCTAAACAACAGGGCGTCATCAAAAAATTTGTATCCGCCGATCAGGAAAACAGGCGGATTAACTGGTCTATTAGCGTTAATAAGAACAACTATACCATGAAAGACTGGTCCCTCACAGACACCCTGAGCCCAGGCCTTTTTCTGGACGAATCGTCTCTGGTGATTAAAAATCAGGATGGAAAAACCCTGGAACGAAACAAGGATTATACCTTGAACTATGAGCAGAGCAGCAACAATTTTGATATTGTGCTGATAGGGGATTATAATCCCACAAGTGACAGCTTTAAGATTACCTACACCACAGACTATGATACTGGCGCAACGATTTTCCCGGACGGCAACGTCTATTTTAAGAACGACGCTGTCTCCAGCTGGACAGATACCCAGGGCGGAAAACACAGCAGTAAGGATGAGGCGGACTACCGGCCAAATGACGACGCATCCTACAATGGTTTTAAAAATGGCAGCTACAACGCGGTCAATAAAACCATCACCTGGACGGTAGGCGTCAATTACAACGATCTCCTGCTTGGGCGGCCCACGGCTATCGAGGACCCCATCACTGGCAATCAGGTATATGTCTCAGGTTCCGTTAAAATCTATCACTATACCCTGAGCAGCAAGGGTGAGCCGGTAAAGGGAGATGAAATTGCCCCTGAAGAGTATGATCAGTTTCGGATTCAGGAGCCGAATGGCCAGGAAAACATCCTGAAGATACTGTTTCCAGAAAGTGCGGAGGGCCGTTATCTCATTGAGTTTCAGACCACCCTGGATGGTCAGGTTATCCATGACAGCGCGACCTATAAAAACACCGCAACCTTTACCAATGGACGTGAGGTCCATCTGCTGGAAGGCGAGGTGTCTATCACTAACGGCGGTAAGCTGGCCGCCAAATCCGGTATTCAGGACGATGACGGCTATGTGAAATGGCAGATCACCGTGAACCCCAGCCAGTCTGCGCTCACCGATGTTCAGGTCATTGACCGCCCCTCGGACAACCAGATCATTGACCTCAGCTCCCTGAGGGTATACGGCGCTCAGGTAGATGAAGGGGGCGGCTTGACCCTGGATGAGAATATTGTTCTGGCTCTGGGTACCGATTATACCGTGGACTACGTCACAAACCCGGAAACAGGCCAGCAGGAGTTGACTGTGAACTTTCTGAAGGAAATTGACCGAGCCTTCTTTATCACTTACCGTACTAAGGTGCTGCTGGAGGAAGGCAGTGAGCAGAAGGTGAGCAATGAAGTGATTATAAAGGGCAATAATGAGGAAGAAGTCGAAGGCGGCGACAACCAGGAACTGGGCGTCATCGTCAATGATGGTGGCGGAACCGTTGTGGGTAAAAGAGGCAGTATTCTGCTGGAAAAGGACAGCGCCACCACGCATAATCCCCTGGCCGGAGCCGTGTTCCAGCTTTATGACAGCAACGGCGTGAGCCTGGGTGCCCCGGTGACCACCGGGAGCGACGGTCAGGTGCTTTTTAAAGAACTGGTTTATGGCAATTATATTTTGAAGGAGCTGAAAGCCCCGGATGGCTATAACCTGGACAGCGCTCTGAAACAGGGTATCACCATTACTGTCAATGCAGAGAGCAGCCAGACAGGAAAGATACAGCATTTGCAGAATGATCCGGTCCAAGTTACCCTGGCCAAGGAGGACGAAAACGGAGATCCTCTTGCGGGTGCAGTTTTCACCCTTGAGATAAAACAGGGCGAGAACTGGAAACCCATACGGGAAGAAACTGAGCTGAAAACCGGCGAGGATGGGCATCTGACCGTGGAAGCATTGGAGGAAGGCACTTACCGCTTTACGGAAATCCAGGCTCCGGACGGCTATGTTCTGAACACTCAGCCCATAGAATTCACTCTGGTCAAAAATGCAGACGGCGTGATCCCAGCATTGACACTGGATCCGGTGGTCAATTATCAGGGAGGCCTCGAAATCACAAAAACCGATGCGAACGGTCGTCCACTTGCAGGCGCAGTTTTTAAGCTGACAAAAGACAACGTGACGGTGATAGAAGGGCTGACTACTGAAAAAGACGGTACCGCCAAAGCCAATGGGCTGGCCCCCGGCGTTTATGAACTGGTGGAAACCTCCGCTCCAGAAGGGTACACTCTTGACAGCACCCCAGTGCGTTTCGAGATTGAAGCGCGTGCGGCAGGAGCGCCTGCACCAGTAGCGATATACTTGGTCAACCAAAAGGAAAAACCGACGGAAGTCACTGTGAAAGTGCCGCCAGATGCGCAAAGTCCTGGACAGACGCCTGGTAAGGCAGTGGAAAAAAGTCCGGGAACTGGCCTGCAAGGACCCGGAGGCATCGGCACATCCCTGCTGCTGTTGGTCGCTGCCGGTATTATCCTTTGGAGGAGGACCAAACCAAAAGAAAAACGTTAGCGGCATTTTTGGTCAGAGAGACCGATAAGGTTACAAAAAAGCATTAAGGACTGCCTCAGTGATGAAAAGATCACTGCGGGCAGTCCTTTTTACGTTCAGTCTTATTTCCCGAGGCGTTCAATGACCTTGCGGGCTGTATCGCCCAGCCATTTTGCTTCAAGAGCAGCGTCGATATGTCCATTGATGAGCTCGGGCAGGAAATCGCGGATCTCCGCGTCGGGGAGATCCCACCATTTTAAGGCCATAAGCTTCGCGATGGTGTCATCGTCAAAACGCTTGCGGATAAAGCGTGCCGGGTCCCCGCCGACCACCGTGTAGGGCGGAACGTCTTTTGTCACCACGCTGCGGGTGCCAATGATGGCGCCGTCGCCGATGTGTACGCCGGGCATGATCACACTCTCATATCCAAACCACACGTCATTGCCGACAATGGTCGGGCCCTTGAGGGTAGAAACCTTGCCGCCAAAGCTTTCAGGCAGATCCCAGTGGTCGTTTGCGATGGGAAAGGGATAATTGGCCATGGAGGCAAAATTGTGGTTGGCGATGGGACAGAGGAAGGTGGTCCCCATGGCCAGCGAACAGTATTTTCCAATGATGATGGTATCTCTGTGAAACTGTGGATAATGGTACAGAATGTTGTTCTTGACAAAATCCCGGGGGTCGTTTCGCTCATCGTGGTAGTAGGTGTGTTCCCCAACCTGGATATCCGGATCGTCGATGACATTTTTCAGATAGACCACAGAAGTGTTATCATCGGTTAAATAAATTCGTTGATCATTGTCCTTACGCATTTTTTTGCTCCTGTAAATTCAAAATATATTACGATACCATTATATCAAAAACTCAAAGCTTTGGACAGGATCTGCCCGATTTTTCCTGACAGAGAGCAAGAAATGACAACGCCCTTTTCCTAAATCGCAGGAAAAAAGAAAAAGCATGGTGCTCTTAAGATGTGGGAAAAGCCTTTTTATGGGTAAGTAATACATAGGATATTTTAATGTATTACATAAATTTAGAAGCTTTACGCATTGTAGGATAGAAAGGAAACAGCATGAAAAAAATAACGGGCACTTTGACAGTCCTTCTCATGGTTTTATTATTCTCATTTTCACCCGTTTGGGCGGCCCAGGGGGCAGATACAAAACCAGCGCCTACTGCGCCTGCGAAGACCGATACCACCGCGCAGGTGGACAAACCGCACCCTGCCGATAAAGACAGCGGCGAAGCCGCAGACAAAGCGGAAACAGACAGTGCGGCATCCGCGGAAAAGGCTGCGGTTCTGAAATCCGGAAATTACTATACTTTTAAGCTGCCGGAAAGCGTTGTCGTCACCGAGGAACTGGCCCTGCCCCTGACAGATAAGGATGGCAAGCTTTATGGCACCGCTTATGTGGGTACCGACGGCGTGGTGATTATCTCTCTGACCGAGGAAGCTGCCGGCGATGCCGCCGTGGCGGACCGGCTGGAGGCAGCGGGCGCTGAGCCGGCTGTTGTCCAGACCCTTGGAACCCAGACAGGCCCCCAGGGCAGTGTTGTTTTCCGAAAACAGGATGAAAACAGCAATGGCCTGGAGGGCGCGCGGTTCGAGCTGTTAAAAACCGATGAAAACAACCGGATCGTAGCTGCGGTTACTTCCGGCGCAGACGGCAGTGTGCGCTGTGACGGCCTCGCACCTGGAACCTACCGGGTGGTTGAGACACAGGCTCCAAACGGTTTTCTGCGAAACCTTGAGATTCTGGACTTCACGGTCTCGGATTCAGCCCAGACCCAGCACGTCGTGGTGGATGCGGGTATCCATACAAGCTATCAGGGGCGTCTCTCCATCCTGAAAATGGACGAAGAGCGGACCCCACTTCCCGGAGCCCGCTTTAAAATTCTGGACGCCAACGGCTATACTCTCCAGAAGGATCTCGTCACTGATTCGGACGGCCGGATCTGGGTCAGCAATCTGGCGCCCGGGCGCTATCAGGTTATGGAGACAGAAGCGCCCTCGGGCTATCATCTGGACGCCACCCCGGTGAGCTTTGAGGTGGCCTCTGAGGCAGAGGGTGAGCCCGCAGCCATGGAGGTCAAAGCCATCAATGTCCGGCGTTCCTCTAAGCTCAGGTATTCCGCGGGCACGGCGTCTCCCAACGCAGATACAGGGGTGGACAGTATGGACTTCCTTGGCCTTGGGTTTGTTGTTGTTGCGGCGGTCATTGGTGCGGGGGTGATGGTTTACCAGAAAACCAAGCGCAAATAAATCGAAAAACCCCGCCGGCATGGGATGGTGCCGGCGGGTTTTTTATGAGTGAAATTCACGTTTTCTTCCTATTTATATTAAGGGCTAATTTAACCTTTAATCAGATTTGGTTTTTCTTTGACTGACGGACAATGTCTTCGAGGTATTCTTTGCGCTCCATCTTTTCGAGCAATGTATCTTCAAGTGCGTCTTTTTCCTCGGTCAGTGCCTGAAGGCGGGTGTAGTCGGTGGCGATGCCGGCCATCTCGGTATCGATGGCCTCAAGGCGGGCCTCCATCTGCGCCATGTCCGCGTCGATGCGGTCGTACTCCTGCTGTTCGCGGTAGCTCAGCTTCACGGCCTTTTGCCGTGGCTTCTCGCTTTTTTGTTCACTGGGTTTATTGGTAGCAGCGTCCTGATCCCGGCCTGCGTGCTTTTGCATGTAGTCGGTGAAATTACCGGTCTGAACCAGAATCTCACCGCCGCCGGTAAAGGAGAAGATAGTATCGCACACCCGGTCCAGGAAGTAGCGGTCATGGGAGACGGTGAGCACACTGCCCTGAAAATCGTCAAGGTAGTTTTCCAGGATTTTGAGGGTATCGATATCCAGGTCGTTGGTGGGCTCGTCAAGCAGCAGCACATTGGGCGCAGACATGAGGATACGGAGCAGGTAAAGACGTCTGCGCTCACCGCCGGACAACTCGGAGATCCGCACCCACTGCGCGTACCGGTCAAAGAGGAACAGCTCCATCATCTGAGCCGCGGTGATGACCTCACCCCGGGCGTTCTCAACGGTTTCGGCACCCTCGCGGATGTATTCAATCGCCCGCAGGTTTAAATCCATATCTTCGGATTCCTGAGAAAAATAGCCGATTTTGACTGTATCGCCGATGACGATGGCCCCATTGTCTGGACGGATTTTCCCAGCAATCAGATTCAGCAGCGTGGATTTTCCCCGGCCGTTTTTTCCGATGATGCCAATGCGCTCATCGGGCCCCAAAATATAGATGAAGTCTTTGACTACGCACTGGTTTTTAAAGGATTTGGACACATGGTCCAGATCCACCACTTTTTTGCCCAGACGGGTAAATCCTACGTTGATCTCAAGAATGTCCTCGCTCAGGTCAGAGGCACTGTTCTTAATGTCCTCAAAACGCTGGATCCGGGCCTTTTGCTTGGTTGTCCGGGCACGGGCGCCCCGTCTTATCCACGCCAGCTCACGCCGGTACAGATTCTGGCGCTTCTGCTCCATGACGCTCTCGAACGCCCTGCGGGCGGCCTTTTTCTCGACGAACTCGGAGTAATTGCCTGTGTACTCGTATAGAGCCCCGCCGTCCAGCTCGATGGTTTTGTTCACGACCCGATCCAGGAAATAGCGGTCGTGGGTGACCATCAGGAGAGCGCCCTTGCGGTTTTCCAAATATTTTTCGAGCCAGGTAATGGTCTCATTGTCCAGGTGGTTGGTGGGCTCGTCTAGGATCAGGAGGTCGCAGGGAGTCAGAAGCACAGAGGCCATGGCCACACGCTTGCGCTGACCGCCGGACAGGGTGCCGATGGTTTTGTCGAAATCTCGGATGCCCAGCTGGGTTAGGATGGTTTCAACCTGGGATTTCAGGTTCCACAGACCGCCTGCGTCAATGGTATCGGTCAGGGCCAGCAGGTGTCTCTGGAGCTTTTCGTCCTCGGGATAACGCATCAGAAGATCCAGTGTGTGTTCATAGTCGCGCAGGGTGTTCATCTCCGGGGTATCGGCCCGAAAGACCTGGGCCAGGACGGTGATGTTTGGGTCGAGCTCGGGGGTCTGGGCCAGGTACTCGATGCGTTTGCTGCCGTAGACGCGGACTTCTCCCGCGTCGGGGGTATCCTGCCCGGCCACAATGCGCAGCAGTGAGGATTTCCCGGTGCCGTTAACACCGATGACGCCGATTTTGTCGCTGTCCTCAATACTGAAGTTGATTTTTTCAAAAAGGGTTTTGACACCGTAGGTTTTTTTAAGGTTGATGACGGATAATAGGTTCATGATTTTATTTTCTTTCTTTTAGCTTTTAGCGGTTTGCTTAAGGGTTATTTTAACACAGATTGTGCCAAGAAAAAAGAAATCTAAAAATAAGGCTAATTTAAAGCTTTATTGAGTAGTATAAATATATAATAAAACACCACTTATGGATGATTAAAGTGATTGTAGGTGGTCAATATACCTGTATATACATATTTCACAAAAAAAGACCGTTTAATAACAGAATTTTCCTGTAATCTATTGCAAATTCGCCAAATATGTGGTAATATTGTTATATATTTAACAGATACTCCTTTTGTTCTATAAATGGACAGTTGGAGTATAAGATAAATGATTCAAATATTCACATGGAAATGTGAGAATTAATGGAGGAAATTTAAGTGGCAAAAGAAGTAGTATTAGCTGGTGCTGTACGTACAGCGATTGGTAGTTTTGGCGGTTCTTTAGCAAACGTTCCGGTAGTCGATCTTGGAACAATCGTTATTAAAGAAGCTTTAAACCGTGCTGGCGTTAAACCGGAAGACGTTGATGAAGTGTTAATGGGGTGTGTATTACAGGCGGCTCAGGGACAGAGTGTTGCCCGTCAGTCTGCTGTAAATGCTGGTATTCCTGTTGAGGTTCCTGCTTTAACCCTTAACAATTTATGTGGTTCTGGTCTCAAATGTATCAATCTTGCAGCTGCTATGATCCAGGCTGGAGAAGCAGATATTATTGTTGCTGGTGGTATGGAAAGCATGTCCGGCGCTGCTTACGCTGTTCCTAAGGGACGCTATGGCTACAGAATGGGCGATGGCCAGTTCATCGACACCATGATCAAAGACGGTTTAACCGATGCCTTCAATCACTATCACATGGGTATCACCGCTGAAAATGTAGCAGAACAGTATGATGTAACCCGCGAAGATCAGGATGATTTCGCCGCTAAGAGCCAGCAGAAATGTGAAGCCGCTCAGGCAGCTGGCCGTTTTGATGATGAAATCGTACCGGTTCCGGTTAAAGTTAAAAAAGAAATTGTTGAATTCAAAGTTGATGAATTCCCAAGAAAAGGCGTAACCGCTGAAGGCATCAGCAAAATGCGTCCGGCTTTCAAAAAAGACGGTACCGTAACCGCTGCAAATGCTTCTGGTATCAATGACGGCGCTGCTGCCATCGTTGTGATGTCTGCTGAAAAAGCAAAAGAATTAGGTGTTAAGCCAATGGCTAAATTTGTTGTCGGCGCTTCCGCTGGTGTTGATCCATCCATCATGGGTGTTGGACCAATCTTCTCAAGCCGTAAAGCTTTAGAAAAAGCTGGTTTAACCATTGACGATATGGATTTAGTTGAAGCAAACGAAGCTTTCGCAGCACAGTCCTGTGCTGTAGGCAAAACTTTAAATATTCCTGAAGATAAATTAAATGTAAACGGCGGCGCGATCGCTCTGGGTCACCCGGTTGGTGCTTCTGGCTGCCGTATCATGGTAACCTTACTGCACGAAATGCAGAAACGCGGTGCTAAAAAAGGTCTTGCAACCTTATGCGTAGGCGGCGGTATGGGTGTATCTACCATCGTAGAAATGGACTAATTTTTCTAAGGAGAGAAGGTAATTACAATGGGTTTTGTTAAATATGAACCACAGGGTGCAGTGGCTGTTATCACCATCGACCGTGAAAAGGCTTTAAATGCTTTAAATAGTGAAGTGCTTGAAGATCTGGACAAGGTTATTGACGGTGTTGATTTAGAGACCATTCGCTGCCTGATTATTACAGGTGCCGGTCAGAAATCTTTTGTTGCCGGTGCGGACATCGGTGAAATGAGCAGCCTGACTCAGGCTGAAGGCGAAGCTTTTGGTAAAAAAGGAAACGCTGTTTTCAGAAAGATCGAGACTTTACCAATTCCGGTTATCGCTGCGGTTAACGGCTTTGCACTTGGCGGCGGCTGCGAATTATCCATGTCCTGCGACATTCGTCTGGCTTCTGAAAATGCAACCTTTGGCCAGCCTGAAGTTGGCCTTGGCATCACTGCTGGTTTCGGTGGCACTCAGCGTCTTGCACGTCTGATCCCGACCGGTAAAGCAAAGGAAATGCTCTATGCCTGCACCAATATCAAAGCGGCCGACGCTTTGAGCTGGGGTCTGGTTAATGCTGTCTACCCGGCAGACGAATTAATGCCTGCTGCATTGAAATTGGCTGGTAAAATTGCTAACAACGCTCCAATTGCTGTCCGTAACACCAAAAAAGCCATCAATGACGGCCTTGAAATGGGTATGGACGACGCAATTGCCTTTGAAGCAAAACAGTTTGGCGGATGTTTTGAATCCGCTGACCAAAAAGAAGGCATGGCTGCCTTCCTGGAAAAACGTAAACACGAACCTTTCCAAAACAAATAAATATGATTTTCAACTCAAGGGTATTTTTGTATAAAAATACCCTTGAGTTTGGGCTTTTCGCCTGTATATACAAATCTGTATATACAAGAATACAAAAAAGTTTTTAATTTATCTAGGAGGACTTAAAATGAAAGTTGGCGTTATTGGTGCCGGTACAATGGGATCAGGTATTGCTCAGGTTTTCGCTTCTACCGATGGTTATGAAGTTGTACTTTGCGATATCAAACAGGAATTTGCCGATGGTGGGAAAGCTAAAATCGAAAAAGCATTAGCAAAACAGGTTGCTAAGGGCCGTATCGATCAGGCTAAAATGGATGCAACCTTAGCAAAAATCACAACAGGTTTAAGAGATGCTGTTGCGGATTGCGATTTGGTTGTTGAAGCTGTTTTAGAACAGATGGAAATGAAACATGAATTATTCCAGGCATTACAGGGAATCTGTAAACCAGAATGTATTTTCGCTTCCAATACTTCTTCTTTATCTTTAACCGAAATGTCTCAGGGCGTTGACCGTCCAGTGATTGGTATGCATTTCTTTAATCCGGTTCCGGCTATGAAACTGGTTGAAGTTATTGCTGGTTACCATACTTCTCAGGAAACCGTTGATACCATCAAAAAGATTGCAACAGATATCGGCAAAACTCCGGTACAGGTTAACGAAGCTGCAGGTTTTGTTGTAAACAGAATCTTAGTTCCAATGATCAACGAAGGTATCGAAGTTTATGCTGCTGGTACTGCTTCCGCTGCGGATATCGACACTGCTATGAAATTAGGCGCAAACCACCCAATGGGACCACTGGCTTTAGGCGACTTAATTGGTCTGGACGTTGTTCTGGCAATTATGGAAGTATTACAGGCAGAAACTGGCTCTGACAAATACGCTCCGTCTCCACTGCTTCGCAAAATGGTACGCGCAGGCGTTTTAGGTATGAAAACAGGAAAAGGATTCTTTGATTACACAAAATAAGCTTGTGTGACAAATATATTTAGGAGGAACAGTATGGACTTCAATCTGAGTAAGGAACATCAAATGTTGCGCACACTCTACAGAGAGTTTGCAGAAAATGAAGCAAAACCAATCGCGCAGGAAGTTGACGAAGAAGAACGCTTCCCGCAGGAAACCGTTGATAAAATGGTCAAAAATGGCTTTATGGGCATTCCATTTGCCAAAGAAGTCGGTGGACAGGGCTGTGATACATTAGCTTATATTTTAGCTGTTGAAGAGTTATCCCGCGTTTGCGGTACTACCGGCGTTATCCTTTCCGCACACACTTCACTGGGAACAGACCCAATCCGTAAATTCGGTACACCGGAACAAAAAGAAAAATACTTACCGCGTTTAGCAAGCGGTGAATTATTAGGCGCTTTCGGCTTAACTGAACCAGGCGCTGGTACTGATGCTTCCGGACAGCAGACAAAGGCTGTTTTAGAAGGCGACCACTATGTATTAAACGGTACGAAAATCTTCATTACCAACGGTGGTAAAGCAGATGTTTATATCATCTTCGCAATGACAGATAAGAGCAAAGGCACCAAGGGGATCTCTGCATTCATCGTAGAAAAAGATTATCCTGGCTTCTCAATCGGTACAAAAGAAAAGAAAATGGGTATCCGTGGTTCTTCCACAACCGAATTAATTTTTGAAGACTGCATCGTTCCAAAAGAAAATCTTCTTGGTAAAGAAGGTAAAGGCTTTGGAATCGCGATGCAGACTCTGGACGGCGGCCGTATCGGTATCGCTGCTCAGGCTTTAGGTCTGGCTCAGGGCGCTTTCGACGAAACCGTTGCTTACGTTAAAGAAAGAAAACAGTTTGGTCGCTCAATTGCTAAATTCCAGAACACACAGTTTAAATTAGCCGATATGTACGCACGTATCGAAGCTGCCCGTAACCTGGTTTACAAAGCAGCTATTGCTAAGGATACTCAGAAAGTATTCTCTGTAGAAGCAGCAACTGCTAAACTTTTCGCAGCTGAAACTGCTATGGCTGTTACCACAGAATGTGTACAGTTACTTGGTGGTTATGGCTACACCAGAGACTATCCAGTTGAACGTATGATGCGTGATGCTAAGATTACCGAAATTTATGAAGGAACAAGCGAGGTACAACGTATGGTTATATCTGGCAACGTTCTGAAATAGGAAGTTCAAAAGGAGGAAATTTAGGTGAATATTGTAGTTTGTGTAAAACAAGTTCCTGATACAAATGAAGTTAAACTTGATCCAGTAACAGGTACATTAATTAGAGATGGCGTTCCAAGTATTATGAACCCAGATGATAAAGCTGGTCTGGAAGCTGCATTAGAACTGAAAGACGCTACCGGTGCGCACATTACCGTTGTTTCCATGGGACCACCACAGGCAGACGACGTTCTTCGTGAAGCACTCGCTATGGGCGCTGATGAAGCGATTTTAGTAACCGACAGAGCTTTCGGCGGCGCCGATACCTGGGCTACTTCTACAACCATTGCAGCTGCGGTTAAAATGTTAGACTATGACCTGATCATCACTGGCCGTCAGGCAATTGATGGCGATACCGCTCAGGTTGGTCCTCAGATCGCTGAACATCTGAACATTCCAAATGTCAGCTACGCTGAAGACATCAAAGTGGAAGGCGACGCTGTTATCGTAAAACGTCAGTACGAAGACAGATACCATACCATTAAAGTACAGATGCCCTGCTTAGTTACCGCTTTAGGCGAAATGAATACACCGCGTTATATGACTCCAGGTGGAATCTTTGACGCTTACAGAACAGACGAAGTTAAAGTCTGGACACTGGAAAATATCGAAGTTGACACAAGCAACATCGGTTTAAAGGGTTCTCCGACACGCGTATTCAAGTCCTTCCCGAAAGCTTTAAAACCGGCCGGAACTGTTGTTCAATTAGATCCACAGGAATCTGCTGATTTCTTACTGGAAAAATTGAAAGAAAAATTCATTATTTAATGGAAAGTGGTGAACATAGATGAGTTTACAAGATTATAAAGGTGTTTTCGTCTTTGTACAGCAGGTAGATAATGTTATTACTCCTGTTTCTTTCGAACTGATTGGTAAAGGTAAAGAATTAGCCAATGATTTAGATACAGAAGTAACTGCTGTTGTTTTAGGTTCTAAAATCGATGCGATGGGCAAAGAATTAGCCCGTCATGGTGCTGACAGAGTGATCATGGTCGATGATCCTGCCTTAGAAGTATATACAACCGAACCGTATGTACATGCATTTACTGAAATTATTAACAAATACAAACCAGAAGTAGTTCTGTTTGGTGCTACCGCCATTGGCCGTGATATGGCTCCTCGTGTATCTGCACGTGTTCATACCGGCTTAACTGCTGACTGTACAAAACTGGAAATCAACCCAGAAGATAAAGGCTTAATGATGACCCGTCCGGCTTTCGGCGGCAACATCATGGCAACTATTCTGTGTCCGGACCACCGTCCACAGATGTCAACAGTACGTCCTGGCGTTATGCAGAAACTTCCGACAAACGACGCAGCAGAATGTGAAGTGATTAAAGAAGAAGTTGCTGGCTTGAGTGACCATATGAACGTTGAAGTGATGGAAATTGTTAAAACTGTTGCTGAAAAAATGGATATCCAGGATGCTAAGATCCTCGTATCTGGCGGCCGTGGTATGGCATCTCCAGAAAACTTCAAATTGCTTGAAGACCTGGCAGACGCTTTAGGTGGAACCATCTCTTCTTCAAGAGCCTGTGTTGACGCTGGCTGGGTTGAAAAAGACCGTCAGGTTGGCCAGACGGGTAAAACCGTTCGTCCAAACCTGTACATTGCCTGCGGTATCTCCGGCGCAATCCAGCATTTAGCTGGTATGGAAGAATCTGATGTTATCATCGCAATCAACAAAGACGAAACTGCTCCGATCTTTAACGTAGCAGACTTCGGCGTTGTCGGCGATGTCTTCAAAATCTTACCACTGTTTACAGAAGCAGTTAAGAAAGAAATGGCAACCAGATAGTTTGAAGTTCCTATGAAATTAAAAGTCCGAGGCTTGGAAAAAGCCTTGGGCTTTTTTCGGTGGAAGGTGGAAAGTTGAAGGTGGAAGGTTTTGGAGCAAATGTGCGGAGCACATTTGCTTAGACGCGGCCTGCGGCCGTAAACCCAATCGCTTGAGCCAGAGGCGAAAGCGTTCATTAACCTTCCACTTTCCACCTTTAATCTTCCACCTGATAAAAGTGTTTTTTTGCAGACCTCATGCAACATTTTGTGAGCGGTTTACAAATGCCGCGTAAGGGTATACAATAAAATCATCAGATTGAAAAACACTTTTACAATGTGGAGGATTCGATGTCAGGAAAAAATATTTTTATTGCAAAGAGTGCCGATGTACTGGGCAAGGTCCGGATCGGCGATTACAGCAGCATCTGGTACCAGGCGGTACTGAGAGGAGATATGGACAGTATTACCATTGGTGAGCGCAGCAACGTACAGGATGGCTCCGTGGTGCACGTGGCACCCGGCGGCTACTGTGTAAAGATCGGCGACGGTGTGACCATTGGACATAACTGTACCATCCATGGCTGCACCATTGAAAACAACGTTTTAGTCGGCATGGGCTCCACGATTTTAAACGGCGCGGTTATCGGTGAAAATACCATCATCGGCGCAGGCTCCCTGGTGACTCAGAATAAAGTGATCCCACCGAACTCCCTCGTCATGGGCAGTCCCGCAAAGGTCATCCGTCCCCTGACTGATGCCGAGATCGAAAGCATCCGTGCCAACGCGCGGGAGTATATGGAATGTATGCGCCTGGAACCAGGAAAAAGCTATTATGAAAACAGCGATGGCATTATTGTTGTCAGACAGCTCTAAAGACATCGGCATACTAAAAAAGCACTCAGAATCTTCGTCTGAGTGCTTTTTTTATACAAATTTAACCGCAGTTCCGTAGGCGATAACCTCGGCAGCTCCCTGCATGATGGCAGAGGAGGCGTAACGGATATTGACCACCGCATCGGCGCCCAGGCCTTCAGCCTCCTGTACCATCCGCTTGGTAGCCAGTGCCCGTGCGTCATTCATCATTTCGTTGTAGGCCTTGAGCTCGCCGCCCACAATGGTTTTAAAACCCTGGCTGATGTCACGCCCGATGTTTTTGGATTGAATGGTCGAGCCCTTGACCAGGCCCAGCATTTCAAATTCCTTACCGCTGATATAATCAGTATTTACTAAGATCATCCTCTTCTCCACTCCTTATCTCATCAATTCTCTGGATTAAAACATGGAGGGAAACGCCGGCCAGCGCCAGTGGCAGGATACTGCACAGGATCTTGACGATCAGAGGGATATCAATCAGAAAACAGACGATGATAAAGCCCACGAAATATAAAATCAGCAGCAGTCCAATGACCAAAGGGGCAATGATTTTCTTGACTTTCATAAACAGGCCGCTCCCTTCCTAAGTTTATTCCATTATATCGGATATCTGCCTTCAGGACAAGGGTCAGTCGTCATAATCTCCGAAGATATTCCGTTTCCGGCGGTTTTTGAGCTTGAAGAAAGCAAAGACACCACCGCCGATCAGCACGATTACAATAGGAACCGCAATAAACAACGGGTTAATGCCCTTATCGGCCGTCTTTAAAAGAATCAGGTAATCCCCCGGAGCGTTCACATTAAAAGTCGCCACTTTGGTGTCGTTGTGGTAGGTGGTGACCACCGGATCGACACTGTCACTCCCGCTGTTGTACTTGCTGGCAGTGAACTGAGACTCCGTCTGAAGCTTTGAGGCCTGATCGTCGGTCAGGGCAATGTTGATTTCCAGAGGCTTTTCAAAGGCTGAAAGCGCAGACAGAGCGCCGGTGGATTTTAAGGTTGAGGCCTCCAGCGTGAAAGGAGTGGTCACAGGCGTCAGCTTGGTTTCTGACAGCTTATAGCTGCTGTTTGAAAGGCTGGGGCCTTTTTTAAGCCCGAGGACCAGTTTGTCGCCGTCCGTCAGCCTGTTCAGGTCATCGCTCTTTAAAATGGATGGGGATACAATGATGGAATCTCTGTTGATCGGAACATTTAAAGTCACTTTAGCGGTCTGCATGTTCTTGAGCGCCGGCGCCGGCACATGGATATTGACCTCAGGGTCTGTAAGCCCTTTGGTTTCAATGGCTGGAGCCTTTAAAACCAGCTTGGTGAGCGCAGAGGAGCCCGCCTGTTGTTTTTCGGTCAGTTTGGCGGTACCGGCTGCGATGGCCGCGTTCAGCGCGTCGTTGTTAAATGCGGCCGTCACGGTGTTCTGGTTGGTTGCTGCTGTATAAACATTTGACGGCAGGTTGACGTCAATGGTAGTTTCCTTGACGGTCAGCGTGATGGGGTAATCGCCCTCCACCTTTTGAACCTCCTGCACCTGTTCCTCCACAGTGGTCTCTACCGTTGTGGATTCTGTGGGCACATAGTCGTCGCTGTCGTCGTAGGAATTACGGTAGGACGGGGTGTAGTCATTATTGTCGTAGCTGTCGTAGTAGCCGTCATCGCCACCGTTACTGTTGTTGTCGCTTGGTTCCGGATCTGGATTTGGAGCCGGATCAGGCTCCGGATTCGGTGCTGGATTGGGTTCCGGGTCAGGCTGTGGGTCTGGATTCGGGTCCGGATCGGGTTGTGGGTCCGGGTTTGGATCTGGATTTTCAGTTGGCGGTGTTTCAGTCTCGCCGTTCCCTTCTCCCGGATCATGGGTGCTGGTCATAACAGAAACGGAGCCTGCCTTATAGGCGGAGGCACAGGCTGTCTGTACTGTAAAATTAAAGATCAGAGCAAATGTTAAAATTGCTGTCATTAGTTTTTTCATTTTTCTCTCCATTACATAAAAAAATCGTCCCAATTAAAAATCGAATTGTGATCTTCATTATATCACAATTCGATTAAAAATAGTAAATTCTTTTAAGATTCGATGCGGAACTGAGTCAGCGGCCGGAACAGCAGCATGGAGATGACAATGCCCACAATGGCCTGTAGGGCGTTGAAAGGAATATTGACCAACGGGGAGACAAAGCTGCCGTATAGGATAATTTCCGACACATAGTAGATCAGGGTCATGATCACTCCGGCGATCACCATCACTGTGATTTCCTTCTGGCGCCCCGGGTTACCGCGCAGAAAATACCCGGTCAAGTAAGCCATCACGCCCTTTGCGAGCATGGTAGGAATGATATAAGCCCCAAAGCCCGCGAAGTAATCCGCCGCACCTGCACCGATGGCAGCCGCAATGGTGCCGTAAACAGGGCCAAGAATAAACCCGCAAAGAAAGACCGCCGCGTCACCCAGATGAATATAGCCATTGGGAATCGGGATCTTTACGACCGAGATCATGATAAAGGTAACGGCCATCAACAGCGCCGTATAGCATACTTTTTTGGTTGTGATGTTCACTTTTAAACCTCCGAAATCAAATGTTGCACCTATTATAGCACACTGGCAGGGAATGAAAAGAACCAAAAAGGACCAAAATCGTTCGGATTCTGGTCCCTATGGGTACAGTTGTTAACTAACTTTTTCGATAAAAATGCTCACACTGCTGGCATAGTCGAGGCCGGTGCGCTGCGGGTTATTAGGGCTGATGGTCACGCTGATGTCGCAGCCGTCCACGGTGCCCGTAATGGTGGTGGAGGCGTCGCTGCCGGCAGCGTTAAAGTTTTCGGCAGAAGCCATGAGGTCCGAATAAAACTGCGCCAGCTCAGCTGTGTCAGCCGTAGAGCCGTAAACCGCTGTCCATCCAGGGTTCCCGTTGTTCGTGGTAATATCGTGGGAATCCCCGACACCGCTCACCTTGTAAAGCGGTAGAAGATTGCTGGGGTAGGACTGAGCCAGTTGCCCATCCTCGTTGCCATAGAGATCAGCCTGGTTCGCGTCAATGACCGCCTGCATTTCTGGCGGAGTCTGTAAGCTTCCGCTGGTTGCTGAATTATCGACTGTGGGCTGCGGGGTAGCTGTCGGGGTATTGTCCGCGACAGAGGGCGCGCTGGTCGGAGTGGTTTTTGCAGCGTCCTTTGACCCGTTAAACATGGGAACAAAAAACATAATGCCCACGACGATGACAATCACTGCTAAAACGCCGAGAAGTACCTTTTTTTTCGTGTTCATGTTGAGTCACCTTCATTCATCTTTCTAAAATACTATTAATGATTCCGTATAGTCCATTATAAACGATTTTCTTTAAAATATAAACCATTTTCTTTAGAAACTAAAGAATACACTTGATTTTCTTCAGAAAATTAGGTAAAATAGACTTCATGTATGAATCGACCAAATGCAATGACGAGGACGCTGTGATCACACGTTTTCCAGAGAGGCAGCCCCGGTGCTGAAAGGCTGCCAGAACAACGATCATGGAAATCACCTTTGAGCAGGGTTTCTGAGCCAGCTGGTTAGGAAACCACGGGAAACCGTTATCTTTATTGAGTGGGCAGGCTCCCTTATAAGGGCGCAGTCTGTCAATCTGGGTGGTACCGCGGAGTTTAGCGCTTCGTCCCTGCGTGTTGCAGGGGCGGAGCTTTTTTTAATGCTCAATAATCCTGCGAAATAAAAATCAAAATAACATAACCAAATAAGGAGGCACTATGGCTGTATTTAAAAATTTATCCAATGAATGTGTCAGTGAAACTGAAAATAAAATCGCCAGCCGCTGGGAAGAGATGGATATCTTAGACAGAACCATCAAAAACCGGGACGACGCAGAAAATTTTGTATTTTATGAGGGGCCGCCGACGGCCAATGGAAAACCGGGGATCCATCATGTGATCGCCCGTACCTTAAAAGACTCTGTCTGTAAATATCAGACCATGAAGGGATACCGGGTACTGCGTAAGGCCGGCTGGGATACCCACGGTCTGCCGGTTGAGATCGAGGTTGAAAAGCAGCTGGGCATCAGCAGCAAGCCAGAAATCGAAGCCTACGGCATTGCCGAGTTCAATAAGAAATGTAAGGACTCCGTCTTCAGCTATGAAAAACAATGGCGTGAAATGAGCAAACGCATGGGCTATTTCATCGACCTGGAAAATCCCTACATCACCCTGGATAACAACTATATCGAATCTGTCTGGTGGATTCTGAATAAATTCTTTAACGAGGGCTTTATCTACGAGGGGCATAAAATCCTGCCCTACTGTCCGCGCTGTGGTACCGGTCTGGCATCCCACGAGGTCGCTCAGGGCTATCAGGAGATCAAGACCAATACCGTTGTCGCTGCTTTCAAGCGCGCCGATGCCAACGAGTACTTCCTGGTCTGGACCACCACCCCGTGGACACTGGCCGCGAATGTCGCGCTGGCTGTTAATCCGGAAGCAGACTACATTAAGGCAAGAAGTAAAAGTGAGGTCTATATCTGCGCCAAAGTGCTGGCGCCGAAGCTGCTGGGCGATGACTACGAGATCATCGAGGAAATGAAGGGTAAAGCGCTTGAGAATATTCCCTATGAACGTCTCATGGATTTTGTGCCCGTACCCCCAAATAAAAAGGCATTCTTTGTCACCTGTGCCGATTATGTCACCACTGAGGACGGTACCGGCGTGGTCCACATCGCTCCGGCTTTTGGGGAGGACGACTACCAGGTCGGACGTAAATACAACCTGCCTGTTCTCCAGCCTGTGGGCGAAGACGGCAAATATACCGAAACCCCATGGAAGGGCCGCTTTGTCATGGAAGACGGCCTGGATATTGAGATCATTACCTGGTTAAAAGAAAACGGCAAGCTGTTCAAAAAAGAAAAGGTGCTTCACAACTACCCACACTGCTGGCGCTGTAAGACACCGCTCTTATACTACGCGAAACCAAGCTGGTACATCGAAATGACTAAGATCAAGGACCGCCTTATTGAAAATAACAATGGTGTGGACTGGTATCCCGAATTTGTGGGCGAAAAGCGCTTTGGCAACTGGCTGGAAAACCTCAACGACTGGGCGATCTCAAGAAGCCGTTACTGGGGAACGCCGCTGCCCATCTGGCGCTGTGACGATGAAAACTGCGGCGAGCTGGCATCTGTCGGCTCCAGAGCTGAGCTGGCCGAAAGAGCCATTGAGGACATCAGTGAGGACATCGAGCTTCACCGCCCCTACGTGGACGACGTCCATCTGAGATGTCCGAAGTGTGGAAAGCCCATGACCCGGGTCAAGGACGTCATTGACTGCTGGTTTGATTCCGGCTCCATGCCCTTTGCCCAGTACCACTACCCCTTTGAAAACAAGGAGCTTTGGGAAAGCCAGTATCCGGCTGATTTCATCTGCGAGGGCATTGACCAGACCCGTGGATGGTTCTATTCCCTGCTGGCCATCTCCTCCTTTGTGACGGGAAAATCACCCTATAAAAAGGTTCTTGTCAATGATTTGATCCTCGACGCGGAGGGACAGAAGATGTCCAAATCCAGAGGCAACACCGTAGATCCCTTTGAGCTCTTTGACCAATACGGCGCCGACGCTCTCCGTTGGTACCTGCTTTATGTATCCCCAGCCTGGACGCCGACCCGCTTCGACGTGGAGGGCTTAAAGGAAGTACAGAGTAAATTCTTTAATACACTGAAGAACACCTATAACTTCTTCACTCTGTACGCCAACACCGACGGCATCGACCCGAGAACCTTCTTTGTGGATTATCATAAGCGCCCGGAAATCGACCGCTGGATTCTGTCCAAGTACAACCGTCTGGTGCAGGAAGTTCGCGGCGAAATGGAAATCTACGACTTGACCAAGGCCGTCCGCAAGATCCAGAATTTTGTCAATGAGGATCTGTCCAACTGGTATATCCGCCGCAACCGCCGCCGTTTCTGGGGCAGTGAGCTGACAGAGGACAAAAAAGCGGTGTTCAACACCACCTTCGAGGTTTTGGAAGGTCTGGCAAGACTCGTCGCGCCGTTCGCGCCCTATATCAGCGAAGAAATCTACACTAAGCTGACCGGCGCCGAATCCGTCCATCTGGCGGATTACCCGGCCGTGAATGAAGACCTGATCGACGAGGCTGTGGAAGAACCCATGGACCTTGTACGCGATCTGGTAAGCCTTGGCCGGAGCGCCCGTGAGGAAGCGCAGATCAAGGTGCGTCAGCCGCTTTCAGAGATCATCATCGACGGCAAGTACAAGGATATCCTGGGCGACCTGACCAAGCTGATGGAGGAAGAGCTGAACATCAAAAAAGTCGACTTTGAGGAAAATCTGGGCGACTTCATGAATTATACCTTAAAACCAAATTTCAAGGTAGCGGGACCGATTCTCGGCAAAAATGTCAAGCTGCTGGGCAAAGCCCTGGCTGGTGTCAACCCTGCTGAAGTCGTGGCGAAGCTGGACGCCGGAGAAGTCTACCCGGTGGAAATCGACGACCAAACCATTGAGCTGACCAAGGACTTTGTGGATATCCGTATCGCGGCCAAGGAAGGCTTTAATGTACAGACCGCCAACAATAAGTTCATCATTCTCGACACCACTCTGAATGAGGACCTCATCAATGAGGGCTACGCCCGCGAATGTGTGTCCCGTATCCAGCAGCTGCGTAAAGGAAACGGCTTCGAGGTCAACGACCATATTGACATCACTTACCAGGCCGACGCAGAAGTCAGCGCCGCCATCGAAGCCTTTGCCAATTTCATCAAAAAAGAAACCCTGGCGGAGTCCATCACCAAGGGAGAAGGCAATCTGGAAGCCTGCACTCTCAACGGGCATGAGGCAGCCTTCGGGGTTGAGAAAGTTAAATAAAGGTTAGGACTAAAACCGCCGGAACACTGTTCATATAGTGTTCCGGCTTTGTTTTTTATAATAATCAAACATAATTCTTAAAATAAATATTTTTACAAAATGCTAAAAACAGTATAAGAATGCGGGATAAGCGATAAGGTGAGGATAAAACAAGAAGAAAAGAAGGATTATCCATAACTTTTAGCGAATGTGATAACATTTACTTTTCGTAAACAGAGTGCTATAATATTAAATTAATACAGAACCTGTTTGAGGGGAGACAAACACTTGGATGTTAAGAAAAAATATACTGAGAATTCTGGATGGGACTGGTTTTTAAAAACCTCTGTAGTTTGGATTTTAGTCATCCTTTTTTTCGCTTTCCTGGCATACCGCTATGTCAGCACCATGTTGCCCGGGGACACACAGGGGACATTTACGGATATCCTGTTGAAAATCACGGTTTTAGTCATTGTTATCGGGCTTTTTCTCAATTTCTTTATTCTACAGAACTATTACATTGCTATTTCACGCATTATTGGAATACTGGATGAAAACAACAGCAGCCCTGTGGATGATTATTATACGACACAGAATCCCGCGGGTCATATTTTCCAGACCTTTGATCAATTTTATAAAGAGTACGATACCTATAAGAGTAAAGTCGAGCAACAGAAAGATATCCTATTTGAAAATTTTCTGATCCGTCTGCTAAAGGGGCATATTCAGAATGAGGCCATCTACTACCAGCTCATGGAGGAATATGATTTTGATATCCGCAGCCATGAATTTGTTTTGGTGCTCTTTGACGTAGTTTCCGACGAGAACCAGATCGAGGACGAAAAGCTAAACTATATTTATGCTTTTATCCGGGAAAATTTTTCTTCCTATATGAAACGCATTTACCAGTGTTATGGCACTGAAATTGACGGCCGTATCGCCTGTTTTATTTTATCCGATGTGGCATCACTCGACACCACAGTCTCATCTATCGAGATCGAGCGTATGGTCAAACTCATGCGGGACAATATCTGGCATGAGTTTAATTATGATCTCTGGGTCTGTGTCAGTGGTGTCCACCGGGGAATCCCCGGCTGCAAAACTGCCTATTTTCAAACAGTAGAAACATTGCAGAAGGCCCGCCTGACGGGAAGTGACACACATATTCTCTTTTACACAGACTACATGGCCGGACAGCCCTATAAAGGCAACGAACAGCTGTGGTTTAAATATGAGCATCATTTTATCAATGCCATCAACGCCGGGGACTATGAGGAGGCCTCGAAAATTTTCAATAAGCTTTTAAAAAATGATTACATCACAGGGGCTTCATCGCTTAACCTGGCGCGTTTCCGGCTGTTCGGGCTGCTGAATTCCATGATCAACGCATTGGGGGAGGTCCGTCTATCCCTGGACGTGGAATTTTTTGATCAGCTGGATGCCCAGCGGCTTTTGCTGGAATGTAAATCCCTGCCAGAACTGGAGGCTGTATCTCAGGAGATCTTTGAAAAGATCAACCAGTATTCTGCGGGAGATCTGGTATCAGCCGCAGACAGCAAGATGCAGCGGGTGAGCGCGTACCTTAAAAGCCATTATCAGGACTCGAACCTGAACGCTGTGGCTGTGGCCGAGGAATTTAATATGAATCCCTCCTATTTTTCCAGAAGCTTTAAAAAAGCCATGGGCACACGGTTCAGCGATTATCTGTCAAGGCTGAGGATACAGGAGGCCTGCCGTCTTTTACGGGAGTCGGACCGGACAATCACAGATATCGCTGAGCAGGTAGGGTACAATAACGCCCTGACACTGACCCGGACTTTTAAAAAGATTGAGGGCACAACGCCCGGGCAGTATAGACAGAGCAATCATATTTAAAAAGGAATGCAATTATGAAAAATGATAACCTCGTTGGCTATAAACAAAATATCATCCGATGTAATCTGGGCTTCCGCTATGCCCTGATCTGCGGCACCTGTTGGGGGATGGCCTATATCCTCATCACCTCGGTCATGAAAATACACCAGAGTGACAGCTATTCCATGACAATGCTGCCCACCGTGCTGGCCACCGCGACCACTTTTATGGTGACGGCCATCAACCTGGTGTGGATCGGTTCACAGCATAAGTTTAAGGAATTTCTTCGGTGCCTGCATTCTCCGTCGGTTATCAGTAAGGTGGCATTGGCGGCTCTGGCAGGCGGGATCGCGGCCTTTTGCACCTACATTCTCGCCTTGTCCGACACGGTTTTTTCGACTATTGCGGTGCTGTTTTATCCTGTGCTCACAGCCGCTATCGCGCGCAAATGGTATAAAGAGATTATCAGCTGGCAGTGTGCCCTGGGAATCCTTGTTATCCTGGTATGCTCCAGTCTGATCTATCTGCCCAATCTTTTTGCAGAGAGCAGCAATTCACTCATGTTGTCCCTGTTTGGGATCGCGGCCGGCATTGGCTGGGGAGTAGAGGCAGCCATTGTTGGAAAGCTCTGTGAGACCTCAGACTCGGATGTGTGTCTGGGGATACGTTTCTGCTTTGAGAGTCTGCTCTGGCTGATGGTGTGTCTGTTCCTGCTGTTTACAGGATCACCGATCCTCGCTGCTTTTAAGGCCTGCTTCCAGAGTCAGAGCGCATGGATGATCCTGGGCATCGGGATTTTTCTGGCTGTCAATTATATTAACTGGTATCGGAGTATTGTCTTTATCGGGGCCTGCAGGGGGCCGGCGGTCAGCAATCTTTCCGGCTTTATTCTGCTGGTGCTCAGTATGGTTTTTTTCATGGACACGCCGGACTGGTACACTATTTTGGCGGCCTCAGGCTCCCTGATAGGGGTGGTCATTGTTTATATGGACTGCGCCAACTCGGACGGCCTGCCGCTGCTGCGCCAGAAAAACACGGTCAGCTCTCTGGTAGAAAGGGAGAAAAACGTGAAACGCCCGCCGGCTAAAATTGCCATTCTGGAGCATCTGGAGGACGCCCAGAAGCTATGGGACTATGAAATTGCAGATTATATTGAAGCCTATGAAAAAAACTATACCACTGAGTACAGGGAGCTGGTGAGAGAATGGACTGTGGAAATGCGTGCCATGGGCCTGATCGAAATCGTCCAGGAAACCGTCGATAACGGTGAGCATTTTCAGCGTGGAAAACGGCTCTGCCAGTATCGGCTGGTAAAAAAAGAGGAATAGAAAAACCCCGCCGCAGGGGAGCCCGCGGCGGGTTTTTATTTTTTATTTAAAGGCTTTTCTGAAAGCTTCCTCGTTGGCCTCGAGCCATTTCAGACAGGCCACAAAGTGCTGGGTGTAGAAAAGGTACTCGTAGGGGTCCAGGGTGGAGTCGTAAACACAGGCAGAGCTGCACCAGCCCAAATCGTAGAGGGCCCCTTGTATGGTTACCTCGTAGAGATACTTTTTCTCAATGGCTGTCAGAGGCTCAATGCCGCCGGCTTTATGGAGTTCTTCGTCGTAAGTTTTTACGAACAGGGACGCTCGGCCCAGGTTAATGATGCCATTGGTATCAGAGAGCCAGGAGGAGAAGCAGTAGTGGATGGCCAGACCCAGCTCGAACAGACGGGAGTCGATTTTTGCCATATCATAGTCAAAGCTGCCGCAGACCTCGCCGTTGTCCAGGTATTTAAAGTTGCCGGGGTGGAAGTCGCAGTGGCAGACGTTGGAAACCATGGTATTATAATCGGCGTCTGGAATCACTGAGCGTTCGCACATTTTGGCAAAGTAGTCGTAGTTGGCGTCATAGTATTCAGTATAAACATTTTCAAAGCCTGCTTCGGCGTAGCTTTTGCGGTATTCCTTCAGGGTTTTCGGGAATTTCCTGATGATTTCATTCACGGTGATGTCCTCATTGTCCATGATGTTGTCTCCGTGGCGCCCTTCGGGGTCAAATCCGCGGGTTGAGTTGTGGAATTCGGCCAGCGATTTTGCCGCTGAGGTGACAGTAAGATCGGCGACTCCAGCGTTGGCCCAATTGGGAATCCAGTCGTAGTGTGCTTTCCCGCCCACAAAGTTAAAAACAGCAAAATAGCTTTTGGTCTCGCCCTCAGTGGTGGTTTCCGTTACCTCGTGATAGGTTTTACCATCCTTGGCTGGGATGGGGACCGCACCATAGCTGAACCCGTTTTCCCTGGCGTACTTCAGCATACTGTGTTCAAAGAGCAGGGATTCCAGTTCCTTGCCGTTTTTGTATTTACGGACAAACCAGGTTTGTTTTTCACCGTTCTTTTCAGTATAGATACCAAAGGATGTGTTGATGTATCCGCCAAAGATCTGATATACGTCCAGCAATGTTCCGATATCATAGTAATTTTCCACAAGGTCCCTCAGCTGTGTGTACAGATAGGACTCACGCGTTTTGGCCAGAACGTCATCCAGATATTCCTGCATACCGGAGGCGGCGTTAAAAATGTTTAACAGCGCCTGGGCGTTTGCAGGGGGATAGTTCTTCATAATCTCGGTCTGCATTTCAATAAATTTTCCGTCTACCATTTTTTATTCCCCTTTTTATATTTATTGGGCAGCCCGTGTACAGGGCGCCCTGATCTGTTTTCAGGATAGCACAGTTTTTTTGAAATCGAAATCAGCAGTTTTTGATATTACGATCCTCCAGTGCAGAATGTCAAAATTTGATTTCAATGGAAATTTTTGAAGGTTTTCAGCCAGCACACCATCTTTTTTTGATCAGTGACCATAAAAAATTGAAAGAGGCATCAAAATTTGATTTTGGAGAAATATGCATGCAGATGTCAGAACCTGCGCGTTGTCAGCGGGGGGGAAAACAGGCTATGATAGAGCCATGAAACGAACGGGCCGTTCAGAAAAGCAAAAATTCAGGAGGAGTAATAAACATGATGAATTCAAAAATTGAAGTGCTGAGTCCAGAAGCAATGGACCGGGTACACGAAGCCAGTATGGAGATTCTGGCAAAAAAAGGGGTCATTTTTGAAAGCGAAAAGGCACGCGACCTTTTAAAAAAGGCCGGCTGCAAGGTAGAGGGCGAGATTGTTTTCTTTCCAAGGGCTCTGGTCGAGGCTTCTGTTAAACAGTGTCCCTCCACCTTTAAGCTTCAGGCCATGGACGATGCCAAAAGCGTCAATTGTGGCGCGCAGCTGTCGGTCCACCCGGCAGGGGGAGAGGTTTTCGTTTCAGATCTGAAACAGGGACGGCGGGCTCCTCTCTTGAAGGACTTTGCCAATATGCAGAAGGTTTACCATGCCTGTGAGAACATTCCCATTGCCGGCTACCAGCCCATGAGCCCGAGCGATGTTCCCCAGCGTTATAAAGGAATGTACATGACCTATGAATCCTTTAAACACTGTGACAAACCGCTTCTGGCGCCTATGGAACTGGACTCCATCGCCGAAAAGGAAGAAAACCTCCGGCTGTACGAGGTGGCCTTTGGGAAAGAGGGCTTTTGCCAAGATCACTATGTGACCTGGCATGCAGTCTGTCCAAATTCTCCGCTGTACTATTCCGAGTTTGCCTGCGAGGGCATCGAGGTTTACGCCGCCTGGAACCAGCCGGTTTCCATTGTATCTGCTCCTATGTCCGGCATCACCTCGCCGGTATTCCTGTATTCGACGGTGGCTCTCCAGAATGCTGAGCAATTGGCCGGTCTGGTATATGCCCAGCTGATCAAGCCCGGTGTTCCGGTTATCCTGTCCGCATCCCTGACCTACGGTAATCTCAAATACGCCTCATGGGAATGTGCAGCACCGGATACAGCCCTCATGCTCATCGCCGCTACACAGATGTACAAGGATTACTATCATCTGCCGGCAAGAGCCCAGACCGGTGTCACCAGTTCAAAGGCTATTGATTATCAGGCAGGGATGGAAACCATGCAGAGTTTTATCCTCACCGCACTGGCGGGCGTTACCTTAACCAGTCAGTCTGTGGGCACCCTGGAGAATCTGATGTGTACCTCTTTTGAAAAAACCGTTCTCGATGATGAACTCATCGGCCGTGTGCAGCATATATTAAAGGGAATGGAAACCACTGAGGAAACCCTGGCCCTTGATGAAATTTACGAAGCGGATTTCCGCGGCGATTTCATGACCAATGACAGTACGCTGGACTACTGCCATGATGATTGGCAGCCAACCGTCTCTGACTGGGAAAGTTATGAACAATGGGAAAAGAACGGAAGCCCAGACCTCATTGAGCAGGCCAGCAAACGCGTTCAGAAGATCTTAGATGAAGCGCCGGAGATGGTCGTTGACCCAGCGGTAGAGGCGGAAATGAAAAAATACATGAAGATGGTGGAAGCGCGCTAAGAGCAGCCCCCAAGAGAGGTGAATTATGTCAGCGAACAAGAAAAAGGGAATCCTGTTTGGGGTGGCCTCCGGTCTGTCCTGGGGATTTTATACCGTGCTCCTGTACAATGTTTTAAACCTGTACGCGGGCAGCACCGGGACCGTTGATAATTTCCAGGGCTGGATTCTCATCATTACCACCGCACTGGTCATCGGTCTCTGCGACAGTGTTTTTGGACTGATCTTTGAGTGCTGCTACCTGATAAAAATTGGTGAGTTCAAGGATTACCTGAAGATATTATTCAGCAAAAGCTCTTTCGGTATTATTCCAGCAGCTTTGTTTTCCGGGCTGCTGGGCGCGATCCCGTACTCCATTGCCAGCAGTTACTCCACATCGGTGGCAGGCACTATTTCTGCCGCATTCCCGGCCATCGGGGCCATTGTGGCCGCCATCTGGTTTAAGGAAAAACTGACAAAACTAAAATTTTTCGGCATTATCCTGTGTATCGTGGGCACCGGCGTTATGTATGGGCTTTCCGGCGCGGGTGTTCCGATCTTTGTATACGGCATCGCTTTTATATGTGCGGTCGGCTATGCCATGGAGGGCTGCTTTGGTTATAACATGATGCGCGGAGATGTGTCCTCGACGGTATCGACGACCCTGAGAAGAACCTTCCTCCTGCTGTTATACCTGATCTTAATCATCATTATATCAATCGCTACCAATAACTTTGGATATGTGCTCAGCCTGGTTCAATCCTTTGACATGAACATGGCGATCCCGGCCTTTGCAGGTTTGGGCGGCGTCAAAATTGCAGTGTGGATCATTCTGTTCATTGGTTCCTGCCTGGGCGGGGTATCCTACATCACCTGGTACTACAGTATGGAATACAGCGGCGTTGCCACCGCTCAGGTGCTCAATATCACCTATGGCATCTGGATCGTCATTATCCTGATGTTCCCGCCCTTTTTGGAAATGCCGGGACTCGGCACGATCCTGGGCGCGCTGGTGCTCTTTGGCGGTGCGGCTTTAGTCAGTAAGGAAAGTTAGATTTTAGAAAAGAGAAAGGAAAACGGATGATTATAATAGGAGAAAAAATTAACGGTTCCATTCCCGCAGTTGGAGAAGCCATCAAAAATCGTGATGGAGAAGAAATCAGGCACCGGGCCAGGATACAATCCGAGGCCAATGCCACCTTTATCGACTGCTGCGCCTCAGTGGCGGAAGAAAAAGAAGGTGAAACCCTGAAATGGATGATCGACCTGATTCAGGAGACAACCGACGTTCCTGTCTGTGTGGACAGCCCAAGCCCCCGGGCCTGTATTGAAGGCATGAAATACTGCAAAAAGCCGGGACTCATCAACTCTGTATCCATGGAAGGGGATAAAATCGACATGATTTTTCCCGTCATCGCCAACACTGAGTGGGAATGTGTGGCGCTGCTCTGTGACGACCGTGGCATCCCAGACACGACGCTGCGGCGCATGGAGGTCTTTCACAATATCATGGACAGAGCCGAGGCGTACAATATTGCCCCATCCAGGCTGCATATTGACCCGCTGGTGGTCACACTTTCCACCAGTGAGGACGCCCTGACCATGTTTGCACAGTGCTGCCGTCAGATCAAGGCGGAGTACCCGGAAATCCATATCACCAGCGGCCTCAGCAATATTTCTTTCGGGCTGCCGGGGAGAAAATACGTGAACCAGGCCTTTATGGTGCTGGCCATGGAGGCCGGCATGGACAGCGCCATTGTGGATCCGACCAACCGGGATATGATGGCCATGATCTACGCTGCCGACGCTCTGCTTGAAAATGATGAGTACTGCCTGGAATACATCGATGCCTTTAGAGAGGGCGTTATCGGATAAAATGGCCATAAGTATTCAGATAAATTGATTAATAAAAAGGGAGAATAAAAAATGAACGAAAATATTCAAAAAGTATCAGAAGCCATTGCAAAAGGAAAAAGAAAGCTGATCCAGGGAATTGTGCAGGAAGCCTTAGATGCCGGCTGTGATCCCATGGAAATTTTGAACACTGGGATGATCGGAGCCATGGACGCAATCGGCGAACGTTTTAAGACCGGTGAGGTCTATGTGCCCGAGATGCTCGTTGCCGCCAAAGCCATGAAACTCGGAGTAGAGGTCTTAAAGCCCCATCTGGCAAGCGGTGATGCCGCAAGCGGGGGAAAGGTCCTGATCTGCACTGTCCACGGCGATCTGCATGACATCGGCAAAAACCTTGTGTCCATGATGATCGAGAGCGCAGGCTTTGAAGTGACGGACCTTGGTGTGGATGTGCCAAAGGATAAAATTATCAAGACCCTTCAGGACAACCCGGACATTGAACTGGTGGCGCTGTCTGCCCTCCTGACCACCACTATGCCGTCGCTTGAAGAAACCGTGGCGGCCATCCGTGAAGAAGACAGCGTCAGCCATGTCAAAATTTTAATCGGCGGTGCGCCCATTACCGCTGACTTTGGCGAAGCCATCGGGGCAGACGCCTACGCTTCCGACGCCGCGTCTGCGGTGACCTCTGTTAAAGAGCTGATCGCTTAAACCATGTGTGTTCAATCATAATCCTTTCATAATCCAGAAAGCCCCGCGATTTTCCAATCTGCATCGCGGGTGCTTTCTTTTTATGTGCGTGAAATGTATAATAAAAGCAGAGGCCGAAAAGCCAATGATAAAAATCGAGGAGCGATTATTTTGGAAAACAACGAGTCAATCAAGAAAACGATCTTTTTTAAAAAGAAATCAAACACCATCCTCACAGCCATCCTCTGCACCTTTCTGTGGGGAAGCGCTTTTCCGGTGCTCAAGATCGGGTACCAGTGGTTCCAGATTCCGTCGGGGGATATCTGGTCCAAGATGGTGTTTGCCGGGCTGCGCTTTTTTCTTGCGGGCTTTGTGGTGCTGGCGCTCAACCGGCTTTTTAACCGGGGGGACAGGGTGCGATGGCATCCTGAATACGGCCGGTGGATCGTGGCACTGGCACTTTTGGGCACCACGGTGCAGTATTTCTTTTTTTATATCGGGGTGGGCAATACCACCGGAGTTAAAGGAAGCATCGCCGCGACAGCTGGTACTTTTCTGGTCGTGCTGCTGGCGCCATTGTTTTTTAAGCGTGATCGCCTGAACCGCAACAAGGTGCTCGGCATGGTACTGGGCTTTACCGGGATTCTGCTGACTGCTGTCAACGGCGGTACCGAGGGTCTTAATTTTGATTTCACCCTGACAGGAGAGGGATTCCTTCTCATCGCCGGACTGGGAGACGCCGGGGGTGTTCTGGTGGCCAAATACCTGTCGGACAAGATTAATCCTTTCCACTTTTCCTTTTATCAGATGGTTCTGGGCGCGCTGGTGCTCCTGGCGCTGGGCGTGGGGTTTGGTATGGCCGGCGGCGGCCTGCACCTGATCTTTACCCTTAAGGGTGTGCTGCTGCTAATTTACGCTGCCATTATTTCCGGCGTGGCCTTTTCTTTGTGGAACGTGCTGCTCCGCTATAATGAGGCCAGCGCTATCACGGCCTTTAAATTCCTGATTCCGGTATTCGGCAGTCTGCTGTCCATTCTGCTGTTACCCGGAGAATCTTTTACCGGTTTCATTCTGCTGGGGCTGCTGGCCGCGTCGCTGGGCATTTATCTGGTTAACCGGAAAGTGGGCAGATAGATGAATAAAATTTGACAAGACTTACAAAATCCGATATACTTGAATTCAATTCACAGAATTTTCTATACTGGAATACCGGACAAGGAGGGAACAGGATGACGATAAGGTCTGAAAAGAAACGTGCTTTGACACTTTTACTAGCGGCTTTTTTTGTCGTGTTCTTTTTCCTCAGCACCGCCTTCATGACAGAGGAGGCCCACCATGACTGTGTGGGCGACGGATGCCCGATCTGTATGCAGATGTCTGCGCTCCAGAACTTTTTCAAGCAGCTGGATACCGGCTCGGCCCTGGTGGCCGCTCTGCTGGTGCTGCGGCTTATTTTCCGCTGTATGACCTTTAAATGGGACAGCTTCTTTTTAGTCACTTCGCCGGTTCGGCTAAAGGTACGGATGAACAACTGAAAAAACCTCAAGGGAGTAGCTCTGCTTATAAAAGCAGCGTATCCTTGTTTCTTTATACTCAAAATCAGAGAAAATGGAGGTTTTTTTATGATAAAACAACGCTTGGCATGGTTTTTAACCATTATTTTATTAGTAGGCATGTTGATGCTGGGAGCTGCGGGCTGCCAGAAAACCAGTGAAAAAACAGACGGAAACGACGTTATCAAGGTGGTTGCCACAAATTTTCCGCCCTATGATTTCGCAAGACAGGTGGGCGGCGACAAGGTCGAGGTCACGATGCTGGTGCCCCCGGGAGCTGAGAGCCATTCCTATGAGCCCACCCCACAGGACATTATCAAGATTCAGAACTGTGATGTGTTTATCTATGGCGGAGGGGACTCCGACGCTTGGATCGACAGTATCCTGGATTCCATCGATGCGCCCAGCATGAAGAAGATCGCCATGATGGACTGTGTGCAGCCTGTGGTGGAGGAAACTGTGGCCGGTATGGAGGACGAACATGGTCACGACCAGGACAGCAGCGAAGCCGAGCCGGCTGAAGCGCCGGAATATGATGAGCACGTTTGGCTCGACCCGCAGAACGCGGTGAAAATTGTCGAAAAAATTGACAGCACTCTGGACGAAATCGACCCGGACAACAAACAGACCTTTGACCAGAACACCAAGATATATACTGGCAAGCTCAACACCCTTGACGGGCGTTTTAAGGATATGGCAGCCGGAGCGGTCCGTAAAACCATTGTGGTGGGCGACCGGTTCCCCTTCCGATATCTAACAGACGCTTACGGTCTCAGCTACTACGCCGCCTTCCCGGGCTGCTCCACCGAAACGGAGCCCAGTGCGGCCACGGTGGCCTTCCTGATCGACGAGGTAAAAAAGGAGAGCATTCCTGTGGTGTTCCACACCGAGCTCTCAAATGAACGGATGGCCGATTCCATTGCAGAGAGCACCGGTGCGGTAAAGCGGCAGCTGAACGCCTGCCATAACGTGACACAGCAGGACTTTGACAGCGGCAAGACCTATCTGGACTACATGAACGAAAACGTGGACGTTCTGCGGGAGGCATTGTACTAAAATGGCACTGTTTACCTGTAAGGATGTTGCCTTTGCCTACGACGGTGTGACTGCTGTGGAGGGGCTGAATTTTGAGATCAATGCTGGGGATTACCTCGGGATTGTGGGAGAGAATGGTGCGGGAAAAAGCACCCTGATCGCCGGACTGCTGGGGCTGAAAAGCCCCGGCTCCGGCCAGATTATCATGGGGGAAGGTCTCAGGAAAAACGAAATTGGCTACCTGCCGCAAAAAAGCCCCATTCAGCGCGATTTTCCCGCCAGTGTGTACGAGGTGGTGCTCTCTGGGCGGCTGAACCGCCAAGGGTTTCGGCCGTTTTATCGGAAAGCCGATAAAAAGGCCGTAGAGATTAACCTGAAGCGGCTGGGCATTGAGGAGCTGAGAAAGCGCTGTTTCCGGGAGCTGTCCGGAGGCCAGCAGCAACGGGTTCTGCTGGCCCGGGCCCTCTGCGCCACCAACAAGATTCTGTTACTGGATGAACCGGCCGCGGGCCTTGACCCGGTGGCCACGCGGCGGCTTTATGAGCTGGTAAAGGCGGTGAACAAAAAACTGGGGATCTCGGTGGTTATGGTGTCCCACGACATCGAAAGTGTGGTGCGCTACAACAGTCATGTGCTGCATCTGGGCGGCCGCCAGCTGTTCTACGGCACGGTGGAGGATTACCGGCAAAGCCCGGTAGGGCGCCATTTTCTGGGAGGTGGGGAACATGCTTGACCTGATCCGTGAAATGTTATCCTATCCCTTTCTGGTGCGCTCGATGGTGGTGGGGATACTGGTATCCCTCTGCGCGGCGCTGCTGGGTGTCAGTCTGGTGCTCAAGCGGTATTCCATGATCGGCGACGGCTTATCCCACGTGGGTTTCGCGGCCCTGGCCATTGCCATGGCCTTTAATTTGGCGCCCTTGTCAGTGGCCATCCCGGTGGTGGTCGTCTCCGCTTTTTTCCTGCTCCGCATCAGCGAAAACAGCAAGATCAAGGGTGACGCGGCCATCGCGCTTTTGTCTACCAGCGCCCTGGCAGTCGGGGTGGTGGTCATCTCTCTGACCACGGGCATGAACACCGATGTGTGCAACTACCTCTTTGGCAGTATCTTAGCCATGAGTGTGAGTGATGTACGGCTCAGCATTATCCTGTCCGTTGTGGTGCTGGTACTCTTTGTCGTTTTTTACAACAAGATCTTCGCCATCACCTTTGACGAGAACTTCGCCAGGGCTACAGGCGTAAAGACTGAGCTGTACAATATGCTGGTCGCAATCCTCACTGCGGTGACCATTGTGCTGGGCATGCGTATGATGGGAACCCTGCTGATCACCAGTCTGATCATCTTCCCGGCCCTTTACTCCATGCGGCTCTGCAAAACCTTCCGGTCGGTCCTGATCTGCGCGTCGGTGATGTCGCTCGTGTGCTTTCTCATCGGCATGGGATTTTCCTATGTCCGGGCCACTCCCACGGGCGCCAGCATCGTCATCGTGCACATTGTGGTGTTTGGTTTCTTCTGTCTCATTGATTTTGTGAAAGGAAAGGTAATCCGATGAAAAGAAAAATATTAACGGTGCTGCTGCTGGCCGCGGTCCTGCTGTTTTCCGGCTGCTCGGCGCAGGATGGGGGCAGCGGCGCCAGCCCGCCAGCCTCTGCGCAGTCCTCAGGCATCTCGGCCAAAGGCGCGCAGGAAATCCCTGTGGATGTGGACATCACAGAGAAGATGTTTGTGGCCCAGATCAATGATATTTATCTGAACCATCAGAACTATCTGGGCAAGACCATCCGTCTGGAGGGAATGTTCAAGAGTACAGCTAACCTGTCGACCGGGGACAGCTACCGATTTGTGTACCGCAACGGCCCGGGCTGCTGCGGTACGGACACCATGCCAGGCTTTGAGGTGAAGGGAGATGGCAACTACCCCGAGGACAATGCCTGGGTGCGGGCCACCGGTGTGCTGGAGGAATATGAGGAGGACGGCAGGCCCTACTTCCAACTAAGGCTCAAGGAACTGGTAGTGTTGGACAAGCGTGGTCAGGAAACGGTATCGCAATAAATAGGTTAAAAAAATAACTATAAGGAGAAAAGGGCACAGTGCCTGTTTATGAGAGCAGGCACTGTGCCCTTTTTCGCTATCGGGAAACAAAACAATGAGGTGATATTTTCTCGACTGATTGTTTAAGGAAAAATTAATATTAGTGAAATAAATGGTTAAGAACCAAATTTGAAGGGTACAATTATGTACAACAAACAGTAAACAATAGAACATTTATTGAAAGAGAATGGTAATTGATTACTTAGAAAGGAGAAAAACAATGAATAAACTTGAACGTATCCTGTTATTTATTGTATCGCTGTTAGGATTGGCAACTGCCTTCGTAATGTTTGCATTACTGTTTCCGGTACCCTATGTATCCGACACACTGGCAGCTTACCTGGTCTTTGAAAATTGGCTGGGATATTATTTAATTGGATTCAGCGTTGTACTCATGATTGCATTCCTGGTGTTATTCTTCATTTCAATACTGGCGCCGGCTTCTTCACACTACCTGACCATCAACAAGGCCAAAGGAAAGATCAAAATTTCCAAAGAAGCCATTGAGTCTACCGCGCGTTACGCGGTGTCTGACCTTATCGGCAACAATGCCATTGACGTTAAGGCCAAACTGAACAAGCGCTCCCATGAGCCAAAGATTCAGGCCGATGTCTATGTGGATGACGCGGACGACATCACCGGGCTTGCAAATAATATTCAACAGAACATTTATCAGACTGTTGGCAGCACCATTAACCAGCCGGTAAAATCCGTTAAGGTAAAGGTGCATGAAATGGATGCCCGAAGCAAGGGAGCCCACAGACAGGTGCTCTAAGAAGGAGGGACACACATGAATAATCAAACGCAGAATCAAATGCAGGGAAGCATGAACGTCCGCCAGCAGGCATCGCCCCAGGCTGTGGAAAAACAGCCAAAGGAAAGCCGGTTCAGCCGGTTTTATACCTGGGCAAAGCCTTATTCGGGCAGGATTATCTGGATTCTCGCGGGAATCATCACCGCCGTTCTGTTTTTGACCATCGGGTTTTGGCGTACCATCCTGATTGTCATTTTAGCACTGATCGGGTATGCCATCGGTGTATATAAAGATAACCCCATGCGGTTTATGCGCTGGCTGAACATTCTCAAACGGTTCAGCTGATAAAGATGCCAATAATCGTCCTGAATTGAGGGCGGTTGATATAGATTAAAATAAAAAATTATAAATGAATGAAAGGTGGTTTTAATTATGGCAGCAGAAGCAACAATGCACACAATGAACAATAATCAGCAAAAGGGAGGTAACGCTCAGCAGCAGAACATGCAGCAGAAAACCTCATTGACCTATGACGATAAAGTCGTTAAGAAGATCGCAGGCCTGGTCGCGCAGGAAGTCCCTGGTATTTTGGCCATGAGCGGCGGCTTGATCAGTAATATCACTGAAAAGATTACCGACAACGAAAATATCACAAAGGGAATCGGCGCAGAAGTCGGCAAAAAACAGGTAGCCCTGGATTTGGACGTCATCTGTGAATACAACCGTAATATCCCTCAGATTTTCAAGGATACGATTGATAAAGTCACCAAAACCGTTAAGGATATGACAGGCTTGGACGTCATCGAAATTAACATGCATGTGGACGATGTTATGACTAAAAAAGAATATGAAGAGCAGCAGAATAATAACAATAACAACTCCCGTGTTGACAATGATAACAACAACGGCGGCTTCATGGGAATGGGCGGCAACAGCCGCGTTCAGTAACCCCTTAGATAAAAAACACCCGGATCTTAAGAATCCGGGTGTTTTTGTGTTGGCAGCAGACTGTATTTTTCCTGAAACGCTGAAAGAGGAATGGGCTTTGAAAAGTAATAGCCCTGTCCCACCGTGCAGTGGATGGTTTTTAAGAATTCGGCGTGCTCCAGGGTTTCGACGCCCTCACAGACCACCACCATATTCAGGGAGTGGGCCATTTCCACAACAGATTTGATGATGGCGTAGGCCTTCTCGACACGGATGCTCTCCTGTAAAAAGATGCGATCGATTTTTAAGACGTCAATGGGCAGCTCACGCAGCAGGTTCAGGGAGGAATACCCTGAGCCAAAGTCGTCCATGGAAATACTGAATCCATAGCTCCGCAGCTGGGAAAGAATCTGTTCCACGGTGTTGGCGTCAAAGATAAAGACATTTTCTGTGATCTCAATCTCGAGGTATTTCGGCGGGACTCCATAGCGCTCGGCCATCTGAACAAAGCGTTTGATAAAATCATTCTGAAAGAGCGTAACCCTCGAGACATTGACTGACAGCACCACAGTGCGCTCAGGCGAGATCTTAAGCGACTGCTTCAGTATCTGGCAGGTGGCCTCCAGCACGTAGAAGTCCAGGTCCACGATAAAACCGTTTTTCTCAAACAGGGGGATAAACTCATCCGGCGGCAGAAAGCCAAAGGGCTCTGAGTTCCAGCGGACCAGGATCTCGGCCCCCGTGACCTCAGACCGCTCAAGGTTGACCTTGGGCTGGAGATAAATCTGGAATTCCTTTTCCGAAAGCCCCTGGTGCATCCAGCGGGTCATCTTATTTTCATTGGTGATCTTATCCAGTAGATGCTGATCGTAATAGGCAATAGTGCGTTGGCTGCTGCGCCCCTCTTTTAGAGCAACGCTGGCTTTGCTGATACAGGAAGCAATGGACGCGTCCGGGTCGGGAATGGTGTAAACGCCGTAGCTGCACGTTAAAATGTCTGAGAGGTTCAGCTCCCGCTCGCTTTCGATGGATGCCAGGACCGCAGTCTGGAGATCCTCAATGACGTGTTCGCGCTTTTTAAGCAAAATGGCGAAGTGGTCGGCGTGCAGGTGGGCGCAGATTTCATTGCTGTTGCAAAACCGCTTCAGCGTTGCCGAGAAGGACAGCAGAAGCTTATCACCGGCGTTGTAGCCATAGGAATCGTTGACAAACTTAAAATTGTTCAGGTCAAGGTATATCATCAGATAGGCGCCAGGTGCCGCGGATCTCAGCTTTTCAGCTGCACTGATCTCAAAGGCAGCCTGGTTGGGAAGGGCGGTCAGGTGGTCGGTGTAGAATACCCGCTCCAGCTCCTGCTGGCTCCGGCGTTCCAGGGTATACATGATCAGCGAGACAGCGAGAATCATGACAACACTGAGGATAATGCTGTTCCGCAGCTCGTTTTCCGCCCGGTACTGGGCTGCGTAAACCATCCTGTTGGCCAGCTCAAAGTGCTCCTCACTCAGACTGAGAAAGTATTCACGCAACTCTATGGCAGAGGATAACCTCAGAGCTGGAATTTCCGCTTTGATCTCATCCCATTTGGTTTTGACCGCCTCCAGATTATCGTGGTAGGCGGCTGAGTCGTGGGAAGTATAAAGATGCTTGTTTTCACTGGCTTCAAGCTTGCGGATCAGTCCGTCCAGATAGGTGATCAGCTCGTCGTTGGGCTCGCCGCTCAGCTCCAGCTTGGCACAGCGCTGGGTACCGCCGCGGACAATACCGGCGTCGTTGATGATGTTGGCGTAGCCCTGCATCTGGATGAGTGAAAACAACAAAAATCCCATGACAAAGATGCAGATTAAGATAAAAATATAGGTATTCCTTTGTTTGCGCATAAGCTACAGCATTTTCGGAACCGTGACGAAAAACGCATCCACCCCTTTGCCAGTGTTGATTATGAACATAATACGATTCTAAGATATATTAAGATAATTATACCTCATGCTGTTATCCATTTCAAGAATTAAGGTTTGATTGTTTTATAGGTTTATGCTTTCAAAAGGCGGTTTGAGGAGCATCTCCTCGAATTCTTCCAGCGGAACGGGCTTTGAGTAGTAGAATCCCTGGGCGTAGATGCAGTCGAGGCGGATCAGGATATTGGCCTGCTGCCTTGTTTCCACGCCTTCGCACAAAATGCGCATGCCGAGGTCGTGGGCCAGGTTTACAATGTTGGCGATCACGGTCTGTTCCCGTGAGTCGAGCATACCGCGTTGCACAAAGCTCCGGTCCAGCTTGAGGACCCGGGCGGCCATCTGCTCCAGCTGTCCCAGCGAGGAATACCCAGAGCCGAAGTCGTCGATGGCGGTCATGAATCCCTTTTCCCTCAGAGAGGCGATCTGGGAGGCAACCCGTTTGGGGTGCGTCACGATAATGCTCTCTGTGATTTCCAGCTCCAGGAGCCTATGGGGGATGGCGTAAAGGTCTGCCAGGGCAGTAATCCGGTCGGTGAAGTTGCTGTGGTCAAAATGGATGCTGGAGAAATTGCAGGATACCGGGTATACTGGCAGGCCGCGGTCCATCCAGCTTCGGAGGGTGTAACAGACAGCCTCGTAAATATACCAGTCGATTTCCTCAATGCTGCCATTTTCCTCAAAGACAGGGATAAAGGCGCCGGGAGCCAGGAGGCCGCGGTCAGGGTGGTTCCACCGCACCAGCGCCTCACTGCCGATGATCTCGCCAGTGATCATGTTAACCTTTGGCTGAAAATAGGGCACGAATTCGTGCGCGCTGAGGGCGGCGGACAGCCGGTCGGTGAGCTCTTTACGCAGCAGTGTGTTCTGCCGCATCTGGCGGTCATACAGCACAATGGCGCTCTTGGAGGTATTTTTCGCGCTCCGGCGCGCGTAATTTGCCAGGTCAAGCATGAGCTGGACGTCCTGTTTTTCGGCCTTGTCTACAAGGTAGACGCCAAAGGCGGTGAGCACCGGCGCCGGAAAGCCCGTGCGTTGTATCCAGCTGTCAGTGGCCTTTTGAATGTCTGTCATCCGGGTGCACAGGGTTTCCCAGTCCCTGTATTTTAACAGCAGGACAAAATTGTCGGAGGAGACGCGGGCGCAGTACTCGCCCTCCTGCACACTTTCCTGAATAATCTGAGCATAGGCCCGCAGCAGCTGGTCGCCCGCGGTAAAGCCATAGCGGTCGTTGATGGTTTTAAACTGGTTAATGTCGCTGTAAATGAGGGCGTAGCCGCCTTCTGGGGCCGATTTCAGCAGGCTTCCGCACTCGGCGAGAAACTTGTCCAGATTATCGAGCCCGGTGAGGGTATCCCGGTAAAGGAGGTTCTGTATCTGTTGGTTGCTTTTAGACTTACTGCGCAGATTATAGACCAGCAGCAGGATGATCAGCCCTAAAAAAGCCACGGTGATGGCGATCACGGTCACGGCATTCTCGGTGAGAAACTCGCGGACCGTCATGGCCTTTGGCTGGATACTGTTTTCCATGACAATGGCGTCGATATTTTCCTCAGAGGTGTACTGGATACATTTGTCGAGGATGGAGAAAAGCCGGGGGTCGGCAGAGTTTGAGACTCCGATGGACAGCTCGATGGTATAATTGCTCAGGGGAGTGCTGCTCAGCACTGTGTAGGACGCGTCGGACAGCAGGTAATCGGCAACCTGGGAGTTGGCGAACACGGCATTCACCTTGTTTTCCGTCAGGGCATCCAGACAGGCCTCGGTATTGCTGTAATAGTAGACGTCCGCGTCGGGGTAATCGCTGATAATGGCTTCTGCTGCGCCGTAATCCTGTGGCATGGCGATTCTGGCCAGGGGTGCCGATGTGTTTTTACGGATAAGAACAGTGGGGGAGCGCAGGTAGTAGCGGGTGGTGCTCAGATTATTGCGGGATTCCCAGAGGTAATCGCCCGCAACACTGCAGATGACGTCTGCCCGGCCATTTTTGACCTTCTCAAGTCCGAGGGAGTAGACCTCCGGGCTGAACTGGAAGCGCAGTCCGCTGTTCTCTGCGATTTGGCTGAAGAGGTCTGCCGCGATACCGGCAAACCCGCCGTTGTCCGGGCTGGTGTAGGAGAAGGGCGGAGCCATATAATCGTACACGGCGGATACGGTTTTTTTACTCGCGATGTATTCCAGCTCAGATTTGGTAAAGACAGGCTTTTGGGCGTTGGTGACGGAAAAATACTTGTTGTAAAGATTCATGGTGTAGTTGGGGTCACGCAGAAGGATGGTGCTCATGGCGCTGTTGACCGCTTCCGCTACGTCGGGGCGGCTTTTGGAAATAGCGATGTAAAGCGGCGCCGGCGCGAACTGGGCGACGCTGCGGAAGGTGCTGTTGCGGCCCAGATGGGTGATGGCCACGCCGTCCAGAGTGCCGTCATCCAGAGCGTTTAGAAGATCCTGGGTTTCGGAGTAGGGAAGCACTGTGAGCGCGATGTTGTTCTCGGCGCAGTAGCTTTTGAAGTTTTCCCCATCAACGCTGTCCTTGATGATCCCGACCTTCATGCCCTGAAAGGCAGAGAAATCCTCGTAGCTGTAGCGGGTATCATCGACCCGGACGTTGAGAGTGGTGTAAATATTGCACATGGGCTGCTCGGAAAATAAACACTCCTGCTCCCGCTCGGCGTTTTTATAGACGGCGGGAAGAATGTCGATCTGCCCTTCCGTTAAAAGCTGGTAGGTGTTATCCCAGCTGGTGCAGTCGACAACATCATAGCGTAGATCGCTGAATTTTGAGATTTCCTGTAAAAATTCAAAGTCATAGCCGATACATTCGCCCGCGGCGTTCAGGTACATGTAGTCGCCGTCCTCATAGTAGCCGACCCGGACGGTTGAGGTGTCCTCTTTGGCATAGGCCGGAATACATAAAAACAAACCGCACAGGCATATTACAGCCAGTGCGGAGATGAACAGATACCGATACTCCACCGCGCTTTTTTTCATCTGCTTGACCTCGTTGGATTCAGTGCCGCCACATCGGGATTCTGTCCGGTAAATGCGGCGGCTGTACTCCTTTAATTTTAGTACATCTTTGAAAAATAGTCCATAAAAATATCAAAAAAACTAATTATCTTTATAGATTCCGAGGAAATGGAAGCCCTCTGTTTTGGAAATCACTTCCTCCATGACGGTGTCGAGGGGAGTCCCGTCAATGTTGCCGATAAAGTCAATGAAGAACAGGTATTCCCAGTTGTGGTCGCGGATGGGACGCGATTCGATTTTGCACAGGTTCAGGGCATTGGCGTCAAAGACCGAAAGCGCCTGAAACAGGGAGCCCGCCACATGGGGCAGGTGAAAGGCGATGCTGATTTTATTGCAGTCGGGGCAGAGCTCCATGCGGCTCGCCACGATCACAAACCGGGTGACATTGGTCTCGGACAGGTTGATGTCCTCTGCCAGAATACTGAGGCCGTGGATGGCGGCGGCCCGGCGGCTGGCGATGGCGGCAAAAGCCGGGTTGGCGCTCTTTGCCACATGCTCGGCGGCCACGGCGGTGTTGTAGTAGGTCAGGCACTTCCAGTCCGGGTAGGCGGCGAGGAACTCACCGGACTGCTCAAAGCCCTGGGCGTGGGAGTATACCTCGCGGATGTCCGAAAGGCGGCTTCCGGGCACCCCCAGAAGACAGTGCTCAATCTTGACCTTGGTTTCCCCGACAATATAGCAGTTGTACTTGGCTAAAAGGTCGTAAACTGCGGCGATGGAGCCAGTGGTGCTGTTCTCGATGGGCAGGACGCCGTAGTCCGCCCCCTGGCTTGTGATGCTTTTAAAAACATCCTCGGATAAACGGTGGGATACGCGGCAGCAGTCCTCGCCGAAAAAACCAATGGCGGCCTGCTCGGTGTAGGACCCCAGCGTGCCAAAGTAGGCCACGGTGGGGTTTTCGACCGGCGTGCGGGTGTTTGCCATGGCGGACTGGTAGTCCCGGAGGCTTTTCTGCTGTTCGGGTGTGAGTGATATGGGCGTCATAGTGGTTTTCCGATTAAGCCCCGAGCTTTTTGCCCATGAGCTCAGACATCGGCCGGATTTTGTCCCTCATCAGAGTGTCGAACTGGTCTGGCGTTAAGGACTGGGGGCCATCGCAAAGGGCGTTGGCTGGATCGTTGTGGACTTCGATGATGAGGCCGTCAACGCCGGCGGCCAGGGCAGCCAGTGACATGGGCTCAACTAGCTCAGCCTTGCCGCAGCCGTGGCTGGGGTCAACGATCACAGGCAGGTGGGTCAGTTTTTTCAGGACAGGGACGGCTGAGATGTCCAGAGTGTTGCGGGTGGCGGTCTCAAAGGTACGGATACCGCGTTCGCACAGAATGATGTTGTCATTGCCGCCGGCCATGATGTATTCCGCGCTCATCAGGAGCTCCTCGATGGTGTTGGCCAGCCCGCGCTTTAAGAGGATCGGTTTTTTGCTGCGGCCCAGAGCCTTGAGTAAATCGAAGTTCTGCATATTGCGGGCGCCCACCTGGAGGATATCCACATCCGCGAAAAGGTCCAGCAGCGCGATGTTCATGATTTCGGACACGATGGGCAGCCCGGTTTCACGCTTGGCTTCCAGCATCAGCTCGATGCCGTCTGCGGCCATTCCCTGGAATGCGTAGGGGGAGGTTCTGGGCTTGAAGGCCCCGCCGCGCAGGACAGTGGCGCCGGCAGCCTTTACGCGGTTCGCCACCTCGGTGATCTGTTCCTTGCTCTCGACTGAGCAGGGGCCGGAGAAAACGTGGAAGTTGCCTTCGCCGAAGTGAATATCACCAATATTGATGATGGTGTCCTCAGCCTTGTATTTACGGTTGGCCTTTTTGTAGGGTTCCTTGATTTTCATTAATTCTTCCATTTCGGGATCGTTGAAGGGTGTCATTTGTTTTTCCTCGTTTCTTTTATTTTTGTTTGGTGGTTAAAAATCGAAAAAGGGTCTGCCTCTGTTACCAGAGACAGACCCTTGATTGATCATATCATTGTACAATCCGATCAGGCTGTTCGCTCGTGGCAACTAAATTTTGGACACCAAAAGAAGCTAAAGCTAAAAAAGCTAAAGCTGCTAAAAAAGGTATTCATTTTTTTAACATTGTTTAAAGATGTTAAAATTGCCATGAGATTACTCCTGTTTACAAATTGATTGGGTTAATTGTACGCTACCTGCAAAACATTGTCAAGTTTATTTTTTTGTGCAATTCTAATAACCGCACGCCTCGCCGATTAAAATAATCTTGATGCGCCCCGGGATCGGGTTGTTCCGGGTGATGACGATATTGCTGCAGATGCAGTCCGCGCTGTGGCAGTCGCCGCAGACGCCAGTGCTCAGGCAGGGCGTCTGCCGGTTCAGGCGCACGCAGTTGATGGGGGCGGCCTCGTTGCGGGCGCGGTCAATGGCGCTTTCAAGGCTTCCGGCGACCTTGTTCATGCCTGCCAGCACAATGACCTGGTCCGGCCCATAGGCCAGGAGGGCGATCCGGTTGCCGAAGCCGTCGATGTTGACGAGCTCGCCGTCACGGCTGATGGCGTTGGCGCTCATGAGAAAGGTATGGGCCATCATGCCTTTTGCAATGGCCTCGCGCTTTTCGTCCGGGGTGGTGGCAATACTGCGATCGATGTAGTTGTAAACCCCCTGCTTGACTGCGTCCACCAGGCCGATTTCCTCGATGGTCATGCAGCCGCCGTGGGTCACCGATGCCCCGTCGGGGATGAGGGTGAGTGCCAAAACCAGCGCTTCTTTTTTGGTCGCACAGTAGTGGGCTTCAAAATGGCGCTTTTCCATTTTGGCGATCAGCGTTTTGGCCAGTGCCGCGTAGTGATCGGTACGAAATGACATAATGATACCTCCAGTTGTTAAAAAAGTATATTTACATATATTATACCCTGTATTTTATGCAAAGACCAGTAAAAATTAGGATATATTTGTGCGGTAAAGACTCGTGGGCATAAGGCGGTGCTGAGTGAGGCAACACCTTTTCTAAAATCCAAGGATACTTGGCCAAATTTGTGGTATAATGAATAGACCGAAAGACCGACATCTGCATCGGGACAAAAAAATGGAGGCGAATCACCATGACAACTGCGAAAGAACTGTTCAAACCCCGCTACAGCGGAATTATCTTTGATTTAGACGGTACCCTGATCAACTCTCTCGAGGACCTTGTCGATGCCTGCAACCAGGTAATGCTGCACTACGGGCTGGAGCTGAAAAGCTACCAGGAGGGCAAAAAGCTCATTGGCCGGGGATTGAGAAACCTGATCAAACGCGCCGTGACCCCGGAAATGGCAAAGGACGAGGCCCTGGTGGACGAAGCAGTGGCCCTGATGAAGGACGAGTACGCCAAACGCTACACCCACAAAACGGTAGCCTACGACGGCATCAAGGATTTACTGCGCTACCTGCATGTGCACAAGATCCCCTTCGCCGTGTGTACCAACAAGCCCGACGGCGCGGCCAAGACCATTGTGGACGCTCTGTTTGACATCAGTGAATTTGTGGATGTGGTAGGGCAGAACGACAACAAGCCCAGAAAACCAGACCCCACACAGACCCTGGAGGTCGCGGCTAAGATGGGTGTGGCTCCCGGTGACTGCATCTATATGGGGGACAGCTCTGTGGACTACGAGACCGCCAAAAACGCCGGAATGCTCCCGGTCCTCTGTACCTGGGGCTTCACCGACCCCGAAAAGCTCATGCAGTACGACGATGCCATCTGGATTAAGAATCCCCTGCGCGCCATCGACGCCCTGAAATACGGTGACCAGATGTATGAGATTTTTAATGAGAAGAAGCAGGACGAGCTGAAGGAAGAAGAATAGGACCAAGGACAGGAACCCGCTGCGGCGGGTTCTTTTTTAATGCCCGGAGAAAAGCGCTAAACCTTAAACGCGCAGGAAAGGAAGTGTGCCGCAGGCAGAAATATGCTATAATACAGTGACATAAAAAATGATTTGTGAGAAAAATGAAATTTTGTTCATATTTATTTTCAAATAGAGGCTTTAAAAACAAATTGAAAAGATAAGACGATGAAAGCAAAGAGATTCTCAGGTTAGAAATGAACATATTCTCAAATGTACTTAATATATAATATTTTTTCAAAATAATTCTGTATTGCTATATATAGATATAAAAATATCATTATACAACTATA
>OCAG01000246.1_pt1 | contig 54830 bp, 49 predicted proteins | sample 1477111 | NCBI WGS metagenome assembly OCAG01 (sample SAMEA2580288, study PRJEB22360) | human gut metagenome | biome: human gut; feature: human-associated habitat; material: faeces | place: Denmark | collected 2008/2010 | reverse complement strand
GAGACAAATATAAAAGGGGATTTTTTTGAAAATATTTTGAATAAAAACGTAAAGGCCTGAGGGAGAGGAAGGTTCTGATAATTGATTATGGAAAAGGAAAAGGTCGGGGAAGGAAAAATACACATTATTATATTATATAGGGGAAATTTATCGGGGAGAGGGAAAAGGGGATTTACCGAAAAAGGGAGAAGGAGAAGTGTTTGCGGGAGGAAAAGGGATGTTTCGAGGAAGAATATCGCGGAAGGAATTGGGATTGGGAGAGAGATAAACTGAAAAACAGGTAGGGAATTGACGGGAGTTGGACGGGAAATCAAACGAGGGCTGAACGGGAATTGAATGAAAATTGAGCAGGGATCAGACAGGAATCAAATGCAAATCAAACGCAAATCAAACAAGAATGGAACGGAACCCTGCGTTAACATTGTTAATGGGGTGGGAAAGACTTTGATTTTAGGGATGGAAAGAACAAAGCTTTTGCTTCCAAAAGACTTGTTATTTAAAAACAAAAGGCTTGATTTAACAGAGGGTTAAATCAAGTAATAGGAAGAGGAAAAACAAAAGGGGGAAAAGGATTGAGAATGAAGGAAATAGAGAAAAAAGGGGTTCTTTCCTGGAAAAAGGGATAAGTCGCGGGTAGAAAGGGATAGTTGCGATTAGGGCAAGTATAGGGGCAATCCGGGAGAACGCATTTGCGGTCCGGGAAGCCAAGTTGCACAATATTTTCATCAGCGAGGTTCGGGGTGGAAACGGAAGAAGGCTACCTTTCAAGCCAAAGACATGTTGGTTTGAAACCAAGAGGGCGTTGATTTAAAAGGTAAAGGGCCTTGGTTTGAAACTAAAAGGAAACAGCCAGAGCACAGTACCCCACCCGCTCCCGAAACCGGCTCCTAAAGCAAATGTCTTCCTGTTAAAATCACCCTTTCAGAAAACAAAATCCCCTACCCCATGTTACATAACCAACTTAATTTTTATAACCTAAACCAAAAGAATTATGGCTAAAGAAAGTGTAAAAATCCTGCAAGGAAAGCTCGATGTAAAAAGTTTGATTGATCAGCTGAATGCTGCATTATCTGAAGAATGGTTGGCATACTATCAATATTGGGTAGGTGCATTGGTAGTGGAAGGTGCTATGCGCGCTGATGTACAAGGGGAATTCGAAGAACATGCTGAAGAGGAGCGTCATCACGCACAATTGATTGCTGACCGAATCATAGAATTGGAAGGAGTTCCGGTACTCGATCCGAAAAAATGGTTTGAACTGGCTCGTTGTAAATACGATTCTCCAACAGCATTCGATTCTGTCAGCCTGTTAAATCAGAACGTCTCTTCCGAACGTTGCGCTATTCTCCGTTATCAGGAGATTGCTAACTTTACAAACGGTAAAGACTATACTACATGCGACATCGCAAAGCATATTTTAGCTGAAGAAGAAGAGCATGAACAAGACCTACAGGATTATCTGACTGACATTGCCAGAATGAAAGAATCGTTTCTTAAGAAATAAATATTAGTTTCTTCAGAAATAGAAAGAGGAAATACCCCACCTGAGGCTGTTTCCTCTTTTTATTGTTTATCTCCATACAATAACTTCTCCTTTACTCCCCGGTTATACTCAAATATTCACATTTTATATGTCGCAACCGTGACAAAACAAAAAACTATGCGACTTATGGGATGAATTTCAACTCAATTATTTATCTTTGTTAGCTTTAAAAGAGCTGGCATAAAAACAATATGTACAATGAAAGATTTCTTTAAATTTACGCTTGCTACAGTGACCGGCATCGTGTTATCGGGCATTGTTTTATTCATTATCGGAGTCGTAACGCTTGTCGGAATCATTTCGTCATCGGATACAGAAACTGTGGTAAAGAAGAATTCTGTGATGATGCTCGACTTAAAAGGTACACTGGTTGAGCGCACTCAGGAGAGTTTAGAAGGTTTACTGGGTAAATTTACCGGTGAAACAGCCGATACATACGGACTGGACGATATACTGGCTTCAATCAAGAAAGCTAAAGAAAATGATAACATCAAGGGCATTTATATACAAGCCTCATGGCTGAATGCTTCGTACGCTTCGCTACAGGCGATACGTAAAGCATTGGATGACTTTAAGGAGAGTGGCAAATTTATCGTAGCATATAGCGACAATTATACGCAAGGACTTTATTATCTTTCGAGTGTTGCCGACAAGGTGATGCTCAACCCCAAAGGCATGATCGAATGGCGCGGACTCGCTTCAGCACCTATTTTCTATAAAGATCTATTACAGAAACTGGGAATTGAGATGCAGGTATTCAAGGTAGGTACTTACAAGTCGGCAGTGGAGCCTTTCACCGCCACAGAGATGTCTCCAGCCAACCGGGAGCAGGTTACAGCTTTCATCGGTTCTATCTGGAATCAAATATTGGATGGTGTTTCCGCTTCACGTAAAATAGGAAAAGATTCACTGAATATGTATGCTGACCGCATGCTGATGTTCTATCCGTCAGACGAAAGCGTAAAATGCAGACTGGCCGACACGCTGATTTATCAAAATGACGTACGCGACTATTTGAAAACACTTGTAAAAATCGACGAGGACGATCGCCTGCCCATCTTAGGACTTGAAGAGATGGTTAACATTAAAAAGAATGTTCCTAAAGACAAGAGCGGGAATATTCTGGCTGTTTATTATGCTTCCGGTGAGATAACCGATTATGCCGGATCAGCAGCGTCTGATGAAGGTATTATAGGTAGCAAAATGATTCGTGACCTGCGTAAACTGAAAGAAGATGACGATGTAAAAGCTGTTGTATTACGCGTAAACTCTCCGGGAGGAAGTGCTTTTGCGTCCGAACAGATCTGGCATGCCGTAAAAGAGCTGAAGGCTAAGAAACCGGTCATCGTCTCAATGGGCGACTATGCCGCATCCGGTGGATATTATATCTCTTGTGCTGCCAACAGTATCATAGCCGAGCCAACCACTCTGACGGGTTCTATTGGAATCTTCGGCATGATTCCGAACGTTAAAGGATTAACCGAAAAAATCGGATTGACATATGACGTAGTAAAAACCAATCAATTCTCAGACTTCGGCAATCTGATGCGCCCGGTAAACAGCGATGAAAGAGCTTTGCTACAGATGATGATCGGCCAAGGATATGATTTATTTGTAAGTCGTTGTGCCGAAGGACGCCATATGTCTAAAGATAAAATTGAGAAAATAGCTGAAGGACGTGTATGGACCGGAGAGATGGCTAAAAAAATCGGATTAGTAGACGAATTGGGTGGAATAGGTAAAGCACTGGAAATAGCTGCACAAAAAGCCGATTTAAAAGGATACACCATTATATCCTATCCTGCCAAAAAGGATATTCTGTCTACATTGTTTGATGTACAACCCGGTAATTATGTAGAATCCCAAGTGCTGAAAAGTCAACTGGGAGACTATTATAAAGATTTCAGCCTGCTGAAAAATATAAAAGAACGCGCCATGATTCAAGCACGCGTTCCGTTTGAACTGAATGTGAAATAGCAAACTGCATGGAAGAAAACTCTATCAAGATACATAAATGGCTATATCCGGCTTCATGGTTATATGGAGCAGGAGTAGCATTACGAAATAAACTCTTTGACTGGGGAAAACTTCAGTCAAAGAGTTTTAATGTTCCTATTATTTGTATCGGGAACATCGCAGTGGGCGGTACGGGTAAAACGCCGCACACAGAGTATCTGATAAAGTTGCTTCATGATGAATTCCAAGTGGCTGTATTAAGCCGGGGGTACAAGCGCCATACCAAAGGATTCGTACTATCAACAGCAGAAAGTGACGCCCGCAGTATTGGCGACGAGCCTTATCAAATACAATCGAAATTCTCCGATATCCAGGTAGCAGTTGACGAAGACCGCTGCCATGGCATCGAAAAGTTACTCACACTTAAAGAGCCTCCGGTCGAAGTTATCTTGTTGGACGATGCGTTTCAACATCGATACGTGAAAGCAGGACTAAATATTCTTCTGACAGATTATCACCGTCTGTTCTGCGATGACACCTTGATGCCTGCGGGACGCTTACGGGAGCCTGCACAAGGCAAAAATCGGGCACAGATAGTCATCGTAACCAAATGTCCGCCGGATATCAAACCTATTGACTACAATATTATTACGAAAAGGTTGAATCTGTTCCCCTACCAGCAGTTATATTTCTCGTCTTTCCGATACGGAAACCTGCGGGCAGTCTTTCCCGATTGTGCCACTGTACAAGAGAGAAAATTATCCTCTTTACAGACAGAGGAACAGATACTGCTAATTACCGGTATTGCATCTCCCGATACGATCATCCGTGAATTGGAAATACATACACGGAACATCGACTTACTCGCTTTTAGTGATCATCATAATTTCAGCCAGCGAGACTTGGCGCAAATAAAAGAGAGATTCGGTAAATTAAGAAAAGGGCAACGCCTGATTGTCACAACCGAAAAAGACGCGACACGCCTGATATGCCATCAGGAATTGGATGATGGGCTGAAACCATTTATTTATGCCCTACCCATTGAAGTAGAAATATTACAAAATCAACAAGATAATTTTAACCAACACATTATTGGCTATGTTAGAGAAAATACAAGAAACGGCAGCCTTCCTGAAAGGAAAGATGCACACAAGTCCTGAAACAGCAATCATTCTGGGAACCGGACTTGGCAGTCTGGCAAACGAAATTACCGAAAAGTATGAAATAAAGTACGAAGATATCCCCAACTTTCCTGTGTCTACCGTAGAAGGGCACAGCGGTAAGCTTATTTTCGGTAAATTGGGTAATAAAGAGATTATGGCAATGCAGGGACGCTTCCATTACTACGAAGGTTACTCTATGAAAGAAGTGACTTTCCCGGTACGCGTGATGCGTGAACTGGGTATCAAAACATTGTTTGTGTCCAATGCTAGTGGCGGCACCAATCCTGAATTCGAAATCGGTGATCTGATGATTATCACTGATCATATCAACTATTTCCCCGAACATCCGTTACGTGGTAAAAACATCCCGTACGGCCCCCGTTTCCCGGATATGAGCGAGGCATACGATAAGGAACTGATCCGCAAGGCAGATGCCATTGCAGCAGAAAAAGGCATTAAAGTACAACACGGGATATACATCGGTACACAGGGCCCCACATTCGAAACACCTGCAGAATACAAACTGTTCCATATCTTAGGAGCTGATGCGGTAGGAATGTCTACTGTCCCCGAAGTGATTGTAGCCAACCACTGCGGCATCAAAGTTTTCGGCATTTCTGTCGTAACAGATCTTGGGGTAGAAGGAAAGATTGTAGAAGTATCACACGAAGAAGTTCAGAAAGCAGCCGATGCTGCCCAACCGAAGATGACCACCATCATGCGCGAACTGATAAACCGTGCATAGATACTTCCTTATCATAAAATAAGATATATGAGAACAGAGATAGCAACCTTAGGTGAATTCGGACTGATCAAGCATCTCACCGAAGGAATTAAATTAGAAAATGAATCAAGCAAATATGGAGTAGGCGACGATGCAGCCGTCCTCTCCTATCCTGCCGACAAGCAAGTGTTGGTGACTACCGACCTCTTGATGGAAGGTGTACATTTCGACCTAACCTACACGCCGTTAAAGCATTTGGGATACAAATCTGCTGTGGTTAACTTCTCCGACATCTATGCGATGAATGGAACGCCCAAACAGATTACAGTTTCACTTGCTCTCTCCAAACGCTTCAGTGTAGAAGATATGGATGATTTTTACTCCGGACTCCGTCTGGCATGCCAACAATATAAAGTCGATATTGTAGGTGGTGACACCACCTCTTCTTTGACAGGGTTTGCCATCAGTATCACTTGTATTGGTGAAGCCGACAAAGATAAAGTAGTTTACCGTAATGGCGCCAAAGATACCGACTTGATCTGTGTCAGTGGCGACTTAGGTGCCGCCTATATGGGGCTGCAACTGTTAGAACGCGAAAAAGCAGTCTTTAAAGGCGAACAGGATGCTCAGCCGGATTTCTCCGGAAAAGAGTATTTGTTGGAACGACAGCTCAAACCGGAAGCCCGCAAAGACATTATTGAGAAACTGTCCGCCGCAAACATCGTTCCGACTTCTATGATGGATATCTCTGACGGACTTTCTTCGGAGCTATTGCATATATGTACTCAAAGTAAAGCAGGTTGCCGTGTCTACGAAGAGCATATCCCTATCGATTATCAAACTGCAGTTATGGCAGAAGAGTTCAATATGAACCTCACCACCTGTGCCATGAACGGTGGTGAAGATTATGAACTTCTTTTCACTGTTCCCATTGCCGATCACGAAAAAGTATCGGAAATGGAAGGTGTCCGCCTGATCGGACATATTACAAAGCCCGAATTAGGCTGCGCACTGATCACACGCGATGGTCAGGAATTCGAGTTAAAAGCTCAGGGATGGAATCCACTACAGGAAAATAAATAAAAAATTCCGAGAGAAAAACACTGATAATAAGCAGAATAGCTTTTTATCAGTGTTTTTTATTACCCTAAGGTTTGCAAAATCAAAAACTTTCACTACCTTTGCAACCGCAAACAAGAAAGGTGCCATAGCTCAGTTGGTAGAGCAAAGGACTGAAAATCCTTGTGTCCCCGGTTCGATTCCTGGTGGCACCACTTTTCAAGAAAGAAAAACGATGTAAATCCCTGAATTTCAAAGAAGTTTGGGGATTTTTCTTTTCCAAGAAATAGGCAAAATTTGTGGGATCAACGTAAAAACGATTCAGCATGTCGTTCTTCATCAAGCGTAGCAAACTGTTAAAAAACGGGGAAGCATTCGTGCGTGTGCGTGTCACTTATGACCGCCTATACGTGGAACTTCAACTAAAACGGAGCATAAAAGTCCCACTTTGGTCGCAGGAAAAAGAGAAATCGACAGGCAAAGACCTAAATTCAGTAGAACTTAACTATTACATTGACGCCCTGCGTGTGAAATTCTATCAGATTTACAAAAACTTGGAACCGGAGGGAAAGATTATCTCCGCACGTGCCATGGTGAACCGTTATCAGGGAAAGGACGAAACTTTCAAGACATTGTATATTCAAGGAGCATAACGACAACTGTCGAAAGCTAATCGGAACGGACTATGCCAACATCACCGTAAGACGTTACGATAATTGCCTTAAACATCTCATGAAACTGGTTAAACGTGACTACAAGGTAGATGATATGCAACTGCGTGAGGTAAACGGGGAACTGGTGTATATCCTTTTTGTCATGTTCCTTTCGGATAAAGTCTGCCAGTCCATTAAGAAACTCGGTCAGTTTGCCCGGCTTTCGCTTTATCACGTCCTCATGCTTTTGATAACAGTCGCCTATCTTGATATTGAACAGCCATTCAAACCCTTTGGATAAGTCCACCCAATAGGCAGGCTTTCCGTTCTGATATATGATGCTTTTGGAGAGGAACAGACCGCTTACCATTTCCATAATATTGATAAGGGTTGTTTTGTCAACGAGAAAAAGAGGGGAAAGGAATTGCTTATTAGCACGTTGGTGTAGTTGTTCCGGGTATTTGATACGCCATTCAATAAGGCGTATTTCGGTGTTTAGAAGTCCTATCGCTTCATCAATTAAATGCAAATAGGGCATTTTTTTCTTGCTCAAACCGCATACGGTACGATTTAAGACGATGTAAACCAAAGGAAAAATATCGGAGTAAAACGCTGTAATCCTGTTCGTTGATACCAAAATTGGCTACATGCATAGCCAATTCCTCAATAGCTTCTGCCAACTCGAAAACAGAAACTTTGCGCTGCGAGCATTCCGACAATAGCCGGAAAAATCTCTGTTCTAATAAATTTTTCATATCAGAATATTAAAGCCGCCAAATAAACGGCTTTAGATGAATGTTTAACAATAGATTTTATGAGATGCCTACAAAACTGACATTTCAACCTTAGTAACCAGTTCTTCTTCTGAAGTTCCCGGCTTACTATAATAATATTCTATCGATGCTCCTGAAGATTTATAACCTTTAGCCGCAATCCATTCCTGCATCTCACGATACAAAGAAGCTAATTCAGTATAGTTCCCCTTATGTAAGCAAGATACTATTTTTCTGCCCGGAATGGTAATCGCTCTTATGTTCCCCTTTCCACACAGGACTTTAGCTGATTTGAATCCAATAATCATGTGAATACCTTCTGACATGGATTCAAAATTAAGATATTCCACAAAAGGAACATCTGCCATTACAGCATTTTGTTCTTTAAACAACGTTTCTATTTCCATAAAGCTTCTGCCAATAACCATAGCTATTTCTTTTACAGTAGTACGTATTTCCACAACTAATGCATACGTTTCAGATTGTTGAAACAGTGCGATTTCTGAAATCTTTCCCATACTATATTATTTAATATCAGTGAATATTTTTTTCTTTAAGACAGGTATATATATGTCAGTTATCAATTCCGGTACATCTGTATCACATGGAGAATTTATATACACCTCAAAACTAAACGTGTTTTGGGGATAGTACTGACTATCAGGAAACCATTCTTCATAAATTATTCTATATAAATCACATAAGAAATCATAACTACCTATATGCCGGAATATAGCATATCGTCCATTAGGGATTTGTACAGTATTCAATTTGGCATCCGGTATATCATTCATAATTATACCTACATAGAAACGGCATTTATCTTCCGGTGTTATTGCCGGATTATCCAAACTTAAACTGACAAAGTTCGTGTGTTTTTTGTCTATCCTATTGAACCTTGCATAATACAACAGTTTATCCCATACCATCTTATATTGAAACTTATTTTCGTATGCTTTCCCCACTTCCAAACAAGAAACAAACATTTTATTAATCATTATTATTCTGGGAGTTAGCGATGTATGTGCATTTCGTTTTCGAGGTGTAAATCTTTCTTTAAATAAGGATGTTGAAACTCCAAAATGCTTCTTGAATGCTTTTGCAATACTGTATTTGTTTTGATAACCTGCCAGTTCCGCTATCCGGGATAATGTATATTCGGTTGAAGTCAATAAGTGTGCAGCATATTCCAATCTAAGTCGTTGTATGTAATTTCCTATATTTTCACCGACAATAAATTTGAATACCCTTCTAAAATGATATTCTGACATTCCGCACTTTTGGCACAATGTAATTATATCAAAATCTTCAAACAGATGATTGCTAATATAATTAACTATACTTTGAATAGCTTGGTTATGAACATTCTTCGTATCTTGTTTTTGTTTCCACCGATTGAGTGTCGGCAGTCTTTTCTCCAATATCATTTTCAATTCTTCGGGAGAATAAACTGTATGGGCATACATATTGTATTTATTTACGTATTTAAGCCAAATATCAATCATCTCGTGCATCGACACGTCAACTGTATATTTCCCGTCTTTCAGACAGTAGTAACAGAATGTATCGCTTTTAGAACCATCCAAATTAGTTCCCAGCCATTCTTCCATATCAAAACGAAGTGGCATACCGCAACTTTGACAATATCTCTTGCTCATTTTAAATTCAAAAGTATGATAATAAAGAAAAATGCTTCTTTAAGATAATGATTTTCTGTTTGGTAGCCTTTTGATTTCTAAAAGGCGTTCTATATCACTAAACAACCCAGTATTTCTCAACTCAAACATAATCCACTTACCGTCATGATAAACAGTTGCTTCATCATACAATCTTTGTACTTCTTTTGAGAACAGTTCTCGTGACATTTCAAATTTATCACGTTCTCCTTTACCTAATATAACCATAAAGCCAAAGGAATTTTCTTTAGCGTATAAAGCACAGAGAGTTTTTCCACCTCTTCGATACTTATATTCATATTTCCATTTTCTCCCACCACTGTTCCACAATCGTTCCATCTCATACTTATGCTCAATTAAAAGACAGAGAGCATTCCATATTTGATAAAGTCCTTTTCCCATCAAAGACTCTATGGCTTCCAGAGTCGGTATTTGAAAGTCTTTTTCCATGATGAATTGTAATAGCTTGATTGATAAGGCAAAAATAGCTTGTTTTTTATTTGTTCCGTTATCCAATATGGCTAATTTTGTAAAAGGCAAATTACGAATGCAACCCAATGATACGATTGAAGACAAATAAAATAAAACTCAATGAAGTTATACAGAACAAATAACTAACTTTGTATTCTAATTATTTGAGGTTCATGCTGAATACAGAAAACATACAATCACTCATTGATAGCGGAGAGGGCTACAATGTAGAATTTAAAGTTCGTGTCCCTTCAAAGGTTCGTGAACTGACAGAGGATTTGCCAATGTCCGTAAAAGTCTATCTGCCTATTATAGTCTATTAATCGAAAAAAATAATTAATCTTATGCTTCGTTATATCCTAGAAATGCTTCCAGAATCAAACTCTTTAAAAAAAATCTATAATAAAAAAAGAAGAGTTCGAAATATATACAAAAGGAAAAAGTGTATTCCAGAGTATTTAAAAGACAATAATTTTGAAGTTGAATTAAACTACAAATTATGGGTTACAAAAGGGGCTAGATTTAAAGCAAGTGAACGATGCGAAGAATTAGATGCAAGATATAACCGTATTGTAGGTTGGGTTTCTTCGTACTTGATAATCTTTAGTGTTTTAAATCTATGTAAAATACCTTTTTTTACCTTGCCTGACAATTGTAGTACATTCATATCCATTTCTTTGTCTATACTAATTTTAGTTTTTAGTCAATTTGCTTATGCCAAAAATTATTCTGTTCAAGCAAGAAATTATCATGAATGCGCATTAGAAATTGCAAAGTTATATAATTCCCTGCGGTCATTAAAAGTAAATCCACAACATAACCTATATGAAGTCAATAAAATAAAAAATGAATACGAGAAAATTTTAGATAGATATAATAACCATCTACCTATTGACTTAATGATGTTCAAATTAGAAAAAAAAGAATACTTTAATATTAGTATTTTATCTTATATTTCTAATCATGTAAGATACTTTATATTGGTTCGCTCTGCATACTATTTTTGCGTGTTTATTCTTCCAGTTTCATATTGTATCATTTGTATAATTAACTCTGGATTTTTTTTGCACTAAATACATCAAAATAGAAACTCATGCTGAATATAGATAACATACAATCACTCATTGATAACGGAGAAGGCTACAATGTGGAGTTTAAAGTTCGTGTCCCTTCAAAGGTTCGTGAACTTACAGAGGAAATATGTGCTTTCGCCAATGCAGACGGAGGATATTTGCTTATTGGAGTAGATGATAACGGACAAGTGGTAGATACTAACTTAGAAAACGATAAGCGTTCTGCCATTCAAGGTTCTATCAGCGAAATATCTCCTACACTCCACTGTGAATTATATTCCGTAAATCTTGGAGATAAAACTGTTTGGGTGATTGATGTTCCGTCCAGCAAGGATAAACCTTATATATTTTCCGGTTCTATCTATGTGCGTGAGGGGGCAAACTCACAGAAACTTCGCACAGCCGAAGAAATACGCAGCTTCTTTCAGGAGTGTAATAAAATCTATTTTGACCATATACCCTGCCATTGGTTCAATATCTACACGGATGCAGACGCACAGATGATTAAGGATTTCCGAACAGAAGCCAAACTAAGTCCATCCACCCCCCGACAAACAAATATTTGAAAACTTGAGACTGTTTACCGAAAATGGAACCGCAAAGAACGGTACAGCGATGTTCTTCGGTAAACAACCTGAACGAAAGTTCCCACATGCTATTACAAGATGTGTTCTTTTCAAGGGAACAAATAAAGTCTATATTATAGATGATAAAACTTTCGGAGGTTCACTGTACCAACAATATCTACAGGCTATGTCTTGGCTGGAAAGCAAACTGCAAGTAGCTTATAAAATAGAAGGAGCAGGACCAAGAGAAGAAATTTGGGAAATACCTCTGACTGTATTTAAAGAAGCTATTATAAATGCCCTATCACACCGTGATTACTACGAACAAGGCGCAAGCATTATGATAGAAATGTTTGATGACCGGGTAGAGATTTCCAATCCCGGAGGACTTCTGCCTGTTGTGGCTAAAGATTTCGGGCATAAAAGTATGACACGTAATCCGCTAATTTTCGGTTTATTTACCCGTATGCACTTGGTTGAAAGAGTTGCATCCGGTATTCCTCGTATGCAAGAGGCTATGAGGGAGGCGAATCTACCTGAACCAGAATTTCACACAGAGGGAATGTTTACAGCAGTGTTCAAACGTCAAATCTCTAACTCTGCCAACTATGACACAGTAAATGACACAGTAAATGGCAGAGTAAATGGCAGAGTAAATGATACTATAAACGAGAATGAACAAGCTATTCTCAATCTGCTGACAACCACTCCCGGTTTGAATGCTTCTAAAATCAGTAAGCATATCAACAAGAGCTTAAGAACGACTATGCGATATATCAAGATTTTGCAAGATAAGAATTTAATAGAGTTTAGTGGCGCACCCAAAAATGGAGGTTATTTTACAAAAAAATGAATTGCAATATTTATAAATTATCTGAATCAAATAATTTTTTATTAATCAAATCAATCATTTCATTAGCGGATATTTTACACCTATCTATACTATCTAATAGTTCTTTTAATTTAGAGCAAACATTTTTCTTTGCCAATATAATATATTGAGTCATTTTAGGTAGTCCTTTAACTGATTTGTAGAATTCGACTAATTGCCCATATGACGAATCCACATTATTCAGTAATAAACGAAGTGCTTCTTTATTTTCTTGCCAAGATTCTTCTGGAATAATATCATCAGAAACTTGCAATAACCCTTTAAAAGCCCTTACTATTTCTTCAAAAGAAGTAATCCAATTTTAAATTGGTTGCTCAATTTTCATAGCGTATTGATTCATCGCTTTAGCGGAAGTATTAATAACGGCTTTAGCTAATTGAATTTGATTTACAGGCTTTTGTTCATTAATTATATTCAATTTTTGGGCATATTCAGAAATTTGTTCACCTATCCAAATAGTTGAAACAGTTATTTCATTTAAAGATTTTACAGCTTCCGCAGACTTAGTATTTAAAATATCCTGAAATTCTAATAATCCTAATTCAGAGACTTCATCTTCAATGGGTTCTATAATAACAGGTAAATTGGATAATTTTACCTGTGTAGTTAAAGGTTTACTATTAACATCCCAATTCTCTATAACTTTGTATAGGTGAGTACGCAAATCATTTTTAAAATTCTCTGAGCTTACATATGTAAAATAATAACAGCCTAATTCTGCTATTTGTTTTTGAAAAGCTCTAACTTTAGAATATTGTTCAATATCTAAGGAATCTAAAGGTACTCCTTCAATATTAAAATACATCATTATATGTACTTTATCAGCTTGTTTGCTACGCTCTAATGCTCTATAAAATTCTTCTTCTGTACCAGATTCATAATTTAGTGTCTTTGAACCAAATCTAGTCCATAATATCCCTAAAAAAATATCATATTCATCCCCTATTTGAGAATTAATCACAGCTTGGGGATATTCACCGACAGAAGGATAACTTGATTTTTCCCAACTGCATAATTCAATTCTTGCATTTAACTGCGAAGAATATGTATTATTAAAATCGTTAATAACGTTCTCTACAATTAAACGTTCTTCTTTTACATCACTTGGTGATGCCAAGAACAATTTATATAAAGATATAGTTTGTGGCATATTTTTTTTGCAAAAATAAGTTTTTTCTATGCAAAAGCACTAATTTTAGAAAGAAATATTACCTTTGTATTCAGAAATCGTATCCAAGATGTAAACTGATGTTGAACGGTACAAAGCTGTGAAAACCTTATTCAAGGGACTAACATTGTTACAAAGATTTAACTTACTGAAAGATAGTGCTATACAAACCGATTGTCGGTTGCTAGTGGCACCACTTTAAAATAAAAAACGTTGCGAATCATCTTTCGCAACGTTTTTTATTTATCTCCACAAACTATATTAGTAACCTTTTTATGGTTCAAACTAGTACTTCAACAAAGTAGAAAATCCCGTAATAACCGAACTGAACTAAAGACATAACCTGAATTATATTTTTCTAACTGCTCACAGTCTGTCGATGCAGCCCATGCCGCTGACAAACACTGTATCTTTACGGAATTGCATGCCTCGATATCAGAAACCGCATCTCCTACATATATCATTTCATTCGACTTAAAGCCATAATATAATGATATGGCCTTCATTGCTTCTGATTTTCTGTTCTTTTCAGAAGAGCCGGTTTCTATTCGGTCAAAACACCCATCCATACCAAATTGTTTCAATGTAATATCACAACTTCTTATACCTTTCCCCGTAATAAGAACTACTATTACATTTCTTTCATGTAATTGCCCGATCAATGTTTTCATCCCTTCAAATGGCTTGGGACATAAAATGGCATGCATTTCTTCATAAATTACATAGAAATCATTTAATGCCTTCTCCCGACTATCACCGTAAACCACTTGATTGATCATACCTTCTTCATTTAATCCGAAGGTCCGCGCTATCTCGTCATCTGATAGTTCATGATCTACATAAGGAGTAGTTGCCTCTCTGAATGCTGCTAAACATAGCGGAATAGTATCTCCTATCGTACCATCCAGATCAAAAGCTACCAGCCGGATCATAATTTTCAGATTTATTGATTTGACGAATCACCCTACATGGGTTTCCAACAGCCAGACTGTTTGCAGGAACATTTTTGGTAACAACACTTCCGGCACCAATAACACTTCCCTTACCAATAGTAACCCCGGGCAATATAATAACTCCACCACCGATCCAGCAACCATCTTCAACAGTGACTGGAAGGGCAAATGTATGACGGACATATCGAACTCCCTCCGGTGCCTCAACAGGCGTTAACCGTTCATTCAAATCAATGGGATGCGTTGCCGTATAAATCTGGACATTAGGAGCAATCAGTACATTATTACCAACTGTAATCTTATTGCAATCGACAAACACACAGCCTATATTTACCGTAACATTATCACCAATATGAATATTACATCCATAATCGCAGAGAAAAGAATGTCCTACGGAAACCTCTGTTCCGATACTACCGAACATTTCTTTCAGAATCGCATATTTTTCTTCTTTTTGTTCATAAGACAGTGAACTGTATCTCATCAACAAACGGTGAGTTTTTCCTTTTAGTTCTAGAAAAACCGGAGCATGGCAATCATACCATTCACCAGCCAAGCATTTCTCCATCTCTGTTTTCATTCGTTCCCTCCCATGCAGATTTATAAGAAAGTAACAATTTCATCCTTGTCCTTTCGGGTAGTAAAATGATCAGGTTGCTCTTGGATATATCCCAATGATACAATAGCTACCGGATATCTTTCGGACGACAGCCTGAAATTAGCTTTAAACAATTCCGGATCAAAGTTGCACACCCAACAACTTCCCAGCCCTATTTCGGCTGCGGCTAAACAGATATGCTCTGTAGCAATAGCAGCATCGATATCCGCATGATTTTTATTATCGGATTTACGTACCCATGCTATCGATTTATCGGCACAAACAACAATGTATACCGGTGCCTGTGCGAACCATTCTCTATTATAACATTGCCGTAAATTCTGTTTTTGTTCTTCACTGACCACCACCATGAAATGCCAAGGCTGATAATTAACTGCAGAAGGAGCTAAACGGGCACATTCAATGATATAGTCGATTTTATCCTGTTCGACCCTGTCTGACTTATAATTTCTCACCGAGAAACGTTTTTTTGTAAGTTCTAAAAAGTTCATATCCTATCAATTTTTAACATTTAAAGCAAAGTTATACCATTTTCAGGTCTATTATTATGTATTACTTTTCGTTATATCGGTAAAATTACGTTTTTTAGACTATATTTGTCTTATGAAAAGAGAAAACTTACATCAACCGTTTGAGATTAGTTTCAGTGAGTTTGACGAGTCAATGCTAAAAGAACACGACCATACTTTTTTTGAGTTGGTCTACATCTTATCGGGTACAGGTATCCAATGGATTAACAATAATAAATTTTCTTATCACGACGGACACCTATTTATGATAACTCCCGGAGACTCGCATTCTTTTGAAATACATTCCACTACTAAGTTTATCAATATTAAGTTCAATGATATCTACATTCATTCCGCTGTTTTAGGTACAGAAAACATAAAACGATTAGAATTTATCTTACAGCATGCCAACCACCAACCTGGCTGTATTTTACGAAATCGAACAGACAAACTACTCGTAAAACCTATGATTGAAGCCATCATCAGGGAATACGTCAATAGAAACTTATATAGCAAAGAAATCATAACGCAACTGATAAACACCATAATAATAGTCGTTGCACGCAATATCGCCATGTTTCTGCCTGAACAAGTAAATGAATGCTCCGAAGAGAAATCACTCGGTATACTGCAATATATCCAGACCTACATTTATCAATCCGAGAAAATCAAAACGAAAGCTATCAGTCAACATTTCGGCATTTCAGAGAATTATTTGGGACGTTACTTTAAAAAACACACAAACGAAACAATGCAACAGTACATACTGAATTATAAACTGAAACTGGTAGAAAACAGATTATTGCATAGTGAAATGAGAATCAGTGAGATTGTAGCAGAATTAGGTTTCACCGATGAAAGCCATTTAAATAAACTATTTAAAAAATACAGAGGTTGCAGCCCCACAAATTTCAGAAAGAATAATGCAGTATAGCCCCAATAATAAGTTATACAAGTTTCAGACGCCCTATTCGTCTGATATGCCCGATATCTTCTCCTTCTTTACATTTTCCTTTTGTTGCTCTCTATACTGTCGCGGAGGCATGCCATACCTTTTCGAGAACAGTTTATAGAATGTTCCGCGGTTGTTGAATCCGGTCTGGTCCATAATCTCTTCAATAGTAAGATTCTTGGCTATTAACAGTCGTTCTGCCATTGTTAGACGGTATTCCTTAATGATATCAGCAGGAGACTGTTCGGTTATCGGTTTTAGTTTCCGGTAGAACTGGCGGGTACTATACCCCATCTCACTACTTAGCAATTCCACTTGTAAATCGGGATTTGCAATATTCTTCTCTATAATCTCGAGCATTTTATCCAGGAACTCCTGATCTTCTTTATGTATACAATTGCCATGTTCCATAGTGAAGGAACTGAAAATAGAGCTATAATATTCTTTCAAGTCTGCCTCCCGTTTGATGAGACGATAAACGATTTTCTCCAGATACTTCACGTTAAAAGGTTTGGTAACATAGGCTTCTGCTCCTGACTCGATGCCCTTTACCTGATCGTCTTCGTGATGTAGGGCGGAAAGGAGGATCAGTGGAATGTGACTCCATAATTTGTGTTGCTTTATCTTCTGAGCAAACGACAGTCCATCGATACCGGGCATCATGACGTCTGAAATAATTAAGTCGGGTTGCTTCTGCTCCAGACTGCTCAATGCATCTTTTGCATTATCAAAAGAGCACACATTGTATTTGTCTGCAAAAAGTTCTGAAACGAACCATAACATGGAATTATCATCATCAATAACCATGATGGTCCGTTTACCCGTATCAAACTCTATGGCAGTCTTTTCTAAAACAATAGGTTCCTCCGTAGCCGTATGTAATAGTCCGGTTTCATAAGTAGTTTGTGTAGTTTCCCGTTCAGTTATAGGAAGATTGGGCAAGGTAACGGTGAATGTTGTCATTTCATAGAGAACACTATTTACGCTGATTTCCCCATTCAACTGCGTAATCATGCTCTTACAAATAGCTAATCCAAGTCCTGTACGAGAATTCTTACCGTTCATCTCAACAGAATCCAATATTTTATAACGATCGAATATTTTGGATAAATTTTCTTTGGCTATCCCTTTTCCAGAATTGGATATACAAAAAATTAACGACTGGTTTTCCACTTTCAACTCTATTGTGATAATTCCTTTGTCGGGCGTGTACTTAAAAGCGTTGGATATTAAATTGCTGACAATCTTATTAAAGCAACTGATATCCGTATTCCATTCAATGCCCGGAGAAATATGCAACTGATAATTCATTTCTTTATTTTCAGCCAGTTCTTCGAAAGATTCCGCTATGCTTCTAACCTTTTCCGACACGGATAACTGTTGAATAGAAAGTACTTTATTGCCAGTTTCCAATCTGCGAAATTCAAGTAACTCTAAAATCAGATTATTCAGTTTTTCAGTATTTTGTTGTATCATCTTTGCATACTTCTGAGTGTATGCGTCAATCTCCGGATTGGCAAGTATCTTCTCACAAGGACCATAAATCAAGGTCAGTGGCGTACAGAATTCATGAGTGATATTAGTGAAAAAACGCAATTTTGATTCGTAGATTTCTTCTTTCTTCTCCCGGTTCATCTTGTCCAACATACGGTGTTGTTTGCGACGGTATATATAAATGAGCCTATATATCCCTGCAGTGCACAACAGTGCAAATAGAATGAAATATACCATATAGGCCAGCGGACTGAGATACCACGGCGGAGTGATACGGATAATGACGGATTGTGTTTGGCTTTCTTGCCCGTTTATATTGTTTTTGTATTTTACTAATAAAGAATATTCACCCGGAGCAAGATTAGAGAAAATAGCGCTGGTGGATGTTCCGTTTTCTATCCATTGGTTGCTCATTTCTTCAAGCTTATAATAAAAAGAATAGTTGTTGCCATTGATGTAATCAATAGCCATAAAATTTAGCTGAAAGAAGTTTTGACTGTAATCCAGTTGAAGAATTGTTTTACCTTCCTTTTCATAAAGAAACTTATGAATATTGTGTTCTTTGCCAAAGATAGACAGTCCTTTCAGGGTGATTTGCGGCATATACTCTTCGGTGATACAGTCATTTGTCTGAATGGAAATAAAACCATTTGTACCTCCAAAAAACAGTGTTTCCGAAACGACATCTTTATAGAAAGCACCATCACTGAACTCGGTGATTTCCAATCCATTTCCACTGTTATAGGTTTGCCCTGTACGAGTCTCGGGGTTGAAGCGTATCAATCCCTGGTTGGTACTCAACCAAAGATCGCCTTGGTGGTCCTCTAAAACTCCGTGTACAGTGTTATTTAAAAATAAGTCCGCTTTCGTATATAAGGAATCATCTTGTTCAAGATGCAACAACCCCGAGCTAGTTCCTAACCAATAACCTTTTGCGTTTTTGTAAATAGCAAAAATGTCGTTAGCTGTCTGACTGCTTACAATACTGTCAAAACGATGCGGAATCATTTCCCCTGTCTCTACATTCATGCGGTATGCACCACAACCACGATTGCCAAACCAAAGTATGGAGTCGTTTTCCCGGTAAGAAGTAAAGAAATAGTTCGAAGCCATACGCCCGTTATCAATAACAGTACGGGAAGCAGATTTTACAGTAGGAGTAGCAGTAGAAGCATCAAAGATAACTTTTACAATGCCTTCACCTACCGTAGATACCCATAAGGTCGTATCATTCGGTTGTTTTATAGAATGCACATACTTCACTTTTTCTCCATTGGCAATGATAGGCAGTTCTTTTAATTGCCTGCTTAAGTACGAATAATAATTAATTCCATTTTCGGTTCCGATCCACAATTTATCTTTGCATCCGGGAGCAAAACAATAGACGGAATTATCTGCCAGCGCACTATTATATGGTGTAATCCGATCAGACGACATAGGCATACTGTTATCCGGAGTATACTTTTTAATGCGGAGTATCCCACTTCCTTTGGTTCCTATCCAAAGCGTTTGCTCCTGATCGTAGTAAAGAGCCCTAACCGGATTACTTATTTGATATACAGGAGTGTCTAAAAGAGTATTGGTAATAGAAAAGGTGTCATTATAATACATGTATACACCTTGTCCGTCTGTTCCTATCCATACAATATCTTGAAATTTATCTTTCATCAGACAGAAAATACCGGAATGTATTTCTGTTTTCTGTATCTGATATTTCATCTTTTGAGAGGACATATATTTTAGAACAATGAGACCACTGTTTTTGAAACCGATGTAGTAATCGTTTTTTTGCTTGATGATGGAAGATACTTCCCCATGCACTTCAATCTGACCTCTTAGGTCAGCTATATAGTATGCTTGCCGGTTATTAAAATCATATTCGTAAAGAGCGTAGGTTTCGTCAATAAAGTAAGCCATATCTTTCTCGGCAAAGGCATGGTATAATTTACACGAATGCGTAAAAAGATTCTTACGGGTTAATATCAGCCCCTGTTTTGTATTCTCAATACGATAACTTTGAGTCTCTTCATTGGAGGTAAATATCCATAAAATATCGTTTGAATCCACAGTCATAGAGAGTACATGGCTAAATTCAAGATTGGGAATTTCCAATCTATTGAAAGATTGTGCTTCTCGCTGATAATAATAAAGATAGCCATCATCTTTCAGAATAAAAAGCATGTCATCCTTATTGTTAGCCATAAAGTATTGCCCTTTGAATTCAGTGAAACTCTGGCTGGTCTGTTGCTTGGTATCTAAGCGATTCAATCCATAATTAGTCTGCACCCATAATATATCCTTCTCCGATTCGATGATTTGATTTATCAAGTTTCCGGAAAGTAAGGTTTTGGAAGAGTTTATTGGGGTATACAAATGTATGTCGGTTCCATCAAAGATATTCATGCCATCGCAAGAGCCGATCCAAATGATACCCCGATCATCCTGATGAAGAGAGAGAATAGCACTATTTGAAAGACCAGCTCTATTGGAAAATTGTCTCAAACTGTATGCATGAACCTCCAAAGGCAGGCAAAATAGTAAGCAAAGAAAATACAGTAGTGACAAGTATGTTCGATAAATGTATTTCATGTTAGATATAATGCATTAGTGGGTTCACAAAGATAATACATGCCGGACAAATAATTCTCAAGTGCATGATAAATGTTTTCTCCCGAAGAGATTGCCATTTCTATCAAAATAGTATCCGAATCCGGACTTGCTCCACAACTTCTCCCTGCAAAGCAATATGAAAGGAGAGAAATGATGCAACCAGTCCGGATTGGATAAAGATCGAGATAGGATTATCACTCAATGACAGAGGCAAATCCTCCGTTACGTGCCAGACGCACTATTATTTTATCTCCTTTTTTAAGAGTATATTCTTTTTTTCTGTAATCCATAGCTTGTCGGTTAGCATTAACCCCATCCTCAAAAGAAGTCATCCGATAAGATTGTCCTTCTTTCAGGAAGTCAAAATCCAATTCAAAGGTTCTCTCTTGCTGTCGGTTGTTAGTCATGCCACCGATATACCACTTATCTCCTTTACGTTTTGCCACAATCACATATTCCCCAGCCTTAGCTTTCAAAGCAATGGTTTCATCCCATGTCTGCGGGACTTGAGTAATATATCGGGTACATTCGTCATTGCGATAGTAAAGTGTAGGATTGTCCGCCATCATCTGCAACCCACTTTCGAAAATAACAAATAAAGCCATTTGGTAAGCTCGTGTACCTATACTGGCTGAATTAGGGCGTTCGGAACAATAAATTTCCGGTTGCATACTAAGCATGGCACCCGGCGTATAGTCCATTGCACCAACCGCATTTCTCATAAAAGGCAGATATATGCTGTTGTCCGGTCGACATCCACCCATTTGTTCCATTCCTCTTACGCCCTCATAAGACAATACATTCGGATACTTATATTCCAATCCGGCAGGCTTAAATGCCCCATGAAAATCGACAAACAGATGGTGCTTGGCAGCCTCTCGGGCTACTCTTTCATAATAATTCACCATCCACTGGTCACTTCTGTCCATGAAGTCGATTTTGACTCCCTTCACACCCCATTTCTCGAAAGTCTCAAACAGCCCGAAATTGTTTTCTACAGTGAGCCATGTCAACCAAAGCACAATGCCTACATTTTTTTCTTTGCCATAACGAATGAGTTCATGCACATCTACCGCAGGATTTGGTGTATAGGGATCACAGGTACTCATAGCCCAGCCCTCGTCCATAATAATATATGGTATACCATAATTAGCAGCAAAATCAATAAAATATTTGTAAGTATCGAGATTGCATCCTGCTACAAAATTAACATCCGGTCCGTAGGGAGTAGCACCGTTCCACCATTCCCAGCTTGCCAATCCGGGCTTAATCCAGGAAGTATCTTCCAATATGTTCTTTTCGGCCAATCTATAAGATATCGTATTCTCAATGAGTTGGCTATCTTCTGTACTAATGACAAAATAGCGCCAAGGGAAATTACGCTTTCCACTGGTTTGTGCTATATAGTCGGCTTCTTTCAGTATTTTGACACTCCGATCACCGTCTTCTCCAAATTCAAGAGGTACTTTGGGAAATACAGAAACCATACCATTGCTGCCATTACTTTTCAGAAAAACAGCCGGATAATCGGTTAGTGATGTTTCACTGATTAATATCTTACTTCCTTTTTGAGTATCAATCAGAATTGGCAATAAAGCCATTGAGGCAGATGATTTCCATTCTTTGCTATACAAATGGGTATATTCTTCTTCATAAGCCGTTTTAAAACTTCCGGACTGTTGCATGTGTAGCAAATAATTATCAGGGAAGTTCACTTGGAGGGTCTCATTCTTCACATTGATCATTCCTTTTTTATTGGTTATAAAACGGTAGGCAATTCCGTCATTGAAGGCACGAAACTCTACGGAATAACCTCCTTTGAAGTCTAGAAGAAGTTGGTTGTACCGATTACTTACAGACGAAAATTTCAATGGAATAACAGGCTTTAAAGACTCGTCTATATTCTTATGGCTTACTTTAGTCATTTTAGGATTCGTTCCCAATTCCTGGTCACCGATTTCCATTGCAAGGTGACACTGCTTTAACAATGTCTCATTCCGGCAAATGACATCGTAGTAGATTTTATCTGAAAGATTCACTGAAATCTGAATATTCCCATCCGGCGAAGCCAGCTTGTGTATGTTCTGTCCCTGAACATACAAAGAAATACTGAAAATTAATAGCAGCAGTAATTGTTTTTTCATACTAAATGATGTGTTTTAAAGTTTTATTGTTTGCAAAATTAGCACATAAATAGAACATTCTGTTCTGCATTTGTGACATATATGTATTCATTTATGTCATTATGGGTTCTATATACTTTAATGTCATGTATTGGGGTGCGTTTTTAAGTATAGATTTCTATCTTTGTACAAATGAATAAAACTAAAATAATGTGTATATCAAAGTAAAAACGAAAGGGTATGAAAAACAAATGTATGCTAGTTGTAATTTTACTGATCTTGTCAGGTACAGCATTTGCAAAAATAGTGCTGCCACCTATTTTCTCTGATAATATGGTGTTGCAGCAACAAACCAATGCCCCCATTTGGGGTGAAGCGCAGCCTATGAAAACTGTAAAAGTAACCACCTCATGGGATGGGAAGACGTATGCGGTTCAGGCTGATAAAGCAGGAAAATGGAAAGTAACTGTTCACACGCCTGTTGCCGGAGGACCATACGAGATTGCCTTGACAGATGGTAAGAAAGTAAATTTAAAAAATGTGATGATTGGCGAAGTATGGATATGTTCGGGACAATCGAATATGGAAATGCCATTAGGGGGATGGGGAAAGATTACAAATTACCAGAAAGAAATTGCAGAAGCCGGACACTCTAATATACGACTCCTGCAAATAGAACAAATCAACAGTACCCAACCGGAAACGAATATAAAAGTCCGCAATGACAGTTGGCAGGTTTGTTCACCGATAACCATCCCTGAGTTTTCTGCTACAGCTTATTTCTTTGGCAGAGAAATCTCAGAGAAACAAAATGTTCCGGTTGGCTTGATACATACTTCTTGGGGAGGCACAAACGTTGAATCCTGGATAAGTGGAGAAGTCTTGAAGGAGATGCCGGAATTTGTGAAAACAGTGGAGTCCATTCAGAAGATGCCGGGTGATAAGAAAATACTCAAAGCAGAATATTTAAAGGAGCTCACTGCCTGGAATAACCGTGTGGACGAAGGTTTTGCTGAAGGAAAACCGATGAGAGCCGCTGCATCATTAGATGACAAAGATTGGGAAAGTATGAATTTCCCGGGTGAAGTGGGTCCACAGTTGGCCGGCTTTGATGGAGTTATGTGGGTTAGAAAAGAAATCGAAATTCCCGCTAGTTGGGCAGGTAAAGATGTACAACTATCCCTGGGGGCTATTGATGATAATGATATTACTTATTGGAATGGAATAGAAATAGGCCGTACAGATGGGCCGACTCTTCAACGCAAATACATCATTCCGGAAAAAATGGTAAAGCCTGGAAGAGCAATATTAGCCATTCGAGTATTGGATACAGGTGGTAACTGTGGCATTTGGGGAGACCTTTATCTTCGCTCTACAAATGATGAACAGATTAGTCTGTCCGGTGATTGGAAATATCAGGTTGCTGCGGATACTCATAAGGTAGGGGCACTTCCGGTAGACAGATCCGTAGATCCCAATTTACCGACTTCCCTTTATAATGCAATGATTCATCCACTGATATCTTATGGTATTCGAGGAGCAATTTGGTATCAGGGTGAGAATAATTCTTCCAGAGCCTATCAGTATCGGGAACTTTTCCCATTGGTAATAGAGAATTGGCGCCGGGATTGGAAACAGGATTTTCCATTCTATTTTGTGCAACTGGCCAATTTTATGCATGAAGTTTCCCAACCGGCAGAATCAGAGTGGGCAGAGCTTCGTGAAGCACAAATGCGTGCATTGGCAGTAGGCAATACCGGTATGGCTGTAATAATAGACAGAGGTGACGCCAACGACATTCACCCTAAAGATAAACAAACCGTAGGACATCGACTGGCTTTGATTGCCCGTGCCAAAACATATGGGGAAAAAGTGCCTTATTCCGGCCCGATCTATCGCTCCCATCATATTGTAGGAAATAAGATAATTCTTTCTTTTGATCATACCGATGGTGGATTGAAAAGTAGCGATGGCAAGGAGTTGAAAGGCTTTGCTATAGCCGGGCGCAATCATGAATTCCATTGGGCCAAAGCTGAGATAGACGGAGACAAAATTATAGTCAGTGCACCTGAAGCGGTACCTTATCCGGTTGCTGTGCGATATGCTTGGGCCAATAATCCGGTCTGCAATTTGTATAATGGAGCAGGACTTCCGGCTTCACCTTTCCGAACAGATGACTGGAGAGGAATTACGCAAAAGGATTAATTGTTCTCATAAAATACCCTCATCCTTTGTCACTGTTAAACGAAAGGTATGAGGGTATTTTGTAAATGCTGATATATGGCCTCCAAGGGTATCCTGAATGTTACATAAATAAATTACCGGATTACTACTTTCTGCACCCTTGTCGTATGAGATAAACATTTATCGTCCACGTAAACTATAAAACCTTTTCCCCTACCATATTTTTTCCCTTTCTTATCAAAAATAATGGTAATGGTTTTGCCTTGGCAATATACATTATCCAAACAAAAATAGTCCCAACATCCATCAGGAACAAGAGGGTTTATGATAATACTTCCATCTTCCTGCGGACGAACTCCCATTAATCCTGAAATAATCAAATTACAAAAAGAAGAGTGGTTATAATCTTTCCCTCTTTCTACACCACCTTTAGAATCATCCCAAGTTCCGTTTTTCCATGATTTCAGGCGAGTCCTCGATATCCAGTCTCCCGTATAGGGATTGATATTTTCATCAATCCAACAAACCCTATCGTTATTGACTGATAAAATACGATGACTATTACTGTATATGTTCAAAAGACTTAAATAATCTTTTTTAGTGATGATGGGAGAATCATAACTATTGAAATAATTAGCCATTGCTGTCAGTGTCATGGAAGTCAAATAGGGCCAGCTGGGACCATTCCATTGACATTCGTGTCCTTCGTATGAAATCTTGAAATCAGGGCAACGCTGTTCTACAGTAGTTGGGCCATAGGCTGCTTCAAATCCCTTGGAATCAAATAGTTGTTTCCATGCTATGGAATAGTCATCCGGCGGTATATTATAGAACCAGGGAATGTATCCAAGAAGTTCACGTGCATAAGAGAATTCCATCTTGCCATTTAGAGGTATAACCTTATAGAAATCAGCCTGTTTATCCCATAGCCTCCGGTTTATTATTCCTTTTAACTTATCAGCCTTCTTCTGATAGGTCCGGGCTTCCATGTCACGATCTACTATTGAAGCTATTTTTGCCAACGCAACAGCCTCACCGTACATATAGCTGTTAATGGTAGGGCGATAACCACGTCCACCTTCTGACAAATGTCCGGAAACAGACATCTCCATTCCATCCCTGTCGTCAACCTGCCAGAACATTCCAGTCGAATCCCGCTTTTCTTCTTCCCACTTTGCAAAGTTATCTTTTAGCTTGGGATACAAATCGGCCAGTAGCATTTTATCATTGTGAATTAAATAGTAATTGTAGATAGCGTCTGCAGCCCCAAAGCTGTATAGCCTCGGATTCCCGCTACCAGAAAACCAGAAAGAAGCATAATCAGATAAAATTTCAGCGTTTCTCAGCCACCGGCCCTCGTAGAAATGATGGTTAGCCGCACAACTGATGGTATTATACTTTCCGGCCCAAGGAACATCCGGCAAGAATTCAGTAATAACGAACCCGTCAGGAGTCTTCTTTATATGCTTTCTATAAGTCCACCATCGAAAATAATATGTTTTCTCCAGCTCCTTATCCGGACACTCAAAAAATGGAATATTCTTTCTTAAAAAATCAGATGCACCACAGTTAGGGATATCTTGTTTATACAATTCATTATCTTCACGATTGAATTGATTGACGTAAGACTCGATTACTTCCGGAGCATCTTTAATGAGGAAGTTTTGCCCCTGCATGTGCAGGGGCAAAACTATACCTAAAGCTATAAATAACTTCTTTATTTGCATATAGTTTAGAAATTTAAGTCATGATTGTCATAAATAGCCAAACCAATCTGTTCCAAATGTTCATTCCGCCCATTGTACCAAAGCATCCAGCAGTCTTTCTCTTGAATGGCAAATGGCTTGTAAGTGGCACTGGCATCCCACCCACCTTCCGTAGGAGAAATGATCGGGTTTTCGGAGTATCTTTCCCAATCATTGATTCCGTCTTTGGAACGTGCCATTCCTATCTGCGCAAAATTAATGTCATAGAAACCGATATAAAACATTAAATAATCATTTTCGCGTTCTATCACCTGACATGCGGTAACCTTATGCTGTTCCCAACTTTGTGCAGGATCGGCTTTAAATATCGGATTTTTGTCCCATTTAGTCCAATGTAACCCGTCTTTACTCGTTGCATAACCGATAGCATCGGGTTCATATTGTTCTCCTCCGGAATACCACATTTTAAAAATATTCTCGTGTTTATCCCAAATTACATGAGGACACATGACCGCAACTTTCTCCCAAGGCTGTTCCGCTGACAAGACCGGTTCTTTGCTTTGCCGTTCAAAGTTATAGCCGTCTTTACTTATAGCATATCCAATCCATGACTTACCGTCATTTTGTCCCGTATACCACATGTGATACAGTCCGTCTTTGTAAACAACAACCGGACGATTCATATCAGCCTCCCAACTACTGCCTTCAACAGGTGGCAAAACTATTTGCGGCGCACTCCAATTTTTTCCATCTTTACTTGTGGACAATGCAATACTTTTTTGGGGGCGCCAAGAACTGTACATCTTATAAGAGTCACTATCTTTCAGTACACAAATATCGAATACCGTACCTAAATCGCCACCACCCAAGACAGGATTATTTTCATATTTTACCCATTTTCCTGTGGCCTCCTCTTTTTGTGTTGTTTTCTTTGGGGAGGTAGTGCAACTACAAATTCCGATGATGACGGTAAGGCTAATCAATGTCTGAATTACATTTTTCTTCATGTTCATTTTCTGTTTTTTACCTTTGCTTTTCCCCCTCCCTACAGACAGGGAAAAACAAAGGTATGGATATTACATTAAATTTTTAACTTTAACTATTACTATTTTTCCCAGCCGGGATTCTGTTTCAAGTCAGGATTCAACACCAATTGTTCAGTAGGAATCGGCTGAAGATACGCTTTTGTTGGGTCGAAATGAAAATGTCCGTCCGGAATGTGGCGTTGATAAGGTTCAAAATAACCTTCACTGTCCACCCAGTAGTTGTCCTGATTACGTTCGGGACTCCAATGCCCCACCTTTTCCATGAAATCTGCCTTATTGATTGCGGCGGGAATGTGGAAGTCGTTTTGGAAATACTTCACTAACCAATCCAGGTTTTCAAACTGAGCAGCGTTTGCCCCCTGTATTCTATCGTGATTCCATAAGTGGTGGGCACGCCAACGCTTTAAGTCATCGTGGCGGTAACCTTCACATGCTAATTCTATACGGCGTTCACGTCGAATCTCCTGTAGCAGATTGGAAACCGGTACCCCCTCATAACCTCTTGCTGCCGTAAAGTCTCCCTTCGGATCGGTATAACCTACGGAAAGTGTGAGATGTGGCATACCTACCCTATCACGCAGTTTATTAATGGTAATGTCTAAATCATTCTGTGTGATGTTACCCAGTTCGGCTCTTGCCTCTGCATAAATCAGCAGTGCTTCAGCATAGCGAAAAATGATACTTCCTTTGATACTTCCCGAAATGGTCTCCTGTTCGTTGGCATCGGGATCAGCACCTTTGGCCAATTCATATCCTGTGGAACACTTCTCTACACCGGAAAGGGTAATATTCGGCTTTATGAACACAACCGTTGTATCCTTCCCGTTGATAGTTCTCGGACGTCCGGGAGTAAACATTGTTTGTGCCAAGCGTGGGTCACGGTTGGCAACCACATTCAATAAATTAGTATCCCCTGCATAATTTTCGGCCAGGCTTATCGGCAATGCCTGTGTACCGTCTTCACTGATGCAGAGATAGGAATCAACCAATGCCCTGGTCAATCCTACACCGGCACCATTACGTCCGGGATTACGGTTATCATTGTGCCAAAATCCCAGTGAGCGATCAAATTTCTTCCATAGCATAATCTCCTTGCTGCTTGAATAGTCCCAACGGTTGAACAGTGTGTGATAGCCGTCTTCCACGCCCATGTTGTCCAAGTCAAACAACTGGCTGTCAATGACCAACTTCGCCATTCTGGCCGCTTCTTCCATATAAGCCTGTACATTTCCCTCTCCGGCGAAAGGCGTACCGGCATGATACTTTTCCCAAGTGGCTTCGAACAGGGCAATTCGTGCTTTGTATAGCATAGCTGCCTCTTTTGAGACACGTCCGGTCTCCTGCTGACTATATGTCGGTAATCTGTCTATGGCATCATCCATGTCATTCAGAATCTTATCAGCTAACTCGTGCCGCTTCAGGCGAGGGCCGTACAATTCTCCTGATTCAAGATCCAGTGTTTTATCAATCCAGGGAGCACCGCCAAACTTCCGCAGAAACTGTTCATAGTAGAGCATAGCTCTAAAGAAGTAAGCTTCACCAATGTATTTGCGGGCTTTTTCCGGTTCGGGAGACTTGTCACAGTTATCCAACAAAAAGTTGACACTGCGTATTTTTCCCCATTCAGTAGTTCCCCAGCCTTCGCCACTGGAAGGAACCTGGTGCAAACCTTCAATCAAGTCTTTGTTATCTTGATAATTGTCACTAAGCAGGTTATCCGAACCTCGGTCAATATGATAAATATAGTTGTTAGGCGAGCCCCCAAATGAGGTATAAAACTGATTTACGTACAGTTTGCATTCATCTGCCGTATAGGTCAGATTCACATCCGCAATCTGATCCAGTGGGTCTCTTGCCAACCAGTCTTCACAAGAAGAGATTGCCATGCCGGTAAATAGGCAAAGTGTATAGATTAACTTTTTCATCTTTTTGTATTTTTAGAGTTTTAGAATGTAACGTTAACACCAAAGGAAATTGACTTGGAGATGGGATATGCACCGCCCCACGGAGCTTCGGGATCAAAGTTCTCGTTAATACCGGAGAAAGTCAGCAGGTTATCTCCACTGAAGTAAATGCGTACTTTTTCCAGCCCTACCTTATTAATAATAGCTCCCGGTAACGAATATCCCAACTGAATGTTCTTCAGGCGGCAATAAGCACCAGTATCCATGTAACGGGTCTGTTTCTGCAAATTCTTACTGGTGCTCCACAAATAGAGTCTTGGTAACCATGGATCCGGATTACTTCCATCCTCACGCCAGCAGTCCAGTGTGTTTTTCCATACATTGGAACCCCATTGCCCACCTCCGAGTCCAAAGGCAACAGGACCTTCCAGCCATAAGTCACGTTTCATGGTTCCTTGTAAGAACATCGAAAAGTCGATACCGTTCCAGTCTGCATTGAAGCCAAAACCAAAATTATAGCGGGGAGTATCATTACCAATGATAGAGAGGTCTCCATGGTCTTCCAGCGTCTGATTTCCATCGTTAATGTTAGGATCATCATCCAGATTCACATACTTGATGTCACCTACAACCCAGTCACCACCAAACTTGTTCTGTACGCCAGAATCGTTAATGGCTTTCGCTTCAGCAGGATCGGTCATTATATGATCGGTGGTATATCCCCATATGGTCCCCATCTTCTTACCTACGTAGTAGTCATATATCAGCCCCTTGGGATTTGAATATTTCAAAACAGTTCCTTGATAATCTGAAAGATTGAACGATACACTGTAGTTGAATGATTTAGATGCCAGCGAGAACTGGTCTCTCCATCCGAGTGTCAGTTCCCAACCCTCATTACGTATATCGGCATTGTTCGTATCAGGAGAGTTTACACCCAGCACGGCAGGCAAAGTGACACCCTTTGTAATAAGTCCGATAATATCTCTTCTGTACCAGTCGAACGACATAGTAAGCCGATTGTTCAGTGCGGCGATGTCAACGCCAAAGTCCAAAGTACGATTCTTCTCCCATGTATTATAGGCAATCATATTAGGAGCACCAAAGGCACTGATTCGTTTGTCACCCATAATATAATCGGTCGTAGCGTTATAAGGTACGGTAGAGATATATTGGTAATTTTTTCCCCGCATATTGCCCAATTCTCCCCAAGATCCTCTTAAACGTAATTCGGAAAGTATCGAAGTATAAGGTTCGAAGAAAGCTTCCTTAGCCACATTCCAACCGGCGGAAAAAGCTGGGAAAGTTCCCCACTGGTGTCCTTTGGCATAACGGGAAGAACCGTCTCTGCGCAGGTCGAACTCAAAGAGATAGCGACTCTTGTAGTCATAGTTGAAACGACCGAAGAAACCGAGAGTAGCATAATGATCCAGAGAATCCCAGGCCTCTATCTTTCCTGTACTGGTAGAAATGGACGGTTGGCCCGGTAATACCATCCCCATTTTATTGGCATAAAGACCGAAGTTCTTCTTATATTCCGACTGCATACCGGCCATTATCTTGAAATTGTGTCCCTTGAACTCTTTTTCATACGTAGTATATGCATTCATTGATGTGAAGTCATCATTGTTAGATTCCTGCCATACACGCGTATCTTCAGTTCCAAATCCACCTTCAAGGTAAGGCTCGTTGCTCACCGAGTAGGAATAAATGAGACCTTTGGAGTAACTACGTTTGTTCATCCATTTGTTGTAGGTAAAGTCGGCATTAATAGTCCAACCTTTCAGTGGCTTGATGACTACGTTAGCAGTGCCCCAGAAGTTATCGGTGTATGAGGTCTGAGGATTGGCATCGGCAATGAATACCATACGTCCGGCCGGAGAGAAATGTCCATTGGGATCACGCACAGGAATAGTAGGCCACACTACTTGTGTCCAACCAATCATATCGTTGACACTGCCACCCGGATTCATGCCGTAAGCGGGAGATACACTCTTTTCGTGTGAATAACGTACATTCAAGCCCACGGTCAGCCACTTCGTCACGTCAGTCGTAATTTTGGCCAACGCATTGTAACGTTGATAATGATCATCGTAATATCTCAGTTTGCCTTCGTCTTTCAGATATCCCAGAGACATGACGTATGTAGTCTTGTCGCTACCACCCCGAATTGAGATGTTGTGTTGTTGGTTCAGCTGGTTATTCTTAAACATAGCTTTTTGCCAGTCTTCGTTGGCATTTGAACGTCCGTCTCCCCAATCAGCCCAACGGTCCGGATTATCTCGTTGCGGCACGTTGTTGGGAATACTGGTCGGATCATAGTAATATTTTTCAATACGCTCCATCGTCTCCAGGTCAATAATACCACTACCGCCTCCATTGATGTCAGCTTCTCTAAAAAGTCTGGAAAACTCCAATGAACCGGCAGTTTTGGGTAGTACGGTCGGACTGTTGAACGAAAAATTATTGTTATAATTGATGACAGTCTTTTCATTCTTCTTACCTGACTTAGTGGTAACCAATATCACACCGTAGGCAGCTTGTGCTCCATAGATAGCACTTGCAGCAGCATCTTTCAATACAGTCAACGTCTCAATGTCATTGGGATTCAAATCATCGAAATAACCGGTTACACCGTCTATGATAACCAATGGACTGTAGGTTGCGTCCAGTCCGGCATAACCTCGGATATTGAACGATGCCTTCTTACCTGGACCACCGTCTCCATTGGAGATATTCAAGTTGGCTACCTTACCCTGAAGTGCTGCGGCAGCATTAGTTACAGGACGGTCCTCAAGTTCCTTCGCCCCCACTGTGGCGATAGCACCCGTAAGGTTGGCTTTCTTTTGTACACCGTAGCCCACTACCACTACTTCGTCTAACAATTCCGTATTGTTCTCTAATGTAATATTTAGAAAATTACCAGTTACTTTTACTTCCTGAGATAAATAACCGATAAAAGATACCACAATAGTAGAACCTTTTACAGCGTCGATGGCAAAACTACCGTCTATGCTAGTAATCACTCCGGTCGTGGTCCCTTTTACAACTACATTAGCACCAATTACAGGTTCGCCAATATTGTCTACAACCTTACCTTTTACTTGTATAGCCTGCTCTATGGCGGCCATCGCGTCCATACTTCCAAAAAGTAGCAATACCATTAGAGGTATTAGAATGTGTTTTTTTATTTTCATAATACTAACTTTGATTAAAAAGACATTTATTTTTCAACATCTGATAGTTCCTTGTTTATGTAAACAGGAAGAATGAGCTAGGAAGAGTTTTCTTTTGTCATACCAATTCTTTTTTAATAAGTGTTTATATTTATTTAGTTACTGCTAACCGAGCATACATCTCTACCATAGCAGCTTGCGTTAACAGCCACTTACGGTCATCATGGGTTCTTCCACTGAAATCGATATCAAAAAGCCCCTTCTCATCACGCACATGTTCCCATGCATAATCCATGTTTTGATTGAAAGAGTTGATATATGTTTTATTATGGTCAGTTTGGTAGAGTTCAATGAACCCTCTCAGCATAACGGCAGTAAACCATACATCCCCCTTTTTAAGGAGTTTGAAAGGTTCCCCTTCTTCAGGTATAAAATTTATAAAAAAATAGTTATAACACGCTTTTGCTATATTTTGAGCATCCTTCAAAAAATGGCTACGACCGGTAAGTTGATATAATAAAGTGGCAGCCTGCATCATTTGCCCACTATTGTAGGCATATTTAGACTTATCAATTTTTCCATCCAAAGAGATATTGTCAAAGTATAAATAATCGGTCGAATCTTGCAGTCTTTTTTTAGTCCACTCATATAGTTCCTGCCCTTTTATCAGGTAAGAACTATCTCGGATAGCTTTGAACATTTTTAATGCGAACACTGATGCCGGTGCGTTAGAACATGTATTTTTAGATACTTTCTTTTGCTCACACCAATAGATACCTCCGCCTAATTTGTCATCTGCTCCACTCTCTATAAATTTCCAGATAAGCTGGGCTTTCTTCAGGTATTTTTCTTCTTTTGTATTTAGATAAGCATCTGTGAAGTCAATACCCAACCAGATATTATCATCGTAGAAGCGGTCGGATTGGGAAGCCGTGTTTATGTACGAGGCATAACCGGCAGGGCTTCTGCTGATATCTAAATATTTTTCAAGTCCCCGCAATACCTTGTTATCGAGTAATGTCTTATAGCTCTCATCCCCGGTTGCTGCACATAGTGCATTTACAGCAGAAAATGTCCCGGAATAAGGCCATAAGTAAGAATATTGATTGGGGATTTCTTTTTGTTCTTCAGAAGCCAGATACGTGGCTGTGTAATTTCCTACATTAGAAGGATAATTCTCTCTTAACAGACAGGTTCCTGATACAGAATAATTTGCATATAAAGAATCAAGTGTTTGTGTAGCCCGTATCAGAGTTAAGCCACTATCTATAGTAGTTTGTTCTTGTGTATCGCATCCGGTCACAGTCAATGCACAAATGAAGATGATGAAAAGTACTTTTTTTGAGTTCATTGTCGCTCTGTTAGATTATTATTGTGTATCATTACTTTCTTTTAAAGAGGATATTTTTAAGATATCCTCTTTTCCTTTGTTTATAAAACCTCTTTCACCTAATCAATTTCTCTAATAACTACTGAAATCTGCCTGCAAAAGTATAAGATACACTGAAAGGTGCTTTATAAATCCATGACATAAAAGTATAGCTGTATCTTATGACATAAATTTGGATAATTATGTCCCGAAATCGTATAAGAAAAAGTGAGAAAAGAGAAAAAAAGATGATTTATGAAGAAGGAAAGAGAAAATTATATATTATCCATCAACAACCAAAGTACAATTCCGGTCAAACTTTGACGATTGGTAGAGCATCACTTTATCTCTTCCCCCGGTAGTATAATTAAGATCCGAAAGCAATTCATGTTATTTTGATCGCATTTCTTCTTTGGTAACGGGGATTTATTACATCGATTCCTGTTTTTTTGCCTCAAATATGATTAAGCAGATAATAAAAAATGAATAAATATCACCCATTGGAAATAAAATGCCATATTTGCACAATATTATATTCATTTTACCTAAAACAAATTATCAAATCCCATGCATACCACCATTTTAGAAACCGAACGTCTCCTTCTTCGTCCTTTCCGGGAAACGGATCTGCAAGAGCTCTTTGAATGTTGCCAAAACCCAAACTTAGGAAATAACGCCGGCTGGGAACCACATAAAAGTATCGAAGATTCCAAAGAGGTTTTACATACTGTATTTATGGGAAATGAAGGAGTTTTTGCCATAATTCTCAAAGAAGATAATTCACTGGTGGGTTCTATCGGTATTATTACTGACCCCAAACGGGAAAATACCCGGACACGTATGCTGGGATACTGGCTGAAAGAGTGCCATTGGGGAAAAGGTATGGCCTCGGAAGCGACACGAACCATATTGAATTATGGATTTAACGTACTGGGATTGCATTTGATTTCAGCGAACTGTTATCCGCATAACACCCGTTCCCGACTTTTATTGGAACGGAACGGATTTGTATACGAAGGTATACTCCATGAAGCAGAAATGACTTATGACGGACATGTATACGACCATTTATGCTTTTATCAGAAAAAAGGAAGAGTGCCCATGGACTAAAAAGATCTTACGATGATATCCGCAAATAGAGTACGGACTGAACAGCCAACAAAATCACAAAAAGATATTCCGCTGTCAGATATACTGCCAGAGAGGCGGTATAATGACTTAGCAGATACAAATAGAACAAATAAATAACAATCGTTATCAACTGGAACCAAAAGGCAATACGGGTTTTACCCGTACCCGTCACCGCATTAATATACACATATCCAGGCAAAGCAAACACATAATTCAGCAACATCACTGCAAAAGGGATACTTGAAATATTAATAAGTTGAGAACTGTCCGTATAGAATCCAGTAATCTGCCGACGAAAGACCATAGCTAATACTACCAGGGGAAGCCCAATTGCATAGCCCAACTTTAAAATTTTCCTACAAAGCGGAAACAGGTATTGCCTCTCTCCTGCTCCGATCAAATTACTGACTAATGCTCCCGTAGTGGCAGCAAACGAATTGACAATCACAAAGAAGATTGTAGAGACACTTCGAATAATATTAGAAACAGCAAGCTGAGCTTCTCCCAGTCGTTCAATAACCACGAAAAAAAGAAACCACGGAGCAACACTGATAAAGGCATGGAGCATACTCCATACGGAGAGGTGCCATAGCTCCACTAACAAACATTTGTCAAATATAAATTTTAGTCCAAAGTCTGTTCTATCGATTTTCAGCCAAGTATAAACCATAATAATCAGAAGAGAAGCAGCTTCGGACAAAGAAGAAGCTATCGCTGCACCCGCTATTCCTCTATCAAGAACAAAAACAAACCAATAATTACAGGGAATATTTATTAGAACGGCTGCCAGTGCCGCCCATGACAAAGCATTGGTTCGGACAATACCAATATAAAAAGAACGAAATGCCAGAAAGGGAAAAGAAAAAAGCAAACCGAAACATCTCCAATCCAGATAATCAATCACGGCACAATATATCTCAGAAGAGTGCACAAAATATCTCAAAAGAAACGGAGAAAAAAAATAAGAAGAGAGGCTAAGCAAGATAGCAAGTACACATAGAAAGACTAACCCCTGAAAGAAAGTTCTGCCTGTTCCGGTATAATGTCCCTTTCCATTGTACTGTCCAACCATCACTTGTACTCCCAAGCTAAAACCAAATCCTAACATATAAATAGCAAGATAATAAATACTGCCAAGAGCGGAAGCGCCAAGTTCCACCTCACCAACATGCCCTAGAAAAACAGCATCGGTTATATTGATTAATTGTTCCATCAGAATGCTCAACATCACAGGATAGTTGATAAGCCAAATTTGTCGATAAGTATAATTCATTGCTCAACTTTATGAATACTGCACATTTATGACACAAGGAAGATATCCTACCCAACAGTATCAACATGTACATAACTGATAAATAAATAGATATGAAACTCAGGGAGAGAAGCCGGGGCATCTATCCTATAGCTGAATAATTTTATTTAGAAAAAATTATTCGTCGAGCTTAGCTATATACAAAGTTTCATGTAGGAGATTAATGACTTAATGATGAATACGGAACAAAAGTATAAAAAAGAAGCGGATAAACAATTTTCTCCCTCAAACGTTTTATTCTCACATAGAATGAAAAAACAAATAAGAATATGGAACAGTCATTCAAAAAGGGAATTGTACTCCATCTAGCCTCATTAGTAGAATATTCTGAAGGTGGAATTATCAGTAAGCAGTTAATCAAAAGCCCTGCCGGAAACATTACTTTATTCTCATTCGACAAAGGCGAAGGACTTAGCGAACACAGTGCTCCATTCGATGCTTTAGTACAGGTATTGGAAGGATCTGCGAATATTGTTGTAAATGGACAAGTTTTTACGGTAAATGCAGGAGAAAGTATTGTATTTCCGGCTAATGCGCCGCATGCATTGACAGCTATTGAAAGATTTAAAATGTTACTGACAATGATTAAAGAGTAGAATCCTCTGATACAACATTCTGGATTGAGATAGAAGAATAATGTATCAGGTAAGTTTATTCCTTATTTTTTAATATCTTTGTTGAAATCAAATCTTACCTCAATACGATGAATGTCAAAATAGAAAGTAGCTGGCAACAGCGCCTGCAAGAAGAGTTCGATAAACCCTATTTCGAAAAATTAGTGAACTTTGTCAAGAATGAATACGGGAAGGCACATATACTTCCACCCGGACATCAAATTTTTCATGTATTCAATTCATGTCCTTTTCAGAATGTAAAGGTAGTCATTTTAGGTCAAGATCCATATCCTAATCCGGGACAATATTATGGTATATGTTTTTCCGTACCGGACGGTGTCGCTATTCCAGGTTCACTTTCCAACATTTTTAAAGAGATACATCAGGATCTAGGCAAGCCGATTCCCAATTCGGGTAATCTGGATAGATGGGTCAAACAAGGAGTATTCCCCATGAATTCCGTACTTACCATACGAGTTCACGAAACAGGTTCACACCGTAATATAGGATGGGAAACTTTCACCGACGCAGTCATCAAAAAATTAAGTGAAGAACGTGAAAACCTGGTATTCATGTTATGGGGATCATATGCCAAAGAAAAAGCATCACTAATCGATACCGATAAACATTTAATATTAACCGCCGTACACCCTTCTCCCCGATCCGCCGATTATGGATTTTTCGGTTGCAAACATTTCAGTAAAGCCAATACCTTTTTACGAAGCAGAGGCATAGAAGAAATTGACTGGTAGCATTTTTATTTGCATTCAGCAACATCGGACAAGTGCTCTCTTTCTTTTCACCCTATCTTTGCAACATTGAAATACCAATTGAATCATGGAAGGAAAAAAGACAACGCAAGAAGAATATCAGAAGTGTGTAAATGCAGTAGTAGATTATATTAATCTCCACTTGGGTGAAGAAATTGACCTGAAATCATTGGCCAGGATTTCCCATTTCTCCCCCTTCTACTTTCACCGCATTATGAAAGCGTTTTTGGGTGAACCCATCGGTACCTTTATTGTCCGGACACGAACTGAAGCAGCGGCACGCCTATTACGTTATTCATCAACTTCCATATCCGATATTGCCTATCGGATCGGATATGCTTCTCCATCGTCTTTTTCCAAAATATTCAAACAAATGTATGGTATCTCTCCAACAGAATATCGTAATAATAAAAACTATGTAATTATGAAACCAGCAATTATTAAACCGGATCTGGAATTGAAAAAGGAAATCAGAGAACTCCCCCAACGAAATGTAATTTATATCCGCCTCTTTGGTGATTATAAACTAAATGACTATGCAGGCACATGGATGCACCTCATTCAGTTTGTGAAAGAACAAAATCTTCCGATGGGAGACCCTTCTCCACTCTGTATCTACCATGATGACCCCAAAGTAACCCCAACCGATAAACTTCGTACTGACGTATGTATGTTGTTACCATCAAATGCAAGGCCGAAAGGAAATGTAGGATTCAAGCAATTGCCTGCCGGACGTTATGCAACCTTCCTATACAAGGGTTCATACGATCAGTTGCAAGCCGTGTATGACACAATTTACGGCAAATATCTACCTGAAATGGAGTGTACACTAAGCGATGAACCAAGTGCTGAAAGGTATCTTAATGATCCATCATGTACTCCTCCCGAAGAGTTATTAACCGAAATCTACATTCCAATCCGGTAAATCTTCAAAAGAATATAGGCAGGCAAGGCATTTTCTCCTCTTGCCGGCCTATTGGTACTACTGCAATAAATATATTCAATACAAATAATACATACTAATCTCTCCCCCAACTACCCTTTCTCTTATATAATAATGTAAGCATCGTATCCAATTAAACAATTATTATATAAATTCAAAATATTATCGTAATTCATAGTAATAATTATATTAATAACACTAGTTTTGTTATCACATAAACCAAACGACTAAAAAGACAAATAAATAACCCCAAAACTAAATCATGAAAAACAAGTCAATTGCATCTTTTATGATAAAAATCGTAATGATGCCTCTACTCTTTACAATCTCATGTGTAAATGAAATTTCAGAAGATCCTGTAGATATTCCCGGAGAGATACCCATCCGTCTTTCTACACAAATTTTATGTAACCACACACGTGCTATCAATAACGAATTTCAGGAAAAAGATGCCATCGGTCTGTATGTATTGACACAATTATCAACCATCAACCAGAAACGATACATTGACAATATGCGTTTCACATGTTCCCAAGCAACCGGTTTCGAACCAGAAGAAACAATCTATTATCCCAAGGGAGACGGTAAATGTGATTTTATAAGTTATTACCCTTTTCAAGAAACAGGTATTAACCAAGACCAAAGTATAATGCAAGTCCAAATACATACCGACCAAAGTTCTGTAAGCAAACACTCGCTCTCCGACTTTATGATCGCTACAAACAGTGATATTACCCCCAGTCAAAATATGGTATCTATGGAATATAAACATAAACTCTGCAAACTGAAAATCACTATAAAACCAGCTCCGGGAGAAGATATAGATGAACTTTTAAATGACAATCCATCTCTATCATTAAATGGATTCCATTCGGACGCATCATATGATTTTCTCACAGATCGATTCGAGCCATCGGGACAAACAATTAGTGTCACACCTCATGGAGAATGGAAAATAGAGAATAACGCTCTGACAGGCAAAGAAGTCATATTAATACCCGAAAAAATAGAATCTGACAATCACTATATAAATATAGATATAAACGGTAAAAGCTATAGTTGTCCATTTCCTGATAATTTTCAATTAGCCAGTGAAAAAAATTGTTCTATAGCCATTATTTATAAATCATCCGAAGGTATCCAAATCAACAATTTCGATCATAGCATTACAGACTGGACAGAAGGGGATTCCGGTGAAACGACAGCCCAGGAAACATCAGGCGTAATTCATCTCTCAGCTCTAAAATTCAGTAAAAGTAACGTTTATAAGGCAATTAATGAAGGAACTCAGGTAGCTGAAATATGTAAAGAGTATCTTTTAGCTGATAACATCGACGCACAAGCCATTGTCGTCTATCCCGTCCTAAACGGAGCAACAGATCTGAATAACGGAACAGTAATTTGTTTACTTGACGAACCAGCATCCATTCATGGAGGTAAAGTCTCTTGGAACAAAGTTAATAACGCATTAGATTACACGCCAGGCAATCAAAGCATCATCAGCGACTTCTATATAACCCAAGACAACTCAATATCAATTTCTAAGCCGGAAAACCCGCTACCGGTGCGATTACAAGAAGAGGTCTTGACAGATATACGAAATACGGAAACCCAAACTTACCCTATAGTCAAAATAGGAATCCAATATTGGATGGGACGTAGTCTAGAAGCGACACACTATACTGACGGTAAAGCAATTACTTTAAAAAAAGATTTTACAACAACAGCAGGCTATTACACCGGCAAATTTAAAGATGCACCTCAAGACTTTTACTTTTACAATTCAGAAGCTGTTATTTCAGGCAAGCTATCACCTCAAGGATGGAGTATTCCTACCGAAGCCGAGTGGGAACTATTAAAGCAATATATAAACAATGATGCTTCTAAACTGAAATTCGGACCATGGTCGAGCGATGAAAATGGTGACAAGCTTCCCATACTAAACATTACGGGATTCAATGGAGTACCAGAAGGATATATTCTAAAAAGTAAAAACGGATATACCAACGGCTTATATACAGTGGTATACTGGTCTACCAATTCATCTGGAAATCAAACAAACAGAGCAATCTATTTGCTGCATACCACAAATGAAATAAAAGATGGTAATATAACAGACAGAGCTCTTTCTGTCAGATGTATCCGTAAATAACAAGCATTTTGCATAGCATACAGAATCTAAAGTTTAGGTCAGTAACGGTGATAGCGATCTATCTAAACTTTAGATTTTATATTTTATCGTAAAATTATTCTTATCATCCGAATAGGGAATCTTCTTATTTTTTCTGTCTTTATAATCAAGAAATCAATTATAAAACCAAAAACAGAAAACATATGCAGAAAGTACTCTTTATCACCACAATCCTACTTACATTATTCGCTCTTTCTATCCGTGCCGAACACAATCCTCGAAAAAGGCCCGATGTATCTGCCCAATTCCAAACCGTCTCCGGTCACAGCATCAGTTTAAATGGCATCGGACTAGCCTATAGTTATGAATATGCTTTTGCCCCCAAAGGGACTATTATTTTTAGTGCAGGATCTTCTTATGCTTTTGGAAGAATACTACAGCTCAAAATGGAATCACTCCGCGAATTTCATATCGACACCAAAGACTATCATTTAGTAACCGGAGATTTAGCCATAGAACCACGTTTTTATTATAACCTGAAGAAAAGACATCGCAATGGCAAACGTACTTGGGGCAATTCCGGCGGGTATTTATCTGTTAATTTCGGATATTCTTTTCCTATAACCATTACCAGTGGAGTGAAAGCAGCCCACATATATGTTATCACCCCCTATTGGGGATTCCGTCGCGTATGGAAGCATTTTCTATTCGATCTATCGGGTGGAGTCGGCTATATCGGATCTTCAAATGGAACTTCTGCCGTTTATCCGGGTTTAAGAATAGGTTTAGGATACAGATTCTGATCCTCCTATTTTAATTGTAGAATAAGCAACCAAAGTGTCTTATACAAAAAATGGCTACTCATCCCGAGCAACCAATCTTTTGTTAACCTTAAATCTAATACTTATGAAAAAAACACAATACAAATATACCGAATTTCAATCAATTAGCAAATATCAGATCAAAAATATTCCGTATTATAACACCGTTTAATATTCACTCCTATTTTGTTAATACTTCGCATTAAAAACGTTAACAATTAACACATTCGTTCACAATTCTCTTGTAACTCTATAGCCTTTGGGAAAACAATATTGTTCTCCAAATGAATATGATGGTGCAAATTATCTTCAAACGTCCTCAACATCTCAAGTAGCAACCTATAACTACTACAAGCATCACCAGGTACCAGATATCCATGAGTTAACCCGGAAATCCTGCGAAAACGTTCTCCTTCGGCATCATGTTCGCTCATCATTACCGAAATAGGGCTACTCACACTTCCACAATGGAAAGCCGGAATAGGACGATGTTGAGCCACCGCATCAAATAAATCATATATATAAGGAAACAAAACCATCTCCTCCTTAGTAAGATGATTGTTCAGATCTATCCAGGATTCCTGAAACAGTTCACGCACTTCATAAAGTTCCGGGTGCTTTCCGGCATGTGCTTCACAAACCCTATCAAGCAACTGGAGAATTTGCGGTCCCTGATAACGGATATTACGATGATGGAACTTCAAAATGTAATCTACTAATAAATCTATAGGCCAACTTTTAAAGTCAAGAGTTAAGGACTGTTCCGATTTTGTTTGCTTCAATTCTTCAAGCAAACAATCTGCGTCTATCCCCATTTTCCCGCAAGCATCAGCCAGGGAAACATCTCCATTACAGCAAAAATCAATACCATACTTATTGAAGACCTTTGCATAATCAAAACAATCGGCTACAATTTGTCCAACCGCCATTAGTTTATAATCTTTCATAACTTTCATCTTTTATTATTCAGTGGGCAAAGGTCGGAAATGAGATACAAATAATTTGTAACCAATGTTACAGGATGGATTTTCTTTCGTTTTTTAAATAAATAGAGCGAGTACACCAAATGAGGATGTGTCAAAACCCGGATACGCCACAGATCAGCATCGTTAGTTATCAATAGATTAAGTTCACTTTGTGGAACCCTGTGTTACTCTGTAGTGAGTTATGACACACCTTCAGTACTACTCTCAATTAAAATAATACAAGAAGATAGCGATACCTTCAAGGGCTTTCTTTGGCTGATCTTTAATCTCAATCGCAAATTTAATCTCGGCTTTAGCCACACCACGCAGATTAGTCAAAGAATGGAGACTTGCTTTCAAACGTACACTTTGGCCTGACAATACAGCTTGTCCAAACTTCATCTTGTCCATACCATAATTGATCATCATTTTTAAATTATTGACCTCAATAATCTGATTCCATAAATGAGGAAGCAATGACAATGTCAAATATCCGTGAACAATAGTGCTATGATAAGGACTCTCCACTTTAGCACGTTCCGTATCCACATGAATCCATTGATGATCCAATGTTGCATCAGCAAAAAGATTGATACGTTCCTGAGAAACTTCCAGATAGTCAGAGACTCCAATCTGCTGACCTATCAACTTCTCAAAATCTTCATAAGAATTAATAATCACTTTATCCATATTTCTTTATTTAAAAATGTACATCTTTGCCACAAAGATATATTTTTTTTAGATAAGTTAAAATTAATCTGATCTTTTAGATTCTTCCGAAGAAAAACCAAACGGTTTTATACATGAATCTGCTTTCCCAAATATTCTATACCGATATTTCGAAACCAATAAATAGATCGCATCCCTCAGCTTAGCCGGAATAAGAATTAATGGATAAAGACACTGCCAGAATCCCCCCAAATCTTTTAAAATATAGAGTATAGCTGTAGATTTGGAATAACAACGATTATTCCGAAAATAATAAAGAGTTTTATTAGTACTTTCAACAGCATATCGTTTCAAGAGGGATTTCCCCGTTTCGGACTGTAATGAAACAAAACGAAACAAGCCTTTTCTATCCCTCTTTACAACAAATGTAACCGCACCATTGCAAAGGTTACATATACCATCGAAAAGTATAACATTCATTCTAATATTCTAAATGATGGAAGTCTCGAATGCACTGGTCAGCATATCATAATCAGCGTCGCTGTATTCTCCTTTTTCCCTTACTTTCTTCACCTGTTTTATAAATGTTTCCACTTGTGAAAGGAAAGCCTGATAAGACTTCATTTCGCCTTCATGACCATTCACAACAGGAAGTTTTTTCGCCGCATCCAGTTGTTGGGTTAGCTCGGCTACCTTCAGATCAATACGTGGACCGTCCATCCTATGTTTACGTGCATAAAGGTTCAGAATACTCTGCATTGTGGAAGACATTTTTCGGACAGACATAATTTGTGCTTTTAACGGATTATCCACCAAAAGTACCAGCTCGGCCTGTTCGGTGAACGGACTCAGAATATCAAAAATATTCTGTTTATATTCGGACATCTGCGTGCTTAACTGATAATTCACATCCAACAATTTCTTCGCATTCGTTACATCTTTCTTTTTCAAATAAGAAAGATAAGTATCAAAGTTGGTATAAAATTCTGTCCTTGCCTGAAACAATCCGGTATAGTTCTGTTTCAGATTCCGGCGGGTCTCCTCGTTGAAACAGTTACCCGGATTCAACACTATTGCCGAGTCTTTTGAAACAACGGCCGGAGGAACAATGGCAGAAAGAGCCGGGTTTTTTCCTTTTTGTTCCATATAATCCAATACAGCATTTACATCTTTTTCCTTCACCATATCTTTCAACACCCCAAGCGAAGTATTATAATACTTGATTACTTCTGCCGCATTTTCAATATCTGCCGTACTGACAACAGGAGCTTTACTCTTATCCCCGCCTGAGCAAGAAGCCAACAAAAAAGCACTTACAAGTGCTCCAACTAACAATAGATTTTTTTTCATAATGTTTCCTTTAATAATTAATAAATAGAACAAGCTTATAGAACGTTGATATTGCACTAATAACAATATAAAAATCATTTTGCTTTCAAAATCATCTATAAATTATAAAGGAAACCAATCGGATGGAAGAATAAAGATTAATATAGGGAAACCATATAACCATATAAAACAAAAAATGGCTACTCATCCCGAGCAACCAATCTTTTGTTAACCTTAAATCTAATACTTATGAAAAAACACAATACAAAAATACCGATTTCCAACTAATTAGCAAATTTACAAGCCATATCCAGCCATAATATAACATGGTTTAATGTTGTCGGCAACTTATTAACATTTCACATTTATACTGTTAACAATTAACAAGTTATTTTTTACCTCAACAGATATAAAGAAGGCTAATCTATCCCAAACTATTTATTATATCCTCCCAACTCACCGAATATAAAACATCATCCAAAAGCATCGAGTAAAGAAGCACGTATAAATCTATAAAAGCACGATTAATAATCAGATTTCAGCAATTGCAGAGATATGCAATCTGTTACTTCTAAAAGTAGAACAATGAAGTCAACACTGTATTTATAGTCTCTTCATATATGGGCATAAAAAAAGGCTATCTATCCCAGACAGCCAATCTTTTGTTAACCTTAAATCTAATACTATGAAAAACACATTGCAAAGATACGGACTTTTATCAACTTTGCAAATTTACCAAGCGAAACGGACCATCTTATAACATGGTTTAATAGAACGACCGCCCTATTAACATTTAGGCTTTCTTTCGTTAACATTTAACGGATTTATAAAGATTTGGCGGAATAAAAGATATACAGATGCAAAAGTCAGGGAAATGGTGCTAAAGAGGGTTTATTCGAATAACAAATTCTGAAACAGACTGTTTATGTAAGTATCAATCCTCAAAACCATCCTATTATGAACAGATTTGAAAATAAGATAATCATTATCACGGGAGCTGCCGGTGGAATCGGCGCATCAACCACACGCCGCATTGTATCTGAAGGCGGCAAAGTAGTTATTGCTGACTATTCAAGAGAAAAAGCAGACCAATTTGCTGCCGAGCTTAGTAATTCGGGAGCAGATGTACGTCCGGTTTATTTTTCTGCTACAGAATTGAAAAGCTGCAAAGAACTAATCACCTTTACAATGAAGGAATACGGGCAGATCGATGTACTGGTAAACAATGTAGGAGGTACAAATCCCAGACGGGACACAAACATCGAAACTCTGGATATGGATTATTTTGACGAAGCCTTCCATCTGAATTTATCTTGTACCATGTATTTGTCCCAACTGGTTATCCCCATTATGAGCGCACAAGGTGGTGGAAATATTGTAAACGTAGCCTCAATAAGTGGAATCACGGCCGATTCGAATGGTACTCTTTATGGAGCCAGCAAAGCAGGAGTCATCAATCTGACCAAATACATTGCCACCCACACGGGAAAGAAAAACATCCGTTGCAATGCAGTAGCACCGGGATTGATCCTGACCCCGGCCGCACTGAATAATCTTAATGAAGAGGTACGCAAAATATTTCTCGGGCAATGTGCGACACCCTATTTAGGTGAACCGCAAGATGTTGCCGCGACCATCGCTTTTTTAGCCTCCGAAGATGCACGTTACATTACCGGACAGACCATAGTAGTAGATGGCGGATTGACAATACACAATCCGACAATAAACTTAGTATAAAAAGAATCTTATCAAGTTACTGAGGTTATATCAAAATCGAGAATAGCTTATAAATCCCGATAATGCATCCGTCGCTTCCGACAAAGGTATTTTTAATCACAAATCATACAGCGAATATTATTTTAGATTTTTATCGGTTTAACTTAACCGATTGAAGGATAAGCTTTTAGCGAATTATTTGAGAAATAGAGGTAACGATTTAGCAACCGTGCGAATTTCAGCGTTTTGCGTTGCTATGCTGTCAAATAACTCTTTCAGTTGCAAATATAATATCTTTTTCCGAAAGTACGAATTGTCGGAGGCAATTTTATAAAATCAACTTGCGAAAAAAGAAAATCATTCATCCCATTCACAAGTTGGCATGCTAGGAACATTGTCCGCTTTGTCATTCTGTTACCGGGATTTGTCCGCATGGGTGCGGATCTGTCCCGGTCAGTGAGGCACGCAATATCATTTTGTCGTGACAGGCAGGTACTTTTTAGGGTGTAACGCTCCGATATCGCTTTCTTTTTGCTTTTTATATGTGCAAAGGTCAGAAGCCCCCAGCGAGAACCCAGCCGGAGGTTTGTTTGTGGTATTAACTTATTCTTAAAAGTCTTCCTTCATATATTATCATCCATAGGATAAATATTATAAACCCGGAATATAGAATGTTTAGGATTATACTACCGATTACTCCCCATAAATAGTCTTTGCGTGCATCTTTGATTACTTCATCCCAACGGATATAGGGCATTTCCTTTTTCTTCTTTTCTGTCAGATTTTCCTTCAGAGCGGTGTAATCATTAGATTGATTTTCATACATCACTATTGTACCAATACCGAGTAGCGGTATAGTAAAAATCACACAGAATGCATGCCAAAGAGAATCACATTGAATTATGAAAAGTAAAGTCATGATTGTTGCATTGCTAAGGCTCCATACTTTTACCAACTTATATGCAGTTTCTGGTTTCATATCATTATCCGGGTAGTTATATCTTGATTTAGTATAAATAAGTTTGCATTCAACGGGTAATTTCATTGTCTGACACCCATCGGAGTTTTTTTGTTTTCTTTATTATATTTCCTTGTTCATCATATTCTGAAATTTCAAGTGTTATGGTGCCATCGTAGTCAGAATTATAAATATGCTTAACTTTTTTGTTTCCTTCATAATAGATACTGTCGGTCGAGTAGCCTGTACTTCTTAAAGTATGATTGACGTTTATCTTCAGTCCGTTTTCTTCATACTCTGTTTCTTTATTGGCCAAAGTCATATCATTGTCAAACTCTTCCTTAATTTTCTTTTTTCCATTAATGTATTCCTTTATCACTCTATCAAGTACACCGTTTAAGGTAATTCGAGTGATTAAGGTATCATTAACAGTTTGTTTCAATGAACACTCGATGTTTTGTTTGTAATCGGAAGAAGGGACAAGATTAACAGCTTCCTTATAATCCGTATCATTAAACTTATAGGTTTCTTCTCTTTCCCCGGTGTTCAAGTCATGACGGATTTTCTTCATATTATTTCCATTATTGTCATAGTAGTAGTATTCCTCATATCTTGAGTCAGAAAGGGGATCATCTCCTAATATTATAATACTTTTTTTATACTTAGGTTTATTCTTATCATAATAGAGGGAAAAAGAATAACTGAATGTATCCTTATTATTCTCCAATACGAGTTCTTCTATGGTATTTTCAGTGTATCTCATTGTTTTTAGCAATGATTCCGACAAGGGTTCCTCTACAGTATAGCAGGAAGAATCATTATCATAACTATATTTTTTTATAAAATTATTTGTCGCTGCCAAGATCCCTTTATCTTTATTGTCTCCAAAATAGAGATAGTCATATTCAGTACCCTGTGCAGTTAGAATCCTGTTGTTTTCATCATAGATATTAATATATTCGATAATATTAACAGAATTATAGCCTTCCGGCTGTTTACTATTCTTGCAGCCCGATAAAAGTAATATACTACCTAAAAAAAATAAAATTATTCTATCCATTGCTTCAAGAAACAACTCCTAATTTGCATGATTTTTTACATCTTCTTTATAATGATAATCCATTATTTTGAAATGTTTATCCCTTTCTTTATCCTGTATAATTACAAATATATAAAAATGCAGTACGTCACGAACGGCGCACTGCACTTTTTTCAGCAAATCGGGCAGAATTTAACATTTATAGCTTTTAGCCCCTTGCCTTTCCTTTGCGGTTGTATTGGTCGGCAAATGTTCTGCCTTAGCTTCTCGAACTGCTCCTTGAACCACTCGGTAATGGGCTTTCGGTCGATTGCAAGAACCAATTTCGTTCCGTCTGTCTGATCCCTTATCACTTGAAACCCGCTGGAGGCTTGTTTGTGGTATTAACTTATTCTTAAAAGTCTTCCTTCATATAATATTTGCCAAAGCATAAATATTATTAACCCAGAAAATAAAATATTGTAGAATGTGACACTGATTAATCCCCATAAATAGTTCTTATGTGCATCTTTGATTGCTTCGTCCCAACAGATATGGGGCATTTCCTTTTTGTCCTTTTCCGTTAGATTATTCAACAAATTGGTGTAATCATAAGCGTAACGTTCATACATGGCTATCATACCAATACCGATTACTGGTAGAGTAGCAATGAAACAGAGTGCACGCCAAAGAGAATTACATTGAATTACAAAAAGTATAGTCATGATTGTTGTATTGGTAAGAGTAAATCTTTTTATAAACTTATATGCAGTTTCTGGTTTCATACCACATCATATTAATTTATAGTTCTGTATTTTTATATCTTTCGCTATTTCTTCGTTAAATTTAATTTGCTTCATTATCTTTGTGGATTAGACGTTTATACTTATCTTCGCTTCCTAAATCAAATAAATAGATATTATGCAGTGGCGGCTATTCAGAAAGGGATTAAGGACTATGATAAAAAAAACAGCAGAACGTATTCTTTTTATCGTTTTAATTTCCGGTCTTTTGTACTTGTGTAGTGTCATATTCAGTACCCTGTGCAGTTAGAATCCTGTTTCTCAAATTCCGGTATGTCCGGCAACTCCTCTTTTTCCATGTATAGTTGTATGAAACGTGCAAAACACCTGGCCTTATCCAGATCACCGGGCATCAAGGAGACTCCACTTAACAGACTGGATGAATTGGCATTGGAAATTATTATATCTGGTGCAAGCCATGAACCACGCCTGTAATAACGAATCGTGAGTTCAGCTTGACTATAAGGTATCGTTTCTTTTTTATGCAACAGAAGTCGTCTTGGTATCGTTACGGTTTTGGAAACACGATCAAAAACAATCCGCCGCCACGGCTGTAGAATGGCACTTATTCCTGCTGTCAGGATAATCAAGTACAGCTCAAGAAGCAGTAATATACTTCCATAATCTTCAGTTGTAAGGTTTGAAGGAGTTAAACCAGCGCAAACCGAAACTAAAAATATAAAGAGCCAGACCAGGAAACTCACCATTCTCACCGAGATGCCGTCATTATCAATAACAATCTGTTTGTCATCACACCGGCTTAAATATTCAGGCTCTACCGGAATCCTTGAAGAATCTGGTGACCATTGCGCATTTCCCGTACTTTCGCCATTTTTCAAAGGTATCCGGACGGTTAAATTCCGGGCTTCTTTAAATAGGAGGTACATGAACAGGTAAATCCAACCGTTAATGGTTATCAATCCCAGTATGATATTGGTGAAGGTGTTACGTATATCTGACTCCGTGACGAATATAAGTAATGGGAAGAAAGATATAAATGCTCCCCAAAACAAGATATGGAATTTGCATATACGCCACCTTTCTTTTCTCCTTTGCTTTCGCCACTCGGCTTCTCTACGCTTGACATCGGCTATGATTTCACGCCTCGATTGCTTGTTGCTCTTTTTTTCTGTTTTCTTCATGTCACCTTTTTTCTTGTTGTCATATTAGAAGCTGTATAGTGTTAAGATTCTTAAGAGTCCCATAACGATAAATGTTTTAAGTTTCATGTTACTTTGATTTTAAGTTCTGTATTCACGTGTGCTTTCCTGAAAGTCTTTTGTTCGTCACGTACCCAGCATAGTTCCCGATGTACTTTTATTTGCAAATATAGCAAAAGTGCCATTCATAAGGCATTATGAACAGCACTTTTTTATTGTTTTCCAGCGAGATAAAACGGTTATATCTTCATTCCCCTGCCTTTCCTTTGCGGCTGCATGGGGCGGTGTATGTTCTGCCTTAGCTTGTTGAACTGCTCCTTGAACCATTCGGCAATGGGCTTTCGGTCAATGGCAAGAACCAGTTTCGTCCCGTCCATGGGGTCTTTCATCACTTGAACCCCTGCCTTTTCGGTCTTGAATTTCCGTCCGTGTTCCTCCGAATAGAGTTCCCCTGCATACTCCAACGGCTTTCCCTTTACGAGCGTTGCTGTCTGCCCGTCGCTGAACCCGACAAGGCGGCAGAGGTTTTCGATACGGAGCATTTCACGGAAATAGGGGAACCATGCCGCCGCCCGTGCGATTACCGTTTTCAGAAACGATATTTCCTGCTTGTGTTTCGCTTCTTTGTCCGCTATCTCCCTGCGGTGCTTCTGCTCTACTTCCGCCATTTGTCGGCTGTGGTCTGCCTGCATGGTCTGTATTCTATCTTGCAGGGCTTCGATGGCTTCCCCGTGCGTGGCTACCTCTCTATGTAGTGCGGTATTCTCCCTCTCCAACGTCTTGACCTTGTTGCTGCCGAAAAGAGAACCGACGCTCTCGGCGATGTTGGCGGCTGCGGTGGTGGCTGCCCCTTTCAGCTTCTCGGTCTGTATCTCTTTTTTCGCCCGTCTTAGCTCCTCCTGCGCCGTTTCTTTTTGCTGTTGCAAATCCACTACCTCCGCTTTGAGGCTGTCGGCGAGTTTCTTCGTTTCATTGTAATACTGCTGCGTGGACTTGTGCCGTGCCTTTGAACCGTCTATGCCTCTTTGCAGCCCGTATTTCGCCATCGCCTCGGCGTAGGTGTCTTGGTAGGACTTTAATTTCAATCGTGTCATAATATCGTCGGCACACAGCCTCACGGTGTCGGTCGGCTTCTTGCGGTATCGCTTCTTCGCCTGCTCCTCCCTTTTGCGGCGCTTGCGCTCTCCCTTGACGATGGGGACGAGCGTGACGTGTATGTGCGGCGTTTCCTCGTCCCGATGCAGGTGCGCCGCCACGATGTTCTCCTTTCCGAACGTGTCGGCGAAGTATTTCATATTGTCGGCGCACCACTCGTCCAAACGCCCCTCCCTTTCGATGCGTTCCATGTCCTCGTGTGTTCCCGACACGTTGATTCGGATCGCCCGTACTTGGTTATTTCCGATTTTGCGTGTCAGCCCCGCTTCTTCCAATCTTCTCCGGATAGCCGCCGAACGGTCTTTTATCCCGTCGGGGTAGGTAACGAGTTTTCGGTTCAGGTGCGTGCGTGTGGGGTCTGCGTTCTTCGGGATGATGAAACGCTCTATGTGGGCGGTCGTTCCGCTGTCGGAACCGTGCGCCTTTTCCATGTGCAATACTACGAAACCCATATATATTCCTTTCTTTTTTAGCTTGTGAAACAATGATTCTTCGTATCTTCGGGGGCGGCAAAGAGCCGTCCCCGACGGGGTGTGCAGAGGGGCTTGCCCCTTGCCTTATTGGGGAATTTTCAGCGATACGGAGTATTGCGGCTCGGAAAATTCCCTAATAAGCTACGGTATTTTCTCCGTAAATACCCTGCGGCGTGCCGGCGGTCTGCCCGTGTCTTATCGGCTCGGCGGTTGAATCCGCTTTGTGTACTTGGCTGTCTGCGCTCGCTGTGCTGGCTTTACCGACTATACCGAACCCCACCTTATTATTTTTCCCTTTCGGTCGGTGGTGGGCTGCGGGGCGGTCGTTTCCGTTTTCAAAGGCTTCTTTGCTCGGGGCGGTCGGATGCAAGGTTTAGGGGAAGAATACTACCCGAAGCATGAGGGTGGAGATTGTTCCCCTAACGGCGTAGCCGCCCGACCTTGCAGCCGACGGAAAGCCCCGTGCTTGCTTCGCCTTTGTAAACGGGAATGACTGCTCCGCTTTCCTGCGGTCGGGAAACAGCCCCTTTCCGTCCGTGTGACGGTGTGACCGTATGACCGTATGAATGTATGACCGTGTGACTGTATTACGGACTGATACCCCGACCGACAGACCGTTACGCCATCCATCGGCGGCTCGGCTCGGTGTCGGCAACGACAGACACGATAACCGTCGTTTTGTCTTTTCGCCCGTGTATAATCCTATCTAATAATGCCTTGCGGACTTTCGCCGCCCCGAACGATTCGACACGGAAAGCGAGGGCGGCTATCGTTTCGAGGTCGTAAACCTCTATGCTGCTTCCGTCCGACAAGCGGACAAGGCGTTCGATGCCGTACTCTTTCAATACCCCGCTCTTGCAGAGTGCCTTTATCCCTGCCCGAACCGTCGGGGCGATAACCCCGAACAATTCGCAGATTTCCCACTCGGTCATGGCGGTTGCGCCTATGTCGGTCGGTAGGGAGATATTGCCGTATTCATCTGTCGTGATGATGTTCCTTTCTTCTTTCATCTGTATGCTGTTTTAAGGTGACTAAATGGCTCGGCAGATATTCTTCTCCATCTCCTCCAGCTTGTGCGACAAGGTTTCCATGTCTTGGCTTATCTTCTGGGCGGTGATTTTGGCGTATATCTGCGTGGTCTTGATGTTCGTGTGCCCCAACAGGCGGCTCACCGTTTCGATGGGTACGCCGTGCGACAAAAGTACGGTCGTGGCGTTCGTGTGGCGAGCAACATGGTAGGTCAAACGAACCTTGAAGCCGCATTGTCTGCCTATCTCTTTGAGTATCTTGTTGCAACTGCCGTTGCTCGGAACGGGAAAAACATGACCGTCCCTTGCAAGTCCCTTGTATTTCTCGATGATACGCTTGGGAACGTCCAAAAGACGGATGTTCGATTCGGTATTGGTTTTCTTCCGTCGGGTGATTATCCACAGGTTGCCGTCGAAGAATGTTTGCAGGCGGTCGGCGGTGAGGTTCTTCACGTCCGAGTACGCCAAACCCGTGAACACGGAAAAGACGAACAAGTCCCGTACGAGTTCATGGCAGGTGTTCTTCATCGGTGCGTCCATGAGCGTCTGTATCTCCTTTTGGGTAAGGTAGCCCCTATCGACGCTTTCGGGAGAGTTGATGTACCCTGCAAAGGGATTGAACGGCAGACGCCCGTCGTTCCTCGCTATGGAAACGACGTGTTTCAACACGATCATGTAGCCCCACACGGTATTGGTGCGGCATTTCTTCTCCGTGCGCAGGAAATACTCGAAGTCATTGATGAACGTGAGGTTGAGTTCCTTTAGCGGAATGTCCTCACGCTTGTAGGTATGGGGCAGAAACTCCCGAATATGGCTGCAAACCGTCTGATAGCGTCGGAATGTCCCCTGCGCCCTGCTGTGCCCGACCTTCTTGGCGAACTCGGCGTTGTGCTGCTCGAAGAGCTTCAGCAAGGTTTCCTGCTTGACGCCGATACCGAGATAGGCGTCTTTGAGCTTGGCGGCGGTAACATACCCGTCCGTCTGCATCAGTTCTTGGTAGCGGCGGTTTACCTCCACTCGGATTTTATCCACCGCGAGGTTGATTCTCTGCGCTTCGACGCTCTTGCCCGAAGCACGGTTGTTCTTCACGTCCCACAACCGCAGGGGAACGTCCATCTTGCAACTGAACTGTTTAATCTCTCCGTCCACCGTCAGGCGGCACATCAAAGGCAGGTTGCCGTTAGGCTTCTCGCTGCCTTTCTTCACGTAAAATAAGACCTTGAATGTACTTCGCATAACTCACTCCTTTTTTTGGTTACAAAATTAGTTTATAGTGAGTTACCGACAGCTATGTAGAATTACGCAAATCGCAGAAAAAGAACCATTTAGCAATAAATCCACACCCGTTACGGGGGTAATGAGGTGGTAACTGAACTTCTGCACCGTTTGGCTGTATCGTGGTTTTCTTTGGCTTTTCGCCAAGAGAAAAATATAGCGTAACGAACGCTATTTCAGCTAATTCGCTACGCTTT
>OCAG01000245.1_pt1 | contig 54870 bp, 51 predicted proteins | sample 1477111 | NCBI WGS metagenome assembly OCAG01 (sample SAMEA2580288, study PRJEB22360) | human gut metagenome | biome: human gut; feature: human-associated habitat; material: faeces | place: Denmark | collected 2008/2010 | reverse complement strand
AAGAAAATCTTAAATATAAAAAAGAACGATTCTCATATAATTGTATACAAAAAACGGAAAAAGCTTGATGTTGAAACATTGAGAACCAGCCGTTGTAAACGAAACAATTGATTTTCAACAAAATGTAAATTACATTTTGTTGAAAATCAATGTAAAATTAAACATAGAAAAGCTTGACCTAGAGTATGCTCTAGGATTTAAAATATAATCAAGTTAAGGGAACAGCCCAAGACAGGAAAGAAGGAATAAAAATGTATTACTATAATCCGTTAAAAGAATTAAGAGAAAAAGCATTAAAAAGTGTTAAGTAATTAAAACTGGGTAAATGTATTTAAAGATCAGAAAATGATAATTTTCCCCTAAGATTATCATCTGAAATATAACTAAGCTTGAAAGAGGTGAAAAGAAATGATGTACTATAACCCATTAAAAGAAATGATGGAAAAGGCTTTAAAAGCTTCTAAATAATCTTACAATCTCCCTCCAATATTTGATAAATAAAGATATAGAACGAATTACATATTAAACTAAATAATCCTCCCCTTAGATTATAAATTAGTTTGATCTCCTCAAACCCCCTTATTAAATAATCTTTCAAAAAAAGCAGGAAACTTTCCCCTAAAGTTTCCTGCTTTTTTTACGGGCGGTCTCCGGTATAGGGCATTAGAAACCAGTAGGTTTCAAGGATATCATGACTGCTGATCAACCCGAGCTCCCTGAGAATGACATTGAGGGTCTCAAGAGAAGGCGTCAGCTCTGTTTCATTGCTGACAGCATAATCATAGCCGTCCTCATTTAAAAGCTTTTTAACCATCTCATAATCTCCGGTTTCTGGTTTAATATCGTCTTCGTCAAGGTGTTTTTTAAAAATCCCTGTAAAGTAAACGGAATCACCATATTGGATAATCGTCTCGTCTGTCGCTAGACCACTGGCCTGCAGCAGTCTGAGGAAAGAGTCTTCCTCTGGTGGAAATGAAGTTTTGTTTTCCTTTAAAAAAATATCACGAACCTTTGGATACTGCGCCTCTATTTCAGAAATTTTTATCCGGTTCAGGTCCTCTGAGCTGATAAAGTAACCGGTGCCATTGTATACGCCCATTGTCTATACCTCCAGGTTATAACAAATATATTATTGTAGTATTATAACACAGAAGAACGGAACAGAAGAACTATTTTTTGATGTCTAAAAAGAGCGTGATTGTATTATTGTACAATGGAAGAAAGGTTTTTCTGTGCTTGAACCCTCTTGTATTGCGCATGAAAAAGGTTTACAATAACAATAACTAATATGGAAAGTTAACAGGAGGTATGCAAATGGCAACATTTAAAACAAATGATAATGTTGAGCTTTATTATGAGGTTAAGGGTGAAGGAAAACCGGTTCTGATGATTCCGGGCTGGACCTGTACCACGCAATTCTTTAAAAAGAACAGCGATGTGCTGGCAGAAAAATGTCAGGTGATTCTTCTCGACTATAGAGGACACGGAGAATCTGAAAAAGTCATGCATAGCCACCGTATTTCACGCTATGCAATGGACGTAAAAAATCTTCTGGATCATCTGGACGTTGAGGACGTAACGGTTTTGGGATGGTCCATGGGGGCGGCTATCCTGTGGAGCTATATTGAGCTCTTTGGAAAACATCGTATCAGCAAGCTGGTATGTGTCGACCAGGCGCCGCTTCAGTATACCGGTCCGGACTGGGTTTGGGGACAGAACGGCTGCTATGATGTGGAAATGTTTATTCGTACCTGTTATGATATCAAATATGCCCCGAGAGAAAGCGCGGAGGGGCTGGCAACCGCCTGCCTGCACCATACGCCGTCAGACGAAGAGGTAAAGTTTATTGCGGATGAAATCTCAAAATGTCCGCCATATGTAAGAATCGAAGTGATGCGTGACCATACCAATCTGGACTGGCGCGACTTCCTTCCTTTTATCGATATGCCTACGCTGGTGTGCGTGGCGCGTCACAGCAATGTTTTTGACTGGCAGGGAAGCGCCTATGTCGGCGAAGTGATTCCAAATGCGAAGACCGTATTTTTTGAAGAGTCCGGCCATATGCTTTTCTGGGAAGAACCGGATAAATTTAATCAGACTTTGCTGGAATTTGTGGAAGCATAAAAATTTTGATAAAATAACATGGAAGAAAATTTCCATGTTATTTTTCTTTTAAAGAAAAATTCTCAGGAGGATAAAATGAAAATTGTCATAGCGCCAGATTCATTTAAAGGATCACTGTCCGCCGAAGCGTTTTGCAGCGTGGTGGGCAGGGAAGCCGCAGAAATTTTTAAATCAGTGGAGATTGTAAAACTTCCGGTATCCGACGGTGGAGAAGGAATGGTTGACAGTCTGCTGGCTGTAACGGGAGGTGAAAAAATCACCGCAGAGGTAAAGGGGCCTTTATTCGAGAAAACAGAAGCCCAATATGGTATATTAGAAGGCGGCACCGCAGTGATTGAGATGGCTGCGGCATCAGGTCTTCCCTTGGTTCCAGAGGGAAAAAGAAATCCGCTGGAAACGACAACCTATGGGACTGGCGAATTGATGCGGGATGCACTGAAAAGAGGGTGCAGGGAAATTATTCTGGGGATTGGCGGCAGTGCTACAACCGACGGGGGCATCGGCGCAGCCGCGGCCCTGGGAGCACGGTTTCTGGATAAAGAGGGGTATGCTGTGCCCTTATCCGGAAAAGGTCTGGAGAAAATAGCCACCATTGATTTTTCAGCGGTCGACAGGCACTGGCAGGAAACAAAGATAACCATTGCCTGCGATGTGGTTAATCCCCTATGCGGGCCGTTGGGCTCTGCTGCAATCTATGGTCCTCAAAAAGGTGCGGATGCTGAAATGATCCGCCTGTTAGACATGGGGCTAAACCATTTTGAAGGGCTTATAGCCAGACAGAAGGGACAGGAATACCGTGAATTGCCCGGGATTGGCGCGGCTGGAGGATTGGCCCTGCCCTTTGTGGCGTTTATGGGGGCAGAACTGAGACCAGGGCTTGAAATTGTGCTGGATGTCCTGAAATTTGACCGCCATCTGCAGGGGGCAGATTTTGTTGTAACCGGGGAAGGGAGAACGGATGAGCAGAGTGCAATGGGAAAGGTGTTGTGCGGCGTCTCTGGACGTGCCGCGGCTCAGGGAATACCGGTTGTGGCCCTGTCCGGAGCATTGGAGAAGGGTTACGAACCGTTGTACGGAAAAGGACTGACCGCTGCTTTCTCGACCTGGAAGAGCGGCGAAGGGCTTGAATGGCAAATGGACCATGCAGAGGAGAATTTGTCAAACGCAGCCCGAAATCTGTTCAGGCTGGTTGAGGCGTTCAGTCAAAGGGGATAAAAGCAATGCTGGATTCAAAAACAGCTCAGAAGATTGCAGATGAGGTAATGAACAGCCTGGGCTATAACATCAATGTCATGAACAAAAACGCCATTATTATTGGCAGCGGGATCGTTGAGCGTATTGGTACCTTCCACGAAACAGCCATGCAGACAATCCGTGACTGCGCCATTTATGAGGTGACCGAGGAGGATGCCGCCAAGCTGCAGGGAGTAAAGGCGGGGATTAATATGCCCATTGTCAGCAAAGACGGCAAAGTGCTGGGCGCTGTGGGAATTACGGGAAAGCCTGATGAAGTCCGCAACATTGGAAAGCTGGTAAAAATGACGGCAGAGCTGATCATCGAACAGGAAGAATCCATGAACCAGTTTTACCGTCATCGAAACGATAAGGAGCTTTTTGTGACAATGCTGCTCAGCGACAGTCCGGGTATGTCGTCTGAGGAGATGAAGCGCTGGGGGCATCGGATGGGCTATGATATGGAGCTGCCAAGGGCAGCCTGTATTATTTCCATCAAAGGCAGGCCAAACACAGGCGGTTATGAAAGGCTTCTGGACCGCATTAAGCGTTCAAAAAGCCACTCGAAGCAGGATCTTTCTGTGGTAATGTCCGCCGGATATATTTTGGTTTTTAAAAAGCTGGATCAAACTGAGCCCTGGCGGATAGAACAGACACTGAGGGATTATCAGGAGCATGTTTTAGAGCATCTGGATAAGGATGACCAGCAGGCCATTCGGTTTTTTGTCGGAGACTACCACGCAGGGATCAACGGGTATCGGAAATCCTATGAGGATGCAGCGGCAATGTACCACAGTATTTCACTGCCGCAGGATACAGCATTGTTTTTCAGCCACCGGCGCTTAACGGAGGGCTTTTATAATCAAATGGAGACTGAGGCCCGGGAAAGGGTTTTAGACCCTTATATCAGATTGCTGGAAGATTCTTTTGGAAAGGGAGTAATGGACGCGGTATTGACCATGAAACATCTTCTGGAAAACGGCTTTCGGTATGAGCAGACAGCCAATGAAATGTTTTTGCACAAAAATACGGTTATTTTCAGAAAAAAGAAGGTAGACCAGTGCCTGGAGATAGACCCGAAAGGAAATATGAATGATTTGCTGCTAATGTGGCTGATTATCTGCCGGTATCTGGACCAGATAAAAGAATAAACAACAAAAATCCTCCTAAAATATAAAGAAAATGTAAAGCTTTTAAAAGAAGCTGTTAATTCAGCTTAAATTAGGTTATAATGGTTTCAACATAAGGGAAAGGAGGCGTTAATATGGAGGGTATCAGCATGGTCACAGTGTGGATCGTACTGCTCGCGGTTTTTTTGATAGCAGAGATTTTAACAGTGGGCGCTCTGGTTTCCATTTGGTTTTGCTTTGGCTCGGGCGCGGCATTGATCTGCGCGCTGGCTGGCGGCGGAGTTGGCCTGCAGACAGGTCTCTTTATCGGTGTCTCCCTTATTCTGCTTTTGTTGACCCGGCCTTTTATCAAACGATTTATCAGGCCAAAGGAATCAAAAACCAATGCGGACCGGATCGTTGGTTTCAGAGCCATTGTTCTGGAGGAGATTGATAATCTGCATGGCACCGGAAGCATTGAGGTAGATGGCAAGATATGGACTGCCCGCAGCGTAATGGATAACGATATTCTGCCGGCCGGTTCCGAAGTACTGGTAGAGCGGATTGAGGGCGTTAAAGCCATGGTTCGTAAATATAAACTTTAAAGGAGGACAAAATGGGTTTTATTTTTCTATTGATCCTGATTATTGTGGTAGTGGTGCTGGTGGTACTCAATACCCGGATTGTGCCACAGGCACACGCTTATGTCATTGAGCGTTTAGGCGCTTATCACGCCACATGGGAAACTGGCTTTCATATGGCGATTCCGATCATTGATAAAATTTCAAAGCGGATCAGCCTTAAGGAAAGCGTGGCAGATTTTCCACCGCAGCCGGTTATCACCAAGGATAATGTTACCATGCAGATCGATACAGTAATCTACATGCAGGTGACAGATCCCAAGTTTTATATGTATGGTGTCGATCACCCGATGCGGGCCATTGAAAATCTTACGGCTACAACGCTTCGTAATATTATTGGGGATCTCGAGCTGGACCAGACCCTGACCTCCAGGGATACCATCAATTCGCAGATGCGGATCATTTTGGACGAGGCAACCGACCCGTGGGGGATTAAAATTAACCGCGTCGAGCTGAAAAATATTATGCCGCCGACCGAGATTCAAAACGCTATGGAACGCCAGATGAAAGCAGAGCGTGAGCGGCGTGAAAAAATTCTTCAGGCAGAGGGCGAAAAGAAAAGCGCGGTACTTGTAGCAGAAGGTGAAAAGGAAGCGCTCATTCTACAGGCTCAGGCTCAAAAGGAAGCAGCGATTCTGGAAGCCGAGGCAGATAAGGAAGCTCAGATACGCCGTGCCGAAGGGGAAGCGGAAGCGATCCTTAAGGTGCAGAAGGCAACGGCTGAAGGGGTTAAGATGATGAACGAGGCTGAGCCGATTAAAGAGGTAATCGCCATCAAAAGCCTGGAGGCTTTTGAAAAGGCAGCTGATGGGAAAGCGACGAAGATCATTATTCCATCAGAGATACAGGGCCTTGCGGGGTTAGCCGCCTCTCTGAAAACACTGGTAGAGGATGACAGTAAGACTAAAATTGCGCCTCGTCAAAAATAATAAAGAGGCAAAAAACAGTTAATAAAGAGAAAAGCCGGCAGAAATGCCGGCTTTTTAAATACGAAAATAATAGTATAAATAAATATTTAAGAGCTTAAAGAAAGGGATTCCGGATCCAGAAGCGTAATTTCTCCTCGGGAGAGGCGAACGAGCCCTTCGGATTGAAACTGGTTGAGCAGACGAGTTACAACCTCACGGGCCGTCCCTAAATCCCGTGCCAAGGCATCATGCGTTAAATGGAGCGTCCTGCTTTTTTCCAGACGGTAGTGCTCTAAAAGAGCGTTGGATAAGCGGTTTCGCATGCTGGAGAAGGCAAACTGATTAAAGCGATCCATAATGATGGAAAAGTTGTTGGCGACCATACCGAGGGTAAAATCCTTCACACTCGGGTTTGTATCGCTGACGGCTTTAAAGACATCCTTTGGGATGATACAGCTTTCAGTGTCTTCCTCATAGGCGATATCAATATCAAAATTTAGATTATGGATCATGCAGGCAGCGCTGAGGATGCAGACCTCGCCTTCGAGCAGGCGGCATAAAGTAATTTCATCCCCTTCGGGCGAGGTAATGAAAATGCGCGCGCGTCCCTTTTGAAGAATATTGAGACCGATACAATTGCCGCTGTATTGATGGATTACAGTTCCTTTTTCATATTTCTGGATAAAAACGCTATGATTGATGGCGGCCTTTTCTGAATCGGTCAGGGCATCCCAAAACGGGAGAAAGGAAATAGATTCAGACATGATGAACCTCCGATTGTTAATTTTATTAAATTCATTATAACAGTTTATTCTAAATTTAGCCATAAAGCGCTTCAGTGACTTTGTCACCGACACGCAGCCTTTAGTAGGATATAATAGAAAAAAATGAGGAGGTTTGCAATGAATACAATATTTAAGGCAACAGCAAAAAAGTTACCAGAAGGTTTGCAGGTTGAGACAACCGCACGGAATTTCAAAATTTTATTGGACGAACCAGAAGATCTGGGTGGGACCAACAAAGGATTAAATCCTGTGGAAGCAGTATTGAGCGCTCTGGGAGCCTGCCAGACCATCTGCGCATATGCTTTTGCGGGAGCCATGCACATTGATTTAAAGGACTTTTACGTCGAGCTGGAGGGTGACCTCGATCCAGATGGTTTTATGGGGCTGAACAAAGAGGTGCGAAATGGGTTTTCTGAAGTTCGTTTTACCATGCATATGACAACCGACGCATCACAGAAAAAAGCGGAAAAACTGGCGGATTTCATTGAATCGCGCTGCCCGGTAGGCGATTGTCTGGAAAATCCGGTAAAATTAATAAGGACTGGTGTGGTAATACATCAGGAATAATGGAAGGCCAGTGAAAGCTGGCTTTTTTATTTTGGTAAAAAAACGTTTGATTTGGTAAAAAGATCGATAATGACAATGGTTTGTTTTATAATAAGAATTGCGTGTTTTCTATTTGCCAAGAGTTTTTTTGAAAAATGTATTTGCATTTTAATTTCTTTATAGTATAATAGACCAGTAGCAAATGCGCCCGTAGCTCAGGTGGATAGAGCAATGGTCTCCGAAGCCATGTGCCGTTGGTTCGAATCCAATCGGGCGCACCATATAATATGTGTTTTTCAAAGTCTGGTCTCTCACAAAAAGAAACCAGGCTTTTTTTATTATACTATGAATTTTATTAATAGCTTAACTTTATTTTAAGCTGGCTAATTTGTCTGTTATGGTATATAATCATTATAATATACTTAAATGAAAAGGGGGAAGAGTATGAAAAAGAAAATTGGCATTTTATCATTTGCCGTTCTGCTTGTTTTATCGGTTACATTGACGGGGTGCAGTTCCTCGCCGGCGACTAAGGTTAAGCTGAGTCCTGATGATCCGGTATCGCTAGAAGTATGGCATTATTACAACGGTCCACAGAAAGAGTCCTTTGACGAAATGGTAGCAGAGTTTAATGATACCGTCGGTATGGAAAAGGGTATTACTGTCGAAGCTTTTAATAAAGGAAACGTTAACGAGCTGACCGACGCGGTGCTGGCTTCAGCCAACAAAAAGGTTGGTGCGGATGAGGTGCCGGATATTTTTGCCGGTTATGCCGATACGGCCTATCAGGTTGACAAGCTTGGAATGGTTGCTTCTCTGGACAACTATCTGACTAAAAAGGAAATTGAGGAGTACATTCCGAGCTATATCGAAGAGGGCCGTTTTGACAGTGAAGAAAATTTAAAAATTTTCCCATTTGCCAAGTCAATGGAAGTCATGATGATCAACAAGACTGACTGGGATAAATTTGCTTCTGCCACTGGAGCATCACTGGACAGCTTAAATACCATTGAGGGATTGACAGAAACAGCCAAAAAGTATTATGACTGGTCTGGTGGTAAAGCATTCTTTAACCGTGACGCCATGGCAAATTATATGATCATCGGTTCTAAGCAGCTGGGTGTTGAAATTTTTGAGGTTAAAAACGGAGAGGTAACCTTTAACCTGGATAAGAATGTTATGCGTAAGCTTTGGGACAACTATTATGTACCTTTTATTAACGGGTATTTTGCCTCTTACGGACGTTTTGCTTCTGATGATGCCAAGACCGGCGATATTGTTGCGCTGGTTGGCTCATCCTCAGGCGCAACCTATTATCCTTCCAAGGTAACAGTCAGCGATACGGATAGCTACCCGATCGAAACAGTAGTAATGCAGGCGCCGGAATTTAAAGACGGCGAAAAGGTAGCGGTACAGCAAGGAGCCGGTATGGTCGTCGTTAAATCGGATGAACGCAAAGAATATGCATCGACTGTTTTCCTGAAATGGCTGACCGAGGCGAAAAGAAACATTGACTTTTCAATTACTTCTGGCTATCTGCCTGTAAAGAAAGAGGCGAATACCCGTGAAATGCTGGAGACCGCAATGAAAGAAGCAGGCGGCAATGCCATTTCTGATAATCTTGCTAAAACCCTTCCGGTGGCTGTGGACATCACTAACAATAATGAGCTTTACACCAATAAGGCCTTTGAAGGCGGCACGAATGCCCGTAATATTCTCGAGGCTTCAATGAAAAAGAAAGCCATAGCTGATGCAGAAGCTGTAAAAGCCGCCGTTGCTTCCGGTACTGCTAAGGAAGCCGCTGTTGCAGCCTATAATACCGATGAAAACTTCAATCAATGGTATGAAAAACTGAAAAAAGAACTGGAAGAAACTCAAAAATAATGCTCAACGAGGTGTTCAATGGCAAAGCATAAATTTTTGGATTGGGGTAACCGGTCCATTATCCGAAAAATTTTCACTCCAATGATTATTGTCATGGTGATACAGGCAATCCTGTTTTCCTTTGTCATCCTGTGGGGTGGAACAATTGAACAATTAAATAACAACGCTTTGGACATCCTCAACGAAAGAGTCATTAACCGGAAAAATTACCTTGAGAACGAAATGATTCAACGCTGGTCCAATGTGGATGAGTCGGTTAAGAGCATCAACAGCACTGTCGAAAGTGTGCTGAAGGAAAAAATGCTTCGGTGCAGGATATCGCTACAAACCCGGCACTGCCCGAAGCCATCATTTCTTCAAATACCCGAAATCTGATTTATCTGCTCCGAAAAAATTTTGTGACAGGTGCTTTTATTGTTTTGACAGGCAATGACACAAATTATGAGCTGGAGCCGGGGCAGTCTGTACAGAAGACCTCCCTGTACATCCGGGATTCAGACCCGGGGAATGACGTTGTGGACAATTCAGACCTTTCACTGGAGCGGGCACCAGTCGATGTCACAAAGGCCACGAATGTGACCATGGCAACTGGCTGGGCGCCGCTGCTGAACTTCTCGGGAGATGACCCTGACGCGTCGGCTTTTTATTACAAGCCGCTTAAGGCCGCTGCGGAGAACCCTGATCTCGCCTATTCGGACCTTGCCTACTGGAGCCGTCCTTTTAAACTGAATTCAGACGAAAGCGATGTGATTACCTATTCGGTGCCGCTGAGAACAGATAACGGGACGATCTACGGTGTGCTGGGTGTTGAAGTCTCAACAGACTATCTCCAGAAGATCCTCCCAAACACCGAGCTGGATTCCAATAAGAACGCCTCCTACCTGCTGGCGGTGGATGCTAATCAGGATGGAAGCTTCCAAAATGTGGTAACTACGGGGACAGCCTATAAACGCCTTGCCGGAAATGCCGACCACACAACCTTTGAAGATGATCCCTATTATAAAAATATCTATGGGATAAAAAAGAATGAGCGAATCACAGAGGACGCGCTCGGCGCGGTTCAATACCTGAACCTGTACAACAGCAATACGCCTTTTTCGGGAGATAAGTGGGCCCTTGTCGGTGTGACCACCAATAAAAACCTGTTTGCCTTTTCGGATATGGTTATGCGGATGGTTATGATCGCATTGGTTATTTCACTTGCCATTGGGCTGATTGGCATTCTGCTCGCTGGTATCCATTTTACCAAGCCCATTACAACTTTGGTGCAGCAGGTTAAAAAGAGTAATCCCAGAATGCCGGTAAATCTCGATAAAACAAACATTACTGAGATAGATGAGCTGGCCGGAGCTATCGAGACACTGAGTCAGGATGTGGCCAGTTCTGCTTCCAAGCTCTCGCGTATCATCGCCATTGCGGGGATACCGATCGCCGCTTTTGAGATTAATAAGGTAACAGAAGAGGTCTACTGCACAGACAGCTTTTTCAAGATGCTGAATTTGAGCCATGTGAAAGAAACGGCTGATGGTCTGAACAAAGAAAACTTTGAATCCATTATGCTTGGCCTTAAAATTCTGAATCAGGATTTTGACCCTCAGACAAATGTGACGGTTATTGAAATTATGGATCAGAACAAGCAGAGCAAATGGATCGAAATCAAGCTGGTAGAGGATGATGTGAACATTCTTGGCGTTATCCGGGATGTGACCATTGAAACACTGGAACGGCTGAAAATAGAGCATGAACGCGACTATGATATTCTGACTAACCTGTTAAACCGGAGGGCCTTCTACGCTGCGCTGAACGAGCGTTTTGGGACACCTGAAAGACTGAAAACGGCGGCGGTTCTTATGCTTGACCTGGATAACCTGAAATACATCAACGATACCTACGGCCATGATTTTGGGGATGAATACATACGCAGTACAGCGAATATACTTAAGCAGTTTGCTTCTCCCAACGCGATTTTTGCGAGAATATCCGGCGATGAATTTTATGCTCTGATTTATGGCTATGACAGCAAGGATCAGATACGCCCGATTATATCGGAGATACGGCAGAGGCTTTTGAACACAGCTTTCCCGCTGTTGAATGACCCTGACCTTAAAATACGGGCTTCCGGTGGCGTAGCCTGGTATCCGGATGATTCATGCTCCTATGAGGCGCTTTTAAAATACGCTGATTTTGCCATGTACCAGATAAAAAATTCTGTAAAGGGTGAGTTCTGCGAGTTTGATTCCAAGAGCTACAGCGAAAACGCCTATCTTCTTGAAAACAAAGAAGAACTGAATAAATTTATTGATGGAAATCTGGTCGATTACCACTTCCAGCCCATCGTTGATATACGTGACGGGCAGATCATCGGCTATGAGGCGCTTATGCGCTCCAGACTCTCAACCTTGAAGACCCCAATGGAAATTCTGGCGCTTGCCAAGTCACAGTCCAAGCTTCACCAGATTGAGTGGCTGACCTGGTTTAACAGCCTGAAAGCACTCAAAGAAAATCAGGAAGCCTTTGGCGGTGCGCGGATGTTCATTAACTCCATTTCAAACCAACTGCTCTCCAGCGATGAGATGGAAGAGCTGGAACAGCTTTACCAGCCCATTCTGGGGCAGGTTGTTGTCGAGCTGACAGAGGAAGAGCGGACAAACGAAAGCTTCACACGCAAAAAACAGCGTTATATCCGAAACTGGGGAGCAGGCTTGGCCCTGGATGATTTTGGAACAGGCTATAACAGCGACGCAAATCTGCTTTTTATGACGCCCGATTATGTAAAGATTGATATGTCGATTGTTCAGAATATTGATGAAGATATTAACCGGCAAAAGCTGTTGCAAAACCTGGTAACCTATTTCAAGGAAAGAAAAATCAAGATTATTGCTGAAGGGGTGGAAACCGTCAATGAACTGCATGCGCTGATCCGTTTTGGCGTGGATTATGTCCAGGGCTTTTATCTGGGCAGGCCAGATATACAGCCACAGAAGCTGACGGATGAACAGGTGGCAGAAATTTTGCGGCTAAACGCAGAAGTTAGAAACGAAGTATAAAAAGAAAACCCGGAATGAATATCCGGGTTTTTTTAATGGTTGCAGTAATTATAGACTGAACCGACACTCAGACCAAAGTTTTCCGCAATTTCTGCGTAGGTACAGCCCTTTGCGCGGTAGCTCTTAATCAATTCAATATCCTTACTGTTCAGCTTGCGCTTTCTTCCGGCACCACGGCTGTTCTGCGCCTCAAGCTGAGCCTCGAGCTTGGAGATATAATCTTTTTTTGTCTGGAGCTGATCCTCCAGCAGCCGAATCTGTTCATATGGGTCCATGAGAATGACTCCTTTCAAAAATTAATTTATGAATATATTATAACGGATATTTCTTAAAAATTCAATAATTAATTTATGAAAAATACAGATATTTGTGAAAAGCGTTTCTTTTCGCTTTTAAAAATGTCTGGAATAGTATAGAATAGAGGAAATAGGAATGAAAGAGAGAAAATGTTGTGAAAAAACTTCTGAGCGGCGGCATCGAAAAATTATTCAGCAAACTTGAGGAAAACCGCATACTGACCGCTGTACGTGACGGAATGATCCTGGCAATACCGTGGATTATGGCCGGGTCCTTTGCGTTGCTGCTTAAAAGCCTGCCGATACCGGCTTACAAGGCTTTTTTAGAGACCTTTTTGAATGGCTTTTTCTTGAATATGCTGCTGCTGATTAACGACGCGACCCTTGGTATTATCTCACTCATCCTGCTGCTGACAATCAGCCTGAGCTTTGAAAAGCAGACAAGTACGGAAAATCTGGGGCTTCTTCCGCTCATCAGCCTCTGCGCTTATATAGCCTTTGCCTACAATATTGAGAGTGGATTTACCTTTGAGATATTTCAGAGCACCTGGCTTTTTAATGCGGTGGTAGTCTCGATTGTGACCTGCCTGCTTTATGACAAATTATCCATACTTTTTTTAAACACCTTTAAATCTTATTCGGAAGGGGCGGACAATCATTTTAACCAGGCTCTGGCAGCACTGGTGCCGGGTGGGATGATTATTTTTCTGTTTGCCCTTTTAAATAATCTGATGGTCATGGTTTTTGGCATCCCCAATTTTCAGATGCTGGTATCCAATTATCTTTTTGGGCTTTTTCAGCATTTGGGAAGGGGACTGGGCAGTGCACTTTTCTTTGTGTTTATTATGCACTTTTTGTGGTTCTTTGGCGTGCACGGGGCCAATATGCTGGATGACGTCGCAAAAACCTTTTTTAGCCAAGGCCCATGGATTGCGACCAAGACCTTTTTTGACACGTTTATCTTTTTTGGCGGCTGTGGCGCGCTGCTGTGCCTGGTAGTTGCCATCTTTATCGGAGAACGGCGTAAAAGCGTGCGGGAGCTTTCGGCCATCGCGACCTTTCCGGTTTTGTTTAATATGAATGAGCTGATCCTTTTTGGCGTCCCTGTGGTCTTTAATCCTGTTTATTTTATTCCCTTTATCCTGACGCCGCTGGTGCTGACGCTTATCAGCTATGGTGCTTTTTATTTTGGCCTGGTGCCAATGATCACGAGCACGGTGGAGTGGACAAGCCCGATTTTTCTGAGCGGTTACGCGGCCACTGGCTCCATTGCCGGGAGTCTGCTCCAGCTTCTGAATCTGGCGGTGGGGACTTTGATATACCTGCCCTTTGTGCAGCTGTCCCAGAAGCAGCAGCTCAAAACCCTGACGCGTCGGATTGAGGAGCTCAGCGATGTGGTCAGAAGAGCAGAGGAAAGCGGAGAAAAGCCGGTTTTATTGAGACGCACAGGCAGACTGTCGACAGTGGCCAAGGGCCTTGTCAGTGAGCTGCGGCGGGATATCCGAAATCGCAGTATCAACCTTTATTATCAGCCCCAGGTTAACGCGGAGGGCAGGGTGATCGGCGCAGAGGCACTGCTCAGATGGAAGCACCCTGTGGCAGGATTTCTTTACCCGCCGCTGGTTATCGCCCTGGCTGAGGAAGCAGGCTTGCTTGAAGAGCTTGGCCGGATCATTACAGAGACGGCCTGCGACGATTTGGAAGGGCTCCGGCCCCTGGTTGATGACCAGTTTATGATTTCCGTCAATCTGACCGCGAGCCAGCTTGATAATCCCAAAATTTATGAGCAGATGAAAGCCCTGCTGGATCGCCATAGCTTTGGGCCTTGGCAGCTGGGCCTTGAACTGACGGAGCAGATGGCACTGTCCAGTTCGCAGACAATGACGGACCGGCTGATGGCGCTTCATGAGATGGGGATGCCATTGATTATGGATGACTTCGGAATGGGGCACAGCTCGCTGATGTATCTGCAGAATAACCAGTTTGATATCGTTAAGCTCGATGGCTCGCTCGTCAAGCAGCTGATGAGCAATAAGCGCAGCAGTGATATTATTTCCTCGATCATCTACCTGTCGCATTCTCTTAAATTTGAGGTGCTGGCTGAGTTCGTGGAGACCGCCGAGCAGCGAGACGCGCTGCTGGCGCTGGGGTGCAGAAATTATCAGGGCTACCTGTACAGCCCGGCCATCCCCATTGACGCGCTGAGGCTTTTTGTGCAGAAAACCGATTGAAATGCCGCCGGTAGCTGAGCGGTTACCGGCCTTTTAAAATGGGTACAATTGTTGTGACAGCAAGGAGAAAGAATCAATGAAACTGAGCAGTATTAAAGCACCAGATTACAGACAATTGAAAAACTGGGCGGCTTCTCCCCATAAGCCCTCTCCCAGTGACCTTGTCCCCTCGTTTCTATCCGAGGAAGACTTTAATAAAACAGCGGATGTTTTTTTTATCCATCCGACCACTTATCTATGCCAGCGGCATGGGCGCTGTAGCATTATGCTGGACAGGACCGAGATGAACCGGATGAGGGCCCAGGCCAATGATGAGCCCTGGAACAGTGACACTGACGATACAGCCCTTAACGCTTTTACCGACCGGGGGACGATCCGGATGCAGGCCAGTGTGTTTAACCGCTGCGCCAGAGTTTTTGCGCCGAGGTACCGACAGGCCCATGTCAAGACCTTTTTTCTAAAGCCCTCAGACGCGGTTCAGGCCGCCTTTGATATGGCCTATTCCGATATTCGCAATGCCTTCAGCTATTATCTTGAGCATGAAAACAACGGCCGGCCAATGATCATCGCAGGACACAGTCAGGGAAGCTTTCACGGGCTTCGGCTGCTGAGAGAATTTTTTGACGGTACCAGTCTCCAGAGACAACTGGTGTGCGCCTATCTGCCGGGCTTTCAGATCCCTCATAACCATTTCAGGCAGCTTCCCTTTGCCAATACGCCGGAGATGACCGGCGGTTATCTTGGCTGGAGAAGCTATCAGCGGGGCACTGTGCCGGAGGACCTGCCAGCCGAAAGGGGAGACTCCCTGTGTGTTAATCCCTTTATCTGGAACGATACCATCTTTAAAATATCACTGGGGAAAAAGGAATATGGGATTGAAGACTGTACCCATGTGATGCCTCAGGGCATGGCAGCCACCATTGAGCCCAGAACCGGGGTACTGCTGGTGGATTTGCCGGATACAGCGCCGGAGAAAATGAAAAGGCATCAAAACCTGCATTTATATGATTATAGTCTTTTTTGGCTCTGTATTCGGGAGAATGCCGTGCTTAGAGTTCAGAGGTTTATTGAAAAACAATAAGAAGGTCTTGCTGCGCAATAAAAAATATGGTATCTTATGGATAAAGAGGAGGTTCTGCTATGTGGAATGAAACAAAAAGCCTGGCTTTATCCAAGCTGTGCGTAAAGCTTTTTATGGCTTTGCTCATAGGCTTTGGCGTCAGCGCGCCCTTTTGGTTAAGAAGCCTTTTGGCCTTTTACTCAGAGCTGGGGCTGGAAACTTTTTATGCCTGTTTTTTAATGACAATTTACGCCTGCTGCGTACCGGCGGCACTGCTTTTGTACCATTTGTACCGGCTTTTGAACAACATTGGGCTGGATCAGATTTTTAACGCTGAAAATGTCCGGCACCTCAGGGTGATCTCCTGGTGCTGTATTGCGGCTGGACTGGTCTGTCTGATTTCCGGGCTTTACTATCTTCCCTGGCTTTTACTCGCTGTGGCGGCAGCCTTTATCGGGTTAATCCTGCGGGTGGTAAAAAACGTGGTTCAGCTGGCTGTGGTCTTAAAAGATGAGAATGACTACACGATTTAGGGGGGACCGGGATGCCCATTGTTGTTAATATTGATGTCATGATGGCAAAGCGTAAAATGTCAGCTGGTACACTGGCAGAAAAAATTGGAATAACCCCTGCTAATCTGTCGATTCTTAAAAACAATAAAGCCAAGGCAGTACGCTTTACAACGCTTTATGCCCTGTGCAGGGCGCTGGATTGCCAACCGGGTGATATTCTGGAATATATACCCGATGAAGCCCCGGATAGCAGTGATTAAAAAGGACGACCGTCCGAAACAGACGGTCGTCCTTTTTTTTGTGTTTATCAATTGATAATTATCGAAAAACAATAAAAATCACTTGAAAAACAGAAAATAACGTGTTATACTGTCCTCAATGTAAGAAGTGTTTTGAGAAATTAAGAGCTCAAAGCGTGCATGCAGCTTCTGCACAGGAGGATTTACAGTGAAAGAGAATACAATTTATCTGAAAAGTCAGGAAACGCAGCAGGCGTCTGTTGACGAAAAACTTTTGGCGGTAATGTCGCTGTTCACGGCTTATGTTTTTGTACGCTGCTTTATTCCAGGCCACTATGGATTTCTGGGAATGACCGTAACGCTGTTTACAGGGGTGTTTGCTTTGGCAGGCGGCTTTTATTTTCATAAAAAGGGTCTCGCCCTTACAGGGGAAAGCCTTTATTGGCTTGTGATGGCACTGGCTCTGGGAGGGAGCTATACGCTTTTTGTGAACCAGCGCCTGAACGTGTTGATGCTCCCTGTCCTTTTCGCCGCGCTGGCCTATTGGGTGCTGTGTGCCGCGGGTGCAAGAATTGGTAGGGGGAGCTTTTTCCTTTCGGATCTTTTTAATGGGTTTCTGGCATTGCCGCTCTTTAACTATACAAGGGAATGGCATACCTTTAAAAAAATGGGCAGCGGAAGCAGTACAGGCCATGCCCTGAAGGCTGTTTTGCTGGGGCTTGTCCTTGGCATACCGGTTTTCCTGGTGGTGCTTTATCTGTTGGTTGAGGCCGACGCGGCCTTCCAGGCAATGATCGGGCGTTTGTTTTTTAATGTGCCTCAAATGCTGCTGGAGGTTTTGAGGATTGCATTGGCGTTTGTTCTTTCAGCTTATTTCTTTGGTCTGTTTTATGGCGCGTGCAAAAAAGAAAAGACGGTGTTTGACGCTGTGAGCCTGGAAGCACAGAAGCAAAAGCTGAAAAAGCTGCCAGCGGTTACAGGTTGTACGGTTCTGGGCCTTTTATGCCTGGTCTATTTTATGTTCTTTGCCGCCCAGGGAGGTTACTATTTCTCGGCCTTTTGGGGGAGCCTGCCGGGCGGGGGCATAACCGCAGCCGAGTATGCCAGACGCGGTTTCTTTGAGCTGTGCCAGGTTTCAGTCATCAACCTCTTTGTAATGGGGGCAGGACAGCTCTTTTTAAGAGAGGCTCAAAAAACGGTCCGAATACTGCTCAAGTGCCTGAATGTGACGCTTTCAATCCTCACCCTGCTGCTCATCACGACTGCGCTCAGCAAGATGTTTTTGTACATTGGACGGTTTGGCATGACACAGCTCCGGGTTTTTACCAGCTGGTTTATGCTCCTGCTGGCTCTGTTCTTTATCCTGCTGATCATACGCCAGTTTAAGGCCTTTGCGGTTATGAAGACCTGCGCGGCGGTGGCGGCGGCCATGGTGGTGGTGCTCAGCTATGCGAATATGGACCGGATGATCGCTGTCTACAATCTTTCGGCTTACGGTAAGGGCCAGCTTGAGGAGCTGGACATGGATACTCTGGCGGCCTGCGGCCCCGCGGCGATTGAGCCGATGAAGGCCTTTTATGAGCAGACAGAGAATGCTGGGGCCAGAGAGCGCATCGAGGACTATCATCACGCTGAGTACGCCTCCTATCTGGCAGAAGCGCGTTTTTATGGCTATAACCTGGAATACGAGAGGGCGTCTGCGCTTTGGAAAATGGATTGGAAGGCCGCGGAATAAAGGGCTGATTTAAAAGATTATTGACATATGCCCATAATAACGGTATAATAAAGACAGATGAACCACTGAGGGAGGAATAGATATGCCAAGGCCAACGAAACGCAGGCGGATATGCGGACTGCCTGAGGGAAAAATATTTGTCTGCGCAGACGCGTGCAAAAAGCAGGCTGAGCCAGTGGTGATGACGCTGGAGGAATACGAGACCGTCCGGCTCATTGACCATGTTGGCCTTAACCAGGAAGAGTGTGCAGAACAGATGGCAGTGGCTCGCACGACGGCCCAGCGCATTTATAACAGCGCCCGGTCAAAACTGGCGGAGCACCTGATTACAGGCGCGACGCTTAAAATAGAGGGCGGAAGCTATGATATCTGTACCGACCGGGAATGCGGCTGCAGAATGCGGCAATGCGGCAAAAGACAATGTGGCTGTCATCAGGAAAAGGGACGCTGTCCTAAAAAACCGAAAAAGAGGAATGAGGTATAACAATTGAGAATTGCAGTTACTTATGAAGATGGACATGTATTTCAGCATTTTGGGCATACCAGCCAGTTTAAGATTTATGATGTCAACGCAGACCAGATTCTGGCCTCGCAGGTCGTGGACACCAACGGTGTTGGACACGGGAGCCTGGCAGGCTTTTTAAAGGATGAGTCCGTTGACCTGTTAATCTGCGGCGGTATCGGCGGCGGAGCCCAGAATGCCCTGATGGATGCCGGCATCCTGTTTAAAGGCGGCGTAGCCGGCAGCGCAGATCAGGCTGTTCTGGCCTATATGAACGGCACGCTGGACTACAACCCCAATGTCCACTGTGATCACCATGACCACGCCCACGGCGAAAGCTGCGGGCACCATCATGAAAACGGCGGCTGCGGCCAGCATGGACATAGCTGCGGACATCATCACTAATTAAACAAATGTTATCACAAACAGGCAGAGCGTTAAAGAGAGGACGATTCAGTTGAAAGTTGAAAGTGGATAGTTCAGGTGCAAATCTGCCGCAGGCAGAATTGATCGGATATGGCCTGCGACCAGCTTTTTATTCGCTTTTTCGAAGAAAAGGGTTCAATAACTATCAACCATCAACTACAAAATCGCATTTTGCTTTAACTTTGTCTTGACATTTTGACTTTGTCTACAGCCTGAGACGATGGGCATTAATCCATCGTCTTTTTATTTTGGCCGAAGGCCAGGATGCCGCCCTCGATAAACTGGTTCAGAGCCTGATTGACAGTTTCCGGCGAATAGAGTTCCCGGTGCTGCATGCAGTTTTGGAGGACGCCGGCGCAGCCATAGGTGATAAAAGTGGTGCAGATATCCTGGGACAGGGGATCGCCCTCAAATATTTTTGTATAGCCTTCATTGGATAAAAGCTTTTCCTTAAAGACTTTGTGAAGCTTTTTAAAAAACATCTCAGATTCTCTGGAGTTGAGAAGCCTCTGGCTGAGCTTGATATCCTTGTTCAGATAACAGTCGATGGGGTGCATCATGTCACCGATATTTTCAACCGAATTATTTAGATTGTCGAGGAAATGGCTGAGGTTCTCGATGGCCTCGTCCTCAATCTGCTCGAGGACATCGTAAACGTCACGGTAATGGGCGTAAAAAGTACCCCGGTTGATGTCTGCTCTGTCTGCAATATCCTTTACCGTGATTTTTGAAATTTCTTTTTCAGCAGCCAGCTCCATAAAAGCTGTTTTTATGAGCTTGCGCGAACGAATGGCGCTGCGGTATTCCGCTTTACTTCCCATGGATTAAGCTCCTTTTAAGTTGAATTTTATAAAATCAAACAAATTTATGCTAAATGTTCAATTTTGTACAAAAGTCGATGTATTGTTTATTGAAAGAAGTGGTTTCCTTTATTATAATACAACCAACGTACAAAAATCAACATTTGTTTAATTTTAGTGGAGTGTTCAAAAAAAATCGAAGGAGAAAAAATGGAACAGAAAAACCCCCACAGGAAACCCCTTATATTTTATTATCTGATCGGACTGGTGATCATCATGCTTCTTAACGCGCTGGTATTCCCATCGCTGATGAAGGAACAGGTAACCGAGGTTGATTACGGAACCTTTTTATCAGCCATCGACAGTGGAACCATCGATGCGGTTGAAATAAATAACGATGAAATTGTGTATAAGACAAAGGACGGCAGCGGTAAGGAGACGATTTACAGCACCGGTAAAATGGATGATCCGGACCTGGTCAACCGTTTGTCTGCCGCCAAGGGCAGCAATGACCAGGGCAAAATTTCCTTTACCCAGATTGCACAGCAGAGGACATCCCCCATTATCAGCTTCCTGCTCACCTGGATTCTTCCCTTCCTGCTGATCTTTGGAATCGGGCAGCTCATGGGCAACAGGCTTCAGAAGAAAATGGGCGGCAATGCCATGACCTTTGGCAAGAGCAACGCTAAAATATACGTCGAGGCGGAAACGGGCAAAACCTTTAAGGATGTGGCCGGCCAGGATGAGGCCAAGGAGGCCCTGACAGAGATTGTCGATTTTCTGCACAATCCTAAAAAATATGCCGACATCGGCGCAAACCTGCCAAAGGGCGCTCTGCTTGTGGGCCCTCCGGGAACCGGTAAAACCCTTCTGGCAAGGGCCGTCGCGGGTGAGGCTAAGGTCCCGTTTTTCTCGATCTCGGGCTCTGAATTTGTGGAAATGTTTGTTGGTATGGGCGCGGCCAAGGTTCGTGACCTGTTTAAGCAGGCCACCGATAAGGCGCCGTGTATTGTCTTTATTGACGAGATTGACACCATTGGCAAGAAGCGTGACAGCAAGGGCTTTACCGGGAACGACGAGCGTGAGCAGACCCTTAACCAGCTGCTGTCGGAGATGGATGGCTTTGACGGAAAAAAAGGGGTTGTTATCCTGGCAGCGACCAACCGTCCGGAAACCCTTGACCAGGCGCTGCTGCGCCCGGGCCGTTTCGACCGGCGTATCCCGGTTGAGCTGCCCGATCTCAATGGCCGTGAAGCGATTCTGAAGGTTCATTCTCAGGATGTCAAGATGGATGGGAACATTGACTATAATGCCATTGCCCGGGCCACTGCCGGAGCCTCCGGCGCGGATCTGGCCAATATCATCAACGAGGCGGCATTACGTGCAGTGCGCTGCGGCCGCAATAAGGTTAAGCAGAACGACCTTGAGGAAAGTGTTGAGGTCGTTATTGCAGGCTACCAGCGCAAGAATGCGGCCATATCCCCCAAGGAAAAGGAAATCGTGGCTTACCATGAGGTGGGGCACGCCCTGGTGGCGGCAAAGCAGACCGATTCGGCGCCGGTACACAAGATTACCATTATTCCGCGTACCTCCGGAGCCCTGGGCTACACCATGCAGGTGGATGAGGGTGAGCACAACCTGATGAGCCGGGATGAGATCTACAATAAGATTACGACCTTTACAGGCGGCAGGGCCGCTGAGGAAATTATCTTTAATTCGGTGACTTCTGGCGCGTCCAATGACATTGAGCAGGCTACGCGTCTGGCGAGGGCTATGGTTACCCGCTTTGGTATGAGTAAGGATTTTGGAATGGTGGCCCTGGAAACAGTGGACAATCCATATCTCGGCGGCGACACCTCGCTGGCCTGCTCTGCCGAGACTGCGGCCCGGGTAGACCGGGAGGTCATGGATATTATCGGCAGCGCCCATGAGAAGGCCATTGGTATCCTAAAGGATAATCAGGAAAAGCTCCACGAGCTGGCCCGTTATCTGCTCGAAAAAGAAACCATCACAGGAGAGGAATTTATGGAGATTCTGAACCGTTAAGGCAAAAAAAGGATGACCGTCCGAAACGGGCGGTCGTCCTTTTGTCATTTTTTGAAATAGTAAAAGGGCTTCTGTCGATGCTTGTGAGATTTTACCGAAAAGACCTCTTTAATACGGTTATTGTAATCGAAGATTATGCGGTATTGTGATATAGTAGAATAAAGAAGAATAATTAAATTTTCAGGAGGAATCAGATGAGTATTCAGGAAAAATTCAGCGATGCGATGGAACGTATTAAGTCAGACCCGGATCTGGCCAATGAGTTTAAGGAAGATCCCGTTAAAACAGCCGAATCCGTTTTGGGCGTGGATCTGCCGGATGAACAGATTGCAGGCTTTATCAATCATATCAAGGATAATGTGGATCTGGGTGAAATCAAAAGCCCGTCAGACCTTTTTAACTCTATTAAGCATTTATTCTAAACTAAAAAACCAACGGCGTACAGCACCGTTGGTTTTGTTTTTTATCAGCGTTTAAGGACGTCGAAGAGCCCGCGTACCAGGCTTTTTCCAACCTCGCGTCCAATGGTGGACAGCGCGCTGTCTGCAGCCTTTTCAAAAGAGGACTTCTGGTGTCTGGGCGCGGCTTCTTTGGCCGGCTTCTTTTCTGCCTCGGCCGGAGCGGCTTCCTGGGCTGCGGCTTCGGCCTGCTGCTGGAGATCCTCATAGGCGGATTCGCGGTCGATGGTGTCCCTGTATTTGGCGTTAAAGGGGCTCTGCTCGATCAGGGCGTTCCGGCTATCTGGGGCGGCGGGACCCATGTGGCTCTGCGGCGGAAGGATAAAGCAGCGCTCAACCACCGTAGGGCGGCCCTCCTCATCCAGGCAGGATATCAGGGCTTCGCCGGTGCCCAGGTCGGTGATGGCCTCATCGGTTTTAAAAGCCGGGTTGGGGCGGAAGGTTTCGGCCGCGGTTTTGATGGCTTTTTGTTCGGAGGGGGAGTAGGCCCGGAGCGCGTGCTGGATGCGGTTGCCAAGCTGTGAGAGGATGCTGTCCGGCATGTCTGTGGGGCTTTGTGAGATGAAGTAGATGCCAACACCCTTTGAGCGGATCAGCCGCACGACCTGTTCGATTTTTTCGAGGAGTACCTTGGGCGCGCCGTTGAAAAGCAGATGGGCTTCGTCAAAGAAAAAGACCATCTTGGGTGCATCCAGGTCGCCTGCTTCGGGTAGCACCTCAAAGAGGTCGGACATGAGCCAGAGCAGGAAGGTGGAGTAGAGGGCAGGGGTCTGGATGAGCTCGACGCAGTCCAGAATATTGATGGTACCCAGGCCGTTTTCGTCGGTTTGAATCCAGTCCATGATGTCTAAAGCGGGCTCGCCGAAAAACTGGTCGGCGCCCTGGTCTTCCAGGGACAGGATGGCGCGCAGAATGGCGCCGACGCTCTGGGAGGAGATGTTGCCGTATTCCATTTTCAGGTCTTTGGCGTTGTTGCCCACATACTGGAGCATGGCCTTGAGGTCCTTAATGTCAATGAGCAGCAGGTTTTTCGCGTCGGCTACCCTGAACACAATGTTCAGGATGCCAGACTGGGTATCGTTGAGGTTGAGGAGACGCGAGAGCAGCAGAGGCCCCATCTGAGAAATGGTGGTGCGGATGGGGTGCCCCTGCTTGCCGAGCAGGTCCCAGAAACGAACCGGGTACGGCTTATAACCGAATTGATCCCCCAGACCGAATTTTTCAATGCGCTTTTGCATATCCTCACTGTCGGTTCCGGGCTCGCAGGTGCCGGAGAGGTCTCCCTTTACGTCTGCCAGAAAGACCGGGACACCAAGATCGCTGAATGATTCGGCTAACACCTTCAGGGTAATGGTTTTGCCAGTACCGGTGGCTCCGGCCACCAGGCCGTGCCGGTTGGCCATTTTGGGCAGGAGATAAACAGGCTGTTCACCTTTTGCAATCCAGATTTTATTGTCAGTATACATGTGCTTTCCTCCATAAATAATCTATCTTAATTATACTAGAGGCAGAAAGTACAGCGGTGTTGAAAATGGTAAAAACAGGACGAATTTGGAAAAAATAAAAAACAGCCCCCGTGGGACTGTTAAAAGGCCAGAAGCATATCATACCAGACAGCGCCGCCGTGAGTCGAGGCCGAAACGCCAAGATTCTGATACCCGAAGCTTTCGTAAAACGAGATCAGCCTTTCCTTACAGGTCAGGATCAGGCCCTCTCTTCCGGAATCCATGGCTTTATGAATTAAATAGGTCATTAAGATGGTCGCAATGCCCTTGTGCTGCCAGTCGGGCAGGACGTCCAGGCCAAAAATGCTCTGGTAACGGCCATCAGGGTGGTGGCGGGAGCTGTCCTCGAAAAGGATGTCTGAAATGGTTTCGTCATCGGTGACGCAGCCGTTAATCATGCCGACGATCTGTCCCTCGACCTCCGCAACAAAAAAGCTTTCGGGAAAGGTTTTGATGCGTTGTTCAAAGGCGGCGGAATCCGCTGCTTCGGCAGCCGGAAAACAGGCCGCTTCCAGGGCAGCGATTGAGGGCAGATCCTCAGGCCTGGCTTGCCGGATACGTATGTTCATACAAAATTTACCTCACTTAATCAATGCTGAGATAAGTATACACCTTTGTCATTCAGAGAGCAAGGGGCTAGGCCAAAGTAGATTTATTTGTTATAATTTATCATAACAAATAAAGATATGGTGAGGAAATGATGACCGAAAAAGAAAAAATGCTGGCCGGGCAGCTCTACTGTGCCGAGACACCGGAGCTGACTGCGGAGCGGATGAAAGCCCATGAGCTCTGCCGCCTTTTTAATTTAACCACAGAATACGAGCCGCTGCACCGCCAGATGCTCATCGGGCAGCTCTTTGGACAACTTGGCAAAAACCCCATGGTTCAGCCGAGCTTTAAGTGTGATTACGGTTATAACATCACCGCCGGAGATAACCTGTACGTCAATTTTGACGCTGTTTTCCTGGATGTCTGCCCGATTACCATTGGGGATAACTGCTTTATGGCGCCCCGCGTCTGTATTTTTACGGCCTGGCATCCAGTGGTCAGTGAAGAACGCAATACGCTTCAGGAGGGCGGCAGCCCTGTGACCATCGGGGACAACGTGTGGATCGGCGGCAATACCACCATCAACCCGGGAGTAACCATTGGCAGCAATGTCGTGATTGGTTCTGGCTCTGTGGTGACAAGGGATATACCGGATAATGTGGTGGCAGCCGGCAACCCGGCGAGGGTGCTCCGTGAGATAACAGATGCGGACAGAATGATGGCAGAACGCTAAAAAAAGCGCGCTCCTGTATGGAACGCGCTTTTTTAATGCCTGCATTACGACGCTTTTGGCGACAGCTTTTGTATTTTTTTGACCAGGGGCAGTAAAAACCGTTTGCCCGGCAGCAGCTCCAGCTCATCCTCGCTGAGGATACCGAAGAAAATGATCAAAAAGAAGTAGATGACCGCAGCCACAACAATGGCGGCAAGGACCGAAATCGTATTGCCGGTACGGGGCAGCAGAAAATTGTAGCAGCCAAGAGCCGACATGCCCATGATGGCCGAGGCGATAAAAGGTTTGATCATGGTGTTTATATAGCTCAGGCGAACGTGGGTGTAGCGGCGGATAAACAGAAAATTGACGATCATTAAAAAGATAAAGGTCAGCATTGTGCTCAGGACAACCCCGTAGATATTGAGCGCGGGGATAGCCATGAACACATAGCTGCAGCCAATGCGCACCACAGAGGCTCCTAACAGCGCAATGAGCGGGATGATAAAGCGGTCAATGGACTGCAAAATACTCTGGAAGGTATTGGACAGCATGATAAAAATGGTCGCGAAGGCATAGACCTCCATGATGGCTGCGCCGTGCTCGGAGCCGGGGAAGATCAGCGTGAAGATACCGTCTGAGAGCACAGACAGGCCGATACAGCAGGGCAGGGCCACCAGCACAACCAGCCGGATAGCGGTATTGATGCGCTCGTTGATCCCGGCCTGATCTTTGAGGGCAAAGGATTCCGAGATGGCGGGGATCATGGCCGCAGCGAAGGTGGCGCTGATGCTCAAAGGGATGTTGACAAAGGTATCGGCATAGGAGAAGTCCCCCATGAGGGCTGTGGCTGTGTAGGAATCGAACCCGGCAAGCGCCAGCCGGTCAACATACATCATGGCGTCGACAAAGGAGAAAAAGGTAATCATGGCAGAGGTCAGGGTAACCGGAACAGCGATGAGCACCAGGCGTTTCAAAATCCTTTTGCGGGACAGGGGAGTCTTGCGGCTGGTTTTGAGCAGCAGTGTTTTGTGCTTTCGGGTAAAATAAAAATGCCAGACGATTAAAAGCAGGCAGGCCGCCAGACTGCTGATGGTGGTTCCCAAATAAGCACCGCCAACGCCAAGGCTGACGTTTTGCAGCATGACCACACAGTACCAGCATAAAAAGACGCCCAGCACAATGCGGACAACCTGCTCGATTACCTGGGAGATGGCCGTGGGCAGCATATTCTGAAAACCCTGAAAGTAGCCCCGGTAGACAGAACAGACCGCCACGATCAGCGGGGAGAAGGCAATGCCCTGAATGGCATAGATACTTTCAGACGGCCAGTTGGTCACCCCGATGAGCCAGCTGGCCCCAAAAAACAGGAAAAGGCTGGAAAGCCCGCCCAGGACAAAGAGGGTGAGCAGGGAGACCTTGAAAACATTGGTGACAGCCCTGAAGTCTCCGATGGCCACATTTTCTGAAATCATTTTGGATACAGCCACCGGAAAGCCGACGGTGGATACCATCAGCAGGAGGCTGTAAATACTGAAGACATTTGAGAAAATGCCATTGCCGTAGCTGCCCACCAGGTTGCTGATGGGAATACGGAAAAGGATGCCGATCAGTCTTACAAAGATACCGGCAGCGGCGAGAATGGCCGCGCCCTTAACCCAGCTTTTTTCTGTTTTACGCATATATTATATTCTCCTTGGTTAGTGTGTGTCACGACCGTACGAAACGGACGGTCGTCTAAAGTGAGAGAAGCATTCTGTAGAGCATTTCCAGTGCCGGGCCGAAGATGCCCTCGTTAAAGTCAAACTTGGGGTGGTGGATAGGATAATTGGGCGCAGTGTCCTGGGCGGCAAAGAAGACAATGCGCAGGCCTGGGATATCCTTAAAATACCAGCCTGCATTGTCGCCGACCAGAAAAGGTGAACCGGAGAGGACACAGCGGCCGCCAAAGACCGCTCTGCCCGCGTCACAGCCCTTTTGGATAAGGCGGGGATCGTTGATGACAGCAGGCGTCCTGTGGGACAGGCTGACGCGGATCTGGGTGCCGGTGCGCTTTTCGGTGTTTTCAGCCATACGCCGGATGGATGAGAACAGGAGATCGAAGTCTGATTCTGTAAAAGCGCGCAGGGTCCCCTCCATGGCGCAGGTGTCAGGAATAACGTTGGATTTGACGCCGCCGCTGATGGTTCCAAAGCCGATAATGAAAGGTTTCTGAGTGACGGCTGTGGCGTTGAGCCCCTCAATAGCGCATAACAATGAGGCAGCCGCGCTGACCGCGCTGTTGCCCAGAGAGGACTCGGCCCAGTGGCCTGAGGAGCCAGTAACCTCGATTTTGAGACCCGCGACCGTGGCCGTGGAGGCCTCCCGCTGTATTTCCATGCCAAAGGGCTCAGAATTGGCGAAATGAAAGATGATGAGCTGATCAGGCTTTGGCGATTCCAGCGCCCCGCCGTCAATCAGCAGTCTGGCGCCGCGGCCGGTTTCCTCGGCTGGCTCAAAAAGAAAACGGATATTGGTGGACAGCGCGTCCCTGTGCGCGCTTAAAAGCCGGGCCAGCCCCAGGGTAAGGGCAGTGATCCCGTCATGGCCGCAGGCGTGGGATACGCCCGGCGTCCGGGAGGCGTAAGGCACTGCTTTTTCATCGGCAATGGGCAGCGCGTCGATTTCGGCCCGGATGGCAGTGGTGGGGTAATCTGGATTGACGATGAGGTCAGCGACCACACCGGTGGGCGCGACACGGCGGTGAGGGATGGACAGGGCGTCCAGGTGGGCCTCGATGCAGTCCGCGGTCTGGTATTCCTCAAGGCTCAGCTCAGGATTCTGGTGGAGCTGCCGCCTCAGCAGGATGATTTCCGGCAGCAGCGCGTGGATTTCAGTTTTAATTTGAGTCATTAAAATCCTCCGATGATGGGTTAAAAAGATGTTTTTTCAATTATACCATAAAATTTTCAAAATCCTTATAAAATCCTGAAAATTGCCTTATATACTAGAGCCATCAAAAGAAGTAAGGAGCGATAACATGACTGAATATTTGTTGGAAACACGGGCTCTGAGCAAGAGCTTTAAGAAAACAGAGGCTGTCAAAAAACTAAACCTCAGGGTAAGAAAAAATACGATTTACGGCCTTCTGGGCCCCAATGGGGCGGGCAAGTCCACCACGCTTAAGATGATGACCGGTATGCTGCGCCCCACCGCTGGAGAGATCATTTTTAACGGGCACAGCTGGTCCAGAAAGGATCTTGAAAACATGGGTGTCCTGATCGAATGGCCGCCCCTTTACGACAATCTGACGGCTGAGGAGAACCTGAAGGTCCGCACAACCCTGCTGGGGCTTCCTGAGAAGCGGATCGGGCAGGTGCTGAAACTTGTTGACCTCAAGAACACAGGCAGCAAGCGCGCCGGGCAGTTTTCCATGGGGATGAAACAGCGGCTGGGGATTGCCCTGGCGCTGCTGGGAAACCCGAAGCTGTTGATTCTGGATGAGCCGACCAATGGTCTGGACCCCATCGGAATCCAGGAGCTGCGTGAGCTGATCCGTTCCTTTCCAAAGCATGGGATCACGGTGATACTGTCGAGCCATATCCTTTCAGAGGTTGAGCTCATGGCTGATGATATCGGCATTATCAGCGACGGCGTGCTGGGCTACCAGTCAAAAATTCATAAAGGTGAGAACCTGGAGGCTCTGTTTATGCAGGTCGTTAAAAACAGCCGCGCGCAGGAGGGGGGAGACATATCATGCTAAATCTGATGAAGGCAGAAAATTTGAAATTCAAACGCACTTTCAGCCGCAAGCTGATTTTTCTGGGGCCCCTGGGGCTCATACTTCTGAGTTTTACCTTTGGTTTTGGCTACTATCAGATCAATGCCTTTAACTGGTGGTATACGCTGATCTACCCGGGTTGTATCGCACTGTTCGCGGCGCTCTCCAACCAGAAGGACGGGAATAAAAAGCTTAAATACCAGAACCTGTACACCGTACCTGTCGATCTCAGGGCTTCCTGGCTGGCTAAAATGGGCGTCGCCGCTTTTTATGCTCTGATGTCCTGCGGCGTGGTGCTTCTGGGGATTATTCTGGGCACAGGCATCAAAGGTTTTGTCTGGCAGGGGACAACCCTGCCGCTTTCAGACACTATTTTACCCATGATATTGGGGATGGCGGTGGTCTTTCTGACCAGTGTGTGGGAAATTCCCCTTTGCTTTATACTCGCTAAAAAGCTTGGCTTTTTGGGGGCAGTGCTGCTCAATGTCGGTGTGGGGACCGTCGGCGGTGTCCTGCTGGCGGAGCAGGGCTTTTGGTTTATGATGCCATACTCCTGGACCTCCAGGGCGATGTGTCCGGTACTGGGCATCAGGCCGAATAACCTGCTGGTGGAGCCCGGAAGTCCTCTGCTTGACATGAGCGTGGTCCCAGTGGCGGTCGTGCTGTCTCTGGCGCTGTGCGCAGCCCTGACACTTCTCTGCGTGCGCTGGTTCAGCAAAAAGGAGGCTGCATAAATGAAAAGCTTTTTCAGGTCTCTAAAGGCCGAAACCCTTAAAATAAAACACACGCCCCTGTTGTGGCTGCACCTGATCATCCCCCTTGTGGGGGTAGGCCTGTTTCTTTTTTACAGCGCCCTGTCGGCATGGAGCACTGAGGTTTTGGTGACCTTCTATTTCGAGGCGCTGGCCCTGGCTTTTCCGATGCTTATCGGGATTGTCTGCGGCATGGCCGCCTCCCAGGAGGAGCAGGCCGGTGGTTTCCAGAACATGCTCGGCGTGCTGCCGTGCAGGCTGGTGCCGTTTTTGAGCAAGTTTGCCTTCCTCGCTGTTCTGGGACTTGGCGCGCTGGTGGCGTCTGTCGGCCTTTACGGAGCAGGCTTTGCCCTGCTGCCGGGCCAGCAGGCTGTGCTGGCACTGCTCTATCTGAAGCTGGCAGGCGCTCTGTTTGCTTCCAATTTATTTTTATATTTACTCCACCTCTGGATCAGCCTTCGCTTTGGCAAAGGCGCGTCGATTTCTGTGGGGGTTGCCGGTTCGCTGGTAGCGGCACTGATGCTGACAGGTCTCGGGGAAGGAATCTGGTATTTTATTCCCTGGGGCTGGGGCGTGCGCTTCTGCGACATGGCGGTTATAAAAGCCCTGACAGCCCCGGCGGTGGAAGGAATCGCGTTTATCCAGAACGAAACCACCTTGGGCTGGCGGGCTGCCGGCTGCGCCACATTGTTTCTTTTTGTGCTCTGCCTGCTCTGGTTTAAGCGTTGGGAGGGGAGAAGCGCCAGCGAATAATTAATCCTTGTGCGCCGGGGCACAAAAGGCTATACTGGTGGTAGAAATATGGAAAAAACAGGAGGGATACCATGGCAAGAATATTGGCAGTCGATGATGAAAAAGGCATTTTAAATCTGGTGAAGCGTGTGCTGGAAAAGGATGGTCATCAGGTGAGAACCCTGTCGGACCCGGCGGCGCTTTCCATGAACGGACTGGAAGCCTTTGATCTCATCCTTTTGGATGTGATGATGCCTGGAACCGATGGCTTTACCCTCTGCCGGAAGATTCGGGAAAATGTGGACTGCCCCATCCTTTTTCTGACAGCCAAAACCATGGAAAAGGATATTATGTACGGTCTGGGGATCGGCGGTGATGATTACATCACAAAGCCCTTTGGCAACGGCGAGCTGAGGGCCAGGGTGGCAGCCCATCTGCGGCGTGAAAAGCGTGAGAAGCGAAGCGTACTGAGCCTGGACGGCATAAGGTTTAACCTCGGCGCCCATGAGATGATAATCGGAGAGCAGAAGGTATCTCTGACCAAAAGCGAGTATGCCATCTGTGAATTTCTGGCCAGAAGCCATGGCCAGGTCTTTTCCAAGGAGCAGATTTACGAGGCGGTGTACGGCTATGAGGGCGAGGGAGACAGCTCTGCCATCGCGGAGCATGTCAAAAATATCCGGGCAAAGCTGAGTGTTTATGGCTGTGCCCCCATCGAGACCGTCTGGGGGATTGGGTATAAATGGCAATGAGAGAGCACCCTAAAAAGATCAGCCGGATTATTCTGACCTATGCCTGTCTGCTCGTCTTATCCTTTGTGGTGTTTTTTGTGCTGGCGGCCGGCGCTTTTGCCGAGATTATCACATCGGATCAGTTCGTCCCGGCCAATACTGTGGAGAACGCGATCAGGGATCAGAAGGAGGCCATCCAGGCCGCAGAGCCTTTTGATGCGTCACTTGTCCCGGAGGGGAGCCGATATGCGCTAATTGGCCACGATGGTCAGGTGCTTGATACCGATATGGATCAGAAAATGCTGGCAGAGGCCCGGGAGTATGCCCAGAGAGGCCAGAACCTCTTTGGCGATCGGTTTTATTACCAGATTCCCCGAAATGATGGGGTTTGTGTCCTTCAGTACTATATCAAGGCCTCCTATAAGGACGAGGCCCTAAACCAGAAGCTTCCCTCCCCGGAGTGGCTGATGAATGCGGTTATCATCACAGCGGCGGCGCTCTATATTCTGGTGGTTTTTTTAGGTACCAGAGCATTCAGCAAACGCCTGAAGAACGAGCTGGCCCCGCTTATGGAGGCCACAAATGCCATTCGGAATCAGGATCTGGAATACAGGGCCGGCCCATCTGGTATATGGGAGTTTAACCAGGTGCTTAGCTCCATGGATGATATGCGCCTTGCCCTGAAGGAATCCCTTCAGAAACAGTGGCGTGAGGAGCAGGAAAAGCAAGAGCAGATCAGTGCCCTGGCCCATGATATCAAGACGCCGCTGACCATTATAAAAGGAAACAGCGAGCTGCTCACAGAGGACAACCTGAATGGGGAGCAGGCCGAGTGTGTCCGCTATATCCACGATAACGCAGAGGTCATTGAGGAGTACACACGCCTTTTGATGGAGGTGTCACAGGACAGGGCAGCCTGGAACCTGAACCCAGAGGCCATTCCGGCCATGGCCTTTATGGAGCAGATAAAAAAACAGGCCGAGGGCTACACTGCCGGGAGGCAGATTCGCCTGTGCTTTGACACTGAGCGCCTGCCGGAAGCCTTTACCGGCGACAGCGGACTGCTGAACCGGGCGGTGATGAACATCATCGCCAACGGCGCCGACTATACACCAGAGGGCGGCACTCTCAGCCTCAAGGCCGAGGGAAACGGCAGTGTGATCTCCATAACCATCACAGACGGCGGGCCAGGGTTCAGCGCAGACGCGCTCAAAAACGCAGCCCGTAAATTTTACATGGGCGACAAAAGCAGGAGCGCCCAAAAACACTATGGTATGGGGCTTTACATTACAGACAGCATTATCAGGCAGCATGGCGGCAGCCTGTGCCTGGAAAATGATCCCCGGACAGGGCATGGCCGGGTGGTGATCGAATTGGAAGGTACAGGCGAAGTCGAGTGAGAGGCAGTTTTAATGGAGAATGCAGAATGGAGAATGGAGAATTACAGGAACAAAATGCTTTCGCATTTTGAGTTGAACAGCGGCCACAGGCCGCTGCCCTAATCGCTTTTTCGCAGAAAAAGGGTTCCTGAATTTTCCATTTTCCATTCTCAATTTTCAATTTAACACGCCTCTCTTTAACGCTTTATTGCTTTATGTCAATATTCATCAAACCTCTTTTAATTTCGTCATCCTTTTGTCATACTTCTGGGGTATAATAGGCGTAAGGAAATTTATGCGAGGTAAAAAATATGGAAAAAATGCTGATCGCGGATGATAACAGGCAGATCACAGCAGTGCTCACTGCCTACGCGCGCAAGGAGGGCTTTGAGCCTGTTGTCGCCTATGACGGTGAGGAAGCCCTCGCCGCCTACAGGCGGGAAGCTCCGGCGGTTATTCTGCTGGATGTGATGATGCCAAAGCTTGACGGCTTTGAGGTTTGCAGACAAATACGCGAGGAATCAGCCGTTCCGATCATCATGATAACAGCCCGGGGCGAGGACTTTGAGAAGATCATGGGGCTGGACATCGGGGCGGATGACTATATTGTCAAGCCCTTTTCCGGCGGAGAGGTTATGGCGCGGGTGCGGGCCATTTTACGGCGACTGTCCCGGGACGGCGGGGCCAGACTCCAGTTTTTCAGCTACAGGGGCCTGACCATTGACCTGGACACCTATACGACGACTGTGGACGGTGAAGCGATACCACTGACTAAAAAGGAGACAGAGCTGCTCTGGACCCTTGCCGCCAACCGGCAGAAGGTCTTTTCCCGGGATAACCTGCTGGACGCTGTCTGGGGTTATGACTATTACGGTGATAACCGCACCGTCGATTCCCATATCCGGCGACTGCGGGCCAAGCTGGACAAGCGGGACCACCCCGGGTGGAGCATCGCGACGATCTGGGGTGTGGGTTACCGTTTCGAGGTGAATGATGAGGAAGTGTAGCATTGCTTTTAAGCTGGGGCTCTATTTCTCACTGGCCCTTCTGGCCTTTGCGCTGGTGGCAGGCTCGGTGTTTTTTCTGCTGTTTAAAAAGCAGAATATCACTCTGACCCAGAAGCAGCTGGAGGACCGGGCCGCGGCCATAGCGAATACCTTTGGCACCTTTATATCCGCCGAGGGCAGCGGAGGTGGGAAGCATGGCGAGGGAAACCGCGGCAGCGGGACAGGAAGCGGGGGCGGTAATGGGCTGGGCTACGCAGCCTACATCCGTTTTCTGGATGATATTGCCATGGCAGATGTGTGGGTCGTGGACTCCGACCACAACCTGGTAACCCCCACCACCCACGAAGGCCATCAGGCCCCGGCATCTACCTATAACTACGCCGATCTGCCGGCCGACGCCGAAACCGTGGTGGATCAGGCCTTTGGCGGGCAGGTCACTGCGAGCGAGGGTTTCTCGGGCCTGTTAAATACCCCAACGCTGACAGTGGGTGCGCCGGTCCGGGACAGCTCGGGCAATATACAGGCCGTGGTGCTGCTCCACTCGCCGGTGGAGGGCATTGAAAGCGCGGCCAACGAGGGCTTTAGAACCCTGGCCATCAGCCTGTGTGTGGCGCTGGTGATCGGGATTGGATTTGCGGTGCTGCTGGCCCGCAGCTTTACAAAGCCTATGAAAGAAATGCAGGTAATGGCCGGGCGGCTGGCCGGGGGCGACTATACCGCCGCCAGCCATATTGAGCGCCAGGATGAGATCGGGCAGCTGGCCGGTTCGCTGGATACCCTGAGCCATCAGCTCAAGCTTTCCAGCGAGGAGCATGAGCGGTTCCAGAAAATGCAGCAGACCTTTTTCTCAAATATCTCCCATGAGCTTAAGACCCCGGTGACCGTGCTCTGCGGCTCCTTAGAGGCTCTGGCCGGCGGCGTGGTGACAGACCCGGATCAGGTGGCCGCCTATCATCAGGAAATGTACGCGGAAAGTCTGGCCCTTAAACGGCTGGTCAATGACCTGCTGGACCTGTCCAGACTTCAGAATGCCGAGTTTCGGCTGAACCTGGAGCGGGTGAATCTCTGTGATATCATCAGTGAGGTGCGGCGCAGTGCCCAGAATATGGCAAAGGAAAAGGAACTGACTGTCACCACAGAGATGGATACAGGCCTTTACTTTATGCAGGGTGATTACCTGCGGCTGAGACAGCTGCTGATGATCGCCATGAGCAACGCCATCAAATTTTCACCAGGGGGCGGGCAGATTGAAATGCGCCTGTCTGAGAATATCCTCACCATCTCAGACCACGGCTGCGGCATCAGCGCGGAGGAGCAGAAGCATATTTTTGAGCGCTTTTATAAAACCCTGTCCGAGGAAAATGCCGAGGGAACCGGTCTGGGGCTGCCCATCGCCAAAGAGATTGCCGAGCGCCACGGCATTGGCCTGACGGTCACAAGCGAGGAAGGCCAGGGCACAACCGTGACCCTGGAGCTGCCCGGCAGAGAGACTGCGACCGTATGAAACGGACGGTCGTGAAAAAGTGCAGCTAAAACCCGTCGAAGGATATTCCAGTGATGCGACGCAATCAGGGTACTCTTACCTCACAGTTTCGGCGGTCTGCGAAAAATGTACAACCTTCTTTCTCAATGAGACCGCAGGCTCAGTTCGGTAAAGTACCCTGCTCGCGCCACGGGGGAGAATATCCTTCGGCTCCTCTGCAAATGGTGGTTTTGTGGTGCAGCGCCTAAGAGCTGGAGAGCAATATAAATTTTATCAAGTTTAACAGAGCTGTATATCAGCTTGTCAATTCTTTGAGGAAGTAATGGATTTTCTACCTGTCCCGCCGCAGAGCGCGGCACTTTACTGAACTGAGCCTATGGTCCCATGACCAAACAATTTGGTACAGAGTTGCGCAGACCATCGAAGCTGTGAGGTAAGAGTACCGCGATTTGGGGCATCCAGAAAATCCATTGCTGGTTCTTCGCTGCGCCGCAGCCTCTACTTCGTCACGGCCGTCCGTTTCGTACGTTCGTGAATGAAATACAGGTCGGGAGGGGTGGAAAGGATTAGCCTGCCAGGATAAATTTCTTTAGAGAATAAGAGAAATGACTGCGGCGTGGCCCAAATAGCAGAAACGGTGAGGGATGAACTGAAAATTCTTAAGAAAAGCTTTGATGTATTCTAAAAAAGTGCTGGCTGGAGGCTTCCAACCGGCACTTTTTATATTTATTATTAGGCGGAAGCGAGTAAATGGTGTGGAGCAGTTTTGGATACCAAGAGAGAAGTGCTTCCGCCTGATTTCACTGTGGGCAGAGAAAGGAACTGCCTCATAGATAGTGAACTTTATTGTTCATCAATTGACATTAACTAATTTTCTTCATAATACCTTTAATGATGATACTAATAATAACACTCATCGGGTAAAAAGTCAACTCAGGGTATATTAGTTTATTATTAGAATACAAGCAAATGGTATTGTTATTAAAAACGCGATGGAGAAAAGCAAATGGTATATTTCGGATCAAAGCTCAGACAACTCAGACAGGAAAAAGGATATACGCAGCAGCAGCTGGCAGATAAGCTGGGGATTACCAAGGGGAGTGTTTCGGCCTATGAGACCTCTGCAAAGTATCCGTCGGTCGATGTGCTGCGAAAAATAGCCGTGACTTTAAATACTTCGACCGATTTTCTTTTGGGCTTGTCCGATGAGCGCGTTTTTAATCTTGACTTTTTAACAGATGATCAGATTCATATCATTAACAGCCTGATCGCAGAATTCAATCATTTAAACAATAAAAACAATTAGGGGTAAGGCGATGGCTTTGCCTCTTTTAAATTGAAAAGGGCTTTACGGGCAATAGTAATTTTATGCAAAAAAGGATATAATGTTAAAAAGGAGGCGCACTATGTTTCAGATTACCGATTCACGTTTAAAGGATGCTTTGGACTTTGCTTCAGATAAACACGCGGGCCAGCTGCGCTGGGGCGGTATCCCGTTTATCACCCACCCTGTGGCGGTGGCAGCTTATCTACAGGAGCGGGGCTACAATGATAATACGTTACTCACGGCTCTTTTTCATGACCTGCTGGAGGATACGGACACCACCCAGGAAGAGATTTTAAAGCGCAGTGACAGGGAGGTGCTGGACGCTGTGATCCTGCTGACCAAGCCCAAGCCTTATGACATGGCAGACTACCTTGGCGGGATTGACCGCAACGCCATGGCAAAGGATGTAAAGTGTGCGGACAGGATTCATAACCTGAGAACAACCGCGGATTCGAGCCAGGCCTTTCGCAAAAAGTACTACGACGAGAGTGTGCGCTGGTATGTTCCTTTTTTTAAAGATACTTGCTTTGAGGCTGACTTTCTGGAAGCGCTGGGACATCTGGAAAGAATGCTTAAATAGCGTCCATTTTTTTAAAGTAAAAATCTAAAAATCCATTGACAACGACCGTCAAATATGAGAAAATATTCACAAGTTAATACCTGTATATACAAAGTCATGAAGGCTTATTTTGCGGTTTGCAGACCGCTTTGGTTCTTCGTGGCTTTATTTTTTGTAATGAACAAGCAGTGTGATAATAATTAAAAGGGGACGTTAAAAATGGAGAATATTTTAGAGAGAGTCGAGAATTATTGGGAAGGCCGGGCAGACGGCTATTCTGAGGTAAACGAGGCTGAGCTGAACAGCTATAAAATGGATGTATGGAGAGACCTGATCAACAGCTATAAGCCAGACGTGATTGGCAGAAAACTGAAGGTGCTGGACATCGGCACCGGCCCGGGATTTTTTGCGATCACCATGGCCTCCTGCGGCTATGATGTTACCGCTGTGGATTACACCGACGCCATGCTGTATAAAGCTAAAAAGAACGCCGGCATTTATAAGAGCGCCATTGATTTCAGACGCATGGACGCCCACACGCTGGATTTTGAAGATAACACCTTTGATCTGATCGTAACCCGAAACCTGACCTGGAACCTGGAAAGACCAGATGAAGCCTATGGAGAGTGGCACCGCGTGCTGGCGCCAGGCGGCAGAATGTTAAATTTTGACGCGAACTGGTATCTGCATCTCTATGATGAGGACAAGCGCCGGGAATACTTTGAGGACCGCAATAACTCTCAGGCCCAGGGCTACAACGACCACTATGTATGCACAGACACCACTGCCATGGAAGAGATTGCCAGAAATTTACCGCTGAGCCGTACCATGCGCCCACAGTGGGACGCTGCGGTTCTGTTGAACATCGGCTTTAAAAAAGTTATGATCGAACAGGATATGGGAGACCGTGTCTGGGATGATGAGGAACAGGTAAACTATGCCTCTACCCCCATGTTCATGATCGCAGCGACCAAGTAAGGCCGCGCATAATATCAAATTGTTATGGATACGCCTTTACCATTTTACAGAGTCTGTGAAGTGGCAGAGGCGTGTTTGTTTAAAACACTGAAACCCATAAGGAGAAGAAAATGAAGCTTAAAAAAATCGCGGCGCTGTTCGTGGCAGCAGTCATGTGCACCGGCCTTCTGGCTGGCTGCGGCAGCACAGGCGGCACAGATGTGTCCGGGAAGGATGAGATCAACTACGCCTGCACCAAGGATATAAGGGACATCAACCCACACCTGTACTCAGGGGAGATGTCTGCCCAGAACATGGTGTTTGAAGGGCTGACAAAGAATGAAGGCGGCGAGGTAAAGCCTGCCCTGGCAGAAAGCTGGGATATCTCGGATGACGGGCTTACGTATACCTTTCATTTAAGAAAGGGCGTGACCTTTACGGACGGCGAGCCCTTTAACGCCCAGGCGGTCAAACAGAATTTTGATGCCATTATCAGCAACAAGGAGCGCCATGCCTGGCTGGATATGGTCAACGAAATCGCAGATACCGTGGTTGTGGACGACAACACCTTCAAGCTGGTGCTGGCTCATCCCTATTACCCGACACTGGTCGAGCTGGGCCTGACACGGCCCTTCCGTTTCATCTCTCCCAAATGCTTTGTGGATGGGAATACCAAGGACGGCGTCAGCGGTTATGCCGGAACTGGTCCGTGGGTTCTCGCAGAGCATGAGGATAACCAGTACGCCACCTTTACCCGCAACGATCACTACTGGGGTGACAAGGCCAAGGTATCCAAGATTAACTGGAAGGTAATGCCCGATCCTCAGACCATTCTGCTGGCCCTGCAAAACGGCGAGGTCGACCTGCTTTTCGGTGCCGACGGCGACCAGATTGATCTGGATTCCTTTAAAAAGCTGGAATCAGAGGGCGCATATGTGACCTACCTCAGTGAACCGGTAGCCTCGAGAGCGATTCTGATGAACAGCAAGGCGCCGGTCACCAGTGATCTGAAGGTGCGTGAGGCTTTTGAGATGGCCATTAACAAGCAGAACATCATCGAGGGCATCTTAAATGGCTCTGAGGACCAGGCCGATACACTGATGGCGAAGACCGTCCCTTACTGTGACATTGATCTAAAAACCTATTCCTACGACCCGGACAAAGCCGGAAAGCTTCTGGACGAGGCGGGATGGGCCATGGACTCAGACGGGGTGCGTGAGAAGGACGGCAAAAAATGCGAGGTGACCTTTTCCTACAATTCTCAGAATGCCCAGGAGGGAACCATCGCAGAATCCATCCAGGCTGATCTGGCAGCTGTCGGGATTAAGATGAATATTCTGGCAGAGGAAAAGCAGGCCTTTTTAGACCGCCAGAAGTCCGGCGATTTTGATCTCCAGTACTCCCTGTCCTGGGGAACACCATACGATCCCCAGTCCTATGTCTCCTCCTGGAGAATTCCGGCACACGGCGATTACCAGGCGCAGACGGGTCTTGAGAGGAAGCAGTGGCTTGACGATACCATCACTAAGATTATGATCGAGGCAGATGACAATGCCCGGGCGGGTATGTACAAAGAAATACTGACCTACATCAATGACCAGTGTGTCTATGTGCCCATCTCCTACTCCAAGACTAAGGCTGTTGGGATTAAGGGCCTGCAGGGGGTAACGTTCAACGATTCTCAGTACGAGATTCCCTTTGAGAAGATGTACTTTGAAGCTGAGTCCAATTCCTGAAGAGGAATTGGCAGCGAACAGGGAGCGTTAGCGGGTGAGCGGTAACGAAGCAAACGCAGATGATGAAGAAATATCCTGAAAGGATAAGAAATTTCTGAAGAATCTGTGCTCCTTTGGAAAATTGAAAAATTTCCCCTTCGGATCAAGATTACAATTCTAAAAAAGGTTTCCAATGAAAAACTACATTATCAAAAGAATCCTCTGGATGATCCCGATTCTTATCGGGATCTCCTTCTTTGCATTTATCCTCATTAACTTAAGCCCCAGTGACCCTGCCGAGGTGGCGCTTCGGGTCAATGAGGTGGTGCCAACGGAACAGAATATCGCGGATATGCGGGAAAAACTTGGCCTGGATGAGCCTTTTTTGACCCGCTATTTCCATTGGGTGGGGAATGCCCTTCAGGGTGACTTTGGCAACAGCTATGCGAATAACAAGCCTGTGGGCGCTGAGATCGCAAAGGCACTGCCGCCAACACTGTACCTGGCCTTTGTCTCCCTGGTCATCATACTGGTGGTCTCGGTAGGGGCCGGGGTGCTCTGCGCCCTTTACAGAGACAGTATCGGTGACCGGATGATCCGGGGGGTGATCTTTATCGGTACAGCCATGCCGGCCTTTTGGGCAGGTATCCTGCTCATGTGGCTCTTTGCCGTTAAGCTCAGACTGCTGCCTACCAGCGGTATGACCGCGCCGGGCTCGGTCATCCTGCCGGCAGTGACCCTGTCGCTTGGGTATATTGCCACCTATGCGAGGCTGCTGCGCAATAATATGATTAAAAACCAGGGTGGGAATTATGTGCTCTACCTGCGGGCCCGGGGCCTCAGCCAGGGCACCATCACCCGCCATGTGCTCAGGAACTCCCTGCACACTGCGCTCACGGCGCTGGGCATGTCCATCCCCAAGCTGATCGCGGGCACAGTGGTCATTGAGAACATTTTTGCCTGGCCGGGCATGGGCAGGCTCTGCGTGACCGCCATTTTCAACCGGGACTTCCCGGTGATTCAGGCCTATGTGCTGATCATGGCAGTGCTTTTTGTCCTCAGCAATTTTGCTGTGGATATGATTACCACGCTCATGGACCCGCGAATGCGGCAGGAGGTATAATATGACCGGATTTTTCAAACGCTTTAAGGCCGACCGGCTGGCTGTTGCCAGCGCCCTGTTCCTGCTGCTGGTTATTCTGGCCGCAGCCTTGGCCCCGGTCATTGCGCCTTATGACCCGACAGCTCAGAATATCATCATGAAATTTCAGGGGCCGTCCCTGGCACACTGGTTCGGAACCGACCAGCTGGGCCGGGATACCCTCTCGCGTATCTTGTACGGCGGCCGGATTACCGTGCTTTTATCCATTGTCACCATGCTGTGCACCATTGGCATTGGGCTGGTGCTGGGTGTGATCGCAGGCTATTTCAGAGGGCTTGTGGACGAGGTGGTCATGCGTGTCTGCGACGTGATGCTGTCCTTTCCCAGCGAGGTGATGATCCTGGCCATTGTGGGGGTTCTGGGCACAGGTATCTTTAACATTGTCATTGCCACCATCATTGCCAAGTGGGCCTGGTATGTGCGCATGATCCGGGGCATTGTGATCCGCTTTATGGATAAAAATGACATCCGGTTTGCCCGGGTGGCAGGGTGCAGCACGGGTTATATTATCAGAAAGCATCTGATTAAGGGTGCCTTCGGCGAGATCGTCGTGCTGGCAACGCTGGATACCGGGGCCATTATCTTAAACATATCCGCCCTGTCCTTTCTGGGCCTTGGGGTTCAGCCGCCCACCGCGGAATGGGGCATGATGCTGAACGAGGCCAAAAATGTCATGACCACCAATCCCGGCCAGATGCTGGCGCCAGGGATCGCCATTTTTCTGGTGGTGGCAGCCTTTAACTTTTTAGGCGACGGCATTGAGGAGGCCATGAATCCAAAGCTGGATAAAGGCTTTAAGCGTAAGCGCAGATCCATTTTCGCGCGCAAAAAGGCGGTGGTGTCATGAGTGATCTGCTGCGGGTAAAGGATCTGAGTGTCACCGATGTGCGTAACGGAGAGGTCATTGTGAACAAGCTGAGCTTTGCGCTGAGAGAGAACAGCTGCCTTGGCATTGTGGGCGAGAGCGGCAGTGGCAAATCCATGACTGCGAAGGCAGTGCTGAACCTTTTAAACCCCTGGCTTAAAACCACCGGATCCGCCCTGTTTACGCAAAACGGCTGTGAGACAGAGCTCATCGGGCTGGAGGAGAGCCGGCTGAGACACATCCGGGGACAGGCGGTCTGTATGATCCTCCAGGACGCCATGACTGCCTTTGATCCCCTGGCGCGTGTGGGCAGCCAGATGGCCGAGACCTTTGTGCAGAATCTGGAAATGGATAAAAAGGCCGCGAAGGCCATGGCGCCTGAGGTGCTGGCCGCGTTAAATATCCGGGAACCGGAGCAGGTGGTCAGGAAGTACCCGCACCAGTTATCCGGCGGTATGCTTCAGCGCTGTATGATCGCCATCGCCCTGGCCATGAAGCCAGCCATCATTATTGCCGATGAGCCGACCACAGCCCTGGATGCTGTGAACCAGCGGCAGGTGGTGGAGGCCTTTGAGCTGCTGCGGCAGGAGACCGGCACAGCCCTCATCTTTATCTCCCACGATTTGGGCGTGGTCCAGCGCCTGTGTGACGATCTGTTTGTCATGGAAAAGGGCTGCGGCGTGGAGGCTGGAAGGGCAGAGGAAGTGTTCAGGAACCCTCGGAACGCCTACACCCGGTATCTGATCGACACCCGGCTCATGATCACGGATTCCTTTAAAAAAGCCATGAAAAAGGAGGCGCGCTATGAAGAACCTGGTAGAAATTAAAGAGGTGCACAAGAGCTATCTGAAGGTGGGCGAGGGCTTTAGCGGCGGCCGCCTCAAGGTGCTGGAGGGTGTGAGCTTTAACATCGAGGAGGGCCTGTGCGTGGGCCTGATCGGGGAGAGCGGCAGCGGCAAGAGCACGCTCTCCCGCCTGATACTGGGGCTCGAAAAGGCCGATAAAGGCAGCGGCGGCATTTTTATCGAGGGTAAGCCCGTTAAGACATGGCTTGCGCAGAACCGGGGCAAAATGAGCGTTGTCTTCCAGGACTATACCTCCTCGGTCAATGCGCAGTTTACTGTGCGAGAGGCCATTGCGGAGCCGCTGCTGGCCCTTGGTATCCGGCCGGAGGGGCATCAGATTGACACTTTACTTAAAAAAGTAGGCCTGCCCGCGGCCTTTAAAGACCGCTATCCTCACGAGCTGTCCGGCGGCCAGCTCCAGCGGGTGTGCATCGCCCGGGCCATTGCCACGAACCCGCGCTTCATCGTTCTGGACGAGGCCATCAGCTCACTGGACGTGTCGGTTCAGGCCCAGATCATGACCCTGCTGCACGCGCTGCGTGTTGAGATGAACATGACCTATCTGTTTGTGGCCCATGATCTGCAGGCAGTTGCCCACCTTTGTAATAAAATTGTCTTCCTATATAAAGGGCGCATTGTGGAGGAACGCATGAGCGGCGAGCTGGCCCAGGTACAGAACCCCTATGCCAGAAAACTGCTGGAATCCGTAATCCCCTTTGAAGTATAGGGAAATAGAAGGGGATTTTAACCGGCCAGCCATTGACGTTTTCATACAAAAGCGGTACAATATTAATCACATATTTAATTGATAGAACAAGTATGAAATCAGGAAAGCAGGAAGAACCAGTGAGCAGAGAATTTAATCAATGTATTACGCCGCTGACACAGGAAATGGTGGAGAGCTATCATGAGGATGACGCCTACACCACCTATACCTCCACAGCGCTGCCAAACAGAAACGAAATCATTGGCATTTTATGTGATATAAGAGAGCTGTTTTACCCAAGGCATTACGGCAGCCGGGAGCTCTTTAACTGTACCATCCAATACTATATCGGGGATATCTTAATGCGGATTGAGGAAAAACTGCACAAGCAGATCCGCCTCTGTCTCATGCGCAAGTATGAAAATTCTGAAAAATACCAGGTGCAGGCCGTGGCCGACGAGGCCGCGCAGATCAGCTGCGCCTTTATGAAGACCCTGCCAAAGATAAGAATCCACATGGCCCAGGACGTGCAGGCCGCCTATGACGGCGACCCCGCGGCAGCGGATAAGGATCAGATTATCTTCTCCTATCCCGGCGTGTTTGCCATGATGGTCTTCCGTGTCGCCCATGAGCTCTATCAGCTGGGCGTGCCGATTATACCGAGAATGATGACCGAATACGCCCACAGCCGCACCGGCATTGACATCAACCCGGGCGCCACCATCGGAAAATACTTTTTTATGGACCACGGCACCGGTATTGTCATCGGCGAGACCACCATTATCGGTGATTATGTCAAGCTGTACCAGGGCGTTACCCTGGGGGCTCTCTCAACCCGCGGCGGCCAGAATCTGCGCGGGCATAAGCGCCACCCAACCATTGAGGACAATGTGACCATCTATTCCAATGTGTCTATCCTGGGCGGCGAGACCGTCATCGGGCATGATTCCATCATCGGCGGGAACTGCTTTATCACTCAGTCTGTCCCGGCAGGCTCAAAGGTCAGCGTGAAAAACCCAGAGCTCCAGGTGGAGGGCGGCGAGCCCCAGGAGGTTGAGGAAAACTTTGACTGGGCAAATTAAGAGAAATTCAATGGAAAATTGAAAATGATAGCATTTGTTTACACTCTGAAACGGTGGATCGCTGATCCATCGTTTTTTTGTGGTAGAAGAACAAAGAATAAAAGGGTATAATGAAGCTATAGGATCAACCATCAGAAAAGAGGCGGAACCATGAGCGACATTAAAGTAAAAAATTTTGATTTTCAGAGAGAGCTGGAAAAGGTGGCGGCCGGCATCCGCAAGCCCAATATCCTGATCTGCGGGGCCACCGGAGCGGGTAAAAGCTCGGTGGTCAACTGGGTTTTTGGCAAAAATGTGGCCACCACCGGCACAGGAAGACCGCTGACCAGAGGTATTACCGAATACAGCAGTAAGGACATCAGCGTCAATCTTTTTGACACCGAGGGCTACGAGATCGGCGAGGAAAAAATCTCCGCCTATCGGGACAATGTGGAAAAATGGATTGGGGAACGCCGGGAGGGCGCCCTGGCCGGGCAGATCCACGAGGCCTGGTACTGTATCTCCGCTGCCAATAAACGGGTGACCGATATGGATCTCTCTGTGGTGCAGACCCTGCAGGAAAAAAATATCCCTACCGCCGTAGTGCTGACCCAGCTGGACTGCGTTGATTATGACGAATACCAGGAGCTGCTGAGGGCTGTCTCCGAAGGCTGCGGCGCCCCCTGCTTTGCCACCAGCGCACACGCGGACAGAGCCGTACAGGAGGCGCTGGCGCCCTATGTGCAGTGGGACGCCCTGGTCGACTGGGCCGAGGCTGTGCTGGACGACTCTTTAAAGGAAGGCTTCATCGGCTCACTGGCCGGCTATGTGCAGAAAAAGCAGGCACTGGTCACAAAAAAGATCATCCCCATTTATACCACCGCGGCGGCAGGTGTGGCCGCGACCCCCATTCCGTTTTCAGACGCGGTGCTTTTAGAACCCATACAGGTATCCATGGCCATGCATATTTTAAGAACCTATGGGCTGGATAAAATCTCCGAGGATCTCATCTCCTTTGTGGGCAGCCTGGTGGTGACCCAGGCAGGGCGCATGCTGGCCCAGAGCCTGACCGCTGGGGTGCTCAAGATGATCCCCGGCGTGGGTACCGCGGCTGGCATTGCCGTGAACACCGTTGTTGCCTCCACCTTTACCGCCGCCATCGGCGCGGGTTTGTCCCAGAGCTGCGCCAACTACTCAAAAGCCGTGTTTGAGGGCAGCAAGCCTCAGTCCTATTCGGAATTCTTTGACAGCGCCATCCTTTCCGGCTTTGTGGAAAGCTGGCTGAAGGAGCATAAAAATGGAAAAGACACTTGACGCCAATGTGCTCATCCTCGGTAAAACAGGGTCCGGGAAGACCTCCCTGTTCAACTATATTTTTGGCAGAAACGTCTACGCTACCGGAGCGGGGCGGCCCGTTACTGGCATGGGCATCTACGAGGAGGCTGTGACCCTGTCCCCGGACTTTACCCTGCACCTGTACGATTCCTGGGGTCTGGAGGCTGATAAGGCCAGAGACTGGAAGCAGCTCATAAACGATACCCTTAAAGCCCATGATGTGGCAGAGATCACCGAGTGGTTTCATACCATCATTTACTGCATTTCGGCCAAAGCCGCCCGGGTAGAGGACTTCGACCTCGAGATCATCGATAGCCTCCGCCAGGGCGGCAACCAGGTCATCGTAGCCCTGACCCACGCCGATGTGGCCGGAGATCCGGATAACCTCATGACCATGCTCCAGACCATCGCCCAGAGCGGCCATGTGCCCGAGGAGGATATCCTCCCAGTCAACAGCCAGTCCAAAACCCTGCTCACTGGGAAAAAGACCCAGGCCTATGGCCGGGAAGCCATCATCAGCCGGATCAAGGCCGGCCTGCTGAGCGCCATCAGCCAGAAGATCCCCCATATTTTTGAGGAAGAGGGCAGAGAGATCATCGAGACCTGGTATACCCGCTGCTGCTACCGTATTGATACCGACCTCAGAAAGCCCGGCGGTATCAGCGCCCGCAAGGAGAAGGAACGAAACCGCCTCTTTACCGCCTACGCCGAGGAAGCGCAGAGCGATATCGAACAGTCCTACGATACCCTGATCTCCGAAGCCTACCGCTATTACTGGAAGTTTTGCGGCCACCTCGAGCAAAATCCTGTTGGCTTTGTTAAAAGACCCAGAAAACCTCTGGAAGCCCTGAGAATGAGGCTGCACCTCACCGATGCCCTCCAGGCCGCAGGGGAAAATATCGGCCAGTTTTTTGAAGGCCTCTTTAAAAAAGAAAAAAGAACCGCAAAACATGATGCCTTCGCCCAGTTCTACAGAAAAGGCCTGGCCAAATACAGGGAACAGCTGTACCAGATGCTAAAGGAAAATACGAGTAAAATGAAAACCGAACTGCGCGAGTATCATCAAATTGTGCAGAGCCCAGAATAGAGAGTCTGAATGACGACCGTACGTTTCGTACGGTCGTCAGAGATGGGTGACATACCCAAATTATTAGAAAATAACCATTATAAATCGAATTTAAATAAATTTTTTTAATTATTTCAAAATTTTACGTGCAATTCATAGGAGCAAATGTTATAATAGGTTTCGATATTGAAAAAGCCGATGTTTTGTAAGAAAAAGAAGAGCGAGAGGGCTCTGATTTTTTTAGATGTTGGATTTAGATGAGTTTTAATATAAAACGTAAAAGGAAAGAAAAATGGATAAGCCCGAAAAGATATACCTTGCCTCCCCCCACATGGGCGGCGAGGAAATGAAATACATACAGGAAGCCTTTGACACCAACTGGATCGCCCCCCTGGGTAAAAATGTCAACCAGTTTGAAAAAGAAATGGCAGCCTATGTAGGTGTTAAGACAGGCGCCGCCCTGTCTGCTGGGACAGCCGCCCTGCATCTCGGCTTAAAAGCACTGGGGGTAGGAGAAGGCGACGTGGTCTTCTGCTCCAGCCTGACCTTTTCAGCCAGCGCCAACCCCATTATCTACCTGGGCGCAAAGCCTGTTTTTATCGACAGCGAACCCGAAACCTGGAATATGAGCCCAGCAGCTTTAGAAAAAGCTTATGAACAATATCCTAATCCCAAAGCTGTGATCATTGTGGATTTATACGGCCAGGCTGCCGATTATGAAAAGCTGTCAGCCCTCTGTAAAGCACACCACACCCCAATACTGGAAGATGCCGCCGAAGCCTTAGGCGCGACTTACCAAGGCCAGAAATGCGGCACTCTTGGCGATCTGTCTGTTTTGTCCTTTAACGGCAACAAAATCATCACCACCTCCGGCGGCGGCATGCTCCTCGGTAATGACGAAGCGCTCATTCAGAAAACCCGTTTCTGGTCCACCCAGTCCAGAGAAAATGAACGCCACTACGAGCACAAAGAACTGGGCTACAACTACCGCATGAGCAACATCGTTGCCGGTATCGGAAGGGGACAGTTAAAAGTGCTGGAAGAAAGAGTCGCGAAGAAAAAGCAAATCTTTGAGGCCTATCAAGAAGCATTTAAAGAAATAAAGGATATTGAAATGATGCCCGTTTCCGACAAAGGCAAGCCCAATTGCTGGTTAAGCTGTATGACCTTAAAAGAAAACAGTGTAGTCAAGCCACTCAATATTATGCAGGCTTTGGAAAAAGAAAACATCGAATCCCGGCCAGTCTGGAAGCCCATGCACCTGCAGCCTTACTTCAAAGCCTTTGATTTCTTCAGCCATTGCGACCCAGAGAATGAACAGAGCATTGCGGAAGATATCTTTAACAGAGGCGTCTGCCTGCCGAGCGATACCAAAATGACCGAGGCAGACCAACAGCGCATTATCAATATTATCAATTCATTTTTTTAGCAACAATGGCTATGTAAGGAACGACGCCTTCGGGGTCTGCCCCCGAGGCTTGTCTACTTATGGACAAGTCGAAGTGGGTATTGTTCCGATGAAATACAGAGGTTCAAAATGATCTATCAGAAATACGTCAAACGCATACTTGACATCACCCTGTCCGGCGCAGCGATTATCGTGCTGTCACCTGTGATGGGCGTCACCGCCATTTTGGTTAAAAAGAAGCTGGGAAGCCCAGTTATCTTTAAGCAAAAGAGGCCCGGCAAAGATGAAAAGATTTTTACCATGTATAAGTTTAGAACGATGCTGGATGCAAAAGATAGCAAAGGAAATAATTTGACAGATGAGGAGCGTTTAAAAAGAATTGCATCTCAAAAGAAAGAACAGGTGAATATCTCAAAAGATGAAAACCGTATAACACCATTCGGAAAGAAAATGCGAGCAATGAGTTTAGATGAATTACCAGAGCTGTTTAATATCTTTAAAGGCGATATGAGTTTTGTTGGGCCGCGGCCTTTAGTCACAATTTATTTGCCTTATTATAATGAAAATGAAAAGAAAAGGCATAACGTACGGCCTGGGTTAACAGGTTTAGCGCAAGTTAACGGAAGAAATGGATTATCATGGAAAGAAAAATTTTATTATGACACACAGTATGTGGAAAATGTAACCTTTATTAAAGATTTAAAAATACTTTTAAAAACAGTTCGCGTTGTCTTTTCCCACAGTGATATCGGGCAAGGAGAAGAGAAACCGGAAGCATTTCATATCGTTAGACAAAGAGAGCTTAATGATAAATTACAGTAATCGAGAAAAGAGGAATTTTTATGAAAAAAATAATTATTTTTGGTGCTTCAGGCAATGTAGGATCTTATTTTACCAAATATGCAGCTGAATTTTTTAAGGATTCAGATTTTGAAATTATTGCTTCTGGGAGAAGAAAGACAAATGTTTTTGAGCAGTTTGGCGTGAAATATTTTGATGTGGATGTTACAAAATCAAGTGATTTTGACAAACTTCCAAAGGATGATATTTATGCAGTTATTATGCTGGCAGCCGTGATTCCTTCATATATGAATACTTATAATGCTAAAGCTTATTTAGATACAAATATTATGGGCACGTACAATGTTTTAGAATATTGTCGTAAAAACAATGTGGATAGAATTTTATTTAGTACGACTGTTTTTGATATTTCATTATACGCTGAAGAAGGCATGATATTAAAACCGGATATGCCCAAAAATTTTAGCTACAAAGGAGATCATGCTGTTTATGTCATTTCGAAAAATACAGCCATTGAGTTAATTGAACATTATCATCAGGAGTACGGTATTAAAAAGTTTATTTTTAGATTTCCGACAATTTATGGATACAGCCCTTATCAGTACTATTTCCCAAATGGTGTAAAAACAATGCGTCCCCTATATAAAACCATAAATAACGCAATGGAAAGTAAACCAATAGAAATATGGGGAGATCCAAATTATGCAAAAGATATGGTCCATGTTTATGATTGCGCGCAGATGATGTGTAAAGCGATAAACATCGATCGGGATGAAGGACTCTATAATGTAGGGACAGGCATTCCAGTTACATTACAGGAGCAATGTGAAACGATTATTGACGTGTTCTCTCCTAAAGATAAACCATCTGAAATTATTTATCATCCAGAAGTATCCAATGGCGGTGGCTTTTTGATGGATATCGAGAACGCAAAAGAGGAGTTAGGTTACGCGCCCGAGTATGACTGTAAAAAACTGTTTGAAGATTACAAAAAAGAAATGAAACTTAATCGCTTTATGGAACTAAGAAAACAAGATTAAAAATATGAAAAAGGAAATTGGCAGTGAATTTTGGACCGTCGAACAGACAGCAGAGAAACAGCATTTATTCAATGCTTTTAAAAGAAACCAACGCTTCTTTTTATCCGGTCGAACAGCTTTGGATTTTCTAATAAAAAATATAAAAGCAAAGAAGCCCATAAGAAAAGCATACCTTCCGTCCTATTGCTGTCACAGCATGATCCAGCCTTTTTTAGATAATGATATCGAAGTAATCTTCTATGAGGTTCTTATCAAAGAAAACAAATTGATGATAAAAGTGGATCCCAACGTAGAATGTGATCTTTTTTATACCATTCAATACTTTGGATTCGTTGATGAACAGCTGGATGATTTTATAAGAAAAATAAAACAACAGGGAAAACTAATCGTTGAGGATGCCACGCACTCCTTATTCACAGCTAAAGCATTTCATACAGAAGCCGATTATGTTTTTGCAAGTCTGCGCAAATGGACAGGGCTGCCCGGCGGTGCGCTGGTATGGTCAAATGAGACACTTTATGCTCCAGCATCAAAGACAGATTCCAACAAAGCATATATTGAAAAGCGGGAAGCCGCCTATCGATTAAAACGTCGATACATTGAAGGCGAACCCATCGAAAAAAAAGCCTTTTTAACTTTATTCGATGAAGCCGAGCAAATGTTAGACAAAGATTATCGCGGCTACGGCTGTGGTCAGGAAATACAAGAACAAATCGAGCATTTAGATATTGCAAAAATTAAAAAGAATCGGCAAGAAAATGCAGCTTTTCTCTGTGAAAAATTGAGATTTTGTAAAGATATTGAATTGCTTTACAAAGCAGTAAAACAGGATACTTGCCCCGTGTTCGTCCCGATTATTGTAAAAAAACATCAGAGAGATCCACTGAGAGCATTTTTAATCCAGCAGAATATTTATTGCCCGATCCACTGGCCAATCTCACCAATGCACAAGCTAAATGTGGGAACAGAAGCACTTTATAAAAATACACTCAGCTTAGTGTGCGACCAACGATATGAGATAGAAGATATGACATCAATTGTCAATGCGATCATACAATTTTTTGAAAGGAAATAAAATGAGTCAATTAGAAATCATCACAAGCGATCAAGCAGAAGAATGGAATAAAATTGTCAAATCATTTAAAAATCATGACGTTTATTATCTCATTGATTATGTAAAAGCCTTTCAAATCCATGGAGATGGGGAACCTATTCTTATCTTTTATCATGATCATGACTTTAAAGCAATGAATGTGACCATGAAACGAGATATTGGCCGCTCGCCTAACTTGGTCAATCAAATTCCCGTTGACACATATTATGATTTCACAACCCCTTATGGTTATGGTGGCTTTCAAGTTGAAGGGACACAGACAAAAGAAAACATAGAAACACTAAATCGTATCTATTATGAATATTGTCTTAAACATAGTATTGTTTGTGAGTTTGTCCGTTTTCATCCAGTCTTAGAAAATGCCAAGTTGCTGACGGAAATGTATGAAGTTATTGAACTCGGAAAAACAATACTAATGGACTTAAGCGATCAGGAATTAATATGGAAAAACATTACTAGTAAAAATCGAAATGTCATTCGGAAAGCACAAAAATCAGGTGTGAAAATATATTGGGGTCGTAATCGGGAACTGTTTAAAGATTTTATCCAGATATACAACCAGACAATGGATAAAGATCAGGCGGAGGATTACTATTATTTTAAAGTCGATTTTTATGAAAGTATTCTTAATGATTTAAAAGACAACAGCTTAATATTTTATGCACAACTTGAAGACGAGATTATTGCCATGTCGATTGTTATGTTTTGTAATCAGCAAATGCATTACCATTTGTCTGCTTCAAAACAAGCCTATTTAAAGTATGCTCCGACAAATTTGTTGCTTTATGAAGTAGCCTGTTGGGGGGCAGAAAATGGGTTTAAAACGTTGCATTTAGGCGGTGGCCTTGGGTGTAAAGAGGATAATTTGTATAAATTTAAAAGTGCTTTTAACCGACATTCAGAGGCGGAATTTTCGATTGGTAAGAAAGTTTTTGATAAAGAAGCATATATGGAATTTGTTGAGATGTCACAAAAATCAGAAGATAAAGAAGATGACTATTTTCCTAAATACAGGGGTTAAATATAAATGAAAAACATTTGGATTTTTAATCATTACGCAGGGCCACCCTCCATTTGTACAGGTTTGAGGCATTTTAATTTCGCAAAATATTTAAAACAAGCCGGATATAAAGTGACAATTTTTGCATCTAGCGCCCAGCATAATTCGAGCATTAATCTTATAAAGGATGATAAAAAATATATCAAATACATAGAGGAAGACATACCGTTTGTGTATATAAAAACAAGGCAATATAAAGGCAATGGAAAAGAACGAATCAAGAATATGGTTGATTACTATAAAGGGGTTTCAAAAATTGCCGATAACTTTGAAAAACCAGACGTTATTATTGGATCCTCTGTGCATCCTTTGGCCTGTTTGGCGGCGATTAAACTGTCAAAAAAATATCAATGTAAAAACATTGTAGAAATAAGAGATCTATGGCCTAAAACTTTTGTTTCATTGGGGATGCTGAGTAAAGATTCCTTTCTTGTTAAATTGATGTATACAGGTGAAAAATGGTTATATAAAAAAGCTCAAAATATTGTCTTTACTATGGAAGGTGGAAAAGACTATGTTATTGATCAAGGATGGAGCAACAGTATTAATTTAGATAAAATTTATTACATAAATAATGGAGTGGATCTTGAAGAATTTAAAACTAATATTCGAGAATGCAAAATAGACGATGAAGATCTTGACAATAAAAAAATATTCAAAGTAATTTATGCAGGTTCAATACGACAAGCAAATGGATTGGATAGATTGATCAAAGTAGCAGAAATTCTTAAAGATGAAGAGCATCTTTTATTTTTAATATATGGCGATGGGCCTGATAAGCGTTATCTAGAGGAGTACTGCTATAAAAATAATATCAATAATGTAAAGTTCAAGGGAAAAATTGAGAAAAAATATATACCTTATGTGTTATCTCAAAGTAATCTAAATATTCTAAATTATATTAAAACAGATATTTTTCGATATGGTACAAGTCAAAATAAATTTTTTGAATATTTGGCAAGTGGAAAGCCGATTTGTGCGAGTTTAACACATAAATATTGTGTTATTACAAAATATAAATGTGGGATTGCTAAAGACTTTAATACTATAAATGAATATGCTGAAGCGATCCTTGAAATAAAGAATTTAAGCAGTCAGGAGTATCAAAAATTATGTAGAAATGCACAACGAGCAGCAGAAGAATATGATTTTAAAAATTTGACTAATAAGTTAATTCGGGTAATTGAAGGAGAGGAATAATGAAGATAATGTTTCTTGCCGCAGCTTCAAGTGTGCATACAATTCGTTGGGTTAATTCATTAGCACAAAGAGGACTCGAAATTCACTTAGTATATCTAAAAGGGCATGATCCCAAAGAAAAAATAGACGATTGTGTGAAATTATATCCGTTACCATTTAGCGGGAATAAAGGTTATTATCTAAATGCTTTTTCATTGAAAAAAATATACAAAAAGATTGTACCTGATGTAATAAATGCACACTACGCTAGCGGATATGGAACGTTAGCAAGAGTATCAAAGTTGAAACCTCTTTTACTAAATGTATGGGGCAGTGATGTTTATGAGTTTCCATACCAAAGCAAAACAAAAATGCAGTTGGTATGTAGAAACTTAGAATATGCTGATAAGTTAGCATCAACAAGTAATTGTATGGCGAATCAAGTTCGTCGGATTTTAGATAATCCCCAAAAGGAAATCTTTATTACACCATTTGGCATTGATTTAGAAATTTTTAGCCCTAAACGATTTAATAAAAAAAGAAAAAATAAAATTATTGTAGGAAATATAAAAACATTGTCCCAAAAGTATGGCATTGATGATTTAATAAAAGCAACACGTCTCTTGCTAGATAAACTGAAAAAAGAAAAACGAAACGAATTGGCCGATAAAATAGAGGTGCATATTTATGGTGAAGGTGAACAGAGAAGTGAGATTGAAAAACTTATTAGAAAGTCAGATTTAAAAAACAGAGTTTTTCTGAAAGGTAAAATACCACATGTTTTAGTGCCTGAGACTTTAAGTTGTTTTGATATTTTTTGCTGTACTAGTATTTTTGACAGCGAGAGCTTTGGTGTTTCAGTTGTAGAGGCGATGGCGATGGAATTACCTGTTGTCGCAACGGATGTGGATGGTTTCAAGGAAGTAATGGTGCATAGTCAAACTGGGCTAATTGTTAAACGAGAAAGCCCGGCAGATATATGTAATGGTCTTTATCATGTGATAACTTTACCAGATATGGGAAAAGGATATGGTTTGGCTGGTAGAAAAAGGGTTGAAGAAAGATATAATTGGGAAAATAACGTCATACATATGATAGAGATTTATAACAGGGTAAATGATGGATAGAGAACTTTTGTATACAAAAAACGAAAAAGCAACTTTTATAAATGGTAGCATATTGGCGTTTATTATGCTTTTGAATTGGCTGTACCTTTTTAATAATACTTTGCTAAAAATGATCGGCATGGGAGCGATGATATTTTGTTTCCTTTTTGCTATTTATGAAGTTATTATCCGATCAACAAAGATCAAAATAACAAAAATTTGGATTAACTATTTTCTTTTTATGGCTTATACTTTATTTACAGTTATTATAACACCAACGTCTAAAGCTATTTATATGTGGTGCCTTCAAAGTATTTTGTTATTGTTGGTCAGTCTGTATTCTCAATTTGAGATTAATAGTGAAAATATAAA